>Ga0247730_1001946_pt1 | contig 10527 bp, 8 predicted proteins | sample UWRJL073202C2_FD_180959 | JGI IMG/M metagenome (GOLD analysis project Ga0247730, IMG submission 180959) | Plant litter microbial communities from Arlington Agricultural Research Station in Wisconsin, United States - UWRJ-L073-202C-2 | ecosystem: Environmental > Terrestrial > Plant litter >...
AAACATCCCTAAAAATCCTCCCCCTCACCAAGCAAGCCTTCGCCCACTTCGGCGACGTCATCGAACCGACGCCGGAGGCGATCAGACTGATCAACGCCGGCAATACCGAGCGCCACCATGCGCTGGCGGCGCCCGAGGCTCTGGGCGAGGGCGCGCGGATCGTCCTCAACCTGTTTCGCGGGTTGCCGCGAAAATTTCCGTTTGAGATCACCATGATGGAGCGGCACCCGCTCGGCAGCCAGAGCTTTTCGCCGCTGTCGGGAAAGCCCTATCTGGTGGTGGTGTCGGAAGACGAGGGCGGCAAGCCGGATGTGCCTAACGTGTTTCTGGCCCGCGGCGATCAGGGCGTCAACTACCGCCGCAATGTCTGGCATCATCCGCTGATGGCACTCGACCAGGTCAGCGATTTTCTGGTGGCCGATCGCGATGGACCCGGCAACAATTTGGAAGAGTTCTTTTTCGACACGCCCTATCTGATCGCGGAGTTCTGATCCTATGACCGGCCTGACCACCCATGTTCTCGACACCGCCCGCGGCCTACCCGCCGAAGGACTGACGATCGATCTTTACCAGCTGAACGGCGATCAACGCAGTCTCCTGAAGACAGTGGTCACCAATGCCGACGGCCGTGTCGATGGCGGACCGCTGCTGGCCGGGGAGGGGTTCGCGGTGGGTGAATACGAATTGCAGTTTCATGCCGGTGCCTATCTGCGTAGCAGCGGTGCGGCACTGGCGGAGCCTGCCTTTCTCGACATCATCCCGATCCGCTTCGGCATCGCCGATGTGACGGCGCATTATCACGTGCCGCTGCTGCTTTCGCCCTACGGCTATTCCACCTATCGGGGCAGCTAAAGACATGACGGTATTTGCGGCCATTTCCGACATTCATGGCAACGCCTTGGCACTCGAAGCGGTGCTCGCTGACATTCGGCGACTGGGCATCACCGAAATCGTCAATCTCGGCGACAGTTTGAGCGGGCCGCTGGAAGCCGGCCGCACCGCCGACATGCTGCTGGATCTCGGTCTGCCGACGGTGCGCGGCAACCATGACCGGGCGCTGATCGACCGCCCGTTCGAGGCGATGGGCGACTGGGAGCCGCCGGCCTTTTTGCAGATGCGCGCAGCGCATTTCGACTGGATCAAGATCCTGCCTCAAACGCTGGTCTATCGCGACGACGTGTTTCTCTGTCACGCGACGCCGGCCGACGACAACACCTACTGGATGGAAACTGTTTCCGACGATGGCCTGTTTCATCTACGCCCGATCGAGGAGATCGAGGCGTTTGCCGCGGATCAAAACTATCCGTTGCTGCTCAGCGGCCATACCCATATCGCCCGTTCGGTGCGGCTCAGCGACGGTCGGATGCTGGTCAATCCCGGCAGCGTCGGCTGCCCCGGTTTCGACTACGACCAGCCGGTTTACCACAAGGCAGAAGCCGGTAGTCCGTTGGCCTGCTACGCGGTGCTGGAGAAGGTCGGCGGCAACTGGCAGCCGACCTTCCGGCAAGTGGCCTATGACTGGGATGCGGCAGCGCAGATGGCGCGGGAACAGGGTATGCTCGATTGGGAGAGTGCGCTGTCGACAGGCTGGCTGCGGTAGTTTTGCCAACAAACCGATGTCGTCCAGCAGCGCTGATGTTTGGGGTCTCCCAAGGCTGGCTGCCCCTCTTTGGAGATCAGAGCCGCGCCTTCATTGCCTTGCCGGCCACATAGGTCTCGGCAATCGACCGGTCGTCGCCCAGCGTCTGCAGCAGAAACAGCTCTTCGTGCAGCGTGTTGACCACCTCCATCTTCAGCGCCATGGCCGGCGTCGCCGCGGCATTGAGGACCACAAAATCGGCATCGGTGCCGACGTCCAGCGTGCCGATCCGGTCGGACAGCGACAGGGCTTCGGCATTGCCGCGGGTGATCGCGAAAAAACTGTCGAGCGGGTTCAGGCGTTCGCCCAGCAGCTGCTGGATCTTGTAGGCCTCGTCCATGGTTTTCAGCATCGAATAGCTGGTGCCGCCGCCGATATCGGTGGCGGTGGAAATGCGCACCGGCTTTTCGCGGCACATCAGGTTTTTGAGCGGAAACAGGCCGGAGCCCAGAAATAGGTTGGAGGTCGGGCAGTGGACGGCGACAGAACCGCTGTCACTCAGCGCATCCATCTCGCGCTCCGATAGATGGATGGCGTGGCCGAACAGGGTTTTGCGGCCGAGCAATCCATAGCGGGCATAGACGTCAGTATAGTCGATCGCGTCGGGAAACAGTTCGAGCGTGTAGCGGATTTCGTCGTCATTTTCCGACAGGTGCGTCTGGATGTGCAGGTCGGCAAATTCGTCCGCCAGCGCCTGCACCGCCTCCATCTGCGCCGGCGTCGAGGTGATGGCAAAGCGCGGGGTGATGGCGACGTGGTTGCGGCCCTTGCCGTGCCAGTCTGAAATCACCTGCCGGGTCTCGTCATAGCCGAGCTGCGGCGTGTCGAGCAGGCCCTGCGGCGCGTGCCGGTCCATCATCACTTTTCCGGCGATGACACGCATGTTGCGACGGGTCGCTTCGGTGAAGAAGGCGTCGGCCGAGGCCTTGTGCACCGAGCAGTAGGCGACCGGCGTTGTGGTGCCGTTGCGGATCAGCTCGTCGAAGAAATGCGTGGCGATGCGGGCGGCGTGTGCGCTTTCGACAAAGCGGCACTCTTCCGGAAAAGTATAGGTGTTCAGCCATTCCAGCAGGTTGCCGGCATAGGAGCCGATCACCTGCATCTGCGGGAAATGCATATGGGTGTCGATGAAGCCGGGCAGGATCAGGTGCGGACGGTGGTCGATTTCAGTAACGTCCTGCGGGCCTGCCGCCTTGACGGTCTCGTAATCACCGCAGGCGACGATCAGGCCGTTTTCGACCAGCAAGCCGCCGTCAGCCTCGTAAAAATAGCTGTCGGTGTCGGTCAGGCTCAGCGGTGCCCGCCGGAAGGACAGCAGCCGGCCGCGTAGCAGTGTTTTGGTGGTCTGGGTCATTCCGTCTTGCCTTTGGCAGCCGCACTCTCAAACCAGGCGACCAGCACCTGGCGCTCATCGGCCGAAATATCGGTAATATTGCCCGGCGGCATCGCATGGCTGCGGCCCGCCTGGATATAGATTTCGCGGGCATGGGCGGCGATTTCCGCGTCGGTTTCCAGCATCACCGTTTTCGGCGGCCGCACCAGGCCCTCGAACGCCGGTTCTGCCGCATGGCACATCGAACAGCGGGTCAGCACGACATTTTTGGCAGCGGAAAAATGCGGATCGCCGGCAAATTGCTGGAAGGCGGGGGCGACGGCCGTCTCCGGTTCACCGGTCAGCAGCTTTGGCACCGTCGACAGCCACATGATGATGATGAAAATGATCAGGGTGACGATCCAGGTCCAGGTCGGCCGGCCCTTTCGCGCATGCGTGGTGTTGAACCAGTGGCGGATCGAAACGCCCATCAGGAAGACGAGGGCGGCGATGATCCAGTTGAAGGCGGTGCCGAATGCCAGCGGATAGTGGTTCGACAGCATGAAGAAGATCACCGGCAGGGTGAGGTAATTGTTGTGCAGCGAGCGCTGTTTGGCGATCGCTCCATATTTCGGATCCGGCGTGCGGCCGGCGATCAGGTCGGCGACGACCACGCGCTGGTTCGGCATGATGATGAAGAACACGTTGGCCGACATGATGGTGGCGGTAAAGGCGCCGAGATGCAGGAAGGCAGCGCGTCCGGTAAAGATCTGGGTATAGCCCCAGGCCATCGCCACCAGCGCGATATAGAGCACGATCATCAGGCCCCAGAGGTGCTTTCCAAGCGGCGACTTGCACAGCTGGTCGTAAACGATCCAGCCGAGCCCCAGCGAGGCGATCGACAGGGCGATGGCCTTGGGCTGGCTGATGTCGAGCACGTGGCGATCAATCAGAAACAGGTCGGCGCCGCCGTAGTAGACGACGCAGAGCAGGGCAAAGCCCGACAGCCAAGTGGTATAGGCCTCCCATTTGAACCAGGTCAGATGCTCGGGCATGGTCGCCGGCGCCACCAGATATTTCTGGATGTGATAAAAACCGCCGCCATGCACCTGCCATTCCTCGCCGTAAGCGCCGACCGGCAGATGCGCACGCTTAACCAGGCCGAGATCGAGCGCGATGAAATAGAAGGAGGAACCGATCCAGGCGATCGCGGTGATCACGTGCAGCCAGCGCACGGCAAAAGAAAGCCATTCCCAGGCTATGGCGTATTCGTACATGCGGGTCCCCTTGTTCTTGTTCGCACCTTGCGAAAAAATCAGCGGGGAGGAAAGCGGAATTCGCCGTCTCAGCGGCGATGTTCGACCAGATATGCCATCTGGATTTTCAATTTCTGCAAAATAACGATTGTCTGAATAGTTTTGCCTGGCGTGTCGCGGATAAATGCATGACATGCACCATGCCGACATCGTCAATCGACGACCGCTTTCATCTCTGCGAGAATCCAGTCGCGAAACGCCCGGATTTTGGCAGCGTTGCGGCGGGCATGGGGATAGACGAGCCAATAATCGCGGCCGTCATTGCAGACCAGATCGAAGGGCTGCACCAGCAGGCCTGCGGCGATTTCGTCGCGGTAATGTTCCGGGTTGACGATGGCGACGCCCTGGCCGGCCATGGCCGCGCCCGCATCGAGCGTCTGCACGCCGTAATCGTTGATTTCGCGTTTTTCCAGCTCCGGATTGTCGACCCCGGCTTCCGCAAACCAGTGGCGCCACCAGGGATCGCTGGCGCTGATCAGCGTCAGCCTTAGCAAGTCGGCCGGTTGCTGCAGAGGGCCCGCGGATGCCAGCAGTTTCGGGCTCAGCATCGGCGTGAAATCCAGCCTCATCACCCGGTGCGCCATCAGGCCCGGCCATTCGCCCTTGCCCCAGCGGATGGCGACATCGGCGGTCTCGCGGGCAAAGTCGATCAGCGTCGGCGAGGTTGAGAGGCGAACGGCGATGGTGGCGTGCTTGAGCTGGAAGCCGCCGAGATGGCGGGTCAGCCACTGCTGTGCAAAGGTCGGCGTCGAATTGATCTGCAGCACCTCTCCCGCGTCTTCGCGCACCGACTGCACGGCGTCGGCCAGCAGCGCAAAACCCTCAGCGACTTTCGGCGCCAGTTTTTCGCCGGTCTCGGTCAGGATAATCTGGCGGGGGCGGCGCAAAAACAGCGGCTCGCCGAGATTGTCCTCCAGTGCCTTGATCTGGTAGCTGACCGCCGTCTGGGTCATCCCCAGCTCATCGCCGGCGCGGGTAAAACTGCCATGGCGGGCGACCGCCTCGAACACTTTCAACGCATTTAGCGGGAACTGTTTCGACATCTTCATGGATAAGCCCTCTTGATGCGTACAGACGGTTATTCGATTGGATAGACTGCGATTTCAAGCCCATTCTACGGTCTCACGCATCAATTGAAAACGGGTAAAAATCCCGGTGGAGGCAATATGGGAAACCGTGAGGTTGCGACGGAGGCCTTTTCGCGGCCGGGAGTCTGGGGGCGTTTGGCCAATCTTTTTCACCACCTGCTGCGGACCGACTATTTCGATCTGCAGGCGATGCCGGACTCCTGGAAGCGCGATATCGGGCTGACAGACGGCCGCGAGCCCTATCAGGACCGCGGTCTGCCGAACGACATCTCCAGCGCCACCAGCAGCTCGGCGGCGACGAGCGCGGCAATCACCGAAGGGCGCTTGTCCTTCACCGCCGTGCCGCCGATCGGCAGGGTCAGGTGATCCATCCAGCCGGCATCGCCGCCCTCGCGCTTCAGCCAGCTTGCAAAGGTGGCGCGCTTGGTGGCCGAGCCGATCATGCCGACATAGGCAAGTTTTTCGCTGCGGGCGAGGGCTTCGCGGGCGATCAGGAAATCGAGCGCATGGTCGTGGGTGAGGATGATCGCCGCGCCGCCCGGGCGGATGGAAGCGACCATTGCCTCGGGCATGGCGACGTGACGGGTGATTATGCCATCCGGCAGGTGCAGGAGTTCTTCAGCACGGGTTTCGACCACCGTCACAGTTATGGGCAGAGGTGCAAGCGCGACGGCGAGCGCCCGGCCGACATGGCCAGCACCGAATAGATAGACGTCGGGCTGTCGGCGGTGTTCATCGGCCAGTCGCTGTTGCAGTGTTTCAATCACCGCCGGCGTGCCGTCGCTGAACCGCAGCAGCGTGCGGCCGCCACAGCACTGGCCGATTTCCGGGCCGAGCGGGATATCGAGTGTCTCGGGCATGGTTTTGCCGCCGAGCATCGCGCGGGCATGGTCGATTGCCAGGAATTCAAACTGGCCGCCGCCGATTGTGCCCCAGAGGCTATTGGCGCCAACCAGCATGACGGTTCCGGCCTCACGCGGCGTCGAGCCGCGTGCTTCGGCGATTTCGACGAGAATGGCTTTCGGGTTTTGGGCGAGGAAGGTTTCAAGGGCAGGGGTCAGCATCGGTATGCGGCGCACAAGCCCCTCATCCGGAATGTCGGACACATCATTCTCCCCGCGCGCAGGGGGAATGAACGCGCGGCGGCCTCTCTGACTCTTTCGAGGCTCACGGGGGCCTTTCGATCGTCGTCTATACGAGCGGCCGCATCTCGGTCTCCCTCTGCCCGCCTGCGGGGAGAGGGCCGGGGCGAGGGGCTGTTGCTGCAAATGCTGGTGTCCATGAGGATCACCGCCCCCGCAACCGTTCCACCGCCATCAGCACCCGCTCAGGCGTTGCCGGCGAATCCAGCCGCGGGCAGACGCGGTAGCCGGCGGTGCTGGCGACGGCCATGGACAGCGCTTCCAGTACGGAAATTGCCAGCATGAACGGTGGTTCGCCGACCGCTTTGGAACGGCCGATGGTCGGCTCCGCGTTCTGTGACCATTCGGCCAGATGCACGTTGAAAATCTTCGGGCGGTCGGAAGCGAGCGGGATCTTGTAGGTGGAGGGCGCATGGGTACGAAGCCGGCCCTTGTCGTCCCACCACAGTTCCTCGGTGGTCAGCCAGCCCATGCCCTGCACGAAAGCGCCCTCGACCTGGCCGATGTCGATCGCCGGATTGAGCGAGCGGCCGACATCGTGCAAAATGTCGACACGGTCGATCAGATATTCCCCCGTGAGCGTATCGATCGACACTTCCGACACCGAGGCGCCATAAGCGAAATAATAGAACGGATGGCCGCGGCCCGATTTTCGATCCCAATGAATTTTCGGGGTCTTGTAGAAGCCGGCGGCCGAGAGCTGCACGCGATCATAATAGGCGCGCCAGACAAAGGTGTCGAACGGCACTTCCTGGTCGCCGACGCGCACCCGGTTGGGCAGAAATTCGATGTCTTCGGGAGCAACGCTGTAGCAGCGGGCGCCAAATTCGATCAGCCGCTCCTTGATCTGCCGGCAGGCATCGTAGGCGGCCATGCCGTTCAGATCCGAACCGGAGGAGGCGGCGGTAGCAGACGTGTTGGGCACCTTGCCCGTGGTGGTGGCAGTAATCTTCACCCGCTCGATATCGACCTGGAACGCCTCGGCCACCACCTGCGCTACCTTGGTGTTCAGCCCCTGGCCCATTTCGGTGCCGCCATGGTTGAGGTGGATCGAGCCGTCCTGATAAATATGCACCAGCGCGCCGGCCTGGTTGTAGGCGGTCAGCGTGAAGGAGATGCCGAATTTGACAGGCGTGAGCGCAATGCCCTTCCTGATGATCGGGCTGGTGCTGTTGAACTCCAGGATTGCCTGGCGGCGGGCCTGATAGTCCGAACTGCTTTCCAGTTCCTCGACGACGCGGGCAATGATGTTGTCCTGCACCTGCTGGTGATAGGGCGTCAGGTCGCGACCCGAGCCGGCCTCGCCGTAAAAATTTTGTTTTCGAATCTCCAGCGGATCTTTTCCGAGCGCATAGGCGATTTCCTCGATAAAGCGCTCGCCGCCCAGCATGCCTTGCGGTCCACCAAAGCCGCGAAAGGCGGTGTTGGAGACTGTGTGGGTTTTCAGCGGCTCGGATGTCAGCTTAACGTGCGGATAAAAATAGCTGGAATCGGCGTGGAACAGGGCCCGATCGGTGACGGGGCCGGACAAGTCCGAGGAGAAGCCGCAGCGGGCTGCAAACACTGCGTCGACGGCATGGATGCGGCCGTCATCGTCATAGCCAATATCGTAGTCAACGCGGAAATCATGGCGTTTGCCGGTCATCACCATGTCCTCGTCGCGGTCCGGCCGGAATTTGACAGGGCGTTTCAGCCGCTTGGCGGCGACGGCGGCGAGCGCTGCAAACTGGTTGCCTTGCGTCTCCTTGCCGCCAAAGCCGCCGCCCATGCGCCGGCTCTGGACGGTGACGGCATGCAAAGGAACTGCGAGCACGTGGGCGACCATATGCTGGACTTCGCTCGGATGCTGCGTGGAAGACCAGACGGTGACGTCGTCGTCCTCGCCGGGAATGGCCAGCGCAATATGGCTTTCGAGATAAAAATGCTCCTGGCCGCCAATCCGCATGCTGCCCTTCAGCCGGTGCGGTGCGTTTGCCAACCCGGCTTCCGGTTCGCCGCGCAACAGCGTCATGGGCTCGGTCACCACCGGCGCATCATTGGCGCGGGCGCTGTCAATATCGCTCCAGTGCGGCAGGTCTTCATAGGTGATTCTTGCCAGCCGTGCGGCGCGGCGGGCGGCATCGCGGCTGGTGGCGATCACCGCAAAGATCGGCTGGCCGTGGAACTGCACGTCGGTAACGGCCAGGAGCGGTTCGTCATGGCGGCCACCGGCAGAAATCTCGTTTTCGCCGGGCATGTCCTTGCCGGTCATCACCCAGACGACACCGGGATAGGCTTTGACCGCGCTGAGGTCGATGGCGACGATATTGGCGTGTGCCCGGTCGGACAGGCCGAGGCCGCCGTGCAGCAGGCCTGCGGGTTCCAGAATATCGTCGATATATTCGGCACTTCCGGTCACATGCTTGTGCGCCGAATCATGCTTTTGCGAGGCATGCATCGGGCCGCGGATGGTTTTTGCGGGAAAATCGAGGGTGGGTTTGTCCATGGCTCAGAACGCTCCCTGGCATGATGTTTGTGCTTTGCGAATGCCCCTCATCCGGCCTGTCGGCCACCCTCTCCCCGCGCGCGGGGAGAGGGCTAGTGTAAGGGGAATGGCTCGGGGCACAAGGGAAACGCGGGCTATCTTAGGCATCATGCCACCCCCTCGAACCGGCGCAATTCCTGCGGCGTTCCCGTCGTCTCCAGATAGAACCGCGTCAAAAGATTCTTGGCCGTCAGCTGCCGATATTCCGCGGTTGCCCGCCAGTCAGTCAGCGGCTGGAAATCGGCGTCGAAGGCAGGGCGGGCGGCGAGCACCGTCTCCTCGTTCCATAGCTTGCCGATCAGCGCCGCCTCGACCGTGCTGGCCCGTTTCGGCGTGCCGGCCATTCCGCCGAAACAGATGCGGATGGCGGCGACCAGATTGTCGGCGTCGAGCGTCAGGTGGAAGGCGGCGCACAGCGCGGAAATGTCCTCGTCGCGGCGCTTGCTGATCTTGTAGACGGCGAAATGGCTGTCTTCGGCTGGCAGCGGCACGAACAGCTTTTCGACGAATTCACCGGGTTGCCGGTCCTGCTTGCCGTAGCTGACGAAATAGCTTTCCAGCAGCAATGTGCGGCTGCTGGTCGCCGAGCGCAAAGTGACGCTGGCCCCCAGCGCAATCAGCGGCGGCGGCGTGTCGCCGATCGGCGAGCCGTTGGCGATGTTGCCGCCAAGCGTGCCCATGTTGCGCACCTGCTCGCCGCCAAGACGGTCGAGCAGTCCGCCAAGCGCCGGAATTTTTTCCGCGAGCAGGGCATAGGCATGCGTGTAGGTGACGCCGGCGCCCAGTGTTATGCCGGTGTCGTCAACTGTGATCGCCTGCAGCTCGGTCATATTGTTGATGAAAACCACCGGATTGAGAGGCCGCATCTGCTTGGTCACCCACAATCCGACATCGGTGCAGCCGGCCACCACGGTAGCGGTCGGCTCTTCGGCGAGAATGTCGGCAAGGGCTGCGACCGAGCCGGGGATGATCGAGCGCTGGTCATTCTGGTTGATGACGATAGTGTCGCGGGTCTGCATTGCCCAGAGGCGGGCGACGATGTCGGAGCGGTCGCGCTCGAGCGGATCGAACAGCGCGCTTGGCCGCGAAGCTGCCACCTGTTCGGCGGCGCGAACGATCGGTTCGTAGCCGGTGCAGCGACAGAGATTGCCCTGGAGCGATTTTTCGATCTGCTGGCGCGACGGATTTTCGTCGGACAACCACAGGCCATAAAGCGACATGACGATGCCGGGCGTGCAGAAACCGCATTGCGAGCCGTGACAGTCGACCATCGCCTGCTGCACCGGGTGCAGCGTGCCGTCTTTTGCCGCCAGATGCTCGACGGTGACGACATGGGTGCTGTGCAGCGAGCCGGTCAGCCGGATGCAGGCATTGACGCCCTCGTAATGCAGCGCGCCTTCGACCATCCGCCCAACCAGCACCGTGCAGGCGCCGCAATCGCCCTCAGCGCAGCCTTCCTTGGTGCCGGTCAGTTGCCGCTTCAGCCGCAGGAAATCGAGCAGCGTC
>Ga0247730_1001947_pt1 | contig 10524 bp, 11 predicted proteins | sample UWRJL073202C2_FD_180959 | JGI IMG/M metagenome (GOLD analysis project Ga0247730, IMG submission 180959) | Plant litter microbial communities from Arlington Agricultural Research Station in Wisconsin, United States - UWRJ-L073-202C-2 | ecosystem: Environmental > Terrestrial > Plant litter >...
GCTTCTTCAGCCTAGCCAAGAACCGCGCCGCTGCCTTCGGCCCGCAGTATGTCGAGCTCTGGGCGACGCTCGAAAGCAACACGATCGGCGGCAAGAGGTTTCGCCCGCGCATGGTGATGGGCGCCTACCAGGCGCTCGGCGGCGACGACATCGAGGCCGCCGCCTACGTGGGCGCGGCGTTCGAACTGCTGCACACCGCGCTCATCGTGCACGACGACGTGATCGACCGCGACTTCGTGCGCCGCGGCGTCGCGAACATCTCGGGCAGCTACCGCGACGCGGCCCGCGAGGCGGGTAGCTCGGAGAAGGTCGCGGAACACAGCGGCATCTCGGCCGCCGTCATCGCCGGCGACCTGGCCCTGTTCAACTCGTACCGGTTGATCGACCGCAGCGGCGTCTCCGACGTGGTGCGGTCTCGATTGCTCGAAGTGATGGATGACGCGTTGTTCGCGTCTGCCGCCGGTGAGCTGATCGACGTGGACTTCTCCATCGCGGCCGAGGTGCCCCGCGTCGACGACATCCTCACGATGGAACGCCTCAAGACGGCCGTCTACTCGTTCGAATGCCCGCTTCAGGCCGGCGCGATCCTCGCGGGAGCCTCGGAAGAGGTCATCCAGACCCTCGGCGACTTCGGCCGTGAGATCGGCATCGCGTACCAGCTGGTCGACGACCTGCTGGGGGTGTTCGGCAAGGAGGCCGAGACCGGCAAGACCACGATCGGCGACCTGCGCGAGGGCAAGCGCACGGTGATGATCTCCTACGCCACGAGCACCGCCGAGTGGGAGTCGATCGCACCGCTCATCGGCAAGCACGACCTCACCCACGATGAGGCGGAGGCGGTGCGCGAGGTGCTCACCTCGTGCGGAGCGCGCTCGTTCGCCGAGGGCCTCGCTCGCTACTACGCCAACCGGGCGCTCGCCCGGCTCGCCGAACCGCACATCCCGCCCGCACTGCGTGTCGAGCTGCACCCCGTCGTGGATGCCGTGCTCGGACGGGTCAAGTGAGCCGCCGCGCACTGTACGACCGCGTCGCCGAGGAAACCGCGAGTGTCGTCATCCATCGTTACTCCACGTCGTTCGGCCTCGCCGCCCGACTGCTCGGGCCTGGAGTACGCCAGCACGTCGAGAACATTTACGCCCTCGTACGCGTCGCCGACGAGATCGTCGACGGTGCCGCGGTCGAGTCCGGTCTCGACGCCGTGGGCGCCGCCCGCCAGCTGAACGAGCTCGAGCGCGAGACCGACGCCGCGGTCGGGGAGGGCTTCAGCTCCAACCTCGTGGTGCACGCGTTCGCGCTCACCGCCCGCGAGACGGGGTTCGGCACCGAGTACACCGCGCCGTTCTTCGCGTCGATGCGCACCGACCTCACCGCCACCGAGCACGACGACGCGAGCTTCGACGAGTACGTCTACGGCTCCGCGGAGGTCGTTGGCCTGATGTGCCTGCGCGCGTTTTTGCAGGGAGTGCCGCTCACCGCCGAAGAGGACGCGCGTTTTGTGCGCGGCGCCCGTGCGCTCGGCGCCGCCTTCCAGAAGGTCAACTTTCTGCGCGACCTCGCCGCCGACTTCGAGACGCTCGGCCGCAGCTACTTTCCGGGGGTCAGCGTCGACTCGTTCACCGAAGAGGACAAGATCCGGCTGCTCGACGACATCGACGCCGACCTCCGTCTCTCCGCGAGCGTGATCCCCGACCTGCCGGCGTCGAGCCGCAAGGCCGTCGCACTCGCCCAGGGGCTGTTCGCCGAGCTCTCGGTGCGGCTGCGCGCCACCCCGGCCGAGCGCCTGCGCACCACGCGCATCCGGGTGCCGAACCCCGTCAAAGTACGCATCGCGACCGGAGCGATGCTGGGAATGAAGGCGAAGGCATGAGCAGCGTTATCGTGATCGGCGGCGGCATCAGCGGCCTCGCCTCGGCCGCCCTGCTCGCGCGCGACGGGCACACCGTCACCGTGCTGGAGCAGAAGAACGACCTCGGCGGCCGTGCCGGATCGTGGTCGAGCGAGGGCTTCCGCTTCGACACCGGGCCGTCGTGGTTTCTGATGCCCGAGGTGTTCGACCACTTCTACAAGCTGCTCGGCAGCTCCTCCGACGAGCAGCTCAAGTTGGTAACCCTCGATCCCGGTTACCGGGTCTACTTCGAGGGGCTCACCCAACCGATCGACATCTCCGCCTACCGCGACGAGAACATCGAGATCTTCGAGTCGATCGAGAGGGGAGCCGGCAAAAAGCTCGCGGCCTACCTCGACTCGGCGGCCGACACCTACGACATGGCGAAGCGCAAGTTTCTGTACACGACCTTCGCCGACCTGCGCCCGTTGCTCACCAAGGACGTGCTCAAGCGCACCGGCAAGCTCGCGCGCCTGCTCACCATGTCGCTGTCGCGCCTCGTCGCGAAGACCGTGCGCGACGACCGGCTGCGCAAGATCCTCGGCTTCCCGGCCGTGCTGCTCGGCTCGTCGCCGTACATCACCCCGAGTCTCTACCACCTGATGAGCCACCTCGACCTGAGCGACGGGGTGCTCTATCCGCTCGGCGGTTTCACGCGCGTCATCGAGAGCATCGTCGACCTCGCGCGTCAGGAGGGCGTGGTCATCACGACGGGCGCATCCGTCACCCGCATCGTCGTCGACAACGGCAAGGCGACCGGCGTCGAGTACACGGTCGACGGCGTGACCCGCACCCTCGACGCCGACATCGTCGTCTCGGCGGCCGACCTGCACCACACCGAGACGCAGCTGCTCGAGCGCTCGGCGCAGAGCTATCCGGCGGCCCACTGGGAGAAGCGCGTGCCGGGCCCGAGCGCCCTGCTGCTCTACCTGGGCGTCGACGGCGACCTGCCCGAGCTCGAGCACCACACCCTGCTCTTCACCAAGAAGTGGAAGAAGGGCTTCGCCGATATCTTCGGAACGCCCAGCGCGGTGCCGGACCCCGCGTCGATCTACGTCTGCAAGCCGAGCGGTGTAGATCCGGATGTCGCGCCCGAAGGCACCTCGAACGTCTTCGTTCTCGTGCCGATCCCCGCCGACCCGACCATCGGCAAGGGCGGAGACCCCCGCATCGAGCGGCTCGCCGACGTCATCATCGAGCAGATCGGCTCGTGGACGGGCATTCCCGACCTCGCCGAGCGCATTACCGTGCGCCGCGCCGTCGGGCCCGGCGACTTCGCCGCCGACCTCAACGCCTGGCGCGGCACCGCCCTCGGTCCGGCCCACATCCTCAAGCAGAGCGCCTTCTTCCGCGAGGGCAACAAGAGCAAAAAGGTCGACGGGCTCTACTACGCGGGCGGGTCGACCATCCCGGGCATCGGCCTGCCGATGTGCCTCATCAGCGCGGAGATCCTGGTCAAGCGGCTGCGCGGCGACACGTCGACCGAGCAGCTGCCCGAACCGCTGGAGGCCACCGTGCTCGAGGCAACCGTCTGATGGGTCTGATCTACCTCGCCGCGCTGCTCGTGGCGCTCACCGGCATGGTGATGCTCGACCGGCGCTTCACGCTGTTCTTTTGGGCGGATGCGCGCCGCGCCGCCATCGTCATGATCGCCGGCCTCGCGTTCTTCGTCACCTGGGACCTGCTCGGCATCGGCCTCGGCATCTTCTTCCGTGGCGAGACGGCGTTTATGACCGGGCTGCAGATCGCGCCCGAGCTGCCCGTCGAGGAGTTGTTCTTTCTCGCGCTGCTCGTCTACGTGACGATGAACCTCTACGCGGCCGCCTCCCGGATTCGGTCGCTGAGCACGTCGAAGCGCACCCTTCGACAAGCTCAGGGACCGGGGGAGGCTCAGGGACCGCGACAGGGACCGGGGGAGCGCGCATGACGTACTGGTCGCTCAACGCGTTCTTCCTCGCCGCGGTCGCGCTCGTGGCGCTCGCCGCGGTGCTCAGCCGGCGCGCCCCGCGCTGGAAGGCCCTCGCCGTCGCCGCCGTCGCGCTGCTCGCCACCACCGCCGTGTTCGACAACGTGATGATCGGCATCGGCCTCGTCGACTACAACCCCGATCTCATCAGCGGGGCCTTCGTCGGCGTCGCGCCGCTCGAAGACTTCGCCTACGCGATCGCCGCGGTCGTCTTGCTGCCGGCGCTGTGGCACCTGCTGCCGGCGCGGCGTTCGACCGCGTCGACCGCTTCGGGCCGTGCCGACACTTCGAGCCGTGCCGACCCCTCGACCCCTTCGACCAGCTCAGGGACCGGTACCGACAATGCTTAAGGCCCTCTTCGTCTCGTCCCGCCCGTTGAGCTGGATCAACACGGCCTTCCCGTTCGCGGCGGCCTACTTTATGACCACGCGCGAGATCGACGTCGTGTTCGTCGTCGGCACGATCTACTTCCTGATTCCGTACAACCTCGCGATGTACGGCATCAACGACGTGTTCGACTACGAAAGCGACCTGCGCAACCCGCGCAAGGGCGGCGTCGAGGGCGCGCTGCTCGACCGCAGCATGCACAAGCCCACACTGTGGGCGGCGTTGCTCACCAATGTTCCGTTCCTGATCTTCCTCGTGGTGGTCGGTAACCCCCTCTCTTGGTTAGTGCTGGCGATCAGCGTGTTCGCGGTCATCGCTTACTCCGCGCCCGGCCTGCGCTTCAAGGAGCGCCCCTTCGTCGACTCGATCACCTCGAGCACGCACTTCGTCTCCCCGGCAATCTACGGACTCGTACTCGCCGGCGCGGTGTTCACGCCGCAACTGTGGATGCTTCTCGCCGCGTTCTTCCTGTGGGGGCTTGCCTCGCACGCGTTCGGTGCCGTGCAAGACGTCATCGCCGATCGCGAGGCCGAGATCGACTCGATCGCCACGGTGATCGGCGCGCGCGCGACAGTTCGCCTGGCGGTGCTCGCCTACTGGTTCGCTGGCGTGCTGCTGCTCTTCACCGACTGGCCGGGGCCGCTCGCCGCGATCCTCGCGCTGCCCTACGTGGTCGTCTGCGCCGTGTTCTGGAACATCACGGATGAGGCGGCCGAGTCAGCCAACCGAGGCTGGAAGAAGTTTCTCGCCCTCAACTTCATCAGCGGATTCTTCGTGACCATGCTGCTCATCGCGTACGGCCTCCTCAACGCCTGAGGTGTAACCCCCTAGCGCGGTTGCAGGGCCGCGGCCGCGGGCTCGGCCAGCACGGTCGCCAACTGCCAGCCGTCGACGTAGTGCCCGCGTCCGGCCGCGCGGAAGGCGAGCACCGAGGCGCCCACCCGGCCGCCGGTGGTGCCGAGCAGCGAGCGGCTGACCCGCGGCGCCGCGCGCCAGGCGAGCGAGTCGGAGAGCAGCTGGCGCAGTGGCGTGAGCAGGGTCTCCTCGGCCTTGGCCACCCCGCCTCCGAGCACGATCGCGGCCGGGTCGAGCAGCAGCGTCACCGAGGTCAGTCCCAGGCTCAGGGCACGCAGGCCGTCGTGCCAGACGGTCGCCGCGATCGGGTCATCCGCCAACCGCTCGGAGATCTGTGCCGCCGTGAGCGGCTCGGCCCCGCCGAGGGCGAGGTAGCGCCGGGCCAGACCCGCGCCCGACATGTACACCTCGAGGCAGCCGAACTGTCCGCACGTGCAGGCTTCGCCGCCGGGGATGGCGGGGATGTGCCCGAGCTCGCCGGCCGAGGTCGTCGCCCCGCCGATCGCGGTGCCTGTGCTGAAGATGGATGCGGCGACGCCCGTGCCGATCGCCACGAACACCGAGTCGGAGAGTCCGGCGGCCGCGCCGAACAGCCCCTCGGCGAGCCCGGCCGATCGAACGTCGTGCCCGATGTGCACGGGAACCCTCAGGTCGGCGGCGAGCACGGCGCCGAGCGGCAGGTTCTTCCACTCGAGAGTCGAGGCGTAGACGACGACTCCGGCGTCGATGATGCCCGGCGTGACGACTCCGGCGCCGACGACGAGGAATCCCGCGGCAGCCGCCTCGCGGGCGAGGTCGCCGAGCAGGGAGCGCACACTCTGCAGGGCCGGGTCGCCCGGCAGCGTGATCTCGACGATCCGCGTGAGCAGGGTGCGGCCTGCCGCGTCGACGATCGCACCCTTGAGGTTGGTTCCGCCGATGTCGAGCGCGAGCACGACCTCTGCGACGGGCGGGCCGGCGGGCGCAAAAGGCTCGGAAGACACGGCGGGCGCACCACCGACCTCCGCCACCACGGCCCGCACGATCGCGACGTCGGTGACGAGACCGCCGTCGCCGCGCGGCGCCCCAACCTGGGCGCGCAGGTGCACCTCGGTCGCGCCCGTCGCCGCGACGAGCGCCGCCACGTTCGCCGGCCGCACGCCGCCGCCGGCCAGAACGGCCGGTCCGTCGGCCGAGATGCTCACGAGGTGGGCGAGAACGTCGGCGCCCTCGGCCGCGGTGCCCGGGCCGCCCGAGGTGAGCACGCGCTCGACGCCGAGCTCGCGCAGGGTCTTGTAGGCTGCGATCACGTCGTCGGTGGCATCGATCGCCTTGTGGAACGTGACCGGAACGCCGCCGGCCGCCTCGATCAGCTGACGCATCGCCGCGACATCCACTCGCCTGTCGGGCGTCAGCACGCCCAAGACGACGCCGACGGACACGCGAGATCGCGCGGCCGCGGCGGCGATCGCGCGCAGGTCGGAGCGCATCACCTCGAGTTCTGTGGAGGAGTAGACGAAGTCGCCGCCGCGCGGGCGCACCATGATCTGCACGCCGATGCGCGAGACCCGATCGAGCACGAGGTCGATGAGTCCGATGCTCGGGGTAATACCGCCCTCGAGCAGGTCGCCGCAGAGTTCGACCCGGTGTGCCCCGCCCGCCTCGGCCGCGAGCACCCCGTCGAGGTCGTCGACGCAGATCTCGACGAGTACTGGTGCTGCCATCGGGTTGTTCCCCTCGCGAAACCTGATCGCGCTCCCACCGAGCCGACACCGAATTCTCGCACGCGGGGGAGCGTCGGATTATGCGCGCCGGTACTCCTCGAGCGCGCGCTGTTCGTCGTCGGCGGTCAGGCTCGCGTTGATCTGCGCGCCGGCCCAGAGGCCCGCAGCCGCCGAGGTGATCACCTGCGCCGAGAGGTCGGTCACGTTGCCGGCCGCCCAGACGCCGGGCAGCGAGGTCGCGCCCGCCTGGTCGGTCGCGACGTACTGTCCCATGCCCATTGGATGATCCGTCAACTCCACCCCCAGATCGACGAGCAGCCCCGCCCGCACCGAGACCGGCGCGCCCACCACGAGCGCCTCGAGCGGCCGCACGCCGCCGCCGCGCAGCTCGACGCCGACGAGCGCGTCGTGCTCAACAACCAGCCGCTCGACCCGCCCCTGCACAATCTCGATGCCGCGGGCGGCCAGCAGTTCGAGCTCCTCGGTGGCCGGAAGCGGCTGGTCGTTCAGCAGCAGCGTGATGTCGGCGCTCCACTGCCGAAACATCAGCGCCTGGTGCATCGCGCGCGGTCCGGTCGCGAGCACGCCGATCGCCCGGTCGCGCACCTCCCAGCCGTGGCAGTACGGGCAGTGCAGGGCGTCGATGCCCCAGCGCTCGCGCAGCCCGTCGACGTCGGGCAGCTCGTCGACCAGCCCGGTCGTCACCAGCAGCCTGCGCCCGGCGACCACACCACCGGTCGACAGTGTCACGGCGAAGCCGTCATCCGTTCTCTGCACGCCCTCTGCGACCGCGTCGACCAGGGTCGCGCCATACGACGCGGCCTCTTCGCGACCCAGGCGCGCGAGCTCGGCGGGGCTCGCGCCGTCACGCGTCAGAAAGTTGTGCACCGCGTGCGCCGGGGCGTTGCGCGGTTCGCCCGCGTCGATCACCACGACCGAGCGCCTCGCCCGCCCCAGCGCGACGGCCGCGCTCAGCCCGGCGGGTCCGCCGCCGACAATAACCACGTCGAAATTCGTCATGTTTTATGGTCGGTGGCGCCGGGCCGAATCGACAAGCTTCGTTGCCGAAGTGGCAAGATGAGGGGCATGGATGACACGACAGACGAGGTTCTCGCCGCGGTCGGACCCCGGCTGCGCGCCGTACGCCAGCGCCGGGGCGTGACGCTCGCCGACCTCTCCGCCGAGACGGGCATCTCGGTCAGCACGCTCTCGCGCCTCGAGTCGGGCCAGCGCCGCCCGAGCCTGGAGCTGCTCTTGCCGCTCGCGAAGGCGCACGGGGTTCCGCTCGACGAGCTCGTCGGCGCGCCGGCCACGGGCGATCCGCGCATCCACATCCGGCCGATCAAGCGGCACGGGCACGTCATCCTGCAGCTGTCGCGCGATGCCGGCGGCCTCCAGGCGTTCAAGCACCTCATTCCCGCGGGAACCCGGCGCGAGGAGCCGGTGCTGAAGACGCACGAGGGCTTCGAGTGGATGTACGTGATCAAGGGCAAACTGCGACTGGTGCTCGGCGAGCTCGACATCGTGCTGCCGGCGGGGGAGGCAGCCGAGTTCGACACGCACACGCCGCACTGGTTCGGGCCGGCGGGCGACGAGAGCGTCGAGTTTCTCAGCCTGTTCGGCCGTCAGGGCGAGCGGATGCACGTGCGAGCGAGCACCGAGCGCGCTTAGCCGAGAAGCCGTGGGGCGCCGTTCCGACGCTCAACGCACCGTTAGAGGTCGAAACGACGCCCCTCTGCTCTGCCATGCCCGATCGACCGAGACGAGGGGCGGCGATCCGATGCTTAGCGCGCCTCTTAAGGTCGAAACGTCGCCCCTCTGCTCTTCGGGTCACTCGCTGAAGCCGAGGTTGCGGGCCACCCGCTCGAGCACGCTCACCGTGGTGAGGTACTCCTCCTCGGTGACGCCCTCGGTGCTGCGGGTGCGCTGCTCGGCCACCACGACCTCGAGCCGGGCGATCGCCGCGGCACCACGCTCCGTCAGCTCGTAGCCGGTCGGGGTGGCGTCGACCCACGCGCTGTCGATGAGTTCGGTGAGGTGTTCGACGGATGACTCGGCGGGCGAGTCATCCGTCGCCGCCTGTAAAAACGGAGCGACCTGCGCGTCGAGCTCGGCCACGGTCGCCGGCCCGGCGGCGAGCACGTTGAGCAGCTGCCACTGTCGGCGCGTGACGCCGTGTTCCTCGAGGGTGGTCGCGAACTGCTCGTCGATCAGCCGGTCGACCAGCTTGAGCCAGAATCCAATCGGACGTCGATCAGTCATGGTGCGACCCTATGCCGGTAGGCGAGGCACGGCTAGTACTTGAAACCGAGCTCGGCGGGGTAGTCGCCGAGCGCGGTCAGCTGTGTGGCGGCCGCCTGCAGGTGGGCGAGTGTGAGGCCCAGCACTCCGGGCCCGAAGCTGACCCGCGAGACGCCCAGGTCGGCGAGGCGCTTGAGCGGCACGGACGAAGGGTTCGAGATGACCGAGACCTTGCCGTCGATCTCGGCGAGGGCGCGCTGCACCAGCTCTTCGGTGCCGAGGCCGAGCACGAACACCACGTCGGCGCCCGCGCCGAGGTAGGAGTTGGCACGCTCGATCGCGTCGTCCCACTCGCCGCCGCCGGCGAGGGTGTCGACGCGCGCGTTGATCACGAGCGGCACACCTGCCCTGTCCGACGCGCGACGCACGGCGGCGACGCGCTCGGTCGCCACGTCGAGCGGGAAGGTCGGGGCCTTCGGCGCACCGACGCTGTCTTCGATGTTGATGCCCGCGGCGCCCGCCTCGATCAAGCGGGCGATGTTGGCCTCGAGGCCGGCGATGTCTTTCGAGTAGCCCTTCTCGAAGTCGACCGATACGGGCAGGTCGACGGCCGAGGTCACGATGCGCGCGGCCTCGAGCGCCTGGTCGACGGTGAGCCCCTCGCCGTCGTCGACGCCGTGCGCGAAGGACACGGCGTGGCTCGCGGTGGCGAGCGCCTTGACGCCGGGAGCACCGGCAACGACGCGCGCGGTCACCGCGTCCCAGACGTTGGTCACGATGAGCGGTGTTCCCGGAACGTGCAGCGAGCGGAGGAGTTCGGCCTTGGCCGCGGTGGTCGTAGTCATAACTCCAGCTAACTCCCCGAAGCTGACCGTGCTCTAGATCTCGTTGTTGATCATGACGAATTTGGTCGCCTCGCCGGTCGGGGCGAACGTGACCGTCCAGTGGTTGGCGAAGGTGCCGAGCTTCTTGTAGACGCCGGTGCCCTCGATGACCGCGGTGTCGCCGGTCACCGAGACGATGTTCCAGGTGAAGCTCCAGCCGCCCTCCTGCCAGTCTTGGCGGGAGAGCCAGCCCTCGACGATGGCCTCGCGGCCGATCCACTCGGTGGTGTACGGGCCTTCGTGGTACTCGCCGTCTTCGGTGAAAAGCGCCGCGATGTCGGCCTCGTCGGCCGTCGTCCAGGCGTGCACGTAGTTTTCGATCCAGGTCTCGACCTGCTGCTGAGTTGTCATGGCTACAGCCTGCGGGCCCCGCAGCGAACCGGGAACGGTGCGTGTGCCTAGGTGCGCCGCACCTAGGCGGCCTTCGGGTCGACCTTCACGAAGAGCATCAGCACGAGGCCGACCGCGAGCACGAGCACGATGCCGAGCACGCCCCAGTACTGGAAGCCGAAGATCGTGATGAACAGGCCCCAGAGGGTGGGCGAGATGAAGCTGGCCGCGCGGCCGGTGGTGGCGTAGAGGCCGAAGATCTCGCCCTCGCGT
>Ga0247730_1001948_pt1 | contig 10514 bp, 11 predicted proteins | sample UWRJL073202C2_FD_180959 | JGI IMG/M metagenome (GOLD analysis project Ga0247730, IMG submission 180959) | Plant litter microbial communities from Arlington Agricultural Research Station in Wisconsin, United States - UWRJ-L073-202C-2 | ecosystem: Environmental > Terrestrial > Plant litter >...
ACGGAGGACTCACCAAGCCGACGCTCGGCGAGGTCACGATCCAGCCCGACGAGACGGCCGAGGACGTCCCCGACGAGGGCGTCAAGACGCTCGGTCGCGGCACGCCCGTCGGGACGGTCTACCGCCTGGCCGACGGGCGTCTGGTGTACGTCACCGGCGACGGCACGACCGCGCCGGTGACGCCCGACGGCACCGCACCGACGACCCCGCCGGACACCCAGGGCGAGCTGCCGGACCCGAGCTTCCCCGGCGAGGCCCCCTAGCGCCTCAGGGCGCGACCTGGCGGACGTCCCCGAGCCGTGCACCGGCCGCGATCCAGGAGCGGGCTGCTCGCACGTCGCGAGGGCGTCCGATCGAGATCGCACCGCGCACGACCTCGTCGTCCAACGCGTACGCGATGAAGTCGCGGTCGTCGATCGAGCCGTGCACGACCAGCTCGTGCGAGCCCTCGGGCCACCCCACGACCTGCAGGTTCAGGTCGTACTGGTCGGACCAGCACCACGGCACCTCGACGAACGGCTCGCTGCCACCGGCCATGACCTTGCCGACGGCCGTGCCGTGGTTCTGCGCGCCCTGCCAGTGCTCGACGCGATGGCGTCCGCCGAGCACGGGCCGCGGCTGGTTGGCGACGTCCCCCGCCGCGTAGATGCCGCCGACCGAGGTCAGGCCGTGGGCGTCGACCGTGATGCCGCCTCCGTCCTCCGGCGCCGCCAAGGCGACGCCCGCGGCCGCAGCCAGCTCGACGTTCGGGGTCATCCCCACGGCCACCACGACGACCCGCGCCGACCAGGTGCGCCCGTCGGCGGCCCGCACGACCGTCGTGCCGCCCGGGCCGTCCTCCACGGCGGCGACCTCGACGTCGGTGTGCAGCCGGGTGCCGCGGCTCTCGTGCAGGTCGACGTACATCCGCCCCAGCTCCGTTGGCAGCAGGCGTGACAGCGGGAGGGACGCCGCCTCGATCAGCGTGACCTCACAGCCCAGCTCGCGGGCACTCGCCGCGATCTCCGATCCCACCAGCCCGGCGCCGACGACCACGATCGACGCACCTGGCGACAGCTCCGTACGGAGCCTGGGCACGTCGGCGAGATCGCGCAACGTGCGCGTTCCGGCCACGTCCGGCCACGGGTTGCGGGCGCGACCGCCGGTGGCGATCAGGAGCTGGTCGAACGCGAGCCGCTCACCGTCGTCGAGCCGGACGGAGCGCTCCGTCGCGTCGACCGTGTCGACCCGACTGCCGACCCGCAGGTCGAGGTCCTTGGCCGCGTACCAGTCGGCCTTCTTGATACGGATCTCGTCGGCGGTCCTCTCGCCGCGGACGATCTCCTTGGAGACCGGCGGTCGCCGGTAGGGCAGCTCGGGCTCGTCGCCGACCACGGTGATGGAACCCAGATAGCCGGCACCACGCATCGCGGCTGCGGCGCTGACGCCGGCGATGCCGGTCCCGACGATGACGGTTCGCTCGGTCATGCGACGACTCCTTCGACCCGGCGGACCTCCTGTGGAACGGAGTCCGTCTCAGCACGATCATGCCGGTGCGCCCCAGGGACAGGACCGGCGCGTGGCGATCCACTCGCCGGACGTCGTTCCCGACGACGAACCGCCCCCGGCTGGAAGCCGGGGACGGTCGCCTTGCGAGCCGAGGCCGGGTGGGAAACTGACTCGACCAGGACTCGCGCTCAACCCACGAGCGGCACCCGAGATGCCGCCCGTGGAGGTCTAGAAGGTCTCCATCGCGTTCATGATGCCCGGGGCCAGGACGACGATGAACAACACCGGGAAGATGCACGCCATCAGCGGACCCAGCAGCTTCACCGACACCTGGCCGGCCTTGGCCTCTGCCCGCAGCTTCCGCTTCATGCGCATCTCCACGGACTGGACCCGCACCATGCTCGAGATCGACGACCCGTGCTCCTCGGCCTGGATGATGCCGCGGATGAACGAGTGGATGTCCTCCGACGACGTGCGCGCCTGCAGGGACTCGTACGCCGTCCGCCTGGACATGCCGAGTCGGATGTCCTGGATCGTACGCACCAGCTCATCGGCCAAGGGCCCCTTGGCCGAGCTCGCCGACGCCGCGAGCGCCGCCTCGAAGCCCAGACCCGCCTCGATGGTGATGACGATCTTGTCGAGGATGTCCGGCAAGGTTCGCTGCATCTCCTCCTGACGTTCCTTGGCGCGGCTGCCGAGCAAGAGATCGGGCACGAAGTACGCCACGACCACTGCGGCCACTCCCATCGCGATCTTGACGGACGAGCCGCTGAGGAAGAACGGTCCGAGCATGAGCAGGAGCACGGGCACCGGGACGATGACCTTCGCCAGGACGATGTTGCGCATCGACCAGCCGGCCGGGTGTCCGGCCATCATGAGGTTTCGCTCGATCCGGCCCAGCATCGACCGCGTGGTGACGAGCCTTGCGGCGTCTTCCGGCTTGTCGATCTGCCGGATGCGTCGCTGGGCGGCGGTGGGTTCCCCGACGCGACGATAGGTGTCGTCGAGCAGACGGGACCGCACCGCACGGTCCGGTAGCACCAGCAGGCCCAGAGAGGCCGCGAGCGCACCCAGTGCCGCAAGGATCAGCAGAACTCCGATCAACAGCATGACACCCCTCCTCAGACCTTGATGTTGATGATCGCGCGCATCCAGAACCACGAGATCGTGTAGAGGACCGCTGACAGCGCCGTCAGGAACACGCCGACCGTGGTCGTGAACAGCGGGTTCAGGTAGCCGGGATTCATGAGGCTGTAGACGACGGCCAGGCCGATCGGCAGGGCCATCAGCACGTAGCAGGACGCCTTGCCCTCCGAGGAGTACGCCCTCACCTTCTCGCGGATCTCGGCCCGACCGCGGATGGTCTCGGCCACGGTCTCGATGATGTCGTTGAGATTGCCTCCTGAGTCGCGCTGGACCGCGACGGCCTCGGCGAACCACTGGAAGTCCTCGCTGTCCATCCGATCCGCGGTGTCGAGCATCGCCACGACGAGGTCGCGGCCGATCCGGTTCTCGTTCGTGATGCGCGTGATCTCCTCCGACATCGGGGCGGCAGCATCTGCCGCGACGGAGTTCAGCGCCATCTGCAGACTCTGGCCCGCCCTCAACGCCGAGGACACGATGCGAAGCGTGTTGTCGAGCTGGTCGGCGAACGCCTTGCGCCGCCGACCGGCCCGGATCTTGAGCGCCAGCTTCGCGATCACCGGTACGAGAGCCGAGAGCAGGAGGCCGAACGCCGGGCCGCCCCCCAGGACGTACCCGACCACCAGCGCCACGAACGCGGCGCCGACGACCCAGGTCACGACGACGCTCGGTGGCTTCTTGATGTCGGCCATCTCCAGCTCGCTGGCGCGGAAGGGGACCCACCCGCGGCTCCTCAGCACCCGGTCGACCCGGTCGACGATCGCGCGGTAGGACACCTGCCAGAGGGGCTCGCGGGCAACCGTCGCGCCCAGTCGGCGTTGCCGCGAGATGCGTGGCACCGGATCGGCCAGGACCACCTGCGCGAACAGGCCCACCGCCGCAGCCACCAGGAGGACACCGATGAGGACAAGACTCATGACGATCCTCCGACCATGCTGAAGTTCGCGATGTCGAAGTCGATGCCGTACTCCTCGAACTTGTCGCTGAACCGCGGACGCACGCCGGTGGGGCGTTGCACTCCGCGGAACTTCCCGTGCTCGTCCACCCCTGCGCTGAAGTCGAACAAGAAGGCGTCCTGCAGCACGACGACGTCGCCCTCCATGCCCAACACCTCCGTGACGTGGGTGATCCGCCGCGTACCGTCACGCAGCCGCTGGATCTGCACGACCAGGTCGACGGCCGAGGCGATCTGCTCCCGGATGGCGCGCAGCGGCAGGTCCATGCCTGCCATCAGGACGAGCGTCTCCAGGCGGGCGATGCAGTCGCGGGGCGCGTTGGCGTGGAGCGTGCTGATCGAGCCGTCGTGACCGGTGTTCATCGCCTGCAGCATGTCGAGGGCCTCGCCGCTGCGGCACTCACCCACCACGATGCGGTCGGGTCGCATGCGCAGCGAGTTGCGGACGAGGTCTCGGATCGTGACCTCACCCGATCCCTCGATGTTGGGCGGACGGGCCTCCAGCTGCACGACATGGTCCTGCTGCAGCTTGAGCTCGATCGCGTCCTCGATCGTGACGATGCGCTCACCGGGCGGGATGAAGCTCGACAGGACGTTGAGCAACGTCGTCTTGCCGGTGCCGGTGCCGCCACTCACCAAGATGTTGAGCCTGGCCTCGACCGCGGCTCTCAGGAGCTCGGCGATCTGCGGGGTCATCGACCCGAACTCGATGAGGTTGTCGACCGTGAACGGGGTGGCTGAGAACTTGCGGATGGTCAGTGACGACCCGCGCACCGCGAGCGGCGGCACGACGGCGTTGACGCGCGACCCGTCCTGCAGGCGGGCGTCGACCATCGGCGACGACTCGTCGATCCGACGGCCCACCCGGCCGACGATGCGCTCGATGGCCCGCCGCAGGTGCTCCTCCGACGCGAACCTCTGAGGGCTCCTGGTGATCTTGCCGTCCCGCTCGACGTAGATCGTGTCGTGACCGTTGACCATGATCTCGGTGACGCTCGGGTCCTCCAGCACCCTCTGGAGCGGACCGAGCCCCAGGGCGTCGTCCTCGATGTCCTGGATGAATCGCGCGCGCTCGTCGAGCGTCAGCAGCAGCTGCTCGTCCTCGATGATGGCCGTCAGCTCCTCGCGCACGAACTCGTGCAGCTGGGTCTCGGTCAAGGAGGGATCGTTGATGCGGGTCCCGAGGCGCTTGAACAGCTCCTCGACGGCTCGCGCCTTGACAGCTGCGAGCGCATCGGTCACGACCAGGCCAGGCGTCCGCCGCTCGGCCGCCTCGTAGTTCGTCACGGCGTGCGGATCGACCTGCAGGTCCGCGTGTGCCTGCAGCAGGCCGCGGTCGCGGGCGGTGGCCAGTCGATCTGAGAGGCTCATGTCAGGCCACGTCCAATCTCTTGTGGGTGCGCTGTCCCGGCGACCCGATGCTGTCGAGTCGAGTGATCAGCGAGCGGACCGACTTGACGAACGGTCCGCCCTTCTTCTTGCTCAACATGAGCGGCACACCGTGGTTGGCGGCCAGCTGGACCTCTGGCGCACGCGCCATGACGACGTCGACCGGCAGACCGACCGCAGCCTCCACGTCCTTGACCTTCATGCCCGACTGGTTGCTCGCCATGTTCAGGGCCAGCACCCGAGAGGCCGGCATCAACCCGATCTGGTTGAGGAGCTCGACGGCCTTGCGGACGCCGCGTACGCACGCCACGTCCATCGTCGACACGATGACGATGTCGTCCGTGACCTCCAGCGCGGCCAAGGTCGGCTCGGAGAGTCCGCCGGCGGTGTCGACGACCACGTAGCTGAACTGAGTGGCCAGCTGATCCAGCAGACGAGTGATGTGAGCACCGGTGACCTCGTCGGTCGCAGCCGGCGAGGCAGCTCCGCAGAGCACATGAAATCCGGCCGAGTGGACGGTGAGCATCGTCTTGACGACGAGATTGTCGGCGGCGGCCGACGGGGTCAGCGCCTCGTCGATCGTGTGCTCCGGGACGAGGTCGAGGGTCGACGCGACGTCGCCGAACTGGAGGTCGAGGTCGACCAGGACGACGTCCGACGGATGCTGCTCGGCCAGTCCGATCGCGAGGTTGGTGGCGATGCTCGTCTTGCCCACGCCGCCCTTCGGCGAGACGATCGTGATCGTCCGGCTCTCGGCACGAGCCGACACCGAGACGGTGCCGACAGCGCCGGTGGCGACGGGCCCCTCGACGCGCATGCGCATCATCTCGGCCCGGCGCAGCAGATCACGGATGCGGTCGTCCGAGGCATCTGGTGGCAGCACGTCTCGAAAGCCGCTGCGCATCGCGGCGACCACCGTGTCGAGCGGCATGTCCGCGACGAGGTAGACATCCACCATCGGGTACGTCTCGTCGGTGCTCCGCGCAATCGACAGCGCGGTCTCAAGCGGCAGGGCGTCGCCGATGAAGATGACGTCCGGCAGGCTCTGCGGATCCAGGCTGCGCATCAGGTCGAAGCGCTCGTTGTCGATCGTCTTCCTGGTCAGCGACACCACCTGGGTGCCGGGCAGCACGTTGATCCGGGCGATCAGCTCGCTCTCCCCGGCCAGGATCAGCACCCGGCTCATCGCAGCACGTCCGAACCGTTGATGAGCTTTCCGCCGGACGTGTCGGTGTCGGGGTTCTGCATCGTCAGCCAGACCGTCCCCCACTTCTGACCGTGCACGACCCGCTCGGCGTCCAGAGCAGGAAGCGCCAGGGTGACCAGGAGGCCGGCGAGGTTGCCCTCCTCGCCGGCGGCCAGCGTCCGGTCCACCTTCGTCACCGGCACCTGGTTGACGACGAAGTTCGTGGCCTGGGCATCGACGTCCTTGAACTCCGCCGTCACGATGACGCCCACCGTGTCACCGGCCTTCACGACACCACCGACGCTCCTCTCGGCATCCAGGGCGATGGTGACCTCCTGCGAACCATTCGGCACACCGTCGCTCTGCGTCTTTTCGCCGGCGGTCTCCATGCGCGACTTCAGCAGCACCTCCCCCTTCTGCACGGAGGCGTTGGTCGACAGACCGGCGACCTGCGAGAGATCGGTGACCGCACCCGCGGGCACCGACTGCTTCGGCAGGTCCACGAGCTCGGTCGACTTCTTCAGGTCCGTCGCACTCGTGCCGGCACTGACGTCCCCGCTCAGACGTACGACCGAGACCAGCTCGGCGCCGTCGAGGGCGCGTTCGTTGGCGCCCTGCGCCCACACCACGAGGGCGAGCACGCCCAGCAGGGCGAGCACCCCCGCGGCAGCGACCGCGATGACTCTCTTGTTCATGTCGATGGTTTCCCTTCATCGATCAGGTGAATGTGATGACGACCCCTCATTGCGTGAGGGTCGCGTAGCTCGCGCCGAAGTCCTCCCCGCCGACCTCGTAGGTGACGCTCGGATCCTTCGTGAACGTCTTGGTGAAGTACCCCTGCAGGCCGTTGCAGGAGATCGTGCTCGACAGGTTCAACCCCCCCAGAAGTCCGAGCAGCAACGCATTCGCCAGCTGCTCCACGACGCTGAGCAGGTTGTTGACGATGCTTCTCAGGTCCAGGGAGAGCGGGATGCTCGAGCAGCCGACACTGGAGTCGACGTTCGAGGGGTTCCCGGGGTACTTCCAGCCCGTCACGTGGAACGGCGCGAAGCCGACGATCTCGACGCCGATCTTGGGAGGCACCTGCGCGCACACACGGTCGGCATCGAACAGGTTCAGACAGGCCTGGGCCTTCAGGTCGATGCGGTCCGCCAGCTGCGAGCTGGGCTTGAAGACCGGCAGGAGGATCGTCTTGCCCTTGGCGACCAGCTTGCCGGCGCCGAACTGCGACGGGCAGCCCTGGGGCATGAAGGCGCTGTTCTCCAGACCACCGAGGAACGTCTCGATGTCGCTGTCGACGTCGAGCTCGCACTTGGCCGCGTCCCAGCCGAACAGGCCACCCAGGACGCTCGAGACCACCGTCTCGCCCGTCAGCCACGACGCTCCGTTCAGCGTCAGCACCTGGTCGCCGTCCCCGTCGGTGCACTTCTGGACGGCGTCCGTGCCGAGCTGGTCGGTCAGTCCCTTGAGATCCACGGTGTTGCGCAGGCTCGACGAGATGGGTGACAGCAGGTTCTCGACGCCCTGCAGCGCGTCGGTGCGAAGCGTCGTCTTGCGCGTCGACTCCTGGTCGGTGCCGGCGAGGTTGCTCCAGTTCTTCCAGGTGCAGTAGTGCACGCCCAGGGGCAGGACGTTGTAGGCCTCGGTGGGATGCATCACCCCCACCTTCGCCGTCGCTGTGGCCGCGATCGCCCTGTCCGGGACGCCGACCAAGGCCAACAGGTCGGTGTCGATGGTCTTGCCGATGGACACCGTGACGGACTTCGTGGTCGCGTTGCGCGATGCGCTGACGCTGCCTCCCTCGATGGACTCCCCGGCGATGGTGGTCGCACTGGCTTGGAGGTTCGCGCACGTCGCGCCCGTGGGGTATCGGGCGCAGCGGTACGCCAGCTGTCGTGCCGCGGTGTCGGCCGCGTGCTGCGCCCGGGTCCGCTCGTAGGCCACGTTGCCGATGTCGACGCTGAGTCCCAGAGCGGCGACCAGAACGGTCAGGGCCAGGCCGAAGAAGACGGCTGCCACTCCGCGCTCGTCGCGGGGTCGAGCGGCACGGCGCATCAGTTCTCGCATCGTGCCACCCCCTTGCCGGCCAGCGTGTAGCTCCCGAACATCCCGCTCGGCGACTGCCGCGTCGCGGTGACCTTGACGGTGATCTCCGTGGCGGCTGCACCGGTGCACAGCGTCGAGGGCGAGACCGTCACCGTCACCGGGTCGGTGCTGGTCCCCTTGAGCGTGTTGACCACGGTCGTGGCCGACTTGGTCGGATCGATCGACAGGTCCCGCGCCGTGATGAAGGCCCAGTGATTCACCTGACTCTGCTGCGCGTAGCGCGTGCCCCCCTCGACGATGCCGAAGAGGAACAGGATCAGCAGTGGCACCACCAGGGCGAACTCGACGGCGACGGCACCACGTTCGCGTGACGCGTCCATGCGCTCCCACCCGTGTCTGCTGTGCTGGAAGGGTCCACCTGCGTGGGACCCCTGGAACCAGATCGGGGTGGGACCGTTGCCACGTTCCCACCCCGACCGTCCGTGCACCGGTCCCGAGTGACCGGCGTGCCTGAGCTCAGCCGATCAGCTGAACTTGACGCCCGTGACGAAGTCGTCGATCTTGCCCTTGAAGGCGGCGACCGAGCCCACGAGCACGATCGAGACCAGACCGATGACCAGCGCGTACTCGACGGCTGTCGCGCCCTTCTCCTCGCGGCGGTCGGCGGTCAGAACCGCCATGACGTACGCCAGCGCGTAGTTCGCCTTCATCATGTCGATCGTGTCCCGTCGCCGTCAGAACTTGACGTTGGTGACGAAGGTCTCGATCTTGCCCTTGAAGGCGGTGACGGCACCGACCAGCACGATCGAGACCAGACCGATGACGAGCGCGTACTCGACGGCAGTCGCGCCCTTCTCCTCGTTCTTGTCCGAGACCAGGACCGCGATGACGTAGGCGAGTGCGTGGTTGAACATGGTTGTCTCCCTCAGATGTGTGTTTCTCGTCGCCGGTCGGCGACGCTCCCTACCGAGAAACTTAGGGCCGAAAGTCCCGTCATACAGGCACTTTTCGAACCATCTTTGCTTAGTCCCAAGGGACTAGGGGGTGTGAGATGCCTCCGCCACTCTCACCTGACGCGGCCACGAGCACACGATCCCGGAGAGCCTCCCCACCACGACGGTCGGCGCCACGCCTGTGCCACAGAATTTCCTGCCATTTCAGTGCACAAGGAGTGATCAATGACAGTTCGCACCTGTCCCGTCCCCCAGGGCGACGTCGAGGTCCACTCGATGACTCATCAGGACCAGGTGCCGTGCGGGCCGGTCCGCGCGCGGCGTGGCGATGTTCCGCGGCCCCGGGGCCATTCCCTTCCTTTCTGACGGTCCCAGGACCCCCTCGACCCATGAGACGATCGCCGCGGAACGGACATTGAAAGAGGTAGAGACGTCCGCACCACCACACAGATCGGAGTCGCCGGTGATCACTGCCGCAGCCCTCGGGGACCCGCCCGACGACGATCCCGACAGCGACCGGGTGCTCCTGGAGCGCGCCGCCCGGGGCGACCGTGCCGCGTTCGGCCGGCTCTACGACCGTCACGTGCGGCCGGTCTACTGGCAGGCCTACAGCGTCCTCCACGACGACCGCGAGGCGGAGGACACGACGCAGGACGTGTTCGTCACGACCTGGAACAAGATCCGCACGATCACGCTGGTGGACGACTCGATCCTGCCGTGGCTCCTCGTCACGGCGCGGTACACCGCCCTCAACGCCGGCCGTCGACGGCAGCGACGTCGAACCGACGAGCTCGACGACCGGCAACCGGTCGACCGGACCGTGGAGGACGAGGTCGAGACCGGGCTGGTCCGAGCCGAGATCGAGAAGGCGGTCTCCGCACTGTCCACCGTCGACCGACGCCTGTACGACCTGTGCCTGGCCGGCGACCACACCTACGAGTCGGCCGCGCGGGAGCTGGGCGTCACCCACTCCGTGGTCCGCAACCGTCTCTCGCGGCTGCGCACCCGACTCCGTTCCGACCTTCGCTCCATGAGGGAGATGTCATGACCACCCCCACGCTCCACGACGACCGCATCGACAAGATGCGCATGTCGGTCATGCACCGCATCGAGCAGGACGTCATGCGCCGCGGCCGCCGCGCGCGCAACGCCGTCGGGCTGACCGCCGCCAGCATCCTCGTGGTGGGTCTCGGCGGCTACGCGCTCAGCACGGTCGACGGCCGCAACGAGGTCGGCGGAGTCGCGGACAGCGCCGGCGGCGGATCGAGCGTCGAGCAGCCGTCCGCGGCCGACGCTCCCGCCCCGGAGCGGGCCAATCTCGACGGGGACGTCGCCGGCGCCGAGCAGATCGCGC
>Ga0247730_1001950_pt1 | contig 10505 bp, 9 predicted proteins | sample UWRJL073202C2_FD_180959 | JGI IMG/M metagenome (GOLD analysis project Ga0247730, IMG submission 180959) | Plant litter microbial communities from Arlington Agricultural Research Station in Wisconsin, United States - UWRJ-L073-202C-2 | ecosystem: Environmental > Terrestrial > Plant litter >...
GCCGATGCCCCGATTGGCACCGGTAATCAGAATTGAGGGCATGTTTGATCTTTCAGGCCGTTGAACAGCGTTTGCGTGAAGGACGCACCGACCGCGGCATTGGGTTTAATGGTCGCTGCCGGAGGAAGCGTGCTTGGGCAAAACGCGATTCTCGATGAAACCGATGATCCAGAAGAACACCATGCCCATCACCGACAACACGATGATCGCTGCAAACTGCTGATCCATGCGAAAATTCGACCCGGCCACCATGATGACATAGCCAAGCCCGGACCGGGCACCGACGAATTCCGCGACGACGGCGCCGATCACGGCCAGAACCGAGGCGAGCTTCATGCCGGCAAACATCGACGGCAACGCCTGCGGCAGGCGGAAGCGCCAGAAAGTCTGCCAGGCATTGGCGCCCATAGAGCTTGCCAGATGCAGCATTTCCGGCGGCGCGGCGCGAAAGCCGACGACGGAATTGATCACCACCGGGAAAAACGACATCAGCGCAACGATGATGATTTTCGGCGCAATGCCGTAGCCGAACGCCGCCAGAAGCAGGGGCGCGATGGCGGCTTTCGGTACCGTCTGCGATCCGACGATCAGCGGATAGATCGACCGGTCGACAACTTTGGAATAGGCAATCGAGGTGGCAAGCGGAATGCCGACCAGCACTGCGATGGCAAAGCCAAGGACGATTTCCAGCAAGGTGACGCCGGCATGCGAGATCAGCAGAGGTCCGAAATCACGAAAGGCCATGACGATCGCGCTGGGCGTCGGCAGCAGATAGGTCGGAACATCGGCCAGCCGGGCGCCGAGTTCCCAGATCACCAACAGGGCGCACAGGGTTATCAGCGCATAGGGGGGCTTGAAACGCGAAAGGCTGAAGCCTGTCGTGGCGGGGCCGGACATATCGGCCGTGCTCATTCGTCATCTCCTTCGCGCAGAACGCCAAGCTTCTTGAACATTTGCGTCACTTCATGCGTGTGGCCCGCGAATTCGACCGATTCGCGCACCGACAAGCGGCGCGGCCGCGGCAGGTCGATCTCGAGCACCTTCTCGATCCGGCCCGGGCGCGGCGTCATGACGACAACCCGGTCGCTGAGGAAAATGGCTTCGGAGATCGAATGGGTAATGAAAATCACCGTCATGCCGGTTTCGGCCCAGATCCGCGCCAGGTCGAGCTGCAGCTGGTCGCGCGTCAAAGCATCAAGCGCGCCAAAAGGCTCGTCCATCACCAGCAGCGGCGGCTTGTGCAGCAAGGCCCGACAGATCGATACGCGCTGGCGCATGCCGCCGGAGAGCTCGTGCGGATAGGCATCCTCAAAGCCTTCCAAGCCAACCATTTTCATCAGTTTCTTGGCGCGGGTAGTGGCTGCCGGCATATCCATCTTGCGGATTTCGGCCTGCAACAGGATATTTTGTAGCGCCGTGCGCCAGTCGAGCAGCACGTCACGCTGGAAGACGATGCCGATATCCGAGCTTGGACGAGTGATCTTTCGACCATCAACGTGGATTTCGCCACCGGAGGCGTTCATCAGCCCGGAGACGAGCATCATCAGCGTGCTCTTGCCGCAACCGCTGGGCCCGACGATCGAGACGAACTCGCCACTGCGGATCTTTAGATCAATATCGCCCAGTGCACGCACTGCGCCGGAGCGGCCATCGAAGGTCTTGGACACGCGATTAAAGGAAATAAAATGGGATGAAACAGGTATGTCGAGCATGGGGCAACTCCCAGGAGCCGGTTCCGTTGGGACACCGAGCGACGTGTGGTACATCGATGGTATTCCAATCCTGGCAGTGCCACAAGTCGCCACCTTGGTCTTTTTGCATATTTCTTGCGCTATATCTAAGCCTGGCTATTTTATAGGCTTCTGCGCATTTTGGCGCCTGAACGCTCGGAAGAACGTCTTGGGCAAACGCATTGTTTACAGGCATTTGTGTTGAAGATGTCGCCCACTTTACGATGAAGTGACTTCCTGGGTTTTTTGCTGCATGACTTTGCATTTCAACCACCGTAGATTTTATTGGATCATGTGAAAGGAAATTGTTGTGTCCTCTGCCTTACTGCCGGGTCTCGATAAACCCTATGCCGCATTCCTGTTCGACATGGATGGCACAATTCTCAATTCCACTGCGGCGGCCGAACGGGTCTGGGCCGAATGGGCCCGACGTCAGGGTCTCGACGTCGAGGCATTCATGCCGACCATGCACGGATCGCGCGCTGTCGACACCATCGCCAGGCTGAAGCTGCCCGGCATCGATCCGGAACGCGAGGCGCAACAGATTATCGACGCGGAAATTGTCGATGTCGAGGGCGTCGTGGCCTTGCCAGGGGCTGCGGCTTTCCTCAACGCCCTGCCGCTCGACAAATGGGCGATCGTCACCTCATCACCACTGCCGCTGGCAAAACGCCGGCTGGAGGCAGCCGGCCTGCCGGTGCCGTGCTTCATCGTCACCGCTGAAGACGTCCAGCGCGGCAAACCGGACCCGCAGTGCTTCCTGGCGGGTGCGCGGAAGTTAGGCGTAAACCCTGAAGAATGTTTGGTGTTCGAAGATGTCCAGGCGGGCATCTTGGCCGGTGAGGCTGCCGGCGCAGACGTCATGGTCGTAACCACGACCCACACGCATCCGATGCAGACAGTGCACCCGACGATTGCCAGCTATGACGGCATCATCGCTCGCGTCGATACCGACGGAAAGATTATCCTGAGCAGGGCTGTCGTCTGAGCCGATTGGTGTCGCATCGGCGTCAGGGATTGTCTGTTCAGACCATCCAGACACGAAATCTCTTCGCTGATTTCTCGGCGAAGAGGATATGGCGATCAGTCCAAGTCGACATTGTCGTCGGCAGGCAGGGAATCGCGATTGGCACTGAGGATCACGCGTTTGCCGACATGATTGGGTGAGCCGACAAGACCTTCCTTTTCCATCCGTTCCACCAGAGATGCCGCACGGTTGTAGCCGATGCCAAGACGCCGCTGGATGTAGGAGGTCGAGCATTTCTTGTCGCGCAGCACCACCTTGACGGCGTTGTCGTAGAGATCGTTGCCGTCCTCGCCGCCCATGGCGCTCTTGTCGAACACAGCGCTGTCTTCCGCCTCGTCCTCTTCGCCATCCTCGTCGGTGGTGACCGTGTCCAGATATTCCGGGCGTCCCTGCGTCTTCAGATGCGCCACGACCTTTTCAACTTCCTCATCGGAAACGAACGGTCCGTGCACACGCGAGATCCGCCCGCCGCCGGCCATGTGCAGCATGTCGCCCTGGCCCAACAGCTGTTCGGCCCCCTGCTCGCCGAGAATCGTCCGGCTGTCGATCTTGGATGTCACCTGGAAAGATATGCGGGTCGGGAAATTGGCCTTGATCGTACCGGTGATGACATCGACCGAAGGACGCTGCGTCGCCATGATCAGGTGGATGCCGGCTGCGCGCGCCATCTGCGCCAGCCGCTGGATGGCGCCTTCGATTTCCTTGCCAGCAACCATCATCAGGTCGGCCATCTCATCGACGATCACGACGATATAGGGCATCGGCGAGAGATCCATCTCAAGATTCTCGTTGATCGGCTGGCCGGTGCCTTTTTCGAATCCGGTCTGGACGATCATGTTGATCGTCTCGCCCTTTTCGCGCGCCAAAGCGGCACGGGCGTTATAACCGTCGATGTTGCGAACACCGAGTTTCGACATTTTCCGGTAGCGATCCTCCATCTCGCGCACGGCCCATTTCAGCGCCAGCACGGCCTTCTTCGGATCGGTAACGACGGGGGTCAGCAGATGCGGGATGCCGTCATAGACCGACAGTTCCAGCATTTTCGGATCGACCATGATCAGCCGGCATTCTTCCGGGGTCAGCCGGTAGAGCAGCGACAGGATCATCGTGTTGATGGCGACCGATTTTCCGGAACCGGTGGTGCCGGCCACCAGCAGATGCGGCATCTTTGCCAGTTCGGCAATCACCGGTTCGCCGCCAATGGTTTTTCCGAGGCAGATCGGCAGCTTGAACGAATTGCGGGAGAAATCGGGGGAATCGATCATCTCGCCGAAATAGACCGTTTCGCGCGTCGCATTCGGCAGTTCGATGCCGATGACGTTGCGGCCGGGAACCACAGCCACACGGGCCGAGAGCGCCGACATAGAGCGCGCGATATCGTCGGCCAGACCGATGACACGCGAGGATTTGACGCCCGGCGCCGGCTCGAATTCATACAGCGTGACGACCGGGCCTGGCCGTACATGAATAATCTCGCCGCGCACGCCAAAATCTTCCAGCACGCTTTCCAGGAAGCCGGCATTGCGCTCAAGCTGTTCCTGCGACATCACAAAACCGACCGTTTCCGGCGGGTTTTGCAGCAGGGCGCGTGGCGGAAACTCGTATTCGCCATGGCTGACGCGCAGATTGGCGCCCTGGTTGATCTGGAACGGCTTTGAAATTGCCACGCCCGAACTTTCGGAGCGCCTGGCCGGCTCGACGATTGCCTGATGCAATGGCATGGCTGTCGGCACGACGGCGGGCGCCGCAAACAGGATTTCCGGCACGGCGGGAGCGGCAATGACGGGCAGTTCCGTAACGGCAGGCAGCTCCGGGATAATTGCTGCAGCCACCGGTGTGGCAGGCGCCGCAGGCGCAGGGACCGGCACGACGAAGGCCGGGGGTGCAGATACGGCCGTGGCGATCGGTGCCGCGACAGCAACGGGCCTGTGCGGCAGGTTCCACGGCAGCACTGGCGCAGCCAAAGCCGGAGGTACCGAAGCTATTGGCGGCAACGGAATTTCGTGCGCGACCGGCGCAGACTCTGGCCAGCGCAGCAGTTGCGGGACGCGGCAGTCGATGATGCGGAATTTGGCAGCAATCGAATCTGGAGCCACATCGACCGTCGGCATCGCGATGACGGCAGTGGGTGTCGGGAGTTCGCTGATGTCGAATGCCATCGCATCCCAGAAAGCAAAGTCGGACAGCTGGGCAAGCGGAGATGGTGCCGATGGAGCTGGGAGGGCGGCTGTCTGTTCGACGGCAACGGGTGCAGGAAGGACAGTCGTTGCGGTTGCAGCGATCGTTGCTGCGCCACGCTGTGCGACGATAACGGGCTGCGATGCGACCGCTGGCGCTGCCGGAGCTACGGCATCCATCCGCCCTTGAAGCACCATAGCCGTCTCAGGCAAGGATGCCATAGGCCCAGCCTCTGCTGGCATTCTCGGCTTCAGCCATGGATGCGCATGCAGCGTCTGGCTGAGTTGATGCACCGGCGACGCAGTCTGCGACAGCAGCTGTGGCTTGCTCTCGGCAACGGGCTTGACCTCGGCAACGGCTACTGCGGGAACGGCAAATTCTTCCGCCATCGGCTCGATCAGCCGGCCATGGATTTCCCGTTCCGGCGTGCGGGTAAAGCGCACATTCGGCGCCAGGAAGAAATGGCTCTCCCAGTTTTCTGCCGGCGGCGATTCCACGGTACGACGTTCGATCCGAATAGGCTCGCCCGCTTCATCATAAAGCTGGCCACCGAATTCATCCCGACGGAGATCACTTTCGTCATCGGAAAAAGTTGCAGGCGGAAAATTGGTTCTGGGAATACGCATGAGACCTTCGAGCACGAGAGACAGCGGCGACTTGCTACCCCTATCGAATAGGAAATGAAGGTTAATAATCCCTTCTCATGCCTGGGGATGATAGCTCGTCAGACGACAATGGACGGCTTGCAATCGGCCGCAAACTACCAAAATTATGCCATTTTAAGACAAAAATCGCAGCGTTTGACGTCAAACGCTGCGTCCTTGGGAACGCATTCCAGCAAAATCATACGGTTAACGCGACCGAAAAATATAAACGCCAGCAGTGGTCGAAATGCAAAATAAACTGCTGGTGCGACGGCGGATTTAGTGCATGTCGAGTCGGTGGAATCGCGCCGATGATGCGGCGCGATCCCGGTATGCGAGGCGTTATTTGCTGCTGTCGGCCTTCAGCTTGCCGACCTCGTCGGCGCTCATCTCGCCGACCGTGGTCACTTCGCCGGCCTTGATCTTCCACAGACGGAACGGGCCGGTGATATCGCCGTACTGGTCGAAGCTGACCGGGCCGATGACGCCTTCATATTTCACCGGCTTGCCGTCCTTGATCAGTTTCAGCGCCTTGGCAAACTCGTCCTTGCCGGCATGGATGGGCTCGCCACCGGCAGCAACCACTTCCGTCATCGCCTTCTTGATCGCTCCAGCATCCGATTTTCCGGCTTTGGCGATGGCGAGTGCGACGATGGCGCCGGCATCATAGGAGCGGTCAGCAGCCGGGGCCGAAGCGGCGATGCCGCCGGAGAATTTTTCGTAATTGGCGTTGAAATATTCGGTCGAGGCCGTGGGGCTGGTGCCGGACGAGGTGCCATAGGCATTTTCGAGATACTGGGCGCCGACGCTTTCGATGAAATCCTTGGAATTCATGCCGTCGTTGAGCAGAAAGCTCTGCTTGCCGCCGCCGGAAATCCAGGCGCGGGCAATGGTGGCGCCGTCGACCGGGTAGCTGACCAGATAGAGCGCATCCGGCTCGCCCGCCATGGCCGCGCTGGCTTCGGACGAATAGCTCGCCTGCTTTTCGTTGTAAGGCGTGACCGAGGTGATCGTGCCGCCGAGTTTCTTGTAGGCCGCGGTGAACTCGCGCACCATGTTGACGCCGAAGTCATTGTTGACGTGCACGATGGCGATCTTCTTCAGGCCCTGGTCGAGCGCATATTTGGCCGAGGCCGTGCCCTGCAGCGCGTCGGATGTGATGGTGCGAAAGAACACGCCATTGGTCTTGCCCTGGCGGCCGAGCTCGGTCAGCGTCGGCGAGGAGGAAGCCGGCGAGACCTGGACGACGCCGGCGGGTGCGGTGACCGAGGTCAGGATCGGGATCGACACAGACGAAATGATGCCACCGATGATTACGGGCACTTTCTTGATATTGACCAGTTGGGTCGCCTGGTCGACAGCGACCGTGCCCTGGCTCTGGCTGTCGCGGGTATCGGCCACCAGCTTGCAGCCGCCGACGCCTCCGGCTTCGTTGAAATCGCGGAACGCCATTTCCACCGACTTGGCGCCGGCCTGTCCATATTCACCGGCGGGCCCCGTCAGTTCCATCACCAGCCCGACGGTGATGTCGCAATCGGCTGCCATGGAGGGCAGCGCGGATGCGGCGATGCCCGCAAGCAAAGTGGTCAGCAGCAGTGTCTTTCTCATTGTTATTCCCCTTTGTTGAGATTGTATTTCATGATCGAGCCGTGGCGTCCTTCGCGGTCACGCTCCAGCGTATAGACATCGCCGTCGAGCGGATGCGCCTCGCCCAGCAAAGCTGCAATCTGCGCTTCGTCCTCGGCGCTCAGCTGCACATCGGAAATTGCGAGGTTGGCGGCCAGATGCGCCCGGTTGCGGGCACCGACGATCACCGCGGCAACGCTAGGGCGGGTCAGCATCGCGGCGCTGGCGATGGTGGCGATATCGGTGTGGTGGCGATCGGCGATCTTGCGCAGGGTCGAGAGCAGCGCCTGAAACAGGTCCCAGCCGCCGAAATCGTCGATGATCAGCTTATATTTGGTCAGCGACCGGTTCTCGAGCGGATGTTCCGGCTCAAGTTTTCCCAGCCAACGATCGCTCAAGAAGCCGCCAGCGACCGTGCCGTAGCACAGCAGGGCAAAATCATGCTCTTTCGCCAGTGCCACCATCCGCTTTTCCGGGCGCCGGTCGAGCAGCGAATATTGCAGCTGCAGCGAGGTGATCGGCACACCGGAGCCGATGATGGCCGCCATGTGGTCGCTGTCGAAATTCGTGGCGCTGATTTTGCCGATCTTGCCTTCCTGCTGCAATTCCATAAGCCATCCGGCAGTCTCCAGCCAGCCTGGAACATCCAAGGCCCACCAGTGGAACTGCACGAGATCCAAGCAATCGAGATTGAGCCGCTTGCGCGAGGTGTCGATCACGCTTTCGACGTAGGTCTTGTTGATCGATGGCAGCACAGTCAGATCGGGCACGAATTTGGTGTGGACGCGGATCCGCGCCAGCGCTTCGCGGCCGCGCAAATTCCTGTAGGCCAGCCGGAAGCGGCCGATCAGTTCTTCGACGCCCGTATAGATGTCGGCGCAGTCGAACGTGGTGATGCCGGCATCGGCAAAGGCGATCATGTCTTCGACAGCGGTGTCGGCATCGATCGCGCCGTGGCCGCCGGCCATCTGCCAGCCGCCACGGATGACGCGGGAAATATCATAGTCCGGGGCGATGGTGATACGCTGCATATCAGGCCTGTTCTTCGTTCAAGGGCACGGCAGTGGTCGCGGCATGGCTGAATTGGCGCAGCCCGGTGCGGGTGATTTTCAACCTAGTTGAGCAATGCGGATCTGGGCAGGCGATTTCCGCATCTGTGGTCATCCAGTCGTTGGCATGGGTCGGCCGCTGCTTGGCGGCCAGTAGCGGCAATACCGAGGCGAGAGAATAGATCGAAATGCCCTGGCCCTCCGGCAAATGCAGCATTTCTCCGCGCAGTTCGAAATGATCGCCCGGCTTGGCGCCGCAATAGACGGCGCCGCCGTTTGGAAAGATCACATCAACGCGCAGGTCATAAAGTTCGAAAGTGTCGTCGCTTGGCTCAGGCATATCGGGCATCCCCTGCTGTCTGCTCGGCATCCAAACGGCCGCGAATGAGGTCGAAGGAGCGGCTGATATCGTCGCTCAGCGCCTGCATCGAAGCCTTGATATCACCGCGCTCCAACGCCGCGATCAACGCATAATGGTGGTGGGTCGCGGCCAGCCCGCCCTGCTCGTCATGGATCTGGGCCGCCTGGCGGATGACGGCGCCGGACTGCAGCCACAGGCTCTCTATGATCGGGATCAAGACCTGCGAACGGGCGGCGTGATAAATGTGGAAATGGAAGCGCTGGTTCAGCTCGGACGTCACCTGGCCGATATCCTTGCCATGCTGTTCGAAGGCCGCGTCGCAATCGACGTTGATCTGCCTGAGGACGGAAAAATCATCGGCGGAAAGGTTCGGCAGCGCCATTGCCACCATTTCGCCCTCGATCAGGATGCGGGCGCGAGCCAGATCGTCGAGCCGCGTGCGCGTAATCAGCGGCACGCGGGCGGAACGGTTCGGCAGAGATTCCAGCGCCTGCTCCGACACCAGCCGGGCCAGAGCCTCGCGCACCGGCATGGTGCTGGTCTGCAGCTTTTCGGCAAGATCGACGATCCGCAGCACATCGCCGGCGTCGAACATGCCGTTGATCAGCGAACGGCGCAGCTGCGCATAGACCCGGTCCTGCAAAGTTTCGCGACCAACAGGCGAAAGTGCCTCGTCACTGCTCATTGCCGCTTTCCACCCATGCCATCACCAGATCCTCCACTCCGCGCCGCACTTTTCTATTGCTTTTCGCAGCCGCGTAAAGTTTGATCAAACATCACGCATCAAATCAAGAGCCTTATTCCACCCATGCAGCTTGCCCCATCCAAAACCCGTCAACTGACCGTCGCGTTCGTGATCGACGCACGCGATCTGGTCAAACGGTTCGATGGAATGACGGCTGTCGCCGGCATGTCACTGACGCTGCACAAAGGCGAAATGCTCGGGCTGATCGGCCCGAACGGCGCCGGGAAAACCACACTGTTCAATCTGATTGCTGGCAGCCTGAAGCCGACCTCCGGCGAGATCTGGATTGCAGGACGCGATGTCTCGCAGGACAGCCCCGAGCGCCGTATCCAGCAGGGTGTCGGCCGTACCTTCCAGATCCCGAAACCGTTTCTGCAGATGAGCGTGCTTGAAAACGTACTGGCCGGCGCCCAGAACCAAGACGGTGAAAGGCTGCTGGCCAATTTTTTCCGGCCCGGCCGTGTCCGCCGCCAGGAAAAGGCCGCGATCGACAAGGCGCGTGCGCTATTGGACTTTGTTACCCTCTCCGGCCTCGAGCATCAGCAGGCCCGCGTGCTGTCGGGCGGCCAGCGTAAGCTGCTTGAGCTGGCGCGCATCCTGATGGCCGATCCGCAGGCGATCCTGCTCGACGAACCGGCCGCCGGCGTCAATCCGGCGCTGCTCGAAACGATCATCGAGCGCGTGCAGCAGCTGAACGCGCAAGGAACGTCGATCCTGCTGATCGAGCATAACATGGACATGGTCTCGCGGCTCTGCTCGCGCGTTGTCGCCATGGCGCTGGGCGCGCCGCTGGCCGAGGGTACGCCCGCGCAAGTCGCCGGCAATCCGGCCGTGATCGAGGCCTATCTGGGCGTGGCCGCATGACCGCCCCTGCCCTGAAAATCCAGGCGCTGGTTGCCGGCTATGAGCCGGACCTGCCGATCGTGCGCGGCGTCGATTTCAGTGTTGCGCCGGGCGAACTGGTGGTGCTGCTCGGCCCGAACGGCGCGGGCAAATCGACCTTCGTCAAGGCGATTGTCGGCGTCGTGCCGATCCATTCCGGCAGGGTGGACCTGGCCGGCCGCGACATCACCCAGGTGCCGGCGCACAAGAAGATCGCCGAAGGACTGGCCTTCGTGCCGCAGACCGAAAATATCTTTGCCACC
>Ga0247730_1001951_pt1 | contig 10500 bp, 8 predicted proteins | sample UWRJL073202C2_FD_180959 | JGI IMG/M metagenome (GOLD analysis project Ga0247730, IMG submission 180959) | Plant litter microbial communities from Arlington Agricultural Research Station in Wisconsin, United States - UWRJ-L073-202C-2 | ecosystem: Environmental > Terrestrial > Plant litter >...
CGTTGTAGGCGCTGGCGAACTCCGCGCCCGTCACGCCGGAGCCGACGACGATCATGTGCTCGGGCAGCTCCTGCAGCGCGTAGACCTGCTCCCACGTCAGGATCCGCTCGCCGTCGGGCTGCGCGTCGGGGCTGACGCGGGGGTGGGCGCCGGTCGCCACCAGGATCGCGTCGGTCTCGATGCGCTGCGTCCCGTCGGCGGTCTCGACGACCACGAGTCCCTCGCGCTCGATCGTCGCGGTACCGGCGATCATCGTGACCTGGCTGGCCGCGAGGCGGTGCGCGATGTCGGCCGACTGGGCCTGCGCGAGGGCCAGGACGCGCGAGTCGACGGCCGCGAGGTCGGCGCGGATCGACGACGGGACCTCGACGCCGAGCTCGGCGGCGGTGCTGACGTCGGTGAGCAGGTCGGACGTCGCGATCAGCGTCTTGCTCGGCACGCAGTCGGTCAGCACGGTCGAGCCGCCGATGCCGTCGCGCTCGATCAGGGTGACGTCGGCCCCCAGTCGGGTGGCGACCAGCGCCGCCTCGTATCCACCAGGTCCGCCGCCGACGATCGTCACATGAGCCACGCGTGCATTGTCTCAGCCGAGGGCGCCCAGGGTCGAATCGCCGACGCGTGGGTTCCGCACCGCTGACGCGCGGGTTCCGCACCGCTGACGCGCGGGTTGCGCACCGCGCGCGCCCACAACTCGCGCGTCAGACGTACGGAACCCGCGCGTCACGGGTGCGGAACCCGCGCGTCAGCGGGCGTAGGTGTCGAGGTGGGTGGTCATCTCGGCGAAGACGGCGCCGTTGAGGGCGAAGACGGCCTTGACCTCGTCGAGGACGCGATCACGCTCGGCGTCGTCGAGGGGCAGCGCGTCGAGGCGGGCCCGGTACGCGTCCTTGTAGAGCTTGGGCTTGGGCACGGCGTCGAAGGCGTAGAACGCGACGCCGGCCCCGTCGAGGCCGAACTCACGACTGATGATGCGTCCGATCGCCTGTCCACCCGACAGGTCGCCCAGGTACCGCGTGTAGTGGTGCGCGACGAACAGGCCGCCCCACGTGGACGACTCCCGGATGCGTGCGACGTAGGCGTCCGTCGCCGGGCTGTCGTGGACCGTGCGACCCCAGTGGCCCAGGTCGGCGTCGATCGCGGCGAGCCGCTCGATGGCCGGGTCGATGACGGCCGACGCGACGGGATCCGCGGTGAGCTCGGCGGCCGTGCCCTCGAGCGCCTCGTAGACCCGGCGGAGCAGCCCGAGGTAGTGGGCGTACCCGGCCTCGTTGATCCGGCCGGCCATGAGCTCGGACATGAAGCTCGATCCCTCGGCGGCGGTGTGCTCGGCCTGCGAGCCGGTGCGCAGCAGGGCGGACAGTGACGTCGCCTGGTTCTCGGCGGTGACGGTCATGGGGGCTCCTGGCTGGGTCCGACGGGGTCTGGACAAGATTATGACATGAAGTCATCTTGATCTGACAAACTGTCATGACATAGTTCACATTGCGACATAGGTAAGCCTCAGTCATGTTAGCCTACCCTTGCTTCGCGATCGGGGGATCAGCGAAGGACCTCCGATCCGAAGGACCACCGTGCTCCGCCCTGCCCGTCCCCGTCCCCGTCTCGCCGCCCTCCTCCTCGCTGCCGCCGTCGCGGCGGGATGTGGCGTGACCCCCGGCGGTGCCGGCCACGGTGGCAGTGACGACGTCGCGGCCGTCGACCTGGCGTCCGCCACGATCCTCGACGACCCGAAGACGTACCAGGGCGAGACCCACGCGTCGCTGTCGAACCAGGCGATCAGACCCGTCACCGACGCACCGCAGCAGACGCTGCCCGTCACGGTCACCGACGCCCAAGGCACCAAGGTCACGATCACCGACACGAGCCGCATCCTCGCGCTCGACATCTACGGGACGCTGTCGCAGACCGTGTTCGAGCTGGGCCTCGGCGACCAGGTGGTCGGGCGCGACATCTCGACGCAGTTCGACGAGGCCGAGGGCCTGCCCCTGGTCACCAGCAACGGTCACGACCTGAACGCCGAGTCGATCCTCGAGCTCGACCCCACCGTCATCCTTACCGACACGTCGCTCGGGCCCTGGGACGTCATCCTGCAGATGCGCGACTCCGGCATCCCGGTCGTCGTCACCGACTCGGAGCGCAGCCTCGACAACGTCAGCTCCCTGACCGACGAGATCGCCACGGCCCTGGGCGTCCCGGCCGAGGGCAAGCGGCTGGCCGAGCGGATCGAGGCCGAGACCGCCTCGACCGAGGCGGCCATCGCCGCCGTCGCCCCCGCCGCCGTCCAGGACAAGCTGCGCACGGTGTTCCTCTACGTCCGCGGTCAGGCCGGCGTCTACTACATGTTCGGCGAGGGCTCCGGCGCCGACGGCCTGATCAACGCGGTCGGCGGCTACGACGTGACCAAGGAGATCGGCTGGAGCGGGATGAAGCCCGTCAACGACGAGGGCATCATCGCGGCGCAGCCGGACCTGATCATCATGATGACCAAGGGCCTGGAGTCCGTCGGTGGCGTCGACGGGCTGCTCGACCGTCTCCCCGCGATCGCCAACACCCCCGCCGGCCAGAACCGCCGCATCGTCGACATGCAGGACAGCCAGGTCCTGAGCTTCGGACCGCGCACCGCCGAGGTGCTCAACTCTCTGGCCGTCGCGATCTACGCACCGGAGTCCGCGCAGTGACGGCCACGCTGCCCGATCGCGCCTCGGCCACCGCCGACGCGACCGTCGCGCTCCCCCGACACCGCGGCGCGCGCGCGACGGCGCTGTTCGTCGTCCTGGGCGTCGCTCTGGTGTTCCTGACGATCTACGCCGCCGGCCGCGGGCAGCTCGCGATCCCCGCCAGTGAGGTGTGGGGATCGATCATGCACCGCATCGGCCTCGACCGGGGCACGATGCCGACGCACCCGCAGGGCGACAACACCCTGTGGCAGGTGCGGTTCCCGCGCATCGCGATGGCGGTCGTGGTCGGCGCCGCCCTGTCGACGGCAGGGGCGCTGATGCAGGGCATCTTCGGCAATCCCCTGGCCGAGCCGGGCGTCGTGGGCGTCTCCACCGGTGCGGCGTTCGCCGCCGCCGTCGTCATCGTCTTCGAGATCAACGTGATCGGCACCTGGACGACAGCGGCGTTCGCCTTCGTCGGCGGCCTGGTCACCACGCTGGTCGTCTACGCCCTCTCGCGAGCGGACGGCCGCACCGAGGTCGTGACGCTCGTCCTCACCGGCATCGCCGTCAACGCGGTCGCCGCAGCCGGCCTGGCCCTGATGATCTTCCTGGGCGACACGCAGGCCCGCGAGCAGATCGTGTTCTGGCAGCTCGGCAGCCTCAACGGCACCCGGTGGGAGCACGTCGGCGTCGTCACGCCGCTCGTGGCGGTCGGGCTCGTCGGGGCGATGCTGATGGCCCGCAGGCTCGACGTCCTCGCGCTGGGCGACCGGGCCGCCCGTCACGTCGGCATCGACGTCGAGCGTCTGCGGCTCGTCGCGATCGTGCTGGTCGCGCTGCTGACCGCCGCCGCGGTGTCGTTCGCCGGGATCATCGCGTTCGTCGGGCTCGTCGTCCCGCATCTCATCCGCATGCTGGTCGGACCGGGACACCGCGTGCTCGTGCCCGCCAGCGCCCTGGCCGGTGCCGTCCTGCTGCTCGGGGCCGATCTCATCGCACGGACCGCCGTCGCGTACGCCGACCTGCCGATCGGGATGCTGACCTCGCTCGTCGGCGGCCCGTTCTTCTTCTGGCTGCTGCGCCGCACCCGCAAGACCGCGGGAGGCTGGGCATGACGCTGCGTCTGACCAACGTCTCCGCCTCGCTCGGCGGCCACCAGATCCTGCACGACGTCAGCCTGGAGGTCGTCCCGGGCCAGCTCGTCGCCCTGGTCGGCCCCAACGGCGCCGGCAAGACGACGCTGCTCAGCGTCATGTCGGGCGACGTCGTCCCCAGCTCCGGCGAGGCGACGCTCGACGGCGTTCCCCTGCCGAGGTGGAAGATCGCTGCCCTGGCGCGGCAGCGCGCGGTGCTGCCGCAGGAGCAGCGGCTCGCCTTCGGCTTCCGGGCCGTCGACGTCGTCCGCATGGGGCGCGCGCCCTGGGCCCGCCGGTCCGAGGAGGACCTCGACGACGTCGTCGTCGCCGAGGCGATGCAGCGCACCGACGTCATCGACCTGGCCGAGCGCTCGTTCCCGACGCTGTCGGGCGGGGAGAAGGCGCGGACGTCGTTCGCTCGCGTGCTGGCCCAGCAGACGCCGGTCGTGCTGCTCGACGAGCCCACGGCCGCCCTCGACATCCGCCACCAGGAGCAGGTGCTCTCGGAGGCGCGACGGCTCGCGGCCGACGGTCACGCCGTCGTCGCCGTCCTCCACGACCTGACCGTCGCGGCGGCCCATGCCGACCGCATCTGCGTGCTCGCCGGGGGCCGGCTGCGCGCCGACGGTCCACCGCGCGAGGTCATGCGGCCCGACGTCCTGGGTGAGGTCTACGGCCACCCCGTCGACGTCATCGACCACGAGGGACGCATCGTCGTCCTCCCCCACCGGATCGACCACCCCGAGGAGTCCTCATGCGCACCCGCGCTCTCCTGACCATCGCGGCGCTCGCCACCAGCGCCCTGCTCGTCCCCGCTCCGGCTCAGGCGGCTGCGCGCGTCAGCGTCAGCAACGACCAGGGATCGGCCACGGTCGACCCGACGTACGCGACGACGCTCACCGTGCGCGGCTCCGGCTTCCAGTCGATCAAGGGCGGTCACGGCGGCATCTACGTCTTCTTCGGGACGGTCAACGGTGCGTGGCAGCCCAGCAAGGGCGGCCAGGTCGGCACCGACTACCGGTACGTCCCCGACAGCGAGAGCAAGAGCAACCAGGGCTTCCAGAGGTTCGTCGCGTTCCCCGGCAGTGACACGGCCGACGCCGCCAACGGCGGCACCATCGCCGCGAACGGCACCTGGTCGGCCACGATGACCGTGCCCGGCGCGACCTTCAAGACCGTCGATCGCACCGGCAAGACCGTCACGGTCGACTGCCTCAAGGTCACGTGCGGCGTGATCACGATCGGCGCGCACGGGGTCAAGAACGCGAGCAACGAGACGTTCACGCCGGTGTCGTTCGCGTCGCTCGCTGCCGCCCAGGCACCGGCTGCCCAGGCGTCGGCCGAGCCGCCGTCATCGAGGGGCGCGACGTCGGGAACCGTCCCAGAGGCTCCGGCGGCCGCTGCGGCCCCTGCCGTGCCGGCTGCTCCGGCGAAGGCCGCCGACGCCGTGGCTGCCGTCGATCCGGACACGGCGGTCGTCGGGCGCGTCCTGTCCTTCACCGGCGGCGGCTTCTCCCCGGGGGAGCAGGTCATCGCGACGCTCGACGACGGCAAGGCGGCCGTCGGTCCGCTGAGCGCCGGACCGTCGGGCGAGATCGCCGGCGTGCTGCAGCTGCCCGACGGCACCAGCGCCGGGACGCACGTCCTGCGTCTGACAGGAGCCGCATCGGGCGCGACGCCGACCGTCAACTTCCCGATCGCCGTCGATCCCGCGCTGACCGCGGTCCGCACCGACGACGGCGGACTGCCCGGCTGGGTGCCGTTCGCGTTCCTCGCACTCGCGATCGGGGTCCTCCTGGGCGCCGTCACGTTCGCGACGTTGCGATTCCGAGGGATCCACCGACGCCGAGCGGCGTCAGCGTCTCCGACCACCGTGGAGACGGCCCATGCGCTCTGAGATCCGCACCGCGATCGCGGTGCTCGCGACCGCCGCAGTGCTGCTGGGGTCGGCCACGATGGCGCTCGCCGCGGACGGGGACGCCGCGGACCCGGCGCCCGCCGAGACCACGGCGTCAGGGACCCCGACGGCCACCGAGACCACGCCGTCGCCGTCAGCGACCGAGACATCGCCCTCACCCAGCACCACGGCACCGACGACTCCCGAGCCCACCGAGACCACCTCCGGGCCGACTCCCTCCCCGACGACGCCCGCGCCCGCGGCACCGCCGACCGGCGCGTTCACCGTCACGGACGCCCAGGTGCGCTGGGGCGTCAACGACGAGTCCAACAACCGCGCCTTCGCCCCTGGCACGTTCAACTTCTTCTCCGCCGGCAGGATCGGCGACCCCGGCGCGGGCAACATGAAGCTGAACGACAGCGACCGGGGCGCGACGTGGTCCAACGGACGCGCCGCCGGATGGAGTGCCGCCAGCGGCAACGTCATGATCCAGAAGTACCTCGACGGCGCCTGGGCACCGGCGACCTGGGCCGGCCTCAAGACCGACACCACCGGTGTGACGATCCCCAGCACCAGCGGGCCCTTCAGCGGACACGAGATCGTCATCTCCGGTGGAACCGGAACTGTCGACCCCACTGCCGGCTCCGCATCGATCCAGTGGGCCGGCTCCTTCACGGTCATCTACTACTCGGGATACAGCTTCTTCTACGTGACCGACCCGAAGCTCACCGTCACCAACGGCGTCGGCATCCTGACCGGCACGCTCAGCGGGTTCCGGTCATCCATGGAGAACCTCGACGCCTGGCAGGCGGTCACGCCCGTGCCCGACGTGACGCTGGCCGACCTGGGGCGGGTGGACCTCGGGGCCGACCTGGGATTCAGCGCCGCCCCCGCCTACTCGGGCGTGGCGGTGAACCTCGCCGGCGACCAGGTGCCGCAGGTGCGCACGGGTCCTTGGGGCTCGTTCCCCCAGTCGTTCATCGACTACCAGACGACCTCAGGAACCGGGGCGTACTGGTACTCCAGCGGTGGCTCCGCCGACGCACACAAGGTGGCCAAGCCAGTGACGGTCAGCTACGCGGCCGGCGCGCCCGTCAAGGTCGCTCCGCCCCAGGTCAAGAAGACCAAGAAGGCCAAGAAGTCCACGACCGAGAACGACGCACCGCAGGCACCGCTTGCCCGCGCCATCGCTCCCCCGGGCGTCACCGCCCCTGCGCTGGCTCTGCCCCCACCCTCGACGACCGAGGCGGTGCAGTCCGCCCCCGTCACGACGCAGCTCCGGCCGGCCTCGACGGTCATCGGCGCGCGGCTCGCGGGCGACCCGACCAGCACCGCGGGCGTGTGGGTCCTCGGCGGGGTGCTGCTGGCCGCGGCGGTCCTGATCATCGCCAGCCCCTTCGCGTACACCGCGATCCGCAGGGCGGACTGAGTCCATGCCGATGCACCGTCCGTGGCCAGACGCGCCCGCAACACTGCCCCCTAAGGCCAGCTGTCCTCACCCAGGACCGTCCCGACCTCCGTCACGAACCGAAAGGTAGTCATGTCCCTCACGACCCGAGTCCGCCGAGGACTCGCCGGCACGCTCGCTGCTGCACTGGCGACAGGCGGCCTCGTCGCGCTCGCTTCGCCCTCGCAAGCCGCTCCCTCTGAGCCGGTCAACGGCGCTTCGTTCACCTGGGCCCTCAGCGACGAGCAGGGCGGCGGCGCGTTCTTCGGTGGGTGCAACTTCCTGTCGGCCGGCAAGGCCGGGGACACGGGCAGCAGCCGCCCGTGGACCAGCGCGGAGTACAAGGCATCCGACGGCAACGTCCGCATCGAGAAGCCGAGCCGCAGTGGCACAGTCACCCCGATCTGGGCCACGAAGTGCCTGGACAGGAACGGAGTGCCGGTCAACGCCGGGACACCCGCGTCCACGACCGAGAACTACGTCAGGCTTTCGGCCGGCACCGGAAGCCGCCAGTCCGACGGCTCCGGCACGATCAGCTGGACCGGCTCATTCACGTCCGCCTTCTACGGTGGCATGACGTACTGGTCCGCCACCGACCCCACGCTGACGTTCGACGGTCTCGGCAACGCCACCTTGACGGCCACGCTCGGCGGATACGGCGCCGACCGGATCGACGCGACCAAGTGGGTGAAGCTCGACGAAAAGGCCGGCGTCGTGCTGGCTGAGTTCACTGGTGCCTGGATCGACGGCTTCAGCGACGCTCCGGCGAACTATCTCGGAGTGGACGTCGACGATGCGGCGTTCATGACCAGGCAGACGGTCACCGGCCCGGTCTGGGGCTCCTTCCCGCAGGGCTTCGTCGACTACCAGCAGCTCACCGGCCAGTCGTCGTACTGGTACAGCTCCGGCGGAGCCCGGGACACCGCCAAGCCCGCCAAGCCGGCGAAGCTGACGTTCGGCGACACCCCTGTTCCGCCCCTGGAGAGCGCGCCTGTCGTCACGGGTCCGGTCGTCACGCCGCCCGCTCCGCCAGCACCGGCCCCCGCCGTCATCAAGGCGACCACCGCCAAGCCGACCGTGACGGTCTCGAAGAAGCCGACCAGCAAGAAGAAGGGCAAGGCCACCGTCACGGTCAAGTCCTCCGGCAGCAACGCCAGGCCGACCGGCAAGGTCACGATCACCCTGACCAAGGGCAAGTCCAAGAAGAAGGTCAGCGTCTCGCTCAAGAGCGGCAAGGCGACCGTGAGCCTGCCCAAGCTCAAGAAGGGCGCCTGGAAGCTCAAGGTGACCTACGCCGGCAGCGCCACCCAGCGCGCCGCGACGTCGAAGACCTACACGGTCAAGTCGTCGAAGTAACCCCGTTTCCCCCAATAACCCCGGTCCCCGGCCGGGTCATCTGAAAGGCAGTCCATGTCCATCACCCTCGTGCGCCCCGTGCGCATCGATCGCCCGAGGCGCGCTCGTCGTGTCCTCGTCGGTCTCGTCTCCACGGCCGTGGCTGCCGGAGGCATCAGCCTCGCTGCGGCTCCCGCCCAGGCAGCTCCAACCGGCACCGTCAGCAACGGCACGGCCACGTGGGCGTTCAACACCCAGTACTCGACCGCGCAGCCCGGTATGCCGAAGCCGCTGGCGTCGGCGTACGGCGCACCGGCCACCTACGATGACAGCACGAAGGCCAGTTCGTGGGGCACCGGTACCGGTACCGTCGCAGCCAACGGCTCCGCGACCCTCGCTTTCTCCGGTTCGACATTGCAGTTCGCCCCCACCGGCGGCGCCTGGCTCCGGCTGACAGATCCCGCCGTGACCGTCGACAAGGATGGCAACGGCAGCGTGGAAGCCCTCGTGTCCTACGGCACGACGACCCTCGGTTCGCCCGGCAACCGCACCTACGACCCCACGGCGGCACCGCTGCGCACGCCCGCGCGCGTCAAGATCGTGAATCTGGTCGGCAACTCGGCAGCTGACGCGACCATCACGCGGACGTCGGCTGCATGGTCGGGGCTTGACGCCACATGGGCACCCGAGTTCAAGGCATTCGTTGACGCTGACCCGACCGGTACACCGCCGATCCCGAAGTACGGGTACAGCACGACGATCGTCGAGGGTCCCGGGTTCTCCCCGCTGCCCTTCAGCTTCGCCGTCACGACCGAGAGCGCCAAGATCACCTCGGCCGTTCCCACCAGCACGCCGGACTCGGTGACGGTCGACGTCACCGGAACCGGCTACCGACCGGCCGGCGCGCCTCCACGCTTCGGCATCTACGCGGCTGTCGTCGAGGCCGGGAGCACGAGCCTGAGCGATCCGTCCAAGATGTTCGGAGCGGTCTGGACCGAGGACTCGGACAACCCGACCTTCAAGATCCAAGCCGACGGCAGCTTCTCGGCCACCTTGACCATCTCGGCCGACGAACTCGCCAAGATGGACCGCAACAAGAGCTACTCGGTCTTCACCTTCGGCGCGCACGGCACCAACGTCGCTGACCCCTCGCAGACTGTGGAAGCGCCCATCACGATCGATTTCTCAGGCTTCCCGAGGAAGGCGTCGACGCCGACCGTCACAACGACCGCTTCGACGTACGGCACCTCGTCGGTCGTCACCGTGAACGTCCCGACCGTTGGCGCGTTCACTCCGACCGGCTCGGTCGAACTGGCCGGCGCTGGCACGCAGACCGCAGTGCTTACCGCAGGCAAGGCGACGTTCACGCTGCCGTCGACCATCGCGGGCGGAACCGCGTCGCTCACCGCCACGTACACCGGTGACGGCAACTACGCACCCTCGACGGCATCGGCCAGCAAGACGGTCACAGCCGCGAAGGTCTCGGTCAAGCGGGGCACGACGAAGAAGCCGACGACCACCGAGACCGGTAAGTCGTCACTGGTCCTGAAGGCGAAGACGGGCGCGCCCGTCGACGGCAAGGTCACGGTCACCTTCAAGAGCAAGGGCAAGAAGACCAAGGTCAAGACGGTCAACATCACGAACGGCAGGGGCAAGATCACCATCCCCAAGCTCGCCAAGGGCAAGTGGAGTGTCTCGGTGAAGTACGCCGGCACGGCCAACTTCCTGAAAACGGCGACCCTCAAGCGAGGCTCGTTCACCGTCACGAAGTAGTCACCCGGCACCCTCACCTCGGCCCGGCCACGGATCCTCCTGGCCGGGCCGAGGTCTGCGTTGGGGAGTGGTGCAGATCGGGTCGCGGGTGGTGCGCATCGGACAGACGCGCCGTCCCAGAAGGACCAACCCGCACCACTCGCGGGTTCGGCTCGCGGACGGGAGAGGGGGGTCAGGCGCCGAGGGCGCGCAGGACGAAGGTCTCGACGGCGGCCGGGGTGACCCGCCGTGTCGAGAGGCAGGAGTGCACGA
>Ga0247730_1001954_pt1 | contig 10492 bp, 11 predicted proteins | sample UWRJL073202C2_FD_180959 | JGI IMG/M metagenome (GOLD analysis project Ga0247730, IMG submission 180959) | Plant litter microbial communities from Arlington Agricultural Research Station in Wisconsin, United States - UWRJ-L073-202C-2 | ecosystem: Environmental > Terrestrial > Plant litter >...
CTGGCTCGGCCTGATGCTGATCCAGTTTTTCGCCGTTGGCCAGGGCTGGTTCCCGGCCTCGGGTTACGGTGGCCCCGGGACTCCGTTTCTTGATCGGCTGCACCACCTCGTTCTGCCAGCCGTGGCATTGGGTGTCGTCAATTCGGCACTGATAACGCGGTTTACCCGGGCCGCCATGCTCGATGTTCTGGGTGACGATTACGTCCGCACCGCGCGCGCCAAGGGGGCCGGCGAAGGCCGGGTCATTCTGAAACATGCCCTTAAGAATGCGCTGATCCCGATCATCACCGTCATCGGCCTGTCTATCGCCATGCTGGTGGCCGGTGCCGTCGTGACCGAAACCGTGTTCGGCCTTCCCGGCGTCGGCAATCTCGTCGTCTCGGCCGTTTTGCGGCGCGACTATCCGGTCATTCAGGGCGCCCTGCTGGTCGTGGCCGCTATCTACGTGCTCATAAACTTCATTGTCGACATGCTCTATATTGCCGTCGATCCGCGGGTGCGCCCATGAACACCATGTCTGCCGTTTCCCTGCCCTTCGCCTCCGGCCTGCGCCGCTTGTTCGGCAACCGCGCCATGCTGGTCGGCGCCATCATCCTTGCCATCGTTGTGCTCGCCGCGCTTCTGGCGCCCTGGGTTGCACCTTATGCGCCCAACAAGCTGTCGATCGTCAACAAGCTGAAACCGCCGTCGATGATGAACTTTTTCGGCACCGACGAATTTGGCCGCGACATTTTTTCGCGCGCCATCTTTGCCGGACGGATTTCACTGCTCGTCAGCCTTGGTGTCGTGGCGATCTCGACGGTGCTCGGTGTTATTCTCGGGGTCGCCGCAGGCTTCTTCCGCGGCCTCGACGCACCAATCTCGCGTCTGCTGGATGCGATGATGTCGTTTCCGGATATCTTGCTTGCCATCGCGCTCGTCGCAGCGCTTGGGCCGTCGCTCACCACCGTCATCCTGGCGCTCGGCATCACCTATGCGCCGCGTCTTGCCCGCATTATCCGCGGCTCGACGCTGGTGCTGCGCGAACTGCCGTTCATCGAGGCGGCGGTCGCCATGGGCCTGCCGACCTGGCAGATTCTCGCGCGCCACGTGCTGCTCAATCTCGCCTCCCCTATTCTGGTACAGGCTACCTTCGTCTTCGCCTCGGCGATGCTGGCGGAAGCCAGCCTCTCCTTCCTCGGCGTCGGCGTCTCCACCGATATGCCGACCTGGGGCACGATGCTGGCGTCCGGGCGCGAATATATGAACAACGCGCCGTGGCTGATGGTCTTTCCGGGCCTGGCCATCGTGTTTTCAGTTCTCTCTGTGCAGTTGCTCGGCGACGGCCTGCGCGATCTCGTCGATCCGCGCCTGGCCAAGGAAAATTGATCATGGACGAGACAACGACAACGATCCGGCCCGTGCTTTCGGTCGAGAACCTGACGACCTCGTTCAAGACGCCGGAAGGCTGGAAGGCCGTAATTCGCAATATCAGCCTGCATGTCGATGCGGGAGAGACAGTGGCGATCGTCGGCGAAAGCGGTTCCGGAAAAAGTGTCACGGCGCTCTCGACGATGCGCCTTCTGCCACCGGGACGCTCCCGCACAGAAGGTCGCATCCTGCTCGACGGAAAAGACCTTTTGCAAGCCAGCGAAGCTGAGATGCGCGCCGTGCGCGGCGGCGCGATCGGGATGATTTTTCAGGAGCCGATGACCTCGCTCAACCCGGTTTTCACCGTCGGCAACCAGATTGCCGAGGCGCTGGTGCTGCATCGCGCCCTGTCGTGGACACAGGCGGAGGCCGAAACCGTGCGGCTGATGGAGCGCGTGCGCATCCCGGCTGCAAAAACCAGGCTACACGAATATCCGCATAAGTTTTCCGGCGGCATGCGCCAGCGCGTAATGATCGCCATGGCGCTGGCCTGTCGTCCAAAGCTGCTAATTGCCGATGAACCGACCACGGCGCTCGACGTGACGATCCAGGCCGAAATCCTGCATCTGCTGCGTGAATTGCAGCGCGAGGAAAACATGGGCGTGCTGTTCATCACCCACGACATGGGCGTGGTGGCGGAAGTTGCCGACCGCACGGTTGTGATGTTTCGGGGCGACATGATCGAGACAGGCCCGACGGCCGACATTTTCGCCGCGCCAAAAGCGATCTATACGAAATCCCTGCTGGCCTCGATCCCCCGTCTGGGGACGATGGGCACTGCCGCTGCGCCCAAACGTTTTCCAGAAGTTGATCCGAAGACAGGCGAGGCCGTCGACGGTCGCGAAATGAGCCCCGTTGCTGCGGCAGTCGCACCGATCCTCAAGGTCGAGAACCTTGCAGTGCGTTTCGACCTGCAGAATGGCCGCGTGCATGCCGTGGAAGATGTCTCTTTCGACCTGCGTCCCGGTGAAACGCTGTCGCTGGTGGGTGAATCCGGCTGCGGCAAATCGACAACCGGGCGCGCGATCATCCGGTTGCTCACGCCGTCATCCGGTTCGATTGTCATCGACGGGCAGGATGTGACCAAGGCCGGCATGCGGGACTTGCGGAACATGCGCCGCAATTCGCAGATGATCTTTCAGGACCCGTTTGCCTCGCTCAATCCGCGCATCACGGTTGGCTCAGCCATTGCCGAGCCAATGTTGGCCCATAAGTTGATGGGCCGACGCGATGCAAAAGCCCGCGTCGCCGAACTGCTCGAACAGGTTGGCCTGACGGCCGCGATGGCCGACCGCCATCCGCACGAGTTTTCCGGGGGCCAACGGCAGCGGATCTCGATCGCCCGCGCCCTTGCGCTGGAGCCGAAATTCATCGTCGCCGACGAGGCCGTCTCGGCGCTCGACGTCTCGGTCAAGGCGCAGGTCTCCAACCTGCTGCTCGACCTGCAGGAAAAGCATGGCCTTGCCTATCTGTTCATTTCCCATGACATGGCGGTGGTTGAGCGGATGAGCCATCGCGTCGCTGTTATGTTTCTGGGCGAGATCGTCGAGATCGGCCCACGGGCCGCCATTTTCGAAAACCCGCAGCACCCCTATACGCGCCGGCTGATCTCGGCCGTGCCGCTCCCCGATCCATCGCGCCGCGGGCAAACACCGCCGCCGTTGTCGGAAGAGCTCAAAAGCCCGATCCGACCGTTCGATTATGTGGCGCCGAAACGCACCTATCGCCAGGTCTCACCGGGCCACTTCGTCCACGATACAGCCTGAGCAGCAACCTACGCTCCTCTCTCGACAGAAAGAAAATCTCATGAGCAGCAACAAACTCATCCGTTACGACGTGGCCGATGCCCAGGCCGGCGGCCAGCGCCGTCCATTTGCCAAGGCCGTGCGCGCTGGTGATTTCATCTATGTCTCGGGCCAGGTGCCGACCGTCGATGGCGAGGTCGTTGTCGGCAACATCGCCGTGCAGACCGAACGGGTCGTTGCCAACCTCAAGTCGGTGCTGGCGCTGGCCGATTGCACCTTGGAACATGTGGTCAAGGTCAATGTCTGGCTGGATGACGCCCGTGATTTTTCCAGCTTCAATGCGGTCTTTCAAAAGCACTTCATTGATCATCCACCTGCCCGCTCCACGGTCCAGTCGCCGATGATGGTGGACGTCAAGGTCGAGATGGATGTGATCGCCTACAAGCCGCTGGACTGACGCAGGCAAAGCGGCAGCCGGGGCCATCAGGCAGAGGCGCCGCTCAATCGAGGCATTGCTCGAGGAACAGCGACAGCGAGGCCAGCGCATCGCTGCGCGGCATGGCACCGAAATCGACGTTCCAGAGGATCTGGTCGATTTCGAAGGCCTCGACCAGTCGGGCGACGTGATCGCGCACCCGCTGCGGATCGCCAAAAACCAGGCTGCCATTTGCAAACACCGCCTCCGCAGGCATGGCGTCCAGTTGCCGGTGAAGGTCGGTATAGCCGGGATAGGCACTTGAAATGCGATTGTGCCAACTCGTCGATGCGGCAGCCCAGGTGGCGTGGTAGCGGCGAAGATAGGCGAGCCCCCGCTCCCGCGCAATGCGGTCGTCCGCGTGGACGAACAGGGGAATAAGCATGGCCACCCGGCCGGGCTCTGCAAAACCAGCATCCTCGCGCGCCTCGCGATAGATCGCGATCTGCTCGCGCAGGTGACGTTCGGACTGAATGGTAAAGGCCGTTAGCAGGTGCATCCCGCGTTCTCCGGCACCGGCAAAGCTGCTGCGCGACCGGGCGGCCGCGGCCCAGAGCGGCGGATGCGGACGCTGGACCGGTTCCGGCATCAGCCTTGCGTCCGCATAGGTGAAGAATGGTGTCCGCTCGGAGGCATTGCCATCCTTTAACAGGGCAGCGATCGCTGAAACCGTAGCCTCGAAACGGGCATGGCTTTCATCCAGGTCGATTTCCAGCATGTCGAACTCGCCTGGCAGAAAGGCGCGGGCGAGACCGATGTCCAGTCGCCCGCCGGTCAGTACGTCGGCCATGGCAATCCGGCTTGCAAGCTGGACTGGATGATGAAACGCCGGCAGCAGGCATCCCGTCATCAGCCGGATCTGACGGGTCCTTTGCGCCACTGCGACGAGGAACATCAGCGGGTCCGGGCAGTAGCCGCCATAGGCCATACCGTAATGCTCCGTCATCTTGACGGTCGACAGGCCGGCGGAATCGGCCATCACGGACATCTCCAATGCGTCTCGATAATAATCGGCTGCCGGTTTTTCCGCCGCCGAGGCATCGGGGAGAAACGAAAGCCCGAATTTCATGGCAGGAACTCCGGGTTGTCGCGTTGACGATCAAGGTGCGGGGCCGTGGCGACCGCGGCGATGAAGAATGTCAGGTGCACGACGATCGGGAAAAGAAGAGGTGCTCCCGACAACACCAGCCAGGCATGTGTAGGCCCCATGACGACGGCGCCTGCCACCGGGAAGATCGCGTGACGCCAGGACGGCATGCCGACGCATTGTACTGCCACGAAGACCAGGCTGGTCATCGTAATCGCCACGGCCGGGACGGATGCAAGGCACCAGATGCCCACGCCACGAAACAGGATTTCTTCCGCCGCGATGTAGACCAGCAGTATCACCGGTGCTGTGCCATGACGGCCATTCGCGCCCATCTTGAGAAAGGAACGCAGCCAGCCGGCATCCATCATCAGGCGCCAGCCCCCCGACTGCATCTCGGGCGTAAACGCAAGGGCAACGCCTGCCAGCATTGATGCCAGTGACAGTTCGGCGACGGCCAGCGGCAGGACCAGCAGCAGCCACCACAGGTCGGCCCCTTCGACCAGCAGCGACAGGATCGGTATGTCAAGCAACGCAATTAGGCCGGCAACCACGACGATCTGGAAAACCGCTGCGACACCGATGTTGACGACGGCGAACAGGTCTTCGACGCTGGCTCTGCTGACCGCCTTGCGCCTCAGCCACAGCTGCATAACGAAACTGTCGGCGACTCTCGTTAGAACAAGATAGTACAAGCTGGTGCCCGCCAGGAACGCCAAGGGTGCAAACAAGATTGTCGATGCGTCGGTCATGGCCGGTCGACCAGCGTTCGCAACCGTCGCGCGACAGCGTAGTTGAACAGGGCGTGGGCAACCGCTGCCGGCATGATGCCACCAGCGAGGAAAAGCAGCGAGGCACCGATCGACAGCGGCAGCTTTTGCCATATCTGACCGGCACCGAAGCGAACATGAATGGCGGAAAACCACAGTGCCGCCAGCAGAGCCACGACCGCTACCGGAAGAAATGAGACAGTGCAGACGGTGATGATAACCGCCCGGATGGCCAGCTCCTCGCCCGCGCCGATGCCACAGATTAGCGCCGTGGAATGGCGCGGCGGCTTTTTAATCGCGGGTGGAACAGAACGGGGCACTCGCGATGCAGCCTTGGCGCCGTCTGCGCCCCGCTCCCATGGTGAGGAACTTGCAATGAGCGCGGCCATCTGCGGCGGAGCGTCGGCGAACGGCTTGCGACGGCGGTAAATCCGCCGCCCGATGGCAAGATCGGCAGAATAGGAGAGATAGGCGATTGCCGGTGCAAGGATAAGCGCGACGGCAGTTGCAATAGCGTTTGCCAGCATGGGTGCGCCCCGGGTCAGCGGACTTGTCACAAGGTCGGGGCCGAACACGACGAGCTGACCGCAGCCCAGAAATGCCAGGGTGATTGCATAGACGATCGATGGCTGCAGGTTTTTACCGCAGGCATGCAGCATCGCGCCGGTATAGGCCGACAGGGCCGGTGCGCCGCACGATGACAGGACAAGCGATAATTGAAGCGCGAGAATTACGGGGTCATGGATAAGGATGGATGCCTGCATCGCACCGCACTCCTCCATAGGCGGCAAGCCGGCGATGTCCGAGCACCGGGGCGCTCGGCAGCGACAGGCTGATCGTATCCGGCGACCAGACTCGCACGGCATAAAAATCGGCCTGGCGTAGATCCGTCGTGGTCAGGTCGTAATACAGCAGTTCCTTGTCCGTCCGCGCAAAATCGTCCAAGAGCCGCGCGATGTCAGGTCCCGGCGCGGCCTCCGGATCGGCGGGAAGCTCTGAAGCATGGCACGTCGGCCCCTCCTGGAAACGCGACATGAGGCTGGAGGCGTTGCGCTTTTGGGCATAGAAGACGACATTCATGTCGAGGTCGTAGATCTTTTCAGTATCGATCTCCGGGAGCCGGCCGCCATGGGTCTGCATCTCCTGCAGCAGCACCAGCTTTGCAAGCTGGTAAATCCCGGAACTTTCCGACAAAGCCTTGTACATCGCCTCCTCCAGCCGCATGTCCGAGCCGAGACCGACAACGGTCGCCGGCAATCCCTTTTCGTCGACGATCAGGCAGGCGATGGTGAAAACGGACAGATCTGCATTGGGAAGCAGATAGAATTCGGGCTTTGCCGTGGATGAATCGCCCGTCAACCGGCCGATGGCAGCCTGCAGACGACGGGTTCGGCCGTCCGGCAGAATGCGGGTCGGGGCGCTTCGGCCATACCAGTGTCCCATGGCGCAATCCAGTTGCACCAGTTCCAGCAGCGCATTGCGCAGGGCGGCCAACGGCGTAACGTGAACCGCGGTCCCTGTAGTTACTGCCGGGGCAATCCACGGCTCTCCCCTACCGACCTGCGGCGTGTAGCCGAGGAAAAGCAGCTGGTCCGGCGCATAGACGCGCTTTCCGCTGACAAGCGAGAGGCCGCGGCTCCACTGAAGCGGATCGCTTGGCGTCGGTCGCCGAAATGGATGCTGCGGGAGCTTTTCCTGCTCCTCACTGAAATAATGCATCCGCTCGATCGGAACGGCCAGACAGCCGGATTGCGCAAGGCTTTCCAGGCTTTCGAAGCGTGTCGACGCAGGCGGACGCATACCCGCCTGCAACTGGGCATAGCGCTCCAGAGCCTCGGCCAGCGCCGGCAAAAGCGCTTCGCTTGCCGTGGCGCCACAGCCACCGATATGCATCGATCGGCTCGGCGGGTTTCTGCCTTGCAGTACATGAATGCCGGTCAGCTCGGCGCCCGCGACCACGAAACGCGGCTCATGCCGGTTTCCCAGAAAGACGCCGAGGCTGCGCGTTACCCCGGTAAGCGGGCTCATCGTGCGCTGCATCAGGCTGCGGATCTGCGGCGTCAGCCCGGCGGGATCGGCTGTTTCGCAGATCATTGGCTGTCTCCAGACGCCGTGCCGAGTATGGCCCGCATGTCGTAGTATAGTTCGGGTTCCTCGACAAAAGTCTCGGGCCCGCAGGCGGGGCAGCCAGGCAGCCGCAAAATATCGTGGAAACAGAATTCCATCGTCGGCATGTACAGAGACAGCGTCTTGCCGATCGTGAACGTCGTGCCGGTGATCAGGTAGTTGACGGCTTCCAGCGCGAGATGACCGGCCAGAATGTGCTGCAGTGCCGTCTCGATCTTCAGCGGGGCTTTGCGCACCTGACCTTCGGCCAATGCCGACTTGTAACGCTGGTAGGAAGTGGTCTCCCGCAGGTTCATGGTCACCCGCGTTTCGCAGCACTGGAAGCAGGCGGAAGCCGAGGGAACCGTCAGAGGACCGACGAACAGCGTCGGGCCATCGGCGGCGCCCCACAGCCAGGGGCAGCCCAGCAACAGCGCAAGCCGGTTGACGACGAGTGCGCGATGCGGGTCTATGGGAATCTGGGGCAGGATGAGCAGCCTGCCCTTCAAATCCTGGAACTCCTCGGCAATCGTGGATCCGTCCAGTCCCTTGTCAAAGCGCGACAGGGTGAGTGCGTCGAGCGCCCGCATCGTCGGATGATCAGCACCGAGGATCATCACATCCGCGTCGGGAAGCAACTCGGAGACCGCTGCGCCGATCATATCGCTCATCGCGTCTCCGCCGATCAGGGTCACCGGCATTCGGGCGGCAAGACCGGTGTCACGGCTGCGCAGCGATGGGAAAAGCCGATCCAGATAGGCGTCGAGCACGTGTTCCGGGCCCTCCTGGACCGCCCCGATCTGATGGAGGTGATCGACCAGGTCCTCGACGACGGCGCGCGCAACGCCGACCTCGCGTGCCACATCCCGTATCGGTCGTCCGTCCAGGCGCTGTAGGATGGCGGCCAGATTGCCCTTCTTGTCTTCGTCGCGCAGAAAATGCGAGACCGCGTTGAACCCGCCGGACCGCAGTTCCACATGGTCCGGACCGTGAATGATTAGGCTGAAATGGCGCTTGATGCGGGTTCCGGTCAGGGCGGCCGCAGCGATGGCTTCAGCGGCGGTGTCGAGCTTGATGTTCATCATCCCCCCAGGATCAGAGTGTGCACCGTCGTTTGATGAAGATCATCAAAGCCGAAGGTGCGGTTGATCTCGTCGTCGTAGAAGCCGCCGTAGTCGCAACTGGCGCTCCCGAGCGCGGTTGCCGCGAGATGCACATTTTCGGCGATGTAGCCTGCCTCCATCAACGCGAAACGCATGCCGCGCTGGCCGTATTTGCGCATGCTGCGCCAGGGCGTGATGGAGAAGATCAGGAAGACGGAGGCCTTGTTGATATCGACGAAATCGCCCGGCAGAGCGGCCATGATTTTCTGGACGGCCTCCTGTCCCGTCGTCTCCGTGACCACCGGCGCAACGGCGTCCTCGAGCGGCAGAAAGTCGTAAAGCCCGCCCGGCAGACCGGGCACGTCGCGCACGGCGAGATGGAGATCGACGGGATAGAGGCCACCACCACTCGGCGCCGCACGCAAAGGCATGCTGCAGGGAGTGCCGTCCTTCAACTCCGTCGTCGCCGTTGCGGTGATGCCGGCGGCGCATTGCAGGATCGTTGCCAGATGCGCAAGCTTCAAGGGTTCGCCCGACAGTCCGCGGTTGCTGCGCCGGCCAGCGATCACTTCGTGCAGCGCCATCGGCAGCGGCAAAGGCGCCGGCAGCTTGATCTTTTCGTCGCTCTTTCGAAGCCTTCGGCCGACCTGGGACACCATGGCCAGTGCGGCATCCTCGAAATAGGACCGCACCGAATGCTCGAATTCGCGGTCGCCACGGCGATAACGCGAATTCAGCAAGAACTCGAGCGCAGGGTTTGACCATTCCCCCGCGGCCATGCCGTATCGAAGCTGTGCCGTCCGCATCCCCGTGGATGCGGCGTGAGGCGTGACGTTTTTAAAGGAATTGAGATAGGCGGCGCTGGCAAGGGGCAAAGTTGGGCCGGCCGCCGCCTCGTCGGGCGTAGCGTCAGTCATGGACAACTCCCATGGCGAATTGACGAACAGAAAGTGCGGGGATCGGGCCTAAGCCTTGCGGTTCCCGGCCCGATTCCCGGTCCTAGCGGGCTTCCATCGCTTCCAGCTTTGCAGCATGACCGAGCGAGGCGCGCTGTTCGGCGATCTCGATCTTGGAAATCTCGCCATGTTCAAAGAGTTTTTCCGCCCAGGGTTCCAGTTCGATGATCCCGAAGCGATTGTCATGCGGATCGACGCAAATTTGAAACTCGCCCAGGGTCTCGGTCACATCTTCTGACGATCCGAACTTGAACTGTTCGAATTTTTCTTTGTAGTCCGGCACGAACTCGGCGTGATAGGTCAGCGATATCACTTCCGTCAAAACCTTTCCGCCGGCGTCGGAGACACGCTGTGCATAGTCTTTCAGGCTAGGTACGGCCAGATGCAGCATCGTTGTCTCGGTATCCATATAGCGGTCGCCTATATTCCACTTCACGCCTGCCGAGGCCCATGTCTGGAAGGCGGTATTGTCGGTCTTGATGGTTCGCCCGAAGTTCAGCGCAAAAACCTTGTCGTAAAATGTGGTGAGGTCCCGGGCGTTGCTGGACGGCATGGTGATGGCGATGAGCCGGGGTGAGGTGATCGTCATGATTTGTCTCCTCAGTTGACGATGCGGGGGAACGTTCGATACCGAGATCTAAGCGGGTTTACCCGCGTCGATGCTGAGGACGCCGCAGGTGCAGGTGCTGCAGCACGACGCAAAGCAGCTAGTCGTTCCGCCTGGCACGATCATGTGCGGGCTGATACTGCTTTTTGCCCCGAACAGATCCTGTCCGGCTGCTGTGACGTGTTCGGCCGAAGATGTGATTTGCAGACGCATGGCGACTCCTCTCTCATTTT
>Ga0247730_1001955_pt1 | contig 10492 bp, 9 predicted proteins | sample UWRJL073202C2_FD_180959 | JGI IMG/M metagenome (GOLD analysis project Ga0247730, IMG submission 180959) | Plant litter microbial communities from Arlington Agricultural Research Station in Wisconsin, United States - UWRJ-L073-202C-2 | ecosystem: Environmental > Terrestrial > Plant litter >...
CCACACCCCACCACCTGAAGCTGTAGTTCAGCTTCCAGGGAAAATGCTTGGAATGAGTTCTGATAAACAAAGGCCGATCGTAAAAACGGTCAACCACTGCCAAAACTATGGCAAAAAACAGATAGATGACGATGTACGGCAGCATTGATCTTGAGCATCCCTTCACAAATTTCGGCGGTCGTTATCTCACGTGCGCCAATCGATTTCGAGCCTTCCCTTCTATCCAGTCGCAGTAGCACTTGTGATCGTTCAAACCTGCCGAGCCTATCTCCGTTTTCGCAGCGATCCTTCGTCAGCCTCATGCCACTGTCGATCGTTACAAACACCTCCGACAAACGGGGCAAAACATGCAGCTCTTTCTCTGCGAAAAACCTTCCCAAGCCAAGGACATCGCCAAGGTCCTTGGCGCAACTCGGCGCGGTGATGGCTGCCTGATCGGGACTGATATTCAAGTGACCTGGTGCATCGGTCATCTGTTGGAAAATGAATGTCAGATGGCTGATCTCCCTGTCGCTCAAAGGCTCGGTCCCCAGGCTTTGCAAATGGTCGTCAAGCACTCCGACCCACGTCTTCTCGCGCAACTGCAACGCCCGTTGCCAGCGCTCTACCCCCTCACGCCCTTGCTGTGTCGATACTTGCTCGGCCTCGGCGGCATACCTGCGCAATGCGCTACGATCGAGTTCTTCCAGAAAGTACGTACTGCGCTCCACCTGCATTCCCCGGCCCCATACCAGCTAAACCAGTAACAGGCAAAAACACACTTGCAGCAGCGCGACTTTCCATAACAGCGGATGGCGACGCTGCATCAGCGTGGTCCGTCGCAAAGCAGGACGTAACCTTGTTGACGTACGGTCTCGATCCGCAGGCCGCTGACCTGAATGGCGGCAAGCTTGCGACGAAGATTGCACGCGTGCACATCCAGTCCGCGATCAAGTCGGGTATAGGGACGATGCAGCACGTGGGGATAAAGGCACGCCTTGGTCAAGGACTCACCGGAGTGTTCAAAAAGGGTCAGGAGCAGCCGGAACTCAGATCCTGTCAGCCCCGCCGTTTGCCCGTTGCAACGCACGTCGCGCGCGCAAGTCCAGCTCCACCGGGCAGCGGTCTGTCATCTGTGTTGACGAGCCCATGGCCCGATCGATCGCCACCCGTCGCAGCAGTGCATCCATCCGTGCGTCAAGTTCATTAACACTGAATGGCTTGGGCAAATAGTCATCAGCCCCTTGGCTAAAGCCGGTAATACGGTCCTGCTCGTCACCGAGCGCAAACATCAGAATGACCGGAGTACCGCGCTCCTGGCGCAAGCGTGCCAAAACACTCAAGCCGCTCTCATTGGGCAGCATGATATCCAGCAGGACCAGATCAACTGGTGTTTGGAGGGCCATTTTCAAACCCTGGTCCGCGCGATGCGAACTGCCGAGTTGGAAACCGCGCCGGGTCAAATGGGCACACGGATAAGTACACAGCGCCTCGTCATCTTCGATGACGAGGACGCGTGCAGGCGCACTAGAGAAAATGGGTCGGGGATGATTAAAGTAGATAGCGTCTTGTGCGGGAAAAAAGGATATGCAAACCCGACAGTAAAAGAATGCCACCGTGGCGCTACGGACACCTCTGTTTTGGCGAGTCGATCCAATTACCCGGGCGTTGTTTTCAGGCGAGTTCAGAGGTGTAAGCCTGTTCGAGTAGAACCGTGAAGCGGTTGAACGCTTCGATTGCGCCCTTATCCACTTCAGCTTCTTCCTGCGCGTTGAACTCCAACTCGTCGAGGGTTTTGACGAAGCGCTTCCAGCCTTCAGCACGGCCACCGGCCGGCTCACCGAGGTGGCGGGCGCCGAAGGTTTCGCTCAGACCCATGCCAATGGCGCGCTTGATCAAAAACGCCGCGCCGAGTTTCGATCCCTCGGACACGAACAGCCAGCCCAGCGCCTCGGCTTTGGTTGGATGCTTCACGGCACCGGCGACTGGCGCTGGAACTTCAGTTTCCAGATCCGATAGATCCGCCTTGGCTGCTTCAGCACGGCAACGAGCTGGCAGGTCCGGGACGATGGTGATGAGTTCTGCATCGTTGTACAGCGACACCAGTTCCGACTGGAACAAGTATTGCGCCACCACGAAACGGGCAAAATTGACCCGGGTTTCAAACGGTGCGTGGGCTTTGACCAAAGCATCGAGTTTGCTGTGGGGTTCATGGGTGATCTGGTTCAAGCGTTGCGAACGCAGAGCAAGGCGTTGAGCAGTGTTCTGGGTGGTCATGAGAAGTCCTTGAGAAAAAGAGGCAATTGGTAACGAGACGACTTAGAAGGTGCCAGACAGTAAAAAAACCTCACTGCGCCACTTATCTAAAAGCGGCGTAGTGAGGTGGCAGGGTCAGATGTCCCAGACCAGATTGACCGCGAAGTTGCGACCCGGTTGGGTCAGGCGATCAAGGTTGGCCGGTTGAGTCACCGAGGCTTCGCCGACGCTGTCGTAACCGCGCACGTCATCCCATTGCCAGTACTTCTTGTTGGTCAGGTTGTACAAGCCAGCGTTGATAGTTATGTCGTCGGTCACCTTGTAGAAGCCGGCCAGATCGAGTACGCCATAACCCGGGGTCTTGAACTGGGTGCTGGTGCCGTCAGGGGTGTTAAAGCTGGTGCTGTCGAGACGCGTCTTGCGCTTGACCAGTGTCCAGCTCAGCAGAGCGCCGTAGTTATCCCGGTCGTAACCCAGGCCGAACACGCCGGTCAGCGGGTTGATGCTATTAAGCGGCTGGCCGCTGTCATCATTTCGACCATACAGGTAGGCCACCGAACCTTGCGTATATAAACCGGCCGGGGCGCCGAAGCTGTCCAGGTTTAGGCGTCCCTTGAGCTCCACTCCCTTGATGGTGGCGTGCGCGATGTTGTTGCTCTGGAAGGTAGTCTCGGTGTAGCCAGGCGTGATGGCATTCTCGTCGATGAAGTCGCGGTATTTGTTGTAGAACACCGCGACATCGAAAGTGCCAGCGTCGAACTGGCCGCGCAGGCCGGTTTCATAGCTCTTACTCTTTTCCGGTTTCAGGTCGGGATTAGGTGCGACCTGATAGCCGCCGGCCAGGTTTTCAAAGCGACCGTACAGCGCCTTGGCAGTCGGTGTGCGGAAGCCCTCGGCGTACTGACCGTACCAGGTGTAGTTGTCGTTGAAGCTGTAAGTGGTGCCGAACTTGGGCGACAGGCGGTGCCAGGTCTTGGTGCTGTCGCTCACCTCGCCATCACCGCTTTGGTCGGCAGTGTTCAGGAACTCCTGAGTGAGGTGTGGCTTGAGCTGGGTGTAGTCATAGCGTGCGCCTGGCAAGAAGGTCCAGTTATTCCAACTGATCTGGTCTTGGGCGAACAGGCTGTAGCTGTTGATGGTCGGGTCCGGGAAGTCGCTGGCCGGGGTCAGGGAGTCGGTGGCGCTAACCGCCCCTACTGCTGTGCAACTGCCCGCCACGGTCAGGCAACTGCCTGTGCCGGTACGCAGCCCTGTGATCTTGTCTTGCTTGATGGTGGTGCCGTAGGTGACACGGTGGTCGGTGTCGGCAATGGCAAACGACTTTTCAGCCTGTGCATCGAACACCCACTGGCGGTCTTTGTAGGTGGTTTCGCGGTTGCGCAGCACGGTACGCGACGGCGCGTAGATTTCCTCGGTGGTCTGGTCGGTCTTGGCGATCTGGTAGTTCAGTGTCCACTTGATATGGTCGGCAATGGAGCTGTCCAGGCCAAAGCTGTGCTCCAGGCCAAAACGTTCGCGAGTCACGGTGTCGTTGCCAGTACGCGATTTGTAAAAGCCAAAACCGCGACCTGAAACGAATGGGCCGCCCACTGCGCTCAGTTGATTGGTATCGCGGTCGTCCTTGTAATGCTCGTAGGTCAGGCCAAAGCGCGCGTCGTCGGCGTAGTTCCAGCCCAGCTTGGCCAGCACGTTAGTGGTGCGTGCGTCCTCGGGGTTGGCCTCGGTACGGGAGAGGCCGGTGCCACCTGTTTCGCCATACGACTCGGTCTCGTGGCCATTACGCTGGCTCAGGTGCAGCAGGCCATCGAAGTCACCGGCGCGGCCGGCCACGGTGCCAGAGGTCAGCCAGCTGTCGTCGGCCGAGCTATAGCCGGTTTTAAGGCGTGCGCCAACGTCTTTGCTTGGCTTGATGATGTCGTCCGGGTCCAGGGTGTAGTAGTTCACCGCACCGCCGATGGCGTTGCTGCCGTAGAGCACCGACGCCGGGCCGCGCAGAATCTCGACACGCTTGACGATTTCGGGATCGACGTAGTTGCGGTTGGTCTGGGCGTAAGGGCCGTTAAAGAAGCTGTCAGGCACCTGCACGCCGTCGACTTGCGTCAACACGCGGTCACCGTCGATACCACGGATGTTGTAGCCGGTGATACCCGAGCGCTGACCGGCGCCACCCACTGAAACGCCCGGCTCGTAACGCACCAGATCCTTGATGTTGTTCACGTTGTTACGGTCCAGGTCTTCACGCGTGTAGACACTGACCGTGCTCGGCACGCTGTTCACGTCCTGTTCATTACGGGTGGCGCTGATGGTCACCTGATCCAGGTTGAGCGCGTTACTGTTGCTGCGCTTTTCCAGCACGATGTTGTTATTGCCCACGTTGCGATAGCTCAGGTTTGTCCCCACCAACAGGCGATCCAGGGCTCTCTGCGGCGACAAAGAGCCTCGCACACCTGGCGATGCAACGCCTTGCGCCAGTTCGGCCGACAAGCCGACTTGCCAGCCTGTTACTGCTGTAAATGCGTTGAGCGCCGAAACCAGCGACTGCTGAGGAATGGCAAACACGTAATCACCCATATTGCGGGCCGGTTTCTCAGTGGCGGTCGCGGCCATGAGCGGCGCGCTGCTGACCATCAAGATGGAGGCGGTCAGCAGTGGCAGCACATGAAAACGTGAAGAAGGTTGGCGGGTAAGGCGGTAGGACATCGATAGCGCTCCGTGTCGCACGAATCTTGATGGGATGCTGATAGGCATATATGGATGCGAATCAATCCCATTCACTATATCGGGGCGCACGGGGTTTATCTAACAAATAATAATAATTCTCATTTGATACAATCACCGGCGGCGTGTATGCCTGTAGCCGCGCCGCAGTGATGTGGGCCAGCAAGCGGAGCATTGCCCATCAGAACTCGTATTTGGCCGTGACCATTAAATTGCGCGGGTCACCGTAGTAGCCACCGAGGAAGGTTTCATCCAGTGAACTCAGGTACTTCTTGTCGAACAGATTGTTGACGTTGACCAGCGTGGACAGGTTGTCGGTGAACTCGTAGCGAGCCATCAGGTTGAAGACCGCGTAGCCGTCCTGTTTGGCTTTTACCGTCTTGCCTAACTGCCACGGCGTGGTGCTGAAGTGAATCCCGCTCTGCCAGTTGACGCCACCTCCCACGGTCAGCCGATCAAGTTCGCCGGGCATGCGGTAGGTGGTCCAGAATTTGGCCAACTCGGCGGGTGCCACGGTATTGATCCGGTCGCCGTCGGCGTTTTCAGTGACGGCATGGGTGTAGCTGGCCGCGACTTTCCAGCCAGGCAGGATTTCGCCATTGACCTCTGCATCCAAACCACGGGTCGTGGCGCCATTGACCGGACGATAGGCTCGTTCGCTCAGTGTACCGCTGACAATTTGTCCCGGATCCAGCTCGGCCAGGTTGTCCTGCTTGGTCATGAATACATCGAAGCTGGTGTTGATGCGACCGTCGAGAAATTCGCTTTTGAGGCCTACCTCGAAAGCATCGCCGGTACGCGGCTCCAGTGACTTGCCATCACGATCATGCACGCTTTGCGGCTTGAAGATGCTGGTGTAGCTGCCATAGACCGAGTGCTGATCGGTGAGGTCGTAGACGATACCGGCGTATGGCGTGAACTCGCCGTGTTCCTGGTATTGGGTATCGCTGCTGCGGGCGGCATTTGCCAGCGCCCGGTAATGGTAGTAGCTGTCGTATTTGTAGTTGCTGGCCCGACCACCGAGGATGATCGACAAGTCGTCAGTAGGTCTCAGACGCACGGCGGCGTAGGTGCCCAATTGGCGGATGGTGGTGTCGTTGTCGAACAGAATCTGGCCGTTGCCCTCAGGTTCGGCGGTGTTGTTGTTCCAAGTGTAGTAATTGATATAACGACCTTCGACATCCTCACCCGCCTCAGGGTCGTTGTGGTCTTCGAACTTGGTGTAGGTCATCCCGACCACAAGTTCATGCTCGCGTCCGAACAGCTGGAACGGGCCCTTGGCGTTGACGTCAATCCCGGTCTGCTTTTGCCAGCCGGTCGAAGATCCGCCATAGAGCTGCACGCCATCACCGGTGACTTCATCGAGAAACCCCCAACTGGCGGAAGCCAGTTTCGAGTCGCGCTTGCTATACATTTGATTGACCGAAGCCTTCAGCGCCCAGCTGTTGGCCAGCTGCTGTTCCAGCGAGTAGAAGACATTCAGCGTGTCCTGCTGACGGCTGCTCCAGCGCGACGCCGGGTTAGTAGAGCGGGAAAAATCCGTTTGCCCGCCTTCACTGTTGAACAGCGGAAAACTGGCGAACGACACTCCGCGCGGGTCTTGCTTCTGGTAGTCATAACCCGCGGTCAGCAGCAGGCTGTCGGTGAGGTCGGCTTCGACGATGCCGTAATACACCTGTTTCTCTGTCTGATAATGATCGATGTGGCTATTGCTTTGCTGATAGGCGTTTACCATGCGCCCGCGGATATTGCCTGTGGGCGTCAATGGCCCTGAAACGTCCATCTCGGTGCGGTATTGATCCCATGACCCCAAGCCCGCACTGACATAACCTTGCGAGTGATCAGTGGGGCGCTTGCGTACTAGGTTGATGGTGCCAGACGGGTCGCCGGCACCGGTCAGCAGACCGGAAGCACCGCGCAGTACTTCGATGCGGTCGTAGATCGCCATGTCCGACAGGCTTTGTGGTGTGGCGCTGGTGGAGACCACCAGCGTGGTGGGCACGCCGTCGTATTGATAGCTGTCGATGCCATAACCACGCGAGTAGATGCTTACCCGCTCGGAATCCAGTGGTTGCAGAGAAATGCCTGGAGTCTGCTCCAGCACTTTGGCCAAGCTATTGAGGTTCTGGTCATCAAGACGCTGACGGGTGATGACGCTGACGGTCTGCGGTGTTTCGCGCAGCGACAGGTTCAGACGTGTCGCGGTATTGGTCGCGCCTGTGGTGTAGGACCCGGTGCCTTCGGTGGTGAGGCCCATGGATCGGCCATCGATACTGGTCGCTCCCAGCTCCACGGCACCCTGCTTGTCAGCGGCCATAGTCAGCAGATAGTTGCCTTGCGGGGTCTTCACCACGGCGAGGCCTGTGCCCGTCAGCAAACGGGCTAAGCCATGCTCCACGCTGAACGAACCTTGCAGGCCTTGACTGGATATACCCGTGGTCAGACGCGCATCCGTGGACAGCGGAATGGCCGCCTGACGCCCAAACTGGCTAAGCGCCTGATCCAGCGGCCCGGCAGAGACCGAGAAACTTAACACCGCCGATGCTGGGCCAGCCGGGTCTTGGGCGTAAACCGCAGGGGCAGCGAGTGATGCGCCCATTGAAAGACTGCTGGCTAGCATCAAATGCAAAGCCCAGACGCGGGTCTCTTGAATGGCTGGGGAAAGAGGATGGCGACGGTGTTGGCTAGGCTGCTTCATGCAGTGTTTCCGAAAGGTCTGAAGGGCCGCTTCAGCAGCGGGACTATCCCTAAGCCAATCGAGAATCGAAAAACTGCCCGCGATGCAAAAATTTACGCCGAACGCCGTGCCGTCACTGTGATCCAGTAGCGCGTACGGCGCACGATGCTGACGGGCAGGCTGTCTTCGAGCAGAGAAAAAATCCGTTCGCTGTCGTCCAATGGGTAAGAGCCGGTGAGCAGCAAGTCGGCAACCTGCGGATCGCAGCGCAGAACACCGCTACGATAGCGGGCCAACTGCACCACGAAATCCCCCAGACTCATGCGCTCGGCAACGATGAAGCCGTCGATCCAGGCAACGCTGGCCGGGTTGGTCGGTTGGCTGCGGGAGACACCCTCGGCACCGATATAGGCCTGATAGCCCGCCTCGACAATCTGCTGCGCCGGGTTGCCGGGCACGGATGCCGCCACCCGACCGCTGCTGACTGACAAAAATGTGCCGGAACCTGCTTCGTCAGACCGCACGGTGAAGCGCGTGCCCAAAGGGCGCAGCACGGCATCATGAGTCTGCACGAGCAGCGGTCTCTGAGCCGGATCGCTAGCGGTGAGGATATCCACCTCGCCGTAGCGCAATACGATGCGCCGTTCATTGATGCTGAAGCGGATGTCCACGGCGCTGTCGGTGTTGAGCCACAGCTGCGTACCGTCGGCCAGCCGGTGATGGCGGCGCTCACCGGTCGCAGTGCTCAGATCAGCCAGACCAGCCTGCAGCCAATGGGCGTCTTTCGTCTGCCAGCCGATTGTCCCCAGCAGACCGGCCCCGACCAATATTTTCAACGCCTGCCGTCGGTTGCCACTGACATACCGGCTGTGTTGCAACGCGCTGCGGGCCACGGGATTTTCCAGCGCCTGGGCGCGGCTCTTCAGTACACCCGGCAGCCCCGTCATGCGTTGCCAGGCGCGCTCATGCTCGCTGTCGCTTTGTCGCCAGCGTTGCAGCTGTTGCAGCTCGGTTTCGCTAATGTCGCCGGATTGGCTCAGGGTGAGCCAGGCAAGCGCTTGATCCCGCACATCGGCAGGGATCGGCAACTCTCGAGGGCGACTTGCAGGCACCGGGTTCACTCGAACAGGCTGGCGTAACAGCGGCTGAATGCCTTGAGCATGGACTTCTGCACCTGATTGACGCTAAACCCCAGCTGCGCAGCGATCTGTTTGTAGGTCAAACCATCCAGTTGCGAGAGCAGAAAAATCTCCCGGATGCGCGGTGAAAGGCCATGCAGTAGCTCGTCGATCTCGGTCAGGGTCTCGATCAGCAAGTAGCGTTCTTCGGGAGAAAGCTCGAAGTGTTCCACTTGGGTGGCGAGCGCATCGGCATAGGCACGCTCAACGGCCAGCCGTCGCCAGCGATTGACGAGCAGGCTGTTGGCGATAGTCGCCAGATACGCCAGCGGCTGCTTAAGTTCATTGACCGGACTGCGGGAACGGATGATCCGCACAAAAGTGTCCTGAGCCAGGTCATCGGCATCCGCTCCCTGACCCAAGCGGCGTTGAAGCCAGCCTTTGAGCCAGTTGTTGTGCCGCAGATAAAGCACTTCGACATCCTGTTCGAACGAATTGTACGTTCCCATCAGCCAATGCGCCCATACGTAGATGATAACTATTCGCAATAGTAACGATATGGCTGAGTGGGCCGCAACTTAAAACTCACGTCGCTCCAGAAACCGCAGACCTACTTTCTATCATCAGCAAGCTCACTCCTACATCGCAGATGCCTTCAAGCCATATAGGCAGTGAGTTAGATCTTGTGATGACAACCCGATCAATATCTATTCCTTCCAACAAGCCCTTAGAGGAAGTCGCCCAGATGGAGGTACTGTTTTAACGCAGTTGTAACGCGCCGAGTTTTGGTTGACCGTCGCCTATCGGCCGATTCTGTTGAAAAAGTAGATCTCCTGCCTGGCCTGCGGCAAAATCAGGTCATCGGCCAGCGGGAGGATTCGCAGCATGATGGGACAATTGTCCAGCGGACAAGAGAGACTGTTTTACTCGTTCAACATTGAAGATCACATCCCAGCCAATCACCTCCTGCGCAGCATTGATCGATGCCTCGATCTAAGCGATCTGCGCCACTATCTCGCCGGTTTTTATAGCCCTATCGGGCGACCTTCGATTGATCCCGAACTGATGATTCGCCTGTTGGTGGTGGGCTACTGCTACGGCATTCGCTCCGAACGTCGGTTGTGCGAAGAGGCTCATTTGAACCTTGCGTATCGCTGGTTCTGCCGCTTGAGTCTTGAAGACGAAGTCCCCAATCACTCTACGTTTTCCAAGAACCGCCACGGTCGCTTTCGCGACAGCTCGCTGTTTCGCTGGCTGTTCAACGAGGTGCTGCGTCGCTGCATGGACGCAGGGCTGGTCAAGGGCGAAGGTTTTGCGGTGGACGCCAGTGTCATCAAGGCAGATGCCAGTCGACCACGTGGCGTACCTGGCGATGATGAAATCAACTGGCTCGATCCGTCGCTGAGTACTCGCGCCGTGCGTGAGTACCTTGAAGCGCTGGATGAAGAGGCGTTGGCCGAAGCACTGCCCAAGCGCCTGTCACTGACTGATCCACTTTCTCGTTGGACCGCAGCGCCAGGAGGCCTGGCGTTTTTCGCTTACTCGACGAACTATCTGGATGTGGAGCCGACCCCTTCTCATCGAACCGCCGAGGTCGAGAGCACCAAGACCATGATCGAGCGGGTCGAAGAACACTTCGATATCAAGCCGGATCGGCTCATCGGCGATACCGCTTATGGAACCGCACCGATGCTGGCCTGGATGGTGGACGAAAAAGACATCGAGCCACATGTGCCGGTTTGGG
>Ga0247730_1001956_pt1 | contig 10488 bp, 7 predicted proteins | sample UWRJL073202C2_FD_180959 | JGI IMG/M metagenome (GOLD analysis project Ga0247730, IMG submission 180959) | Plant litter microbial communities from Arlington Agricultural Research Station in Wisconsin, United States - UWRJ-L073-202C-2 | ecosystem: Environmental > Terrestrial > Plant litter >...
ATACGAAGCCCTCCCGACCCTCATCAGACCCAAGACGCCAGCTCTTAGTATTTACAAGTAGCACCATGTCAGCTACAGGCTTTCAAGCCACGTCTGCTGAACACGCTCTCGTGAATCAGATATTCGCACAACATGACACTCAGAAAATCGGAATTTTGACGGGCGATGTTGCCGTTCGCGTCTTTGGTGGTGCAAAGCTGCCCCCAACAACCTTAGGAGAGATTTGGAGCATAGCGGACGAAGAGAATAATGGATGGCTTTCTAAGAAGGGTGTTGCTGTGGCTCTCCGACTTATTGGTTGGGCTCAGAAAGGGGAAACTGTCACCAAATCCCTTGTGAATAGACGTGAGCTCAGATTTGTCGCGCATTGGTTTGCTACTGACGCGTCCACATTAGCGGGAAGCTTGCCCACAATCGAAGGCGTGAACAACATAGCCTCTCATAGTACTGGAATGTCTGCGCCCAGATCTCCTCCACCTACAGCACCGCTGCCTCCCTTGACAGCCCAGGACAAGGCCAAATTCCAGAACCTTTTCCATAAAGCTGGACCTGTTAACGGACTTCTCAGTGGTGCGTACCGATACGCTTGAACCATTACAGCTGTTGTCTCAACTTCCACAGGCGAGAAGGCACGAGACATCTTCGTCAAGTCTAAGTTATCCAATGATACTTTACTCCAGATTTGGTGATTGCGTCTTCTATTTGTTGAAATCACAAGATATCCTTACCCTTCGTATGTCAGGAATCTTGCAGATGCCAAAGACCGAGGGACCCTCGATGCTGCTGACTTTGCCATTGGGATGTACCTGATTCAAGGTATCATGACCGACAAGATATCCGCTATACCAAACTCTCTTCCTACGTCACTATACTATCAAGCTGGGGGCTCACCTCCAAACGCAGGACAGAGCAGTCTCTTAGCACAGATGACAGGGACAAGTACATCTTACAGTCCCATTGATCGTTCCTTCCCTACTTCTCGTCCTGTTCAACCGCAGTATACAGGTCAGAACGCGTTGATGCCTGAAATCACTGGAAATCGAGTTTCAGCATTTCCGCAAGCTGCCCCGCACCTCCCACCGCGTTCTTCTGCGTCAGCGCTGGGTAGCGGTGCGTTCAGTCCTCAGCCGACTGGTAGCAATCTGCAATGGGATGTAACACAGACAGAAAAGGCCAACTTTGATGGTTTTTTCGATCGACTAGACCAGCAACACCAAGGCTATATCGAAGGGGACATTGCGGTGCCATTCATGCTGGAATCTAAACTTTCGGGTGAGATTCTAGCACAAGTCTGGTAGGGTATTCATTCCTTTGGTGTATTCGTTTATTGAGACTGAGCTGTTAACGTCCAGGGACTTGGCTGACATCAATGGAGATGGTCGTCTCACTCGCGACTGCTTCGCAGTAGCGATGCATTTGATTCAGAAGAAACTCGCTGGTGTAGAAGTACCGAATACTCTGCCGCAGAGTCTCATTCCACCTGCGATGCGCTCTGGCGCAATAGGAAACCATGCCTTTTCCGCTCCGCTACCACCTCAGCCTGAGCCAGTACGGGACCTGTTCTCCTTCGATGATGAGCCCACACCGCCAGTACCTGCGACCAGCGCTTTCAGCGTTCCTTTGCAGCCACAACAAACAGGTAGTCGTTCCACACCAAGGAGCCCGCCTCCTGTCCCACCTACCCGGGGACCTCTTTCCGGCGCTACATCTCCTTTACCTCAGGATCCATTTGGTTCTTCCTTCTCTGGGGGTACGCTATTTTCAAATGTATCAGACTTTGCATTAATCTATGCATTATCTAGGCCAAAATTTCTTGGATAATGACGACTTGCCGAGCTCATCCCCCCCGCTTCAAGACCAGTCTGCTGAAATTGGGAATTTGCAAAACCAGCTGAGCTCCACACAACGGTCTCTTTCCACCACGAAAGCAGACAGGGAAGCGGCGGAGCAGACTGCAGCTCAGCAAGAGTCTCAACTTTCATCTTTACAAACTCAACTGTCTTCAGCGAAAGCTGCCTATGAAACAGAGAGCAAGCTGTTGTCTGCTCTACGCGAACGTCTAGCAGGCCAGACCACAGACATCCAGAGGGCCAGGGAAGAGCTGATTCGTGCAGAAAGCGATCTGAGCGCAGTCCGCATGGAAAAGTCTGAGGTGGAGCAAACTCTCCTCAGGGACAAGGAGGATGCGAGAGACTTGCATAAGAAAATGGTAGAGACGGGCCAGCTCGCAGAAGCGGCGAAAATTGAAATCGAGAAGGTGAAGAGGGATGCCAAACAGCAGAAGGGCATGTTGGCTGTCGCTAAGAAGCAGCTCTTGACGAAAGAAACTGAGAAGGCCAGAGCAGAGAAGGAGCTAGCAGAGGCGCATGAGGATCTACGATCTGCCACTCAGGAGAAAGATGCCGTGGATACTCAGCTAACACATTTGGACAGCAACCCAGTCTCTGAACCACAGGGACCTGTCGTCGCTCCCTCACGTGAACGAACCTTTTCCGACGATTCTTTCAGCTTTGCAGCTGCACAACCCTTGCCAGTCTCACCTACTCCCGGAACCCCGTCCGTCGCTTCTGCGAAGAGCAATAATCCTTTCGATAGGTTGACTGGATCCGCGACTCCACGGTCCCAATCACCTTTCCTCCCATTTGCCAATGCATCAGTCCCTACACCTCCAGTAAGTCTGGTAGGCTCTGCAAGTGCCTCAGATCCTCCTGTTGCTGAATCGGAAGACGTTTCCATCGAAGACCCTTTCGGATTTTCTAAAGGCTCTGAGTCAACTGTCCATCAGGATGATGAATCAGGAAATAAAGTCAGCGAAACTCTTGCGACAACCGTATCCACGCCCAAAGCCTCCCCTGCTGTAATGATACCAGAAGGCGAACCCCCATCTGCAATCGATGTAGGGTCTCCTGCGACATCCTTCGGGACTGATACCTTTGCCACTCCTCCCTCTTCAGCAAGACGTGCATCGCACTTTAGCACCCAGAGTCCGGCGCAAGAGGACTTCCCTCCTATAGAGGCTATACACCCAACCACCAGTCTGCCAGGCGCATTTCCTGAAGAGTCTGCACCTCAAACAGACCTTAACTCGGCGCTCAAAGAAATAGAACATGATGGTTCAGATACTGACAGCGATGAAGACGAAGTTCCTTTAGCCACCCTTGCAAGAGAGAAAGCAGACAAAAAGGAAAATGGACATACTGGGGAACAGCCCGGGTTTGACGATATTTTCGCAACTTCCCTTCCGACTGCACTTGAGCCAACCCCCAAGGACGAAACTTTCGGCGCTGCCAACGGACCGACTGGGGCTGCCAACGGAGCGTCTTCCAATCCTGGCATCCAGCCTGCTGGTGTGGATGCTTTTGACGAAGCCATGGGAAATTTGGCAAAGCCAGCATCAGCGATAAAACCTGACTTCGGATTTGACTCCTCGTTTGACGATACCTTCGATTTTGGGTCCTCTCCGAATCCTACAGCAGAGCCTGCATTCCCTTCTGCACCTAGTGTAACTGGTGGTCAGGAAGCTTCTGACACCAAGGGAAATGGATTTGATGACCTATTCGGTACTTCACCTACACCAGCGACTCAAGTGGTGCCAACAGATCCAGCTCAGTCTTCTGCCGTTAGCCCTACGCAAACAAACTCAGCAGGGCCTTCGTTTGACGAAGTCTTCTCTGCGCTAGATTCAGACGTACAGCCCATGAGCTCGACGTTAAATAATGGCGCCGAGTCCCCAGCACATAGTGCGTTTCCTAGTTCGGGGTCTTCGAGGTCTGTCTCCTCTCCAGTGCAGCGCCCGAGTTCTCCCAGAGTGAGCTCCCCGACCAGAAACGGGCGTCCATCAACAACTTCCACTGCTTCCTCTGAGAAAGGTCACGGACAGAAGGAACCAGAACGTCCGGCACCCAGACATTCAAAGCTTAGTGTAAGTCGCCAATATGAAGAGTGCCAGTATTGTTCTGAACTTTTTGACATTAGATACGATTTCCATTCGGAAAGAAGAAGAAGCAGCAAGAAGCAGCAGCCACTCAGGCGCCGACATCGTCAGCAAGTGCTCTGCTCACTCCCCCCACCGAGGAGCCGCTTGGAATGCGGACGCCTAAAGGGGACGAGGATGTAGAGCCTGTCAAGCAGTTGACAGCGATGGGATTCAGCAGAGCACAAGCGGTTGACGCGTTGGAAAAGCACTCTTATGATGTTGCTCGCGCATTGAACAGTCTTGTAGGAGCATGAGGAATGGATGGTTTGATTATACTATATTATTGTTCTTCTCTTGTCTGGCTCAAGTGCACAATTGCAGCAGTCGCTCCTTACTTCCTATCACCGTTGTGTTTTTAGTACAACTACTATCCCACACTCACGCTCCTTTTCTGACCATGCTTTCTTACTAAATCCCTAATCAATGGATGATACCTTTTTCTATCTCAACTAGTAAGACGCGGTGCATTTTCGGTCGACATCGTGAATCCTTCGCATCCATTCTTTTAGCTTCGCCAAACAAATTGTTCCACATCCCCAGGAAGCTTTACACCAAAAACCCAATTTCCACACAAGCCAAATCACTGCTTACATGTCCCGTCGTGTCTGTAAGCTTGTTGTTTTACATCACATAACATTGGGAAAAAATTTAAAGATCACTTAAATCGCAGGAAGCTCTTGTTCCCCATCTATAGCTGGAAATTGGCAATGAAAACACGTGTATATATTCATCCAGCAAGAACACTGCCGGATTACAGAAGAGTCGTTAGGCGATTATATTGTGCTTGGTTTACTGGCAACACGGTTCCATGCTTCAACAACTTGGGAATATTGGTGGAGGACCTTGTCAAGGTGCCTGCACGCACATTGCCGGTCTCAAATGCGGCATAACCCTTCTCGCTAATGTATAAGTCGAGGAAGATGTGTGCCTTGTTTGCGACCTGATTATCCCAGAAAGCCAATGGGCCTTCCGCAATGTCGCTGATCACATAGGTATTGTCGGCTGTGAGGCGCTGCCAGCTGCCAAAAATGCCTCCATTGGTATATTCTGCCCAGACCTTTGTGACCGTCTCGTTCTTGATGTAACGGATGTATTCATTCCCACCCAGAGGGAGGAAGGTCAAGTCGATGACAGGCGTTCCATTGAGGGTGATGTATGGCTTAGCTTCGGTGAAGGTGATGAAGTCACTGGTGTATGCATACCAGATCTGGTCAGGTGTAGTCGCAGCACCAGTGTGCTGTTGAGAACTGTTAAACAAGGTAGGTTCTCCCTGCAGAAAGGTGAAATCGACGTACACTCGGGTCGCTGGCGCTGTAAAAGCGCGATGACCAGTGCACGAAATATTGACCATTTCCTGCGTACACAGCTTCAGGTGCCCAGACCATTCCGGCAGTAGCTGGCGCTACCTAGGCTGAAAGTTAGGCTGCGGGGCTAAGGCAGGCAGTGCTTGAAAAAGCCTTACTTGAACCAATCTCTCCTTGCCCCAGTTGACTAGGTCTGTGCTCTCCCAGACAAATATACTGCGACTGCCAGTACGTGTGGCAGCATCCCAGTTCGTCGTGGATATCTTTAGATCAGTAGCAAGTATCCAGTACTTGGATTTGTCAGGAGCAGCAATGATGTAGGGATCCCGTGCGCCTTTTGTGCCCAGAGTGGGGACAGCAATAGGCTGATCCTTATTCAATGCCGAGTAAGATAATGGGTTGTTGCCATTGCTGAGATGAGCATAGACGGATGGGTCTCTGTCGTAGAAATGCACAAAGTAGTATCCCACTAAGCTCTATCAATCAAGTGTGTTAGCATTGCGAACACCTCTAAACCTAACGAGGCGTACTGTATCAGCTCGTCGCTCAATTGAATTCGGCACAGCGTTCACCAACGATAATGCAAGCAAGACTGGAAATATCGCCGCAGAGAGGAACATCTGAGAAGTTTGCTACGAGTCACAGACATGATTGCGACCATCTTATACTGCAGCTGCCATATGCGAATGCCCGCTTTGCAACGACGTAGATCACATTGCCAGTCATAAGCCCAGCTCCCAAGTTTACGCACAAATATGCGGACCGTCGAAGGAAAATCTCTAGGAACAGACTCCATGCTTGGCTGAGGTCAAATGTGCACGATTGAAACGAGATAACGCATAATCTGGATTGCGACTGTGCTAGCTGGACTGGACATGAGTCTCCTTAAGATGGTTGTCCGCCTTCATCTTCAAGGCAACTTCAAGAAATGTTGGTTATGATTCACAACACGTGATGCCTTCTCTCTTCTTCCCCCGCGATGTTGTTGACACAGGCTTCGCGTATGGCTGGTGCTCTCCAGCTTACTGCGTTGCGGGAGTGATAAAATCGCACTCAGTAAGGCTTACTTCGACTTGTTATCGCTTTATCTGAACTATGTGAGAAAAGAAGACCGATGCGCAGGACAGATTAAACGCAGTCCGTGCTGAAGCTATTGACCAAGGTATCGCAGCCGCGAATGACCTAGTGATACTCGGCGAAGTAGAACACTCCTCTGTAGGGATTCGGATAAACTCTGCGCCCCGGCCACTGTAAGATATTGCTCTGCACGTTATGCCAGTTGTTCTTAAACAAATCTCTAGGCACGAGAGCATCATTCTATACGAGCGACACACGCGAAAGTCGCAGCGCTTCTATGTCATGGGACCTCTGCAGCTGGACTCTGTTCGAATAAACTCTGAGTCTAGTCGTGGCGACGTTCTAGCGAAGGGGCCAGCAAAGACGTCGTCTCACATCAACGAAACGGTTTTGGCACAGGCAAGCCATATCTGCTTCCCATTGAGAAATCTGTAGCTCAGGATTGCTCTTCAGATTAACGTCTCCCTTACTCTGGATGAGATTAACAGAGGCGTTCAGCCACAGGCTATGCGTGAAACAACTATGAGAGTTTTGGAGAGAGTTTTGGCCATGAGCACCTCAGTATTTTCAAGGGTGTTTCTGCCTTCATTCTCCTCAATCTGTGACTTGCCTATTTCGTCTTCTTTGCTACTGAAAGATGTTTCCAATACCAGTGAGTATGGTTTCTACGCCCGGGATGCTGCTAAGTAAGCCTTTAGTGCAGCAGCTCGATATCAGGGCAGAGCAAGGTGCTTTCTTGATTTCTAACCTTTTCACTCTGCAGAAAAAATTGCCTGTGACAGTGGGAACATTCGCTGTCCGCTATATCAAGTAAATTTTCCAGTCGTACCTGTTGTGCTCACCCAGCTAATCTGACATTTCAGCTTTTTCAACGCTGTATGGCTGATCTTAAATGATTTCACCATCGGCATGGCCGCCGCTACATTTCTTTGTGAAAATTGCCATCCTCTCGCACATGTGCTTCAGAACCTGATAGAAGTAAGCCAATATATTTCGTATATCTCCGTGGCGCTTTATCGAAGGATTGCAGGGCCTTCTGGTAGATTGGGTGCAATGGGTCCTAGGATGGCTTGATTCATGGCCTGCAGGTCTCAAGCTCAACACTGAACTAAGCGCACTCTACTCGCAAACATTCATCCAATTTGTTGCTTTATGGGGAGGTATGTGCAGATTTGCTCACAAGGCAACAAGCTATTTCTCATCATCCACAGGCCTTCTACGCTATAGCTTTCCATATCTGCCGGCCGTGATATATAGCTTCGGTTTGCTCAGTATAGGAGGCTTCACGGTCACCATCTCTTTATTTTCAGACTTATTGGCCGTATTGACTGCGCACTTATATCTGTGCTATGTCATATCAGACTTGATCTACGCTCAAATCTTAAGCATCTCTGGATCATTATGGAATATTTTCAGAGGTTCGTAAGGTAATAACCTTCGGTGCTCATGCTGATTTCTTATGAAATTACGCAGGAAAACGATACAATGCGCTCCGAAATCGTACAGACATATGGGAGTATGACATGGATCAGCTCCTCTTCGGTACCATCCTCTTCACACTCGTGGCATTTTTATTTCCTACAATCCTGGTATATTACGCACTGTTTGCAATGGTAAGCCTGGTCACCATCCAGCGAATGTCACTAATGATTTCCGAAGATGAGGCTGGGTGTTCTCGTCTTGCATGCGCTCATGGAGACCTTGCTGGCTTCCTTGAACCACTTCCCTCTATTCTCATTGATGTTACGGATAAAAGATCCGTGGCGCTTACCAGGTCTGCATTTATTGTCACCCCTCACATTTTATTGCACTAATGTCTGTACCAGGAGGACTATATTTTGTGCTTGATACTTCGCGAAGCACCGACAAACAAACTTGTCTTCTTTTGAAGGTACGTCTGGCCCTGCTCATACATCGGTTCACAAGACCTGATGCTGAGCAGAACCAACCGATCCCGTTCTCTTCCATATTTTTTCAATACGGCAAGTGATCTTGTAATTTTGCTGGCAGAGAAAGCTGAAGCGTTTCCTAAGTTCGTCTTTGGTCCAAACTGTCAGCTCATTACAACCCAGTCCGATTGCTGAAAAACGCTGTAACCGGCCAATTCCTGTCGCCCATCTCGAGATACTCCATTCGTTACGACAAGCTTACAGAGAGTGTTCAGTCTTTGTAACTCTATAACCCAGTCATCGGTAGTAGCAGCACACTGTGATATGTTTATTGCGGAACTACAAATTAAGTCATCCAGTCCGAGAAAGGGTTTGTTATACAGTCCAGGGTTGACTAACGAGTAGCTGGACTGATAACAAAGCTCGATATCTAACTTCCGAGTCAGAATGGGTCATCAACTCCATTATCTTAGTCTTAGCACCGAGGTCATTTACCACCCTGCGTGACTCATTAGTACAGCGCTAGCAATGTAGATCTGAACGCACTTCTTGCCACGCTCATAGTGCTTAACATACTGCCCGACATCGTGCACGGAAACTGCCAGTACCAACGGGTCTTGAGTATCACTCAGCAGCTTGAGGAGAGTCCTGTCACAGATATTAGGCGGAGTTGTATATAAAGACTTGAGCATTTCACTTTAGCTGTTCGTAGTCCTTTTCGTTCAATTTGGTTGCGTTTTCTTTCCAGAACTCGTCCGATTCGTGCACAGGCGTCCATGATAGGTGCCCTGATGACAACTCGGATGTGTACTCGTCATATGTGCTGCGAAAATAGGTTCATTTTAATTATCGGACGCAGAATGACAGAATATACGCCTCACGTTAAGCTTTGGAAGTTTGCGGTCAATTCTTCCTTTAGGAATTGCACGTCTTCTACGATATCTTCATCGGTCCACTTTCTTGAAGATAGATTCTTGACGAAAGGCAGTAGTTGAGCGACCAGCATCGACGATAAGTTGGCCTTAGGAGCTTTCACGACTAAATTCTGATGAGAGAAGAAGCGTGTATTAGAGGCATTGTCATAATATGCTAACCAAAGGAACTCTACCCGGAAAGTTGCAACAATCACTCGGATAACTTTCTCCTTTAAAGCTCCTTGAGCAACATCAGTTAGCAAGGGTATCACGTCGTATTTCCTGAAAAACTCGAGTCAGGGAATTGTCATATACGGCATTGACCACTTACTTGTTGATTTGCTCAGCAATGTTCTGCTCGAAGGAAAGCAGCCAGAAGCAGAAAGAGACCTGATAGCTCATTTGAGGGCCAGGGTTATGTTTCAAGATTTCCACGAGACTGGATGTACATCTTTTAGAGGATATCGAGGTGGGAGAGAATAGAAACTTACCCTGCTAGAATTCCGACATTGGACCAGACGGCTTGACGGCTTTCTTGACGAGACAAAATGGCCTCCAAGCATTGGACACCGACGTCGCGTTTGTTAGAAGAGTTGCTTTGCACTAAAGCAGCGATAGTGTTTAGGAATGGCGTTAGGTGTTGCTTGGGAAGGATCGGTTCGGAGCTAACAAAGAGCGTGAGAGGCGGTGCGGGTACAGGATATCTGGGACCTTACATGAGGAATATAGTCATAATTTGAGCAGCTTTCAATTGCATAAATTCGTCTTGGTTCTCGAGAGTACTGCATGTAGGATGTGGTTATTAAAAGTAGCGTCATTGTAATGAAGTCGACCAACCGAAGGAGTGGTGTGTACGGAAGTTCAGGATCAGTCTCAGAAGCTTTCGTGAATAGCGAGATCCGCTCTTCGTGGTCTAGAGCAGGCTATAAGCATATCTCCCAGGTAGATAATAACAGATGCGAGACGAACCAGCTAAAGCATCTGCGATGAGCACAAGAATACACTGCATGGTATTCTCCCGCGTGAGTTTCTTCAACAGCCGAAGGTACAGCAGTGCATATGTCTGTCCATCTAAGAGCAGCAACGACTCAATCTTCGCCTTGGGCTGGCGGTCGACCTTCTTGATGAGAGCAAGCTCGTCTGAAGTGACTAGATCCGCACGATGGTAACCCTATAACGAGTTCACTTCAGAATTAGTCGCCGCGCAGTCCAGATAGGAGTCCTACACACCTCCCATGGCACTGGCTTTGAGCGTATTTTCGCAGAAGTCTCGTCGAGGTAACTGTTGGACACAAGCGCCATGATGTCCTCTGCCAAGTCCCGAATGG
>Ga0247730_1001957_pt1 | contig 10477 bp, 6 predicted proteins | sample UWRJL073202C2_FD_180959 | JGI IMG/M metagenome (GOLD analysis project Ga0247730, IMG submission 180959) | Plant litter microbial communities from Arlington Agricultural Research Station in Wisconsin, United States - UWRJ-L073-202C-2 | ecosystem: Environmental > Terrestrial > Plant litter >...
CATGGGTGGCGGGGGCACGCTGCAGCAGCGGCGGGACGTCTTTATAGGGCGCGATCAACGCCGCCATGCTCTCGGCGCGCCACGCTGAAATCAGCAGGTCGGCGCAGGCGCTGATCACCCCTGTCACCCCCACCACCAGCGCCCAGGTCAGCGTCACTACGCCGATCAGGTTGTGCAGATCCAGCCAGCGCACGCGCCGGGATTTGTTCGGGCGCACGGTCGCAAAATCCAGACGGCGCATGAACGGCGCGTACAACACCACGCCCGAGACAATCGCCAGCACAAATAAAAAGCCCATGAACGCCAGGAACAGTTTGCCCGGTAGCCCGGCGTACATGTCCACATGCAGGCGCAGCATGACCATCATGAAACCGCCGTTGGCCGAAGGCGTCTCAAACGCCTCTCCGGTGCGGGCGTCGAGCATGAAGGTATGGGACTCGTTGGGGTCGCCACCTGCGGTTGCGCCCATGATCGCGAACACGGCGTTCGGATCATCGTCGTCGCTGCCGTAATACTGCATCACGTCGCCGGGGCGATGGGCTTCGGCCGCTGCCACCAGTTGCTGCAAATCCAGACGCGGCGTCTCCGCCGGCATTGCCTTGAGCTCCGGGGCGTTGCCCAGCAGGTGATCGATCTCATGGTGAAAGATCAACGGCAAGCCGGTCAGCGCCAACAGCAGCAGGAACACGGTGCAGATCAGGCTGGTCCAGGTATGGATGAAGGACCAGCGGCGGATGGTTTGGCTTTTCATGACGTTCAATACCCGAGTGCGCCAAAAGCAAAAGGGCCACTGTGCAGCAGTGGCCCTTCTTTCAGCTTCGCGATTCTAAGCGATTACCATTTGTAATTCACGCTGGCCACGACGCTGCGCTGATCACCGTAGTAGCAGTAGAAGCTGTCACAGGTCGAAATGTAGTCCTTGTCGAACACGTTGGTTGCCTTGACCGCTACCGTGGTCCCTTTGAGAGTGTTAACGATGCGACCAAGGTCGTAATGCACTGCCGCATCGAAGACGGTGTAGGCATTGGCCTTGCCCAGCCATGTGTTTGCTTGATCGCCATAGGTGTTCCCGGTATAGCGCACGCCACCACCGAGACCGAAGCCGTCCAGAACACCTTCATGCCAGGTGTAGTCCGTCCACAGTGAGGCTTGCTGATTCGGCATCAGTTGCAGACGGTTGCCCTTGAAGTCCCCTTTCTGCACTTCGGACTTGGCCAAGGTGTACGCAGCGATGACCTTGAGGTTTTCGGTGACATCAGAGACAGCTTCCAGCTCCAGGCCTTTAACCTTCACTTCGCCCGTTTGGCTGGTGATCGAGGCGCCGCTGGCGAGTGTCGTAGAAACCGAAACATTTTTCTGCGTCAGGTCATAGACGGCGGCGCTGAGCAACGTGTTACTGCCTGGCGGTTGATACTTGATCCCCAGCTCCCACTGTTTGCCTTCGGTTGGTTTGAACGAATCGGTCGGAGATGCAGTGGCGTTGCTGGTGGGCTGGAATGATTCTGCATACGACAGGTACGGCACGAAGCCGGAGTCGAATACATAGCTGATCGCAGCATTGCCGCTGAATGCTTTGTCGCGCTCTGTATTGGTTGCATCCGCTCTGTTGATGAATCTCGTACCGGTGTGTATCCAGTCCTCACGACCGCCGAGCGTCAGGCGCCAATGGTCTAGAGCCATCTGGTCCTGGATGTAAGCGCCGGTCTGGACGGTTTTCTGATCGTAGTCGTAGAACGCCGATGAACGAGGTGGCCGAGTGATTGGCAAGCCGTACACAGGATTGTTGACGTTGACACCGGGTGCACTGCCAAAGATCGAGGTGTAGTTGGTGTTGTTGCGCTGTTGGTCCAAGCCGATCAACAACGTGTGGGCGACGTCGCCTGTGTTGAAGTTACCCTGCAAATTGTTGTCCAGCGCGAACTGGGAGATGTCCTCATCGGTGCTGGTGGTCGTGCGAGAACCCAGGTTGCCTTGATCATCGACCTGAGTGAATGGGTAGGAGCCCGGCGTGATGGATTGGAAGGACAAATCTGACTTCGTGTAGCGTACGTTCTGGCGGAACTGCCAGGTGTCATTGAAGCGATGCTCAAAGGAATAACCCAGCGCGTAGAAAGTACGGTCGTAGTACTCCCAGTCCGGATCTCCCAAATTTTTGTGATGCGAGATGTCACCAAAGGGCATCTTGATCTTCGTGCCCTGTACCGGGTGGAACTGGCTGGTAATACCGGTATCGTCCCGGGTGAATTGGCTGAGAAAGGTCAGCTTGGTGTCCGGGTCAATGATCCAGGTCAAACTCGGCGCGATGTTGTAACGCTTATTGTCGATGTGATCGATTTGGGTGTCGCTGTCCCGCAACACGCCGCTCAGACTGTAGAGGAATTGACCCTCATCATCGATTTTCCCGGTGCTCGCGAAGTCGATCTGGCGATGATTATCACTGCCGTACTGCAATTCTATTTCATGGCTGGCTTCGGCTTGAGGACGACGGCTGACCATATCGAGCAGGCCACCAGGTGGCGTTTGGCCGTATACCGAGGAGGCCGGCCCGCGCAATAACGCGACACGGTCCAGGTTCCAGGTATCAAGTTTCGGGTTGGCGTAAACGCCTTTTGCAAGCGGCAGACCGTCAAGGAATTGGGTCGGTTCGAAGCCCCGTACACGCAACCAGTCGGAGCGTGTATCGCTGCCGAAGCTGCTGGAAACAATGCCGGGCATGTATTTCACGGCGTCATCGAGGTTCTGCACGCCGCGGTCCTGCATTTGCTGACGTGTGGCGACCGAGATCGAGCGCGGTGCTTCAACCAGGGCGGTATCGGTCTTGGTGCCGGCGGCCGTGCGGGTCGCGACATAACCTTCAACCGGGCCCCACGCAGTCTCATAACCTTCCTGACGCCCTTGAACGCTGGTTTCCGGCAACGCGAGAACACCTTCCGGGGCCGCCGTCAGGCTGTAGGTGCCTGCCGAGCTTTGCGCCAGTTGCAAACCCGTGCCTCGAAGCGCCTGCATCATCGCACCCGGCGCGTCGAACTGACCCTGCACCGGCGCGGACGTGCGGCCCGACGCCAATGATGGATCGATAGACAGCGCAAGGCCGGCCTGGCTGGCGATCTGGTTCAGCGTGGTCGACAGCGACGCTGCTGGCAACTGGTAGGCGCGAACGCTGGAAGCCTGTTCGGCGGCCTGCAGGGTAGTGCTCGCCATAGGGGCTGCGAATGCAACGGCCACGGCCAGCAGGCTAGGGCGCATAAGGGTGTGAAGCGTGCGGGACATGGGCGGCTCCTGAGCTAAAACGGTTCTCAATGCCTATGTGCCGGACGAAATCCGCAAAGTGACAGGGCCTGACGAAAATATTTCGTGTTTATAGTCTTGCCGGTTTCTGCACAGCTGGTTTGTCCAGATTCACGGCGTTGTCCGCTACTACCGTTACCCACCACTGAGTGTGCTGCTCGATGGCCACCGGCAGCGTAGGCATGAGCGCTTTGAGTGCCAGATCAGTATTGTTGAGGGGGAAGCTGCCGGTGATGCGCAGGTCGGCAACGTCTGATGCCACTCCTAGATGGCCCTGCCGATAACGGCCCAACTCGGACACCACATCGCGCAGTCGTGCGTTGTCCACCACCAGCATGCCTCGTGTCCAGGCATCGGCACCGGGAGCCAGCGTCAGCATTGGACCAAGCGTGTCGCTGCGAATCAGCATTTGCTGACCTTCGTGAAGCACGTGTTCGGTGACGTCAGCATTCGGGTGCGCAGCAACGGCCGATTGCAGCACGCTCAACAGCGTGCCGTCGTCTTGGCGCTTGACCAGAAAACGTGTGCCCAGTGCACGCATCTGGCCGTCGCGGGTTTCTACAATGAAAGGGCGCGGGTCGTCGTGATTGCCGGTTTCGACCAGGATTTCACCATCTTGCAAAATGACCCGACGCTGTTTGGCGTCGAATCGCACATCAACGGCACTGTGTGTATTGAGGCGCAGCAGTGTGTTGTCGGCCAGCCGTAAGGTGCGTTGCTCCCCGGTTGCGGTGCGTTGGTCGGCCAGCCAGTAATGGACCGGCAAAAAACGTTCACCTAGCAATAGGATCACCCCGCAGGCCAACATAATGCTGGCAATCCCCCGACCCAGCCGGCGTGCTTGCCGGCCAAGGCCTTCCCTGGAACGCAGCAATGCCGCGCGTGTAAGAGTGGATTTACCGGCGAAACGCTGATCAAGCATCCCCAGTTGCGTCCACGCGCGGGCATGCTCCTCATGGGCGGCGTACCACTTGGCGAATTCTTCGCGTTCAGCTTCACTGCCTCGACCGCCATCCAGGCATAACTGCCAGGCGATGGCGGCGTCCAGCACTTGAGTGGAGACCGGGCTGGCGCTGGCGGGGCTCATGCGGGCTCGCCATAGAGCGCGATGTAGCACTGGCGTATGCCCTGGGCAAGGTATTGCCGTACGCGGGACATCGAAACGCCGAGTTTTTCTGCGATCTCGGCGTGGCCCATGCCTTCGAGCCGGTTGTACAGGAACGCCGCGCGGGCCTTGCTCGACAATTTGCCGAGCAGGTGATCGATGGCCTTGAGATCCTCGAGAATGAGTTGCTGCTCCTCAAGCGAAGGCTGCTCGGCTTGGGGGATCAGCATCAGTTCGGTTAGGTATGCCTGTTCAAGCGCGGCCCTGCGGAAGTAGTCGAAAAGCAGGCCTTTGGCGACCGAAACCAGAAATGCCCGGGGTTCGCGAGGCGGGTCGAGCGCATCACGGCCCAGCAGGCGAATGAAGGTGTCCTGACTCAAGTCCTCCGCACGGTGCGGACACGCTACGTTGCGTTTCAGCCACGTTAGCAGCCAGCCGCGATGATCGCGATAAAGCGCATCCACGAGCTGATGTTGAGAGGGTTGAGCTGAGGGCACAGGATTTGCCTGACGTGGATAGAGTCACTAACAAGAATTATTCGCGATTGTGTCAGAGGCAAAGATGAGTGGCAATGGAGGATGCAGGAAGAGGCACGCTGGTTTGTAAGAAGACGAGCTCCTTTAGGTAATTCCACGCTTTGTGCGTTAACAGCCGTCTGACGCCCTGCGATACTTGCCCACGCAGAGCGTGGGCACGATCAACAATCGCCAGCGAGATAACGCCTTAAAACGAATGCGATTTCTGCCGTCTGCGCCATTGACTCAGACACTGGTCCAGACGCGCGGGGCTATCGATGTCTTGACGGCGTGCGTGGCTGAACAGGATCAGCGCCAGCTCTGCGGTGACCAGCGCATCAGCGCTGGCGTGGTGACGCTCCTCAGCGTGGAGGCCAAAAAATCCGGTCCAGTCATCAAGGCCTGCCTGTCTAAAGGAGGCTTGCGGGCAGAGCATCGGCGCGATGTCGGCGGCGTCGAAAAAAGGGTGCTGCAGGCGGTAACCCAGACTCTCTTTCAGCGCGCGACCGATCATGTGCTGATCGAATGGCGCATGAAACGCCAGCACCGGACTGTCCCCCAGAAATTCCAGAAAATCCAGCAACGCCTCCACCGGGTCCGTGCCCGCGGCAATGGCGCTGGGACCCAGGCCGTGAATCAGGACGCTCGGGTTGAGCTTGTGGTCGGGACGTTGCAACGTGCGCTCGAACTGCTGAGCGAAATCGATTGCGCCATCCTCGATCACCAGCGCGCCAATCGACAGCACCTCGTCGCGACTCATGTTCAAGCCGCTGGTTTCCAGGTCCAGCACCACCCAGCGCTGGTCACGCAACGGTTGTTCACTGAGCGGTTTGCTGCGAGGCAGCTGAGACAGTCGCGTTAACTGCTGCGCGGTCAGCGCCTGCGGTTGAGTTCGTTTGGGTGACCGTAGCCAGTTGAACAAATTCATGGTCGTCGTGGTTTCACAATTGATAACGCAAGGTCAGGCTGGTTTGCAGGCGCTGCGCCTGGCGGAAGGATTCGCGCAGGATGCGGCGGTCCAGATGGTTGAGCACATCCGGATCGATACGATTGGTGTACGGCAGGTTTTGCCGGCTCTGCTGCTGATGCTGCTGCATGCGGGTTTGCTGGATGAAGTGATAAGCCTCTTCGTAAGCCGCCCCGTCCAGTGGGTCGATCACTCCCTTTACGACCAGCTGGCGCAGGCGTTCCAGTGTGTTGTTGGCGGCGATGCCGTTTGCCAGTGCCAGCAATCGCGCGCCGTCCACGAAAGGCGTCAGGCCCTGGCTCTTGAGGTCCAGCGTGTCCTTTTCCGAACCTTTGCGCGCCACCACGAAATCCCTGAAACGCCCAACCGGAGGTCGTTGGCGCAAGGCGTTGTCGGCCATCATGCGCTGGAACAGTTTGTTGTCGGCCACCTGATCGAGAATGCTGCGACGCAATTGCTCGCCGCCGCTTTCATCGCCCCAGACCACACGCAGGTCGAAATAGATGCTCGATGACAGCAGATTCTCCGGCGTCGCTTCGCGAATGAACGAGCCGAAACGCCGCGCCCATTCAACCCGCGACAGGCACAGCTCGGGATTGCCCGCCATGATGCCGCCCTTGCACAGCGAAAACCCGCACAACGCCAGGCTTTGGTTGATGCGCTCGGCGATCGGTAACAGGCAGCCGCGAATCCGCGCGGCGTCGGCGGCGTCCGTGGCTTCGAACAGAATGCCGTTGTCCTGATCGGTATAAAGGGTCTGCTCGCGACGGCCTTCGCTGCCGAAACACAGCCAGGTGAACGGGATGCCCGGATCGCCCTTTTCCTGAAGCGTCAGTTCAATGACCCGGCACACCATGTGATCGTTGAGCAGGGTGATGATCTGGGTGATCTGCGTCGATGACGCGCCGTGGGCCAGCATGCGGTCCACTAACTGCACGATGTCGCCGCGCATGTTGCTCAGCGCATCGATGCGCGGCGCCGTACGGATGGTTCGCGCCAGGTGCACCAGATCCACCCGCTGCAGGGAAAACAGATCGCGCTCGGAGACCACGCCGCACAGGCGCTGATCCTTGACCAGGCACACGTGCGCGATGTGCCGTTCGGTCATGGCGATGGCTGCGTCAAATGCGCTGGCGTCAGGGCTCAGGTAAAAGGGCGCCTGGATCATGCTACGTTCGATGGGCAGGCCGAAGTCGGCGTTGACGTCCGCCACCACCTGCCGCAGATCGCGCAGGGTAAATATCCCCAGCGGCGCCTTGGTCTCATCGACGATCACGATACTGCCCACTTGCTGCTCGTCCATCAGCTTGACCGCGTCACGCAGCGGCATGTCCGGCCCGCAGGTCACGGGATGGCGCATGGCCAATTCGCCCAGACGGGTGTTCAGCGAATACTGGGTGCCGAGGGTTTCCACGGCTTTCTGCTTTACTTCTCTATTGACCTGGTCAAGCAGGCTGCTGACGCCGCGCAGGGCGAAATCGCGGAAGGGGCTGGAGAGCGCGAACAGCTTGATGAACGCCTGCTTGTTGAGTTGCAGGCAGAACGTGTCTTCAGCTGCAAGATGCTCGGTGCGGGTGGCGCGCTCACCCAATAAAGCGGCCAGCGGGAAGCATTCACCGGTGGTGATTTCGAAGGTGGTTTCGGTGCCGCCTTTGGCCGAATGAGGGCGCTCGCCCACCACCCGACCTTGTTTGACAATGTAGAAATGTTCTACTGGCCCATCGCCAGTCTTGATGATGCTCTCGTCGGTAGCGTAGAAACGCAGCTGGCACTGTTCAACCAGGTAAGCCAGGTGGGCGTGTTCCATCTGATTGAAGGGCGGGAATTTCTGCAGAAATTGCATCGTGCCGTGGATGTTTTGCAGCACCGCTGTCTTTCCGGCCTGGGTGAAAGCGTCCGCTTTGCTCATGACTGACACCGCTTGTTTTTATGAGCTCCATGGTCGACCGCTTATCCGGCAGTGCCCATTGGACGTAAGTCTTAGGCGTCCAAAAACGCTGGGAAGATAGTCTTGGCTGCTCTGCAAGCGCAGGCATACACCCGGGAGCGGGATGCGGCGCAGGAAGGTTTTGTTGCATGCAGCAGATTCATTCGTATCCGCTGTCAGAATTTAGTCGACGGGAAGTGAGACGGGTATGTTCGATCACGACATTTTGAGTGATGAAGAGCGCGAAGCCCTCAACGAGGTGATGTTGGCGCCCTCCTCACAATCGCCACAACGGGTACTGATCGTGGATGACGACAAGGACGCTCGCGAGCTGCTCGCCGAGATCCTCAGTCTCAATGACATCAGTTGCATGACCGCAGCGGGCGGCAACAGCGCGATGCATTTGCTGCAAACCAGGCCATCGATTGGACTGCTTATCACCGATCTGCGCATGGCGCCGTGTGACGGGCTGGACCTGATCAGGCATATCCGCGACTCCGACCGGGCGGCGCTGCCGATCATTATTGTCTCGGGCGACGCCCATGTACGCGATGCGATTGACGCAATGCACCTGAGCGTCGTGGATTTTCTGCTCAAGCCAATCAACACCAAACAGCTGTTGCGATTGGTGAAGCGGGAGTTGGGGGTGGAGTGATACTGCGAGATTTCTGTAGGAGCGAACTTGTTCGCGAGGCGTTTAACCTGACTCGCCGCTTCGCCAACAAGTTGGCTCCTACAGAAAGCGGCGTGCAAACAAAGGCGGCGTGTCGTGAGACGCGCCGCCTTTTTATTTGAGCCAAATTACAATCCGTTCTTCGCCTTGAACTCGCGACGGCGACGGTGCAGCACCGGCTCGGTGTAACCGTTCGGTTGTTTCGTGCCTTCGATCACCAGTTCCACCGCCGCCTGAAACGCGATGTTGCTGTCGAAATCCGGCGCCAGCGGGCGATACAACGCATCGCCGTCGTTCTGACGATCCACCACCGGCGCCATGCGCTTGAGGCTTTCCATCACTTGCTGCTCGTTGACCACGCCGTGACGCAGCCAGTTGGCAATGTGCTGGCTGGAAATACGCAGCGTCGCGCGGTCTTCCATCAGGCCGACGTCGTTGATATCCGGCACCTTCGAGCAGCCCACGCCCTGATCAATCCAGCGCACCACGTAACCGAGGATGCCTTGAGAGTTGTTGTCCAGTTCGTTCTGGATTTCTTCCGGGGTCCAGTCGGTGTTCGGCGCCAACGGGATCGTCAGGATGTCATCGACCGATGCTGCAGTGCGCTTGGCCAGTTCAGCCTGCCGCGCGAACACATCCACCTTGTGATAGTGCAACGCGTGCAGAGCGGCCGCCGTCGGCGAAGGCACCCAGGCGGTGTTCGCACCGGCCAGCGGGTGCGCGATTTTCTGTTCCAGCATCGCGGCCATCAGGTCCGGCATGGCCCACATGCCTTTACCGATCTGCGCGCGCCCTTGCAGGCCGCATTTCAAACCAATATCGACGTTGGAATTCTCGTACGCGCCAATCCACTTCTCGGCCTTCATCTGCGCTTTGCGCACCACCGGGCCTGCTTCCATGGAGGTATGGATTTCGTCGCCCGTGCGGTCCAGGAACCCGGTGTTGATGAACACCACACGCTCGTTCGCGGCCTGGATACAGGCCTTGAGGTTGATCGTGGTGCGGCGTTCCTCGTCCATGATCCCGACTTTCAGGGTGTTGCGCGGCAGGCGCAGGACGTCTTCGATACGGCCGAACAGTTCGTTGGTGAACGCCGCTTCTTCGGGGCCGTGCATCTTCGGTTTGACGATGTACACCGAACCGGTGCGGCTGTTGCTGCGCGTGCTGCTGCCGTTGAGGTTGTGGATGGCCGCCAGACTGGTCAGCAGGCCGTCGAGAATGCCTTCCGGCACTTCGTTGCCCTGATTGTCGAGGATCGCGTCGATGGTCATCAGATGGCCAACGTTGCGCACGAACAGCAACGAACGACCGTGCAGCGTTACCGGTTCACCGGTGGGCGAGGTGTACACGCGGTCGGCGTTCATGATGCGGGTGAAGGTGGTGCCGCCCTTGGCGACCTCTTCGGACAGATCACCCTTCATCAGGCCCAGCCAGTTGCGATAAACGACGACTTTGTCATCGGCATCGACGGCGGCGATGGAGTCTTCACAGTCCATGATGGTGGTCAGCGCCGCTTCCATCACGACGTCTTTTACGCCGGCGGCATCGGTCTGGCCGACAGGGCTGGATGCGTCGATCTGGATTTCGAAATGCAGGCCGTTGTGCTTGAGCAGTACCGAAGTTGGCGCGGATGTTTCGCCCTGGAAGCCGATCAGTTGCGCGTCGTCTCTAAGGCCGGAATTGCTGCCGCCCTTGAGCGTGACCACCAGTTTGCCGTCGACCAGTTTGTAGGCGGTTGAATCGACGTGCGAACCGGCGAACAGCGGCGCGGCTTCGTCGAGAAATGCGCGGGCGAAGGCAATGACTTTGTCGCCACGAACCTTGTTGTAGCCTTTGCCTTTGTCTGCGCCGTCGGCTTCGCTGATGGCGTCTGTGCCGTATAGCGCGTCGTACAACGAACCCCAGCGCGCGTTGGACGCGTTGAGCGCAAAGCGGGCGTTCATCACTGGCACCACCAGTTGCGGGCCGGCCATGCGAGCGATTTCTTCATCGACGTTTTGTG
>Ga0247730_1001959_pt1 | contig 10468 bp, 11 predicted proteins | sample UWRJL073202C2_FD_180959 | JGI IMG/M metagenome (GOLD analysis project Ga0247730, IMG submission 180959) | Plant litter microbial communities from Arlington Agricultural Research Station in Wisconsin, United States - UWRJ-L073-202C-2 | ecosystem: Environmental > Terrestrial > Plant litter >...
AAGACCCTAGGTTGTCTGCTGAGGGAGCAGACAAGCTTCGCAATGCGATTTCAGTGCTTCACGAGAACGAGTTTGTATTCGGTGACTTGCGCGAAGCAAATGTCGTGTTCGACGAGAATCACTCACCGTATCTCATTGACTTCGACTGGAGCGGGAAAGTTAAAGAGGTCAGATACCCTTTCAATATCAACATAGCGGGAGAAATTGACTGGGCTGAGGGTGTCAAAGCGAATGAGATCATCGAGAAGGAACATGATTTGATGATGTTGCAGAAGTATCTTTGTCGACTCAATGTGTAAACTATCAAATAGCCGTTTTTGAGCATTACAACTCGAGTTCAATGACTCTCTGAGATCTTCAGAATATATTGTCCGATGGTTTGGGACAAGGTGGGGTCCGCTCCGACAAGAAAGCTTCATCGAAGTACGTGGCAGTCCATACACCGTGTACATTTCTGGAGAGAATTATTTCCGCACTTGCAGCTATTCACTGCAAGGCATTCGTGCTGCAAGTAATCTACAGGGTAGGATGGAACAAGGGCCCACTGAATTTCATTCATTTGGGTGAGTTAAGCCAGGCCTGGCTGTCACGAAAGCGTTATGAGCGATCGAGGTTTCGGTGACACGGAAGAGAACTCAGGTTCAAGCAAGTAGAACAGGCTTAAGGGGGGTGAATTATGTCTATACTACGATACAAACCGACTCTTTATATACTACTGGGGGAATGCAAACCGATAACTAAAAGGAACAGAGAATAAGAAATAAGGAAACCCTAGGATATGACGAACGGAAAAGGAAGGTGTTACGATTCTTGGTCACAACCCTCACACTGGCCAACAGGTGCTATCTTCCTTGCTCATTCTCATCATGGCGTCTGACAACGGGTTCTTTCGATCACAGGCGCTCAATGCTCATCCCGTATCTTCAAGACACCATATGTCTGATCCAGGACCTCCAGCACCGTCTGCTCATTTTCACGACTCTGACGCGACAAATAGGTGCGTGAAATGGCCTTACCCGGATGGAATCAAGAGGGCTGATATATCGTGTCGCAGTGCTAGCCAATTTGGCATGGATGAACATGGCATTAGCTACAAAGTACCGTCCGCGATTGCTACTGAAAGAGGCGAACAAAGAGAACTTATGGAAATCGAGCGCAGTCAGGACGCAATTTCTGAGCATGAACCGGTTCAGAACTCAGGGCCCGCACACGCACGCGAGATTCTCCATGACGATGTGGCTCCTGTGACCTCAGCGCCAGGCGAGAAGGCCATTCCGTCTGCTATTCGAAATGGGCAGAGCGAGGAAGGTGCGAGAGCCAGCTCTCAGGAAGCGGATAACCTGAGCTAACAGAGTTCTAAAGAGCCTCGCAGGAACGTTTATCTCAATTCCCAAGTGCCAATACGCGACGAAGACTATACCAGGAAATATCCACCTGACAAAAAGGGGATGGAAATAGGGCCAGACGCCCGAGTCTGGAAAACATATCTCGACGAAACGGAGATCGCAGACAAGGATTATCTCAACGACAACAATGGCACTCTTGACGGCATTTTAGTCTTCGTGAGCAAATAAACGCTTTCTGCACCCAGCCCTATCTGAGATATCTTCACAGGCGGCCATCTTCTCTGCAATCGTAACCACATTTGTTACTCAGACCTACTCGACGCTACTACAAGACCCACAGGTTGCATTGCTCACCGAGCTCATAGCGATCCAGCGCGCCGCAGCTAATGGCTCCTCTGTCAACGATATCCCTTCCTCCGATGTAAACACTCCCTTCGCGCAAAACTCCTCAGACGTGTGGATCAACGGCCTATGGTTCATGAGCTTGATGCTGAGCCTCGTCACCGCTTTCCTCGCTGTCCTTGCCAAACAGTGGCTATACCAGTATGGTACACCGACCTCCGGATCACCTCGCACCCGAGCTTTGATACGACAGGCAAGGAATCTAGGATTACAGGAGTGGTATATCCCTACTCTAATTGGAGTCCTACCTGTCGTTCTTTACGCCTCGCTTGCCCTCTATCTCGCTGGCTTGATCATCCTTCTACGCTCGATCATATGCAACCTCGCATACTTTGTTGCGAGTGCCGTAATTTCTATTTACACGGCGTATTTTGTCTCCAGTATCCTCCCCATCTTCTATCCCCGTTGTCCCTACCGCACAGGCCTAACGCCAAAACTCTTCAGTCTCTACAACTCTATCCCCGCGTTCCCATTCAGCGTATCGCCGCCGCCGCATGAGTTCTCCATAGATCCTAAAGTGTGGAAGGAGTGGAAGCGGTGGAGTTGGATAACATGGGTCAAACGTGTTACGTTCTCGATCGGTTTCCCCAAGAATATCATATCGTGGAAGACCTTCGAGAGTGTTGCCTCCATCAGCACAAATGGTCTATTGGAGGGGAGAGCGATTCTCTGGCTCCACACATTCTCGTACAATCCAACCGCAAAGCAAATCAGTTTTCAGGCACTTGCAGCCTTACCAAACGCCTATGACGTTCACAAAGATAGCTGGGATGTTGACATGAATACTATCTATTCTGAATTACACTCCGAGTGCACTCGCGTTTGTTCCTCTGATCAAGATAGTTTGGAAGTGGAACGGGAACTAGAGCTGTACCTCCGAGCATGCATGCAAATCTCATTCATGCGACGTGATTCCATCCTGCTTCTGGACCGCACAGAACACTTGAGGCTGCCCCTGGAGGTTCGGTACTTCATGTATGGAAAGACGATCAAGTCTCCTTCGCTGAATGCAATAACAGCTTGTGGATGTTTTGACTTCATATTTACCGAAAATGAAGGCAGTCTTGGAGTCTTGGATTTTTTGCGCAAAATTCTCGTCGATAAGACATATCCGGATCCTTTTCTGCCTACCGAACTGTGGACGTCTATTCTACGATTCTGTCGAGGCTCGTTAAGACGTGACTCTGGCGAACGATTGAAGCTCAGCGCCAGCGTACTGTTCATCCTCAGCAGTGTGGGTTTTTTCGGCCCGCATCATAGCATCCCGTTAGCTGTTGAAGGCCCGCCTACAAGACTTCACCAGCCCAGTATAGATATGGGTTTAGCTATGCTAAATCTCATGATTCGCACAAAACCTGTAGCGTCACCTGAGGACATTCCAGAAGCGCTGTTAGAAATTCTATGGTGGCTTTGTGATCTCGGAGATGAGCTAGTACACGAGGAGCTACTTGTTGTAACGAAGGTGGTCATGCAATGTCTCAGACAAACTTTGATGCCTGTAGACAGCAGCCTTACCGGTGTCTGGTTGCGTCCAACGTTTCTCAGAACTGCAAATGACCATCTTCTCACATTCTTACAATCACAACTCTTCGAGTCTTGCATCCTCTCAGAAACAGAAGACGTTAATGAAGCAGCAGACAGTATCCGGTTAGATGCATATTATGTGTTGAGAGCATTGTTTCACCATCCCTATTCCCTTCCTTGGGCACCTGCTTTGCGATTCAAAAATTACGTGGAAATCACCCTTCGCTGTCTGCTTCGCAGTTTGGCCGTCTCAGTATCCTCAACCGATATCCTCTCAGACTGGGTTCAGTCGGCCCTGGAAAATCATGACGAAACATACTTTGCAGGCATTATTGATTTTGATATGATTCCAGCACTGTACGCGCTGTGGCTTCACGCTGCCACAAAGTCCAACGACTTTGAATGGACCCCCACTGCAGAGTTCATTCGTGACGTTTACTTGCCCAGTATCCCGCCCGTCCGTAGAAGCGGAGAATCGCCGCAGCCAGATTTCCCTGCACATGCGGATGCACAGATCAAATACATCCACGGCCACCCTGAAAACCTTTACAAGTTATGTTGCATATTTCTGCAAGACCCATACGACTACAGACATAATATGCGTGGCCTTCTTACGCTACTCCGGCTCCATCCACGACATCCGTCATGGACTACATGCCTGAACATGCTCAGGGAGGAGATGGCAAAAGGTTTCGAGTTGAATGGTCCTCTGACCTGGCGCACTCTCAAGCGCATCCATGATGCTATCGAAGACATGCAGCAGATCCTAGAGATTGATCAACTTGACCATCCGGAATGGCAACAACAATACGACGAATACGTTGAAATGCATTTCAAGAGCGAGAAACCGCCCGGACCATCAAAATCGAGGGTAAGGACAAACTTACCACCTGTCTCTTACGACTTGAAGCTGATTTTGGTTGAACTATCCAGCTTATAGCCCTGTACAACGAGTCTAGGGTAGATGCCGTCGACAATGATCCCGTTTTAGAACACAAGCATACACGCTGGCAAGATAGACTCCGCCAGTTCTTACATTTCAACCGAAGGATACAGGAGGCAGCGATCCAAGACCCCTGAAATGACAAGTGCACGGGAGAAAGATTAGAGCCAACCGATGCACGAGGTGACTAAGCTGCACAGCAGGGAAGGAAGGGTGCCGCAGACGAGTAGACGGTGGTAGTACTACCGCTTCCACTTTCAAAATAGACTCCTTCATCGCTTTCAAGAGACTGTATAATGCATCAGAAAAGTATTCCCGCATTACAACCAGCTTGCAGCATTGCAGTAACTCATACTCTACTTCACAAATTAGAATGCTCTACACACGGGCCTGTGACCACTTGCTGTTGACCTTCGAGATCCACAGCGGCCAAATCCGATTCCTTTCCTCGTGGGACCGAAACCAGCACTGCTGCGAGAAGAACCAACTCCACCCAGTAGAATCCGAGTCGTTCGTAGTAAGCTGCGCAAATCCTGGTCATGTCTGCATCTAGCGCAGCTTCCATACACGAAGACGCCGAACGATACATCCACCACTGATAGAAATAAGTCTACAGAAGGGCATTATGTCGAGGAATACTCACAGTTCCAACTATATTCCAAGAAAGCAAAGCCCCGAATAAAATGGCTAACAACTGGATAGTCCATTTGTACCACATTTGCTCCGGATGTTCCTCGTGACAGCCATAAAAGATGCTACAGCTATGATTCAGCCTTACACGACGTAAGAGATATAAAATAGAACCCACGTAAGACAGAAAATGTCAAGAATAACTGCGAGCTGAAGACAGGCGTTTCCGCTCTGCATAAAGTAGAGAACACCATCTTTCAAGCGGTCAGAATCTGAATGAAAGTCAGCGGCTATTCTGCGAAGAAAATAAATCGAAAGATCTTGACCTATATGGTCCTCCAAAAGGTATCTTGTCAAGTTCAACGGAGCTACGACATTCTATGATAGTAATTAGCACCGGAACGAGTAGCGTAAGTAGTCACTGATTACAAAGAGTAGCACAAAGACTGCAACGCGAATATTTTTACTGTTCATCATGCTAGTGGGATTAGGTGTTTAGAGGAGTTTTGTGCGCCGAGAAGATGACAAGCAGGAGGAGAAAGACAAAAAGTCTCAGAGGAGCTCGGTGAGACTTGAGTCGGTGTAATGTCACGATCACGTGGCTATGTCCAGAGCCAAGGTCGTACAGATCAGGGAGCTAACAGAACCGAGCTTAGCGTAGTTGGGAAGGCTAAAGCTCCTGCATATATACGGACACATTACTTGTGGGTACTCAACATTAAGTCGCACTACACGGTTGAACCAGCCGCAAAAACCGGCTTAAGCCGCCACCACCTAGGTTGCCTCCTTCCAAGTCTTCGGCTGCGCACGTTCACTGTCTGAACTCCATCGTTCACCAGCTGGATGAAACTCTCCACGGAAAAGATTATATCTGAGGAAGGTATGAGCTATCTCTTTGACTGAAATGAGCAATTGAAGAGCAAGAGCTGGATGCATGGAAGATGTACCACCTGTAGAACCCCAAATGTAGATTCGGAGCACGATCCGCCGATATGACAGGGCAATACGAGTCGATATCCAGCGAACGAACTGGAAAATCTCTCGCTTTAGAGCAACCATGAGCAAAGAGGGCTCGAGAGAAATGGATGCTCAATGCTGTATGCCGCAAAATAGTTTTCATCTGGAAGGATAAGCTAGTACAAAGCTGTCCTCGGTCTGAAAGCAGTGTAATCATCAACGACTTCGCATCATTTCGAAGTAGGTGGTACCAGTACACGTACAATGTGATCTTGCGCAATGACACTCCATCTCGACTTCAAGAGTATTGTGGATGTTTATCGAAGGATGGTTGGCCAAGCCTGGCCGAATAAAGCCTACGACCAAGGATTGATAGCGAAGGCTATGTGACGACGACATGTACGCTACACGTCCCTATTGCCGTGTGATTTAGTTTCGAAGGCGCACCAGTCATAGTACCACTTAGCAGTGGGTGCAAGCTACCTTTGAGCCGTTAGATACGAAAGCTCGTAGGACGAAAGAAACGCGCACCTCAGCATAGATTGAATTTGGCCCAAAGTTCTATCAAGGAAGCAAGAGGCTGTAAGATGGCGTCCAGGGCAGAAAAAAAAGGTAGGCGCACCATTCAGTAGCCCCAGGAAACCATGTTGAGGTTCATCTGAATACCAAGCACCGTATTCCTTGACCAGAGTGGTTGACGCGAGATGGAAGAGTCTAATTTCTAGACGAAGGGATGGAATTAGCCGTTGCCCAGTGCAACTACGAGCAGCCAAGAGAGTTTTCAGCGTATGTTTTGTGGAGGTCAGAATTGGGGTGCAGCTGCTGGTGATGGTGATGGTTTAGGACAGAGTAGTGTCCGCTCCGACATCGCATGATGGCAACTCACACTCTTCCAGCTATGTACAATATTGCCGCTCTAACTGCTCCGTTCCAACAAGACCAAGCGAGATTTTCGCGCTCTTTGGTGCTATTAGGTTACCAGAATAAAATGAGTGCAATATGTAGTTAATCTACATTATCTACATTAGAAAAGACAAGGGCTTTTTATTCCACGTGGTATTAGTCACACACACATAGACACAGATGTGTCTCTTCAGCGACGTCTTTTGAGCGGTCGAAGACCGCTTTTTGGCCTGTTCTTTTTGGTAAACTTAGTATACATATTTGAATTCAACCTTGCGCCTTCACAAGCCAATTAACTTCCGCGGATCTTGCCTGCGATCGTGAACAAGCCTTGTATGTGTGCCACGTGGAATGAGTCACATACAGACACACGCAATCGCGCAGCGCCTTCCGGCTTGCTCTTGCACTCCCATCAGGTCCTTCTCACTATATGGACTCTCTTTCATTTTGACGTGCTCTTGTCGCTATCGTATCCTCCATTATGGCTTGAAGATTTCGATCTTACTATTCCTCAAGGATGTGCGCAAATTGCCCCCGAAGTGGCGAGTGCCAACCCAGCCACGAAATTGGGTGTCTTGGACAACAGCAGTGTCAATCTTATCGCTAATCGGCAGCCCGGAATTTTGTGAAGCTGGTAAGCTGGCGCTGCAGAAACACAAGGTAGCAAGACGTGGCATAGAAAGGTCAGCACCTTAGCAAGGGGGGCAATATTACTGGTGTGTAGGTTTGCCTTGAACGACTTATTACACATTACTAATGTGAATCACCTACCAGCCATCTTGATCCCTAATAGCCTTCCCACAATGCCTTTCTCTTACATGACCTCAAGGCCAGCGGACTGGGGTCATACCACAGCGCTGGTGAGTAACGGGCCTTTCTGTTAAACTTTTTCGTTGCCTAACTAGCGAGCAGACCGTGATCAGGATGCTTTACTGGGAGGCTTTACGCTGCATTTGGATGGACGCGATTGAGAAGGCATTAACAGCATCGCGTGAGCGATAGGACCGGTCTGAATCATGCTGATATGCTAGCCACAGCTTTCTGTGCATAGGTGATGCTCAGAGGCTCCGCATTGACTGCCTTCTGGTTGAACGAATGGGTGAGCTTTATGATTGAGTGTGCAGCATTTCAGACGAGTGAGGTGCCAACAGGGAACGCGCTGTGCCTATGGATATGATCACAGCAATCTGCTGTCGTTTCGTTGACCTGCGCCTGACCCTCCTTACACTTCTGAGTACCCTAGCGGACATGGCCGAAAACAGGAGTAAGGAATGGCCATTCTCTCTGGATCCTGAGATGCATGTCGCCTGCAAATATGTGCCTTTGGCAAGGAGATTGCCCGCTGGATCCCTCCCTCCCATCTTCACCTTGGTTCTCACAAGAGAAAAAGGTATTATCGGCCTCGGACAAAGCTCAAGTGGCGAACACTTGCCACTGTTGGAGAAGGCATCACACTACAATACCTAGCTGGCTGACGGGCGATTTTGCTCACTTCGTCAGCGTTTACAGTAGAGTGTTCTTATCAGAGACAATGCCACTAGGTAGAAGATCAATAATACACATTGGCGTATCTCTTAGAGTGACGTACGAGTCTTGAAATACTGTGAACTGTGCTGCCGTCAAATTAATGTTCGTCCATTTAACTTTGAAGTGTCAGTCGTTGTAATGCAATTCCTGGTGCGACCACCATGTTACACAACTTCGGAGGTGAACCCGTTTTGATTTCGACTGGGAATGGTTTCAGTCACCAACAATCAGTATGGTAATTGGGAGGGACACGAGGAGTCAGCCGCAGGCTGACAACGAGAGTCTAACCACTCAAGGATGCTATTTTGCTGCCATAAAATGTATTCTTTTCGATCTTACTGAAAGTGCCATCGGCACGGGAGCATGCTAGTTATCAATAAATGCAATACAGACGGAAATAATGGAAACGATCTGCAGAATCCAGCTCGCGGCATCAGAGCGTGTCTTCTTGCTTCAGTAGCAGCTGCTTGCGTAGATGAGGGAGCTGGAGGGACCACATCTGGCTGCTTCAACACGTTGAAAATCGTCTATCGTCTATCGTAGAGCAGAACACCGAGCTTGGCGAGATTGATGCAAAGTAAGCTACTTAAGGGTCATCGTGCTTGAGCTTGATTTTGATTCGAAGTTGGTTCTTCAAATCCTCTATGATTTTTCCAAGGGTGTTTTGTTCATTGGTGATGAGTGCTACGGAGGCAGTGGACTCAGAATGTCTCCTAATCACGGAGAACATGATGGTGGGAGAAATCGGAAAACTGACAACGCGGTCACGCGTTGTTCGTTGTCCAGTGCCCCAGTTCTCTTCTAACACTGTAATAGGTCCATGGGTCCTTGCGCTCGTCATTACATGTCGTAATTTGAGACTTAGAGTTAGACACCTTCGTCGCATTTGCTCTTGCAGAGGGGCATATTGGGAACATGTCAAGGACGCCTACAACGTTAATTCGATATGTACATGTACTCCAAAGAGTTTAACCAGCGAGAAAGGTGCAATGATACATGTATTACAACAAGAGATAGCGTAGAGAGTCCTAGAAAAAACAAGGAAAAATAAAGACTAGTTGTGTTCTACAACCTAAACACAATCGAACGTCGCCTTTGCGTGCTCATTAGTGTTGCGTATCAAAGCTTGCGTCTTCACTCCAGCATTGTTCAACAAGAACTGGGAAACTGCGGCTTCTTTATCGCTGACCTCGATACCCTTCAGCTCCATTATCTCTGCCTTCAAGAACTGCTTGTAATGTACTTGAGTTTCCTTCGGCAATTCGTTCAAAAGGGTAATATGCTTCGTCCTCACGTGCTGTGTGAGTGACGCATATCGTCCAGTCAGACTAAAGAACAGATAAATGAGTACGAGAAGCCACACGAATATATGATGATACTCACAGTGTGTTGCACGCCTGTCCCGAGGGACCTTGGACACCGAGACAGATATATCCGGGTGCAACTGGGTTATTCGTGCAAGACTCCATATGCCTTTCGAGGGTTCTCTTGTCTCCTGCTTTGTCGTAACCACATCCATGAGCACATACAGCGCTGAAAGGTGACTCTCCAGTGCTGTCCTTCATGGAGGTCTTAGCCTTAGTGTAAGGTTTACGAGGATTCGACTTCCGTGTAAGCTTGACTTTGCCACTGGCTGGCACGACAGGTTGGATACGTGAGCTAGAAATCGAAGCTGGCAGGGTTGGCGGAGCGGATGGTTGAGCGAAACCTGCACCCATTGACATTCCACTCCCTGGTACTGGTACCATGTGGCTGGGATGATTTGCCGGAAACCCCATCCCCATCTGCCTTGGGGGGTGCTGCGAACGATAGACCGCCACAAGCGATGGCCGAGCAATACCTGTGCCCATCGACATTGCACTTTTTAGCTCTGGCAACTTATGGGTGTTATCATACACCGAGGGGTCCGTCCGTTCTGGGGTAGGCTGCGAATCACATTTATCCGCAGGTGATACAAGACTTGACTTTGGGGAAGTATCGAAACCTTCACTGCCGGCATTACGCTCTTGCGGCAGTGAGACTGTGGACGACGTAGAAGCAGTTGACTGGGGGTTATAGGATCCGGGGGAGGAGAAATGCTGGCCTTGCGGCTGGTATCCGTGCGAGAACATCAATGTCGAAGGTGGATAGGGAGGGCGAACGCAGTAGTGTGAACTAGAGCCAGCCACAAAGTTCGGCTGTAGAATGTCTTCTGGTACGGTGGGGTAGGGTGATTGGGTGGTCCCGAATGTGGATA
>Ga0247730_1001960_pt1 | contig 10465 bp, 5 predicted proteins | sample UWRJL073202C2_FD_180959 | JGI IMG/M metagenome (GOLD analysis project Ga0247730, IMG submission 180959) | Plant litter microbial communities from Arlington Agricultural Research Station in Wisconsin, United States - UWRJ-L073-202C-2 | ecosystem: Environmental > Terrestrial > Plant litter >...
TCAGCCTGCGGGATGCCGGTGTGGGCGACCAACTCGACGTGGAGCGTGCCGACGCGCGCCTCGCGGCAGTCGAAGCCAGCGTGCCGCAACTGCAAGCCGAACAAGTCCGTGAGCGTAACCGCATCGCCACCCTCCTCGGCCAGCGTCCCGACAAGCTCAGCGTCGACCTGGGGCCGAAAGACCTGCCGGCGATTGCCAAGGCGTTGCCGATTGGCGACCCGGGGCAACTGCTGCAACGTCGCCCGGACATCCTCAGCGCCGAACGCAAACTGGCCGCCGCCACCGCGCGGATCGGCGTGGCCAAGGCAGACCTGTTCCCACGGGTCAGCCTCAGCGGCTTCCTCGGCTTCACCGCCGGGCGCGGTTCGCAGATCGGCTCGTCCGCCGCCAATGCCTGGGCCCTTGGCCCGAGCATCACCTGGGCCGCGTTTGACCTGGGCAGCGTGCGCGCCCGTTTGCGTGGCGCCGATGCCGAGGCGGATGGCGCCCTGGCAACCTACGAGCAGCAAGTGCTGTTGGCGCTGGAAGAGTCCGAGAACGCCTTCAGTGACTACGGCAAGCGCCAGCAGCGTTTGGTATCGCTGATCCGCCAAAGCGAATCCAGCCGCGCCGCCGCCGACCTGGCCGCAATCCGCTACCGCGAGGGCACTGTGGACTTCCTGGTATTGCTCGACGCCCAGCGTGAACGTTTGGCCGCCGAAGACTCCCAGGCCCAAGCCGAAGTAGACCTGTATCGCGGCATTGTTGCGATCTACAAGGCACTCGGTGGTGGCTGGCAGCCGGACACGGTGGTCGCCAGCGCCAAGTGATGTAAAGAGCTCCTTTGGTTGGTCGCATCCAGCCAATTTTTTGCCCCGTGGTCCATTCGGTCACGGGGTTTTTTTTGAAAGCTTTTATGTGATTCTTTCGAATAAAAATCCAACGCAGCAGTGCGTGGTGTATGCATAAAAAAATAAAGACTGTTGAGCATCCGTGCTCGAAACATTACAAGCAACTCATGGCGTTCAAACGGTTACAGCAGTACCTTGCGAAGGAACAGGTGGGGGTTGTTGGACGTACGCCTCAGTTCCGATTCCGGTATTGATCAACCCTGTGTTAGACAGCAGCCCTACCGTATCATTGGTTGTCCAGGGTTTAAATGAATTCCTGAAGTACCCATGATTACTCTTACCCGCACTAGACGCCAACGACCGGAAATTGGAAACACCTTTAGCCAAGGCTTTAGGCGCATGCGTGCCTATGCTTCTAACCCCGATAGATGTGAGACGGTACAACGCTTTACTCGTGTCTATAACAGCACCCGGTAAATTGAACATCGAGAGGGCGGCCCTACCATACTGCGCAAGTTTTGCCGCTGTCGTGGCAGCTTTTGCAGCTGCACCGACAGCACCGGCTACTACAAACAACGCCCCGAAAATTTCCAACCCGAGTCCGATTGCCCCCATCGCCATGCGTTTGGGATCGCCTGACGCGAGGTCTTCAATATTGGATTTGAAAGGAATTATCGTATTGATAATAAATGATTCGGCTGCTTCAAATCGCTTCTGAATGGCCTCATTCGTTGTTACCCCCCTGGCGCTTTCCAACATCAACTTACGATTCAGGAATAACTGATTATCCTTGAAGGTCTTAATGAGTTCATCGGTTCTCTTGGATGAAAAGGTGTTCGGCACCTGGTTGGATTCGCTTCGATCTTGTTTATCTGCAGGAAAGTAGCTCAAGATGTCGAGGTCAGCCGGCAACTCCGGATAGCTATTTTTATAGACGCGCACCCACTTCTTATCATGGTCGGCCAGGGCTCTCATCGCCGGCAAGTACTCTGGACGCAGGACGTAGCCCTCTCCTGAGGGAAGCATTTCATAGCACTGATCGCCTGAAGTGTCCTTGGCATATATTAGAGGCCCCATTTTTTGTTGAGCCTGCGCTTGAGAGAGCTTGCTCCCGTCCGATAATTGGTAGGGGGATGCACCCACTACGAAGACCTCTCCGAACTCTAACCGGACTCTGTCTTCAAGAGGCATGTGGCTCATAATGACCCTGGCCGACTGAAGGACGAATTTTTCCAGGTGTTGGGTTCCGTCATTGAACACGTCATCGAACACGTCGCCTAAAGGCTCTAACTTTGACAACTGAGACTTTAGCGATTCGAACTTAAGCCGATCTGCGGCGCTGGCAAACTTCCATTGCACGGTGTCCACATTCTTTGCGGTCAGCACGCCCGACATATACAAATCCAAGATCGAGTGGGTGCCAACCGCATGCTCGGCCGTTGAGACGGATTTTCCATCAACAGTGGTTCCGTCCGGAACAAGTGGATGCAGAGCCTTAACTGCTTTTACGGTTTTATATATCAACGAGTCTGGTTCAGCATAGATGATGCGCTTACTGAAAAAATTCTCATTACCTGGAGACACTTTCTCTAACGCTTGCTTCGCCATTTCAGAACGGGAAATAACACCCATGCGAGCGCTATCCAGATCACTGTTCATCGCGCTGTAGTTTTCAAGACGCTGGTTGTAGCTTGTGAGTGCCCGCTTGACTGCTGATTCCGAGTAATCGTCCTCGGCGGTGACAAGCCCCTGTGCAAGGGCCCAGTCATAAATAGGCCCCGCGCTCAGCGCGGTTTGCAATTCCTCATGGCTGCTGGTTATAGGCGTCAAGACACTGCGTGAGCTGACTTGCGCTACATCCATTTCCCGCGAACTGCCTTGAGAGGCCATTTCCACGAGGGCGGTCTGAATACGCAAGTTAACATGCGTCAAACTCCCCACCCGTTCCGCGCCAGCCCCCTTAACCAGGAACTCTGGAGCGACCGTCGCCAGCAAGGCATGCGTCATCAGTACAGCCTGCTCCATGGGGAGCTTTTTAGTGACACTTATGTGTTTTTCCAACTCATCCCGCACCTCAGACAGTTTTTTCCCCGCATTCGATGCTGAATACAGGTTGTAGCCCGCAATAAGATTACGTTTTTTACCCAGGTCTATATCAACGCGAAGCATATCGCGTAGCATCAGCAACTGTTGCCGATCACCGGGAGTGGCGTCCGCGATCGCGAAAGGGAGTTCGCCGTCAAACCGGGTGAGAATGGTTTGGCTACGTGCCAACCCTTCTCCTTGGCTTAACGCCTGGGCAATGAGTTTGTCGGCATTCTTACGTATTTGCTCCAAGGTTTTACCGGCCCACGGTTTAGGCGAGCAATCGAATAGGGTTAACTTTGCGTCCGGGTCATTGTCAGTCGCTGTACGGCGCACTCGGTGGCGATGGTCGGCGCTCGGCGTTTCGGAATCCGTCAGATATTCCCGGCCATAGCTGCCAAGTGAACTTCCAGGTGGGATTGGATTAAGTTTCCAGTTGATCAGGTTCCGCAGTTCCTTCACCGTGGGCGTGCTGGGAAAGTCGTCAAGTCCGGAAGCACGCAGTATCTGCACGGCGTCGGCCCTTGCTCCCGAGTTGATGATACCCCCGGTACTTTTGGCCTTTTCGATAGCGTTATCGAGCAGGGGGGCCAATACGGCATTGGCTCGAACTTGCGCGGTCACATTTTTCCACGTCCCGGATTTACCACGGCTCTTTATGAACAATTGGCCATCTACCAGGCGAGTGGGAGCATACCAATCCGCCTGGTGCGCTAGCAGAATAGAAGCCATCTGGGGAAGTTGCCTCAGCTTCTTCAATAGCTCGGGTTTTGACGAATTGGCAGAGGCAAGTGATGACCCCGGTACAATGTCCGACCGGATCGTCCCTAAATCGATTTTTTCATCGTCCGGTTTATCCTTGATAGCGCCGAGTAATGTTTTTATCAACGCGGATTCTTGCTCCGTGTCCTGATACTGGCGCAATGTTAATTGCTGAGCCATAGGTCCACGTGTGGGATTATCAGCAGCGTTTACGGCAGGGAAACCATCTCTCTTGAGTTCGCGGGCTTCGACAGTGTTGATCGGCCAGGTTCCTCCGTAGAATGCCATGACCTCTTTGGGTGAGAGTTTAGCGTTGCCATTACCAGCCAGGCCTGTACGTTGCGGGTCGAGCATGGCAGCACTCTCAATAGCTTGGCGTCCTAGCGGCCACCAACCCGACTTGTCTGACGGGGTAAACTTGACGGCGGTAAGTTTACCATCGACCCTTTTTTGTGCGGTGAGCGTGGAACCCCGAAGACGAAGTGAGTCAGGCACTAAGTTCTGCGCCTTTACCCAGGTCTGCAACGCCTCGGAGTTCCATGATTTATTGTAAAGTTTGAGCCACTGACCCACCGATGACTTATCCGACGGCCACTTCCACCATCCGATGTCTACGTGCGAATCTGCTACAGTTGCGGCCAGTTTATCGTCCTCTATTTTTGCCGCTTTAATGGCCTCGTCCAACCCCCCAGAGGAAGTTCGCGAAACAGGTTCATTAGCTGATACACCCGATTGGGCGGTCTCCTGCGGATCAGACAGCTCACGCCTGACTGTTTCATCTCGGCCGTTAGGAGAATAGTTAGGTCTCGACACGCCCCCAGTATTAACGGTTTGCACACTCATATAAGTACTCCAGTATTTAGGAGACTTCATTCTGTAAACCGCTACCTTTACATGATGTAGGAGTTGTCCTGAGCCATTCGGGCGTGTTTATCCATGTATTGCGGTTGCGAATTGGGCACGTTGCCGAGTGTTTCACTTTCGTTGGGAGGTGCGTGTTTCCTATCGGATTAGTCGCATTGCCTTGTGGTACTCGGCCTCACTCAGCGCCATCCAAAATCAAGCTGCGATAGTGCCCAGGGTTGGAACCGGCCCACTTGCGGAAGGCCTTGTAAAAGGAGCTGGTATCGGCGAACCCAAGCCGCGCGGCGATCTCCGCAAAGCTGATCTGCGGTTCAGCCAGCCAGACAATGGCCAGTTCCTTGCGCACGCTGTCCTTGAGGCCTTGGTAGGTTTGCCCTTCTTCTGCCAATCGGCGCCGCAAGGTTGAGGCCGAGATGCACAGGCTGGCGGCGAGGCCTTCGGTTTCCTCCCAGGTGTCGGGGGCTCGCTGGCGCAGGTCATGCTTGATGCGAGTGGCGAGGCTGTCCGGGTCGCGGTATTTGACCAGGATGTTGGCCGGCGCATGGGCCAGGAAGCGCTTGAGTTCCTCTGTGCTGCGCTTGATCGGCAGGTCCAGGCAGTCGGCGGAGAAGATCATGCGGGTACGCGGCCGATCGAAACGCAGGTTGTCGGAAAACATCACCTGGTAGTCGTCGCAGAAGTCCGGTTTTGGACAGCGCAGTTCAATCGCCAGGATCGGAATCCGCCGCCCCGCCAACCAGCACGCGACGCCGTGCACGATCATCCAGTAGGTAAAGTAGGTGAAGGCCCGATTGGGTTCGGACTCGGATTCCAGCAATACGATCTCTGCCAAACTCTGTTGACGCACCAGTTCAGCGGGCATCCGCTCCAGCATCAGCGACAGGAACCCCAGGCCAATTTCCAGGCTGGTGGCCAGGGTGGGTTGCGCCATCGTGGCGCGACAGAGAAACGCCAGGCTGCCGGACTTGAGCTTGCGCGGGTCCATGCCAAAGAACTCATCGTCCATGCGCCGCGCCAGCAGACGCCACAGGCGCGCGTAGGTGGTGGCCGAGACCCGTGCATTGGGCTCGGCCAACAGTGCCGGATCAATCCCGGCTTTAAGCAGCACTTCGGCAGTGGCCGCCCCAGGGACGCAGCTTTGCAACAAGGCTTCGCGCACGAGGTGGAGGGAGATGGTGTCTTTTTCCGACATTGGCGCGGTCCGTGCCCTGGGTGGGGTGAAATGCCGCCATCTTAGGCAGTCACGCGATAAAAGAGTAGGCGCCGCGTAACAGGTCTCAGGTATTCTGCGCCCGGATTTTTACTGACAGGATGTTGAACCGATGAGTTGCTGGGAAGTACTTGGACTGACGCGCGACGCCGACACGCGCACAATCAAACGCCAGTACGCGGTGTTGCTCAAGCAGCATCGCCCGGACGAGGACCCCAGCGGCTTCCAGCGCTTGCGTGAGGCCTATGAGCACGCCCTTGAGTGGCACCGCTTCGACGCGGCCGCTGATTCGCCGCAACCGGTGCCTGTCGATATCGTGCAACCGGCCACGCACGAAGCCGACACCCGTGGCGAACAGGCTCAAGCCCTGATCGCAGGCGCCACTGCCAGCGATCTCGCCAACCGGTACCGGCAGGCCATGGACAGTGACTGTGCCGATGCATTCGAGGCCCTGTTGCTGCAGCGCTGCCTGATATCGGCCGACCCGGCGTTCAGCGAATGGGCCGTCACCCACTTGCATTGGCTCAGCCCCTGGCAACGCGAAGTACCGAATTGCCTACCCGAGCACCGCCTCGGCGTGCTGCTGGAGCAGATGTTTACGCACGTCGAGCAGCGGTTGGTCGGGTTGCTTGATCAACAACAGGTCGAGGCGTTCAAGGCCGCATTGACCGAATTGAACCACACCGAATGGCTCAAGCCGCTGGCCCGTCACGTACGGATCAACGACCTGCTGGCCCGCACCCTGCTGGCGAGCCGGTTTTGGTCCGAGGCATTGTTCGACACCCTATGTGCCCAACAGGCCTGGTCCGACAAAGAGTTGGAAAACCCCTGCCCCGAACCCGAGTGGTCGCAACTCAAGGCGCGCAATGCACTCGAGCGCTTCAAGGCGCACACCTTCGCCCAGGCCAGCCTGGATTCGCGCGATGCGCAGTGTCGCGCCGCAAAGTTGTTGTTCGGCGACATGCCGCTGGAACAACGCCAGCGGTTCGCCCGACGCTTTGGCGAGCCCGACTGGAACGCCTGCCGTACGCTCAGCGAAACCCTCCTGAACCAATTCCCGTCACTTTGTGCCCTGACGCCCGGCGGTGACCCGTACTTCTGGCGCGACTGGGAACGTGCCACCCGCCCCTGGCCGATGTTCCTGGCACTGCTGGGCATGGCCGCCGGCTGGGCTGTGCACGACCAGCAGGTGACCGACCACACGTTGATGGAGACCCTCGGCATGGCGCCGACCTGGGCGTTTCTTATTACGATACCGGCGCTGATGATCCTTGCAATCTGGCGCCCAGCCACTGATGGCTACGGCGAAATCGACGACCGACTCGCCCCGCTGTCACGCTGGCTGAGCTTTCGCCGACCGTCACCCTTGTTCATCCGCGAGATCTTGCCGTGCTGGCTGTTGGGCGCGCTGATCTGGGTCATCCTTGGCCCTTATGCCTTTATCGGCTATGGGGTGTCGCTGCAAGCCTTGGGGATCGCACAGCGTTTGTTCGGCCGGCATGGCTGACGCGCGCCGTTCAGCCAGGGTTCAGCAAACGTCAAGATTGCTTGTTTAGTAATGAGTATCATTATGTTACAACTTAGGCTCCTATCTAGTTGTGATGCGGTGCCGAATGCTCGTTCCTTTTCTCATCATGCTGCGCGAAGGCATTGAAGCCGCATTGATCGTTGGCATTATCGCCAGCTACCTGCAACAGACCGGCCGCGGCCAATGGATGCCCGCCGTGTGGATTGGCGTTTTCCTCGCCGCCGCACTGGCCCTGCTGGTCGGTGGTGGCCTGGAACTGGTCAGCGCCGAGTTCCCGCAAAAACAGCAGGAATTGTTCGAAGGCATCGTCGGCCTGGTCGCCGTGGGCATCCTCAGTTCCATGGTGTTCTGGATGCGCAAGGTGGCGCGTTCCATCAAGCATTCCCTGCATGAATCCCTCGATCACGCGTTGGCCGGTTCCAAGCACCAGGTCACCGCGCTGATCCTCATGGTGTTTTTCGCCGTGGCCCGTGAAGGCCTGGAAACCGTGTTCTTCCTGCTCGCGGTGTTCCAACAGAGTGAAGGCCCGGGCGCGCCTATTGGCGCCCTGCTCGGCTTGATCCTGGCGATCATCGTCGGTTTCCTGATCTACACCGGCAGCATGCGCCTGAACCTCGGTGCGTTTTTCCGCTGGACCGGCTTGTTTATCCTCGTGGTGGCCGCCGGCATCCTCGCCAATTCGGTGCAGGCCCTGCACGAAGCGGGGGTATGGAACCACCTGCAAACCGTGCTGTTCGACTTCAGCGCCGCCCTGCCCATGGACAGCCCGTTGGGCTCGGTGCTGGCCGGGATGTTCGGCTATCAGGAAGCGCCCACCCTCAGCACCCTCGGCGCCTACCTGATTTACCTGGTGGTGGCCCTGGTGATGTTCTTCCTGCCCACCGCACCGTCCAAGCCTGCCGCCTCACCTTCTTCTGTTGCCAACCAGTAAGGACCGCCTCTTGTCCAACCCTACTCCTCAACCGTCCTCGCCACCCCGCGCCCTGCGCTGGGCCGTGGCGGGCTCGGTGGTCGTGATGATCGCCGCCGGAGGCCTGTTCTATTACGCCTCGCAACTGGCGGCCAGCAAGCGCCAGACCAACCACAATGAAATCGCCGTGACCATTCATGGCCACGCCTGTGAGCCGAATGAACTGACGGTCCCCGCCGGCCGTGCGAGCTTTCGCATCATCAACCGCTCGGACCGTGCAGTGGAATGGGAAATCCTCGACGGCGTGCTGGTGGTCGAAGAACGCGAGAACATCGCTCCCGGCCTGAGCCAAGTGATCAACGCCAACCTGCTGCCCGGTGACTATGCGATCACCTGCGGGCTGCTGAGCAACCCGCGTGGCACCTTGCACGTAACGCCCACCGCCGAGTCCGAGGCGCAGGCCAAGGCCAAACCGTCGATGGTGGCGTTTATCGGGCCACTGTCGGAGTTCCGCGTGTACCTGAGCAGCCAAGGCAGTGCATTGGTCAAGGCGGTCACCGCCTTGCAGCAGGCCATCGACAGCGGCGACCTGGCCCAGGCACAAGCGCTCTATGTGCCTGCGCGAGAGGCTTACCAGCGACTGGCCCCGGCGTCCCAGCGCCTGGCGGAGCTGGACAATGCCATCAACGCCCGCGCCGACTACTTTGAAAAACGCGAGCAGGACCCGGCCTTCAGCGGCTTCCACCGCCTGGAATACAGCCTGTTCCAGCAACGTAGCCTCGACGGCCTGGCGCCAATTGCGCAGCGCTTGCTGACCGACGTCACCACCCTCAAGCAACAATTGCTGGCCCAGTCGCTGCCGCCGGAGCAACTGGTGAGCATTGTGGTGCGCAACCTCAACAGTCTGGCCGATGTACGCGCCATCAGCGGTGAAGAGGAACGCTACAGCCACGTCGACCTGAATGGTTTCGCTGCCAACCTGGAGGCCGCCCACAAAGTCGTCGACCTGATGCGCCCTTTGCTGACCAAGTCTGCCCCAGACCTGCTGCCTAAAGTCGACAGCGCTCTCACGGCCTTCGACAGCCAACTCAACGAATTGAAAGTCGACGGCCAGTACCGCCGCTACGACAGCGTAACCGCCGATCAGCGCAAGCAGATCGCCGACAAGGCCAAGGCTCTGGCCGCTGCACTCGATGGAATCGACCCCGCCCTTGGCCTTTCCGGCCTGCAGTGAAGACGACCGCACACATGAGTGATTCCGCACAATTTGACCTCCAACGCCGCCGTGTCCTGTTGGGCATGGCCGCCACTGGCGCTGCGATTGCTGGCAGCACCCTGACCTGCCCGGCCATGGCCGCCGCTGCCGAGCAAGTCACCACTGCGCCACGCAGCGACAAGACCCAGGACCACCACGATTTTTTCGGCAAGCACCAGAGCGGTATCGTCACCCCACGCCCAGCCTGCGGCATGCTCGTGGCATTCGATGTGCTGGCCAGCGACCGCGAAGACCTGGAGCGCCTGTTCCGCACCTTGAACGAGCGCATCGCCTTCCTGATGACCGGCGGCACCGTGCCGCAAGTCGACCCGAAGCTACCGCCCACCGATTCCGGCATCCTCGGCCCAGTGGTCACGCCAGACAACCTGACCATCACCGTGTCCGTCGGCGAATCGCTGTTCGATGAGCGCTTTGGTCTCACGGCAGTCAAGCCCAAACGCCTGAGCCGCATGGTCGGCTTCCCCAACGATGCGCTGGAACCGGCGCAGTGCCACGGCGACTTGAGCCTGCAATTCAGTTCCAACACCCCGGACACCAATATCCACGCGCTGCGTGACATCGTGAAAAACCTGCCCGACCTGCTGCTGGTGCGCTGGAAGCAGGAAGGCAGCGTGCCGCCACAGGCGCCGGCCAAACCTGGCGAGCCAGCCCAGAGCGCGCGCAACTTCCTTGGTTTCCGTGACGGCTCGGCCAACCCCAACTCCAACGACGCCAAGGCCATGGACCAGATTGTGTGGGTGCAGCCCGGCAGCGACGAACCGGCCTGGGCGGCCAACGGCAGCTACCAGGCCGTGCGCATCATCCGTAACTTCGTCGAGCGCTGGGACCGTACCCCGCTGCAAGAACAGGAGAGCATCATCGGCCGCATCAAGCCGACCGGTGCGCCCATGGACGGCGACAAAGAGACCCAGGTGCCCGACTACAGCAAGGACCCGGAAGGCAAGTTGACCAAGCTTGATGCTCACATCCGCCTGGCCAACCCGCGCACCCCGCAGACTCA
>Ga0247730_1001963_pt1 | contig 10440 bp, 6 predicted proteins | sample UWRJL073202C2_FD_180959 | JGI IMG/M metagenome (GOLD analysis project Ga0247730, IMG submission 180959) | Plant litter microbial communities from Arlington Agricultural Research Station in Wisconsin, United States - UWRJ-L073-202C-2 | ecosystem: Environmental > Terrestrial > Plant litter >...
TTTCGGCAAACAGCTTGGCATAGGGCACATGGTTCATGCCGCCCATTTCCGGCGCGAAAAACCGTTCGGGCGACACCACTTCCAGTTCGGCGCCGGCATCGGCGATCATTTCGGCGGCACTCATCCCAGGATGGCCACCATTGTCGTCGAACAGCAGCACCGATCCTTCTGGCTTGACGGCGCCGGCAAGGATATCCCAGCTGGAGGTGACCAGATCGCCGCCGGCCTCCAGCTCCGGATTCTGGGCGACGCCGCCGGTGGCGACCACCACCAGATCTGGCGCAAAGGCCAGCACGTCGTCGGCACCGGCATAGGTGTTGTAGTGGATCGGCACGCTGAGACGCTCCAGTTCGGCCAGACGCCACTCGACGATGCCGATCATTTCGCGGCGACGCGGATTACGAGTGAGCAGGTTGATCTGGCCGCCGGCCTCCCCCATCGCTTCGAGCAACTCGACATCATGCCCACGCTCGGCCAGCACACGCGCCGCCTCCAGGCCGGCCGGGCCGGCGCCGATGACGATTGCCTTTTTCGCCGCACCCACGGCCTTGGCGATCACATGCGACATCGTGGCCTCGCGGCTGGTGGCCGCATTGTGGATACAGAGCGCCTCGCCACCCTCATAGATCCGGTCGAGACAGTAGGTGGCGCCGACGCAGGGCCGGATTTCCGCCTCGCGGCCGGCGATGATCTTGTTGACGATATGCGGATCGGCAATATGGGCGCGGGTCATGCCGACCATGTCGAGCTTGCCTTCGGCAATCGCATGCCGGGCAGTGGCGACATCGGCGATCCGGGCGGCATGAAACACCGGGAATTTGGTGATGGCCCGCACTTCGCCGGCAAAATCCAGATGCGGTGACGCCGCCATGCCCTGGATCGGGATGACATTGTTGAGCGCTGCATCATGCTCAAGATGACCCCGGATGATGTTCAAGAAATCGATCTGTCCGGAGCGGACCAGCCGCTGGGTAATCTCGATCCCGTCCGCCTTCGTCAGACCTATGTCCCAGTCCTCGTCGGCCACCAGCCGCATGCCGACGATGAACTCCGGCCCCACCTGCTTGCGCACGGCGGCAACCACCATGTCGGAAAAACGCGTGCGATTGTCGAGCGAACCGCCATAGTCGTCGTCGCGCCGGTTGGTCGCCGGCGACCAGAAGCCGTCGATCAGATGGCCGTAGGCCTCGATCTCGATGCCGTCGAGGCCGGCGGCCTGCATGCGGGCGGCGGCACTGGCATAGTCTTCGACGATCCGCTCGATATCCCAGTCCTCGATCTGCTTGGGAAAGGCGCGGTGCGCCGGTTCGCGGATCGGCGAGGCCGATAGCACCGGCAGCCAGTCGCCCTTGTTCCAGTTGGTGCGGCGGCCGAGATGGGTGAGCTGGATCATCACGGCGGTACCATGCTCATGACAGTCGTCGGCCAGTTTCTTCATCCAGGGAACGATCTCGTCCCGATAGGCCTGCAGGTTGCCGAAGGCGGCCGGCGAATCGCGCGAGACGATCGCGGATCCCGCGGTCATCGTCAGGGCAATGCCGCCCTTGGCCTTTTCAACGTGGTAAAGCCGGTAGCGGTCGGTCGGCATGCCGCCTTCGGAATAGGCCGGCTCGTGCGCTGTCGACATGATGCGGTTCTTGAGCGTCAGATGCCGGAGTTGATAGGGTTGCAGCAGGGGATCGGTGTAGGTGGCCATGATCGTCCTTCCCATAGAGCCGCCCGGAAGGCGGCGCATCGGCAGGTATCATCGCCCAACCGCGCGGCAATGGCGACATCCAGAGACGTCATGGCCATGTCGCATCGCGTCTTTTTTCAAAGAGACCGCGACCGTCGGGAGACCGTTTAAGCGGAGGCGCGATCGGTCAGGGCGAAATCGTGGTAGTTTTCCTGGAGGTAGCACAAGGTCGCCGCCGCATCGACCGGACGGCCATAAAAATAGCCCTGCCCCATGCCGCACCCGAGCGCCTTCAGCTTCTCCGCCTCGACTTCATCCTCGATGCCCTCAGCCACAACCGCCAGATCCAGGCCCTCGCACATGGCGACGATCGCCTTGATGATATGTTCCGAGGCGCGATCGGTGGTGATGCGCGAGACGAAGGCGCGATCGATCTTGACCTTGTCGAAATCGAAATCGCGCAAACGCCCGAGGCTCGACTGGCCGGTGCCGAAATCGTCGAGCGAGATATGCACGCCGGCCTGGCGCAGATCGGCGATGATGCGCTGGGCGGTATCGGCCGAGGTCATCACCGCCGTCTCGGTGATTTCCAGCTCGAGCCGGTGCGGATCGAAGCCGACGCGGCCAAGGATCGAGATGATGTTGTCGGCGGTGCCGGGGTCCATCAGCTGTGCGGAAGACAGGTTGAACGACAGGAATAGTTCCCGCGGCCACGACAACGCGGCCTCGGCGGCCTTGCGCAACAGCGTTTCCGACAGGGCGTCGATGAAGCCACGCTCCTCGGCAATCGGCACGAACACGGCCGGCGAGACGAAGCCGAGATCCGGATCGATCCAGCGGGCCAGCGCCTCGAAACCAAGCGGCATGCCGTCCTTCAGCCGCACGATCGGCTGGAAATGCACTTCCACGGCGTCGGTGATGATGGCATTGCGCAGCGCCTGTTCGAGCTGTGTGGCGCGCTTCATTTCCTGGGCGATCTCGCGCGAATAGACGGTGATCTGGGCCCGGCCGCGGCGCTTGGATCGGTAGAGCGCGGTTTCGGCGCTTTTTAAGAGTTCACCGAACTCCTCGCCGGCAAACGGATAGATGGCAAAGCCGAAGGAGGCGGAAAGGCGGACATTGCGGTCGCCGAGATCGTATGGCGCCGACAGCACATCCTTGATCATCTGACCGATCTTTTCGGCACCGGTGCGCTCGAACACCAGCGGAAAGATGAAGGCGAATTCGTCTCCGTCATGGCGGGTGACGGTGGCACCGTCGGGCATGCAGGCCTTCAGCCGGTGCGCGACCTGGCAGAGGATCTCGTCTCCGGCATCGGTGCCGAACAGGTCGTTGATCGGCTTGAAGCCGTCGAGATTGGCGATGCCGATGGTAAATGGTGCGGGATCGCTGGCGCGCTCGGTGGCGAGCAGGCGCGCCTTGTCGCGCAACCGGTAACGGTTGCCGAGCCCCGTCAGCGGGTCGGTATAGGCCATTGCCTGCAGCTCGTTCTGGCTGATCTGCGGCAAAGGGGGTTCGACCGATTTCATTCAAGAATCCTGAAAATATTCAACCCGTTGAATTTTCAGAATGGCCGGGAAGTCTTAAGAAAGCCATAGCAAAGCAGCAGTCGCTACTGCAGATAGAACCCATAGTTTGGGGGATTGACCCGCAGTCCCGGTCAGATGGCCCTGCGAACGGCCTTGACGCGCATGAAACGCTGGAACACGGTCTCGATCATATCCGGGCTGATCGGCTTGAGGATGACATCGTTCATGCCGGCCTTCAGGCATTCGGCATTGTCGTGATCGAAGGCCTGCGCCAGCACACCGATGATCGGGGTTGCGTCCTGGCCGGGCTGTTCCAGCGCCCGGATGGCGCGTGCGGCCTCAAAGCCGTTCATCACCGGCAGGGTGATATCCATCAGCACCACCGCCGGCGCCCGCTCCTGCCAGACCCTTACGGCCTCGTCGCCGCTGGCCACCACCTGATAGCTGTATCCCAGCCCTTCGAGTATCTGCGAGAACACGATCTGGTTGATGGCATTGTCTTCCGCTACCAGCACGTCGAGCGGCATCGCGTCGCCAGGGGACTCTGAAACGCGCTCCTGCGTGATCTCCCAGGCGGCGTTACCGGCGACAGAGGTTTGCGTACGCTCGCGCCAGTCAAAATGCTGCGTCACCCGCCGGGCTAGCTCGGTGTTCAGCTGACACGCGTCGAGCACCAGCACGTCTATGCCGTGATGCTTGGCCATCTCCTGGCATTTGACGTCCATCTGCCGATCGATGAGGATCAGGTCGATCTTGACGCCGACGGTTTCGGCCACATCGAGAAAGGCTTCCTGCTCGTGCGCATCGCTGACGGAACAGGCCTCGAAACCCATTTTCAGCAGCGTCTTTGATGCCGCCGCCTCGACGGCCATGTCGGCTGCGACCAGCAACAGCTTGCGACCTGCAAAGCGCTGCGGTTTTGCCCGTTCCGTCATGGCGGCAATCGCGTCGATGGGGTCGGATGCCCCCGGACGGCGATCGGCGGTCGCCTGCTCATCTTCGCCGATCATCGGCGGCGGCTCTGCAAGCGCGACATCGCTCAGGTTTTCCATGGCGCTGACCAGGAAATAACGGCCAGGCTTGCCGACCCGCTGCTTGCGGGTGATGATCTGGATTTCATGCCCCTCCGCCTGAACGATGCGTTCGCGAATGGTCATCGGTTCACCGGTCTCCATCACCTGGCGATCGGTAAGGTCGAAAGAATGCGCCACGTCGGGCGCGACGATCTCGAAGGCAGTCCGGCCGAGAATCATCTCCGCCTCGGCCTCAATCAGCGTGCAGAACGCCTGGTTGACGGCGACGTGGCAGAAATTGCGATCCTTGACGAAAATCGGGAATGGCAGGTTGTCGAGGATTTCCTCGGTCAGTTGTACCCGTTCGAGATCGGCGCGCCACTGATCTTCGCGCTTCTTGGTCTCGGAAATATCCTTGATGACGCAGACGCCGAAACCGTTCGGCAGGCGGCGCTTGGCCAGTTGCACCCAGCGGTCGGCACTGTGGCGCTCGACCCGTTCGGAGCGTTCCTTCCAATGGGTGGCGATCCGCTCGGTGATCCACTCCTCGCGGCTCGGCATCCGTCCTGCGTTACCGGCAACAAATGTCAGACGCTCGCCGCTGCAATCATACATGGCGCCGAGGAGATCGCGCAGACGCGTGCCCGGCTTCAGGAAGCTGGTGGACAAAGGATAGTGGTTGAGCACATGGCGGCTGGCAAACAGGATGGTGTCGTTCTTGTCATAGACGATGAAAGCCGCGGTCAGCGCGTCGCAGACGGCATCCAGCAAGGCTGTCTGAATGTTGGCGTCGCCTGACGCTACATCAGTCATCGGGGAACTCCATGTGATTGTCCGGGCAGAACCGACCGGACCTTTTTGAAATTGCCCTGTTGCATCGCCGCACCGGCCCTGAAACGGACGATACGCCGAAAGGCGCATAAATATGGGAAACCATGCTGGTTCAAGGGCTTGAAGCGGGAAGACGGCGATCAGCGGACATGGTGGGTTCCAGCGCCCGCCACTCCTCCTGCCAGTCGAACAGAGACGTTCTGCCCGCGATCATTTCAAGTCACCCGTGCAGTGTAGCGCGTTTCTGTTAAGGCGCGCTTAATAAGCAGTTGGTTCGTATAACCAAATTCTGCGGGAGCAATGGCGCGTTTCGACGGTTTTCGCTTTTCACGGGCCGCCGAATCCGGGACAATGGGCGATGTCGATCCGATTGCTGCCAGAAACGCTCGTCAACCAGATTGCTGCCGGTGAAGTCATCGAGCGGCCGGCCAGTGCTGCGAAAGAACTGATCGAGAATGCCATCGATGCCGGCGCCACCCGCATCGAGATAGCCACTGCCGGCGGCGGCAAGAGCCTGATCCGGATTTCCGACAACGGCTCCGGCATGGATGCAAGCGACCTGGAACTGGCGGTCCGGCGTCACTGCACCTCGAAGATTTCCGAGACCCTCAGCGATATCCGCACGCTCGGCTTTCGCGGCGAGGCGCTGCCGTCGATCGGCTCGGTGGCCAAACTGTCGATCGCCAGCCGCAGGGCGGGCAGTTCCGAGGGCGCCGAAGTCACGGTGCACGGTGGTAAGCTGACGCCGGTACGCCCGGCCGCCGTCAATCCCGGCACGGTGGTTGAGGTGCGCGACCTGTTTTTTGCCACGCCGGCGCGGCTGAAGTTTCTGAAGACCGAACGGGCCGAGGCCGGCGCCATCACCGAAGTGGTCAAGCGGATGGCGATCGCCTTTCCTAAGATCCGCTTCGTGCTGTCGGGCCCAGATCGCTCGACACTGGAATTCCCGGCCACCGGCGACGACCATCTGGCCCGCATGGCGCAGGTGCTCGGTGCCGATTTTCGTGACAATGCGATCGAGCTCGATGCCGGCCGCGAGGATGTCGGGCTTTCCGGCTTCATCGGCCTGCCGACCTTCAACCGCGGCAACTTGGCGCATCAATATGCCTTCGTCAACGGACGGCCAGTACAGGACAAGCTGATCCTGTCGGCAATCCGCGGCGCCTATGCCGAGACCATTCCGCAGGGCCGCTATCCGGTGGCGGTGCTGGCGATCACGCTCGATCCGGATCTGGTCGACGTCAATGTCCATCCGGCCAAATCCGACGTGCGCTTTCGCGACCCCGGCCTGGTGCGCGGCCTGATCGTCGGCGCCATCCGCCAGGTTTTGGCGCGCGAGGGCGACCGGGCGGCGACCACCGGCGCCGATGGGCTGATGCGCGCCTTCCGGCCCGGGTTTTATCCGCAGGCTGCGGCGGCAGCATCGACGGCACCCTGGACGGCGGAAACCTCGCCCTACCGGCCGTTCGGCGGCGGCAATGGTGGTGATGGTTTTGGCGCACACGCCCCGAACGGTTTTGGCGCACGCCCACAGGCGGGATTCGGCGCGGCGGCACCAGCGGGCTTCGGCGAACGGGGTCAAGCGGGGTTTGCCGGGCTGGATACGCCGGCCGCCCGCACCGAAAGCTTTGCGTCGAACGACACGGGCGGGCCGATCCTGGTCGAGACCCAAAAATTTCCGCTGGGCGCGGCGCGGGCGCAGCTGCATGAAAACTATATCGTCGCCCAGACCGAGGGCGGGCTGGTGATCGTCGACCAGCATGCCGCCCACGAGCGGCTAGTGTTCGAAGCCATGCGCAAGGCGCTGCACGACCGCCGGCTGCCGTCGCAAGTGCTGCTGATTCCGGAGATCGTTGACCTGCCCGAGGAGGATTGCGACCGGCTGATGGTGCATGCCGAGGCGTTTGAAAATCTCGGCCTGGCGGTCGAACGCTTCGGGCCGGGTGCGATCGCCGTGCGCGAAACCCCGGCGATGCTCGGCGAGGTTGACGCCCAGGCGCTCGTGCGCCAGCTCGCCGACGAGATCGCCGAATGGGACACTGCCGATGGCCTTGCCAGCAAGCTCGAGCATATCGCCGCCACCATGGCCTGCCACGGCTCGGTGCGCTCCGGCCGGCGTTTGCGGCCGGAGGAGATGAATGCGCTGCTCCGACAGATGGAGGCGACCCCCGGCTCCGGCCAGTGCAACCATGGCCGGCCGACCTATATCGAGATCAAGCTCGGCGATATCGAGCGGCTGTTCGGGCGCAGCTGAGCCCTGTTTAGGGATCGGTTTGAAAAGGCTGGAAATCGCCGGGCCTAGGGAGTATGGCAGGTTGAGACACGGCAGGAGACGAGAGATGAACCGTTTTGAAGGTGGCATAAGCCGCGAGGCCCGCATCCGCTATCTGGATGGCGACTACCAGATCATCGGCGCCGGCTCCTACGTCACCTGCGCGATGTCGGGTAAGACCATTCCCGTTGACGAACTGCGCTACTGGAGCGTCGCTCGTCAGGAACCCTATGCGGATGCGCTGGCCTCGCTCGAAGCGGATAAGCGCGCCGGCGTGCTGCCCAATCAGAAGCGCTGAGGCGGACGCGGTTTGCCCGGAGAGTGTTGGCACGCCGTGGCGTGCGGCGACCGCCCCTCATCCGGCCTGTCGGCCACCTTCTCCCCGCAGGCGGGGAGAAGAGACTTGCGGCACTCTTTCCCGTTTCCAAAGCTTGAAACTCGAGGCCGTCAAATCCACGAAGAGATACCCTCTCGTCGCCTGCGAGGAATAGGGTTAGGGGCTGTCGCCGCGGTTTGCGCGCAGCCTGCGAACCGCAAAATTGGCAAATGCCGTGTCAATGATCTTCGCCGGCCCGTTGTGGTCGTCAAAAACCATCTCGACCTCGACCACCCGGCAGCGTTCGGCCAGTTGCTGGGCGCGTCCCTTCCCTCCGCACAGCCGGACAAAATCCTTCGACGTGGTCACCAGTTGCAGATGATGGCGGGAAGCCTCGTCGAGGAGATCAGCGATCTCGGCCTCGCTCAACTGCGCATGATCACCAAAAGCGCGCCTCTCGACGATACGAGCGCCCAAACCGTCCAGCGTCCGATAGAATTTGGCGGGATCGGCAATGCCGGCAAAGGCCAGCACGCTGGTACCGGCGAGATCGTCGGCATTGCGCGGCATCAGCGTGGCAACGAACACCGGCTTGCCGGCCCGCGCCGTCTGGCGCACCAGCGCGTCGGCGGCGGCGCCGTTGCCGACTTTGAGAATTGCCGACAGCTGTCGCATCTGTGTGTCGAGCGGCGCGCGCAGCGGGCCGCCGGGGACCAGATGGCCGTTGCCGATGCCGCGCACCGTGTCGATCACCACCAGTGCGTAGTCGAGCACCAGGCTGGCACTCTGAAAACCGTCGTCCATGATGATCAGGTCGGCACCGGCCTCGATCAGGCGCCGGGCACCCTCGGCACGGCGGCGCGAAACCACTGTCATCGCCTCGCGCGCCAGCAGCAGCGGCTCATCGCCAACATCGGCCGCCGTATGGTTTTGCGGATCGACCAGCGTCACCTGTTTCAGCCGGCCGCCATAACCGCGGCTGAGAAAACCGGGCTTGAGGCCCTTGGCATGGGCGGCACGCGCGAGCGTAATGGCGGTCGGAGTTTTGCCGGCGCCGCCGACGGTGAAATTGCCGATGCAGATCACCGGCAGCGCCACGGACACGCGCTTGGCCTGCCACATGCGGCGTCCGGCGATTTTGCCGTAGAGCCACGAGACGGGAAACAGCAACCACGAGGGCCAATCCGCCTTTTTCCACCAGAACGACGGTGCTTGCGATGCCATGCTTTTTTGACCCCTGCTTCTACCATCCGCTTCTAGCCCAGCACCGCGGTCATTTGAAGCGCGGGCGCCCCTTTTCAGGCATGTGATTTGTGTGGCAGCACGCTTTCCAGCTGGGTGATATCCTCGAGACAATAATGCGCGGCGGCACTCAAACTGTCGCGCGAGCCGGTGCCGGTCAGCACGCCGATGCGCAGGCCGGTGCCGGCATTGCGGCCCATGTGCAGGTCGTGATTGTTGTCGCCGACCATGGCGACCTCATAGGCCTCGAGGCCGACGGCGGCGCAGAAGGCCAGTACCATGCCCGGTTCTGGCTTGCCGCCAAAACCGCTGTCATAGCCGGCAACGAAATCCACCATGGTGTCGATGCCGAAGCGGTGGGTCATGGCCCGGATCGAGTCCTCGTTGTCGCTGGAGGCGATTCCGAGCTTGTAGCCGAGGGTCTTTAGCCGCTGAAACAGCGGCGCCAGGTCGGTGACTGGCACGGCGAAATCGGTTGCAGCGGTAAACAGCGCGTCAAGCCGGGCGGTGAGCACGTCGGCCGGCAGTGGCGAGCCGGCCGCAACCAGGCCATGGGCGATCTCGACAGTATTGCCGGCGGCCAGCAGGCTGTCGGGGATGATGGCGCCGGTGGCCGGGTCCATGCCGCAGGCGCGCAGGAGATGATCGGCGAGCGCGGCATCGCCGTCAGCGGCAATCTTCGCCAGTTCGCGATTCACTGGCCCCCAGCTCTCGTCATATTTCAGCAGCGTGCCATCCTTGTCGAACAGGATGCCACGAATGACCGGAGATGGCGTGTCGCTCATTCGCCGGGCATGCCCTTGGGCTGCAGCCGGGCCTTGACGGTCAGCGGATTGATATAGGGCTCCAGCCCCTTGATGGTGGCCGACAGGGCGCCACGCATGTCCTGGATGCTGACCTGGCCGGCGTCGATCATCTTGTGGCGGGCCGTGTCGTTGGACAGCAGGTAATGCACGGCTTTCGCCAGCATCTCGACATCGCGCACCATACGGGCGCCACCGCTGCGCACCAACCGGTGGTAGGCATCGCGAAAATTCTGGACATTGCTGCCCGAAAGCACCGCACAGCCGAGCATCGCCGGCTCCAGCGGGTTCTGGCCGCCCTCGGCATGCAGCGAACGGCCGACAAAGGCGAGCTCGGTCATCCGCAGATAGAGGCCCATCTCGCCGATCGTGTCGCCGAGAAAAATGTCGGTGTCCGGGGTAATGGCATCGTTGCGGGTGCGGCGCGCCACTCTCAGCCCCTGTTCAACCAGCATCGCCTCGATCGCATCGCAGCGCTCGGGATGGCGCGGCACCAGGATTGTCAGCAGGTTGTTGCGGGCTTTTAGCGCCTTGTGCACCGAGGCGACGGCCTTTTCCTCGCCCTCGAAGGTCGAGATCGCCGCCCAGGTTTTGCGCTCGCCGATATCCTTCATATAGCGGGTCAGCACCGCGTCGTCATGCGGCGGCGGGTCACTGTCGCCCTTGAGATTGCCGGAAATCAGCACCGGCCAGGCGCCGAGATCGCGATAACGCTCGGCATCGACATCCGACTGGGCGATCACCAGCGCCAGCTTGCCG
>Ga0247730_1001965_pt1 | contig 10426 bp, 11 predicted proteins | sample UWRJL073202C2_FD_180959 | JGI IMG/M metagenome (GOLD analysis project Ga0247730, IMG submission 180959) | Plant litter microbial communities from Arlington Agricultural Research Station in Wisconsin, United States - UWRJ-L073-202C-2 | ecosystem: Environmental > Terrestrial > Plant litter >...
GCGCCGCTGGGTGATCCGCAGGAAAGCCGAGGTTGTCGCCGCGGTACGTGGTGGCCTGTTGAGCTTGGAAGAAGCGTGTGAGCGTTACACGCTGACGGTGGAGGAGTTCCTGTCCTGGCAGTCCTCTATCAGCGACCACGGCTTGGCAGGGCTTCGCACGACGCGGATCCAGCAATACCGGCACTAGCGGCCGGGCGACGGTCATGATCAGCCTGCCCTGCCCCGCAACAGCGGATGCAGCAGGCTGACCATGATCGCCGATCCTGCATAGAACCACAGCCCTGGCTGGGTCACGGCACTCGCCAGCCCGCTGGTCTTGGCGGCAAAGATCACGATCGCCACCAGCATCACGTCCATCATCGACCATTTTGCCAGATACGGCACCAGTCGATGCAGCAGGCCATCCCCTGCCGGCCCGCCGATCGCCTCCGCCGCCACGCCGATCAGCTTGACGACCGGAAACAGGATCGACAGCAAGAACACCAGCCCTGCCAGAACCTGATCGCCGCCGCGCCACAGCGAGACGACGATCTCGAGCAGCGACGGCGTGTTGCTGAAAAAATACAGCGTTTCAAACCGCATCAGCGGCAGTGTCAGCCCGAGCGCCAGACACAAGGGTGCCAGCACCAGCAGCGTCGATTTCAGCCAGATCATTTTTTACCGCCCCGCCCCTGCCTTGCCCGCACTATTGGCGGTGAGAAAACTGTCTTACAGGCTTTGCCGATTGTCTGCAGACATTTGAGCGCGCGGCAGCAGGACGCAAATCTTAACGCCGCGTCCTGAAAACGCACAAAGCCGCATGCGCTGGAAAACCTCCATCACATGCGGCCTGTTCGATAAAAGGACCTTTGGTCTTGGCAACCGTTAACGATTGCCGCGATGGCTAGGCCCGAATGCGCATTGCGCCATCGCGCTCTTCCAGCGCCGATGCCTTGGCGTGCTCGGCCTGAACTTCTTCAAGCACCAGTTCGGCCGCTTCCTGCTGTACCTTCAACTCGCGAATGGATACCTGCAGATTGTCGGCCCGCTGACGGGCAGCCTTGGCAAAGGTTGGGTAGGCGAAATGGTTCGGATCCGAAATTCCGGATTTCTTCTCTTCCAAGGTGATCTGGTGCTCCAGTTCCTTGGACATGCGGTCGAATTCCGACATCATCATCTGCAACTGTTGCAGCTGGCGACGTTTTTCGTTCACCTGAAAAAGCTTCAGGCGCAATAGGCTGTCACGCGACTTCATACGCAATACTCCCGTCATGCGAGACCATGGCCTGCACACATATTTTGCCCGTCTGAACGACCTGGACCAGATCGGATCAAAAAAAGTTCACTGACGTTAACAAAAAACTACCGTTGGTAACCTTTCGTTTACGGGCATCGTTAATGATAGAGGAGATCATTTAAGGGTCGGTAAATGCCAAGTCCGATTATTCGGTCTTAGACAATGATGAGTCGGATGAGTCAGTTAGCGTGTTTTGTTCACGTTCTGATTCACCTTTGGCGATGACAGATTCACGTGCAAAATCAGGGAAGTGCCATTTTTATTTAATAAATTCGATAAGCCTTGCCAGAGGTCATTAGAATTTGTTAACCATTTGGTGGCAGCCTCCAAATCAGGCAACGACTGGATCCGTATCGCGTAAGGGGGCAAATGATTACCTTTCGGCGGCGGTAAAGGGGATAAATATGCGGGTTCTACTCATCGAAGACGACAGCGCGACAGCGCAGAGCATCGAACTGATGCTCAAGTCGGAAAGTTTTAACGTTTATACGACCGACCTCGGCGAGGAAGGCGTGGATCTGGGCAAGCTGTATGATTACGACATCATCCTGCTCGACCTCAATCTGCCTGACATGTCGGGTTACGAAGTTCTGCGGACGCTGCGGCTGTCCAAGGTCAAAACACCTATTTTGATCCTCTCCGGCATGGCCGGCATCGAGGACAAGGTTCGCGGTCTGGGCTTCGGCGCTGACGATTACATGACCAAGCCGTTCCACAAGGACGAACTGGTCGCGCGTATCCACGCAATCGTCCGCCGTTCCAAAGGCCATGCCCAGTCGATCATCATCACCGGTGAACTGATCGTCAACCTGGACGCCAAAACTGTCGAAGTCGGCGGCCAGCGCGTGCATTTGACGGGCAAGGAATACCAGATGCTGGAGCTGCTTTCGCTTCGCAAGGGTACGACGCTCACCAAGGAAATGTTCCTCAACCATCTCTATGGCGGGATGGACGAGCCGGAACTGAAGATCATCGACGTGTTCATCTGCAAGCTGCGCAAGAAGCTTGCCAATGCCGCCGGCGGTGCCAACTATATCGAAACCGTCTGGGGCCGCGGCTACGTGCTGCGCGAACCGGAAGTGGCGACCTATCTCGAAACCGCCTGATCCGGCCTTTTGCCTGATATGAACCTGCCGAAAGCCTGTCCCGTTTGTTCGGGACGGGCTTTTTGTGTGTTTGCGCGGATTTTCAGAGACCCGAAAATCCGGGCTGAAAGTGCATGAACGTGGGACAGTATGAGCCCCGCGCTCCCACTTCTCCCCAGCGGGGAGTAGCTGGCCGACAGGCCGGATAAGGAGGTGGCGCGGCGAATTTAGAAATCACGGAGAAGCCCCTCATCGCCTCGCGATGCTCGGCACTTCTCCCCGCAGCGGAGTGGGCGCGCGCGGCAAGCTCCATCGCACAAAGCACCTTTTTAGTTTTGGAAAGTTTACGCCGCCACCGCGTAATTGCCGAATACCGACGTCAAAATCTTGCGGTCGAACGGCTTCAGCAGGAAATCGTCGGCACCGGCGCGTTTACCGAGCATCATCTTCTTCAGATCGGCCTCGATGACGCAATAATAGATCCGGCAGCTTTTGCCCTGCGGCAAAGCGCGAATGGCGGCAATCAGGTCGAGGGCACCATCCATGCCGGCTTCGACGATCAAAATATTCGGCAGATCTATCTGGCAGCGGCTGATCGCCTCCAGTGCGCTCGAGGCTTCGGTGACCAGGAAATTCAGTTCCGACAGGATCTTGCGCCCGACCTTGCGCACCACATCCGAACTATCCGCGATCATCAAACGCTGCATCTGAAATCCCCTTGTCCGCCCACCCCGGTGCGGAAAATGCCGGCATCAGGATTACGACGCTTCCCGCTAAGGAATCGTTACCACGCAATCCTGATGCCTGCATTTTTATGACACAGGATCAGCTACGATCGATTTGGCTGTGAAGGTGATGCTTTCGTCGGTGGCTTCGTAGGCCAGTTCCATGTTGGCCTCGTCGGCCAGCAGCACGGTGTAATAAGGCTGAATCGAATGCGCATCGATCGACTCCTCGATCGAGCCGGTCAGCAGTTCGGCGAACTTCGACGGCACGCGCATCATCCGGCCTTTGGACACAAGCGTGAAGGTCGCATCATATTCCGGATTTTCCAGCGTGATGTCGATCGAACCGCCGCGCGGAATGGCGCTGTAGGCCACCAGGAACAGGTTAAGCAGCATTTTTACCCGGTTCTTCGGGATGATAACGCGCGGGCCGTTCCAGGAAACCTCGGTCTTCTTTTCGGCAATCGCGAAATCCTTGGCCGCCTTTTCCGCTTCGCCGGTGTCGATCGACGCGCCGACCGAGCCGGAAGCGCCGAACGCGAGACGGGCGAATTTCAGGCGTACCGAGGCATTGAGCGCCGAGGTGCGGATCAGATCCATGGCGTCGGCATCGGCGCCGCCCTCGTCAAGGAGTTCCAGGCCGTTGTTGATGGCGCCGACCGGCGAGATCACGTCATGGCAGACCCGGCTGCACAGCAGCGCCGCCAGGTCTGGGCCTGTCAGTGTCAAAGTGGGATTCTTGGGCATCAAACTCTCCTGAAGAGGCGGGTCGCAGCGGACTGCGCCCAAGCCTCGCACATCGATATGGCGTGTGGCTTTTTGAAAACAGCGTCCGCCATAAAGACACCATAGTTGGTAAACCGATTGTTAAGATCATAACAGCAAAATAGGGACGTCGTTAACAGGCGGCTCTGCCTCTGACTAACATGGACGGACACGACGATGCGCCTTCAAATTTTTCGCACTATTGCCCGACAGGCCCTGCTGGCTTTGACGCTCTGCGCCGTTGGCCTGACCGCTCCTGGCGCAGCCCTTGCCGCCGCCGACAGCGAATATACCGCACAGGAAATCGTCGATGCCGGCCATTCCTTCTTCGGCTCCACCAGCGGCGGCCTTGCCAAGGTGGTCGAAAAGGCCTTTGCGCAATACGGCCTGCCGAACGGCTACATTCTCGGCCAGGAAGGCTCTGGCGCCTTCATCGCAGGGCTGACCTTTGGCGAGGGCCAGATGTACACCAAGAATGCCGGCGAGCACCCGGTGTTCTGGCAGGGCCCTTCGCTCGGGCTCGACTATGGTGGGCAGGGCACGCGCTCGATGATGCTGGTGTACAATCTGCCCAGCATCGAAAGCCTGTACGCCCGCTATGGCGGCGTCAGTGGCTCGGCCTTTATCGTCGCAGGAGTCGGCATGACAGTTCTGCGCAACAACAATGTCGTAATTGTTCCTATTCGCACCGGCGTCGGCGCGCGACTGGGGATCAATGTCGGCTATCTCAAGCTCACCGGCCAGCCCACCTGGAATCCGTTCTGAGTATTTCTCAAGCGTTACTCTTGACGTGATGTTGAAGAACATCAGCAAATTTACTCTATTCGGCGTTAGTTTGTTGTTGTTTTCATTTCGGCACGGGATCGGCTTGCGCGTCACACCGGAATGCAGCAAGATCGTGCCTGCCGGACAAATTTTACTCCCGTCGAGATGGTCAGCCCGTGATTGAATATGCGCTCTTGTTCGGACTGGGCTTTCTCAGCGCGGCGCTGCTGGGCATGCTGGTCACGCCGGCGATCCATCGCCGCGTCGTCCGCTACACCGAAAACCGGATAAAGGCGACGATGCCGATCAGTCCCGCAGAAGTGCGGGCACAAAAGGACATGGCCCGCGCCGCCTATGCCGCCGAAAATGCCCGCACCAAACAGGATCTGATTTCAGAGCGCAACAGGAGTTCGGGGCTGAGGCTGCGACACGAACAGCTGGTCAGGGAGACCAGCCGGGCGATCAGCGAAAGCCAGGAACTGCAGATCCAGATCAACGACATGAATGTCGAGGCCGCCGACCTGCGCTCCGCGCTGCGACGCGAGGAAGCGGCCATCGCCCAGCTGAAGGCGGCACTGGCGGGTTCGGAAGCCACGACGGCAGCCAGGGACCGGCGGATCGAGGAACTGCAGCGCAATCTGACCAAGCTCGGTTCTGACCTCGATGACATGCGCATCGACCTTGCAACCAGCGAGACCGAGGTGGAGAGTTTCCGTTTCCGCGTCAATGCGCTGCGGGACGAGCGCGATACCCTGCGTGGCGACCTGAAGCTCACGACCCAGCGCGCCAAGGAGGCTGAGCATCATCTCAGCCAGGAGCAGCACCGGCTGTTGCGGCTGGAAGAAAAGCTGGCGCGTGAGCAGACAGACCGGGCAAACCATGAGACGGCGCTGGAGCGGCGCGTCCAGGAAATTGCACGGTTGAAGGAAAAGCTGAAAATTGCCATGACCGAAGCCCGCGAAACGGCAAAGGCAATGCGGGCTGCCGGAATAACCACCAAACCCGCCGTTCCCGGCAAGCCGAACGTCAAAAAATCCATTGCAACGATGACAGCCGACGCGCCGATCATGGTTGACGCCGCAGAATCCGTGGAGGTCGCATCGATGTCGGACGAAGAGATCGCGCAACTGACGGAGGAGTTGCGCAACCGCAGCGCTTCGCTTTCCGAGCGACTGATGACGCTGAAGCACGGTGAAGATGATGAGGGTCTGCGCGAAGAGATGGCGATCATCTCCGCTAAGATGGTGGCACTCACCGCTGCCGTCGAAGGCCCGGCTTCGCCGATCCACTTGGCTCTGGCGCAAAAACCTGCAAGCCGCGCCAGACGCAACCGCATCAGCCTTGCCGAACGCGCGCAAAGGATCATGCCGCCTTCGGACCAAGCCGCGCCGGATGCTCGTTAGAGTGTTGGCATGGAGCCCGCCTTAGGCTCCGGCCTATGTGATCATCATCCTTATTCCGCGCGAAAGCCCCTCATCCGCATTGTCGGGCACCTTTTACCCGCAGGCGGGGAGAAAGGACTCGCGGCAGGTTGAGGGGCAAAGCCTCAGCAAAGCGTAAGGTTCAATGCTCTGCAACGGGCTTTAGACGTATCCTTATCTGTTAGATATCTGAATCTGTTGGATATCTGGGCGCCAGCTTATCGTTGAACTTGCCTGGTCATGAAACGGTCCCGCTTCAGACGTGCTCAGACCCGCCCCTGCACGGCAGCGATCTGGAAAAGCGCGATCCCGGTTGCGGTCGCCGCGTTCAGGCTGTCGAGTCCGGTCGACTGGGCGATGCGGGCCGTGCGGAAGCGCGACAGCACTGCGTCCGGCAACCCCTCCCCCTCGGTGCCGACGATTAACGCCATGCGGTCGGAGGCCGGGATAGCGCGGATATCCACGGCGCCACCCGGCGACAGGCCCCAGATGGCAAACTCTTGGCCCGCCAGCGCCTCCAGCATGTCGAGAATCGATCCCTGGCGATGATAGGGCATGGTCAGCACCGAGCCGACCGAGACGCGCAGCGCCTTGCGGTAGAGCGGATCGCAGCAGGTGCTGTCGAGCAGCACCGCATCGGCATTGAAGGCAGCCGCATTGCGGAACATCGAACCGATATTGTCGTGGTTGGAAATGCCGCAACCGACCAGCACCAGCGATTTCTGAGGCAGTCGGTCGATCAGTCCGGCCATATCCGGCACGCCGGCCCGTTTTCCGAGCGCCAGCACGCCGCGATGCAGGGGAAAGCCGGCAATCGCATCCAGCACGGCGCCATCGGCGACATAGACCGGCACATCGGCGGGAAATTCGGACAGCAGGTCGGCGACGCCCTCGACCCGGTTGCGCAGCAGCAGAATCTTTTCGGCGACGATCCCGGCGCCCCTGGTATGCGCTGCCGCCAGCATTCGCAGCACCACCGTGCCCTCGGCGATGAACCGGCCGTCGCGACCCGTGAGGTCGCGCTCGCGGATCTGCGAGAACTCGGCGATCCGGCGATCGGCGGGATCGTCGATGGTGATCAGCGCAGGGCCGCCGGCGAGCGTCACGCTCAGTTGCCTGTGATAGCGATGTCGGCGACGATCCGGCCGACGCCGATATCGAATACGATCGCCTTGCGCTGACCATTTGGCAACACGCCGTAAAACAGCACCTGACCACCCGACAGCGAGGTCGAGGTTACCGTAAAGCCGGTCGGCAAGGCGAGCGTTGCCGACAGCGGCGCATCGGACGGCACGACGAAACCGGCGCTGCTGGCCACCGGCGCATTCGCCTTCGGCCGCGTCGCCTTGTAGACAACCGCGCCCAACACCGCCATAAGGCTGACGAACATCACGATCGCCGACACCAGTTGCAGCCGCACCATCTTGCGGCGGACAGCTTCCATCGCAGGGTCCAGGGGCTTTTCTTCCGGGACAGGCGGTTCGATATGGGACATGGACAAAAATGTTCCTGTTGAGTGGCGACGGCATTTTCGCGCGACCTTGGGTCTGCGCGTACAGACGCGGGAAAAATATCAATGAGTGACCCCTTTAAACAAGCGGACCTGCCAAGGAAAGTGCTGATTGCCGACGAGGCCGCCGAAGGCCGGCTCGATGCCTGGCTGACAGCGACGCTGGACGGCGAATTTTCCCGCAACCGCATCAAGGCACTGATCGAACAGGGCGCGGTGCTGATCAACGGCACGGCGGTTACCGAGCCGAAGCGCAAGATCAAGCCGGGCGACCAGATCGAGGTCGGCCTGCCGGAAGCCGAGGACGCGACGCCGCAAGGGGAAGATATCCCGCTCGACGTGCTTTATGAGGATGCCGACCTGATCGTGCTGGTGAAACAGGCCGGTCTCGTCGTCCATCCCGGCGCCGGCAACTGGACCGGCACGCTGGTCAATGCGCTGATCTTTCACTGTGGCGAAAGCCTGTCGGGCATCGGCGGCGTCAAGCGCCCCGGGATCGTCCACCGGCTCGACAAGGACACGACCGGCGTGATGGTGGTCGCCAAGAACGACGCCGCCCACCGCCACCTCTCCGACCAATTCGCCGACCATGGCCGCACCGGCCCGCTCGAGCGCGCCTATCAGGCGATCGTCTGGGGTCGGCCGCGCCACCTGCACGGCACCATCAACGCGGCCCTCGGCCGCGCCGGCGACCGCACCAAGCGCGCCGTCAAGAAAGAGGATACCGACGACGCGCGCGAAGCAATCACCCACTACAAGGTGCTGGAACGTTTTCACGAAAAGCCGGACGCCAGCAGCCTTGCCTCACTGGTCGAATGCCGCCTGGAAACCGGCCGCACCCACCAGATCCGAGTCCACATGGCCCATATCGGCCATCCCCTGCTGGGAGACGCCGAATATGGCGCGGCCTTCAAGACCAAGGCCAACCTGCTGCCGGACGACACCAAGGCCGTGGTTAACGCCTTCCACCGGCAGGCGCTGCATGCCTATCTGCTGCAGTTCGAACACCCGCGCACCGGCGAGACCATGCATTTCGAATCGCCGCTGCCGCCCGACATGCTGGTGCTGGCCGAAGCGTTGCGCCGCGAATAGGATTTTTTTTGCAAGGCGCGGATTCCGGTGCGCACGTTTTTCCGACGTCAGCGGAGCACCTGATACAAAGCTTTGCAGAACGCCGTTGAACAGCGCTGCGAGGAAGGAATTCGCAGCCGTGGAAAGCAAGGCGGCGGCCGATTGCCGCCTTGCACTGGACTAGCGGTGCGACCGGCCGGGCATGTCGGCAGTCGCGGACACCACGGCAACCGGCGCGGCGCCGTTGCTGAACAGGTGCTTGCGCACCAGCACGCCCATCACCCGGGCGGCGGTCGAAAACGTCATTTCGTCGAGCGGCCCCTCGCCTTCCCATTTTTTTGTCAGGCGTTCGGTAACGGCACCGACAATATTCATCGGCAGGATGTCGGTGCATTCGCGCATGGCATCGAAGACCGCGCTGATCGGCTGGACCTTGCCTTCGAAGGTCACCAGTGGTTCGTTCAGGTCCGACGCGTCCCAGTTTTCGAACGCATCGAGCGCGTCGGGAAAAGTTCCTGAAGGGTAATCGGGGCATGTCCATTGTGAAGCGGTGGCAGTGCATAGACCATGTCTGTCTCCTCTTTAAGGATCGGACCCAGGGGTCCGAGGCTTGGTGATGTGGACCATGTTTTTCGCACGCCGCACTGAGAGCGCGACCAAGGGATGATACAGCAATCGGCTTGACCCTGATAGCCCGATATAACCATCGGATATTTTTCGTGTACGGCAGCTGATGTTTATGCTATGTTCCAGACAACGCAGCCTCAGAGCTGCTTCTTAAGGCTGCTACGCTGACCTCTCTGTAGGCTAGAGATAACGCCGTCGTGATGCCGCCAACTGCTTGAATCACTGTTTCGCCGTACTTATCTGTCACATGGATTGGTGCGGGGTTCGGACAAGAACCCGCGCCATGCCGGCTTGCCTGAACAGGTGCGTTGTCGCACGGGGAGCCGATACTCGAATGATGAAGGGGGTGCTATCATGGCCCGCAATCTGCCATCCATTACCGCCGGAGAGGGAGGCCTCAACCGGTATCTCGACGAAATCCGCAAGTTTCCGATGCTCGAGCCACAGCAGGAATACATGCTGGCCAAGCGTTATCAGGAACATGAAGACCGTGGCGCCGCGCATCAGCTGGTGACCAGTCATCTGCGTCTCGTCGCCAAAATTGCCATGGGCTATCGCGGCTACGGCCTGCCGATCGGCGAAGTCGTGTCCGAAGGCAATGTCGGCCTGATGCAGGCGGTCAAGAAGTTCGATCCCGAACGCGGGTTCCGTCTGGCCACCTATGCGATGTGGTGGATCAAGGCCTCGATCCAGGAATACATCCTGCGCTCCTGGTCGCTGGTCAAGATGGGCACGACGGCCAACCAGAAGCGGCTGTTCTTCAACCTGCGCCGCCTGAAGGGCAAAATCCAGGCGATCGAGGAAGGAGACCTGAAACCGCATCAGGTCACCGAGATCGCCACCAAGCTGAAAGTGTCCGAAGAGGAAGTGATTTCGATGAACCGTCGCCTATCGGGCGATGCCTCGTTGAACGCGCCGATCAAGGCCACCGAAGGCGAATCCGGCCAGTGGCAGGATTGGCTGGTCGATGATCACGAAAGCCAGGAAACCGTTCTGATCCAGCAGGACGAGCTCGATACCCGCCGCAACATGCTGTCGAATGCGATGAGCGTGCTCAACGACCGCGAGCGCCGCATTTTTGAGGCCCGCCGCCTGTCTGAAGACCCGATTACGCTGGAAGAGCTGTCATCGGAATTCGACATCAGCCGCGAGCGCGTCCGCCAGATCGAGGTGCGTGCGTT
>Ga0247730_1001966_pt1 | contig 10410 bp, 14 predicted proteins | sample UWRJL073202C2_FD_180959 | JGI IMG/M metagenome (GOLD analysis project Ga0247730, IMG submission 180959) | Plant litter microbial communities from Arlington Agricultural Research Station in Wisconsin, United States - UWRJ-L073-202C-2 | ecosystem: Environmental > Terrestrial > Plant litter >...
CGATAACGTCTGCATGCTGGGATCCTTTCTTGGGTTTGGTTGCCTTAGTCGACTGCTTCACTTTCTCTGGAGAGTAGGAATCTGTAGACTGGGACCGACGTCCAGCAGTCGGAGGCAGAGGTTTGTTGTTGGCTGGAGGGACACTGTGGAGACGTGTGAGACCCTTGATCAGCATGACCAAGACGAGCAAAATACACACCCAGTTTGACTTCTAACTTTGACAGTGTCCCGAACAGCGTCCTCGCTGTTGCGATATTTGTGGGAGGGCATGGGAGTAGGATCAGAGAATGGGTCGAGCCGTGCCATGGGTCCAACCGTTAAGTACAATTGGGGTAGTGAAGGGGAGGCTAGAGCCAAGCGGGACCTCCCCTTTGATGGGAGTCACGTTATTTGTCCGGCCATCACTCGGCAAACATATTGGACTGGTGATTATTGCACCCGCACCTTCTGTCCAGCACGTCCATCTCTCCATGCCAGTGTCAGAGACTACGTTCTCGCGCCAGGCTGTGGCCGAACGCATTCTCAAGGGAGAAAATCTCATTGTCTATCGTGACCAGCTTCTGAAAATTCCAACGACGTGGCTGGAGAAACACCCTGGCGGTTCTCTTGCCTTGCTGCACTTTGTTGGGCGTAATGCAACAGATGAGATTGACGCGTTTCATTCAGAGGAAACCACGGCACTCATCAACAAATACGCGATTGGGGTCGTGAAGAACTGGGAGCCACTGCTTCCGCCAGTTGAATCTGGATGGGTTTACCAGAACAATACATGGTCCAGCGAATCCGTTCAGTATCGCCCAGAGCGAACTGAGATTCTGCTAGTCGAGAAACATCCCAAATACACTTCCGAACCTGCTCCTACCATGTCTTCTATTACTCCAGCCCCCACTACCCTTTCCTTTGAAGTCCAGGCGAAGCACTCGGAGGCATACATGCGCTTACAACAGCGTATTACCCAAGCTGGATTATATCAATGTCGGTATTTGACCGGTTATGGACCAGAGGTCGTGCGCTACCTTCTACTGGGAGCACTTTCCTACTTCTTCTATCAGAGATCATGGTTCATGACCAGCGCATTATTTCTTGGATTAATGTGGCACCAGCTCATGTTCTTCGTCCATGATCTTGGACACCGGGGTGTCACTCATGATTGGACAATTGACCGCCTCATTGCTATCCTCGTTGCGGACTTCATCGGTGGGTTGAGTGTTGGTTGGTGGGTAGATGTAAGCCCTAGTTCTGCTTCGTAAAGCGTTTGTAACTAATACGTCTGTCTTTCTCCAGAATCATAATGTTCATCACCGTAAGCAGTATTTGCGTTTACATAACACTTGCTCTCACTTACCCCATATTCTGCAGTGGTTACCAACCATCCTAGCCACGATCCGGATATCGAACATCTACCATTCTTCGCCATCTCACCCCGATTTTTGGAATCTCTGTATTCCTCTTACTACAAACGGACCCTGCACTTCGACTTGCCCTCACAGTTTTTCGTTTCTCTGCAGCACAAGCTGTTCTACATCGTCATGGCGTTTGCAAGGTTCAACCTATACCGTCTATCCTACATGCATTTGTGGAAGAAGTCATTTGACACAAAGCGTGGTGCTAATTGGGCTTGGCGACTTGAGTTGCTAGGAACTGCATTCTTCTGGGTGTGGTTTTCGCGCGTGCTCATTGGCTGTGGATCGTGGAGGATGGCATTAGCTTATGTCCTAGTTAGCCATGCTGCCACTAGTCCACTCCACGTACAGGTGGGCATCTTTCCCCTCTCATAATTGGAAGCTTCTCACTCTAGGGACAGATTGTGTTATCCCACTTTTCCATGTCAACAGAAGATTTGGGTCCAGGGGAATCTTTCATGTCTCGTCAGCTGCGTACAACGAGCGATGTTATCTGTGACCCCTCCATCGAATTTATTCACGGAGGGTTGCACTTGCAAGTCACTCATCATCTCTTCCCCAGACTTCCTCGTCACAATCTCCGTGAGGCAAGTCTGATTGTCAAGGAGTTCGCGAAGGAGGAAAACTTGGAATATGCCGAGTTTGGATTCGTTGAAGGCAACAAGGATGTTTTAGGCGTTCTGAAGGCTGTTGCTGGTCAGGTTGGAATGATGGCAAATGTGGCCAACGTAGAGGCGAAGTGTGCTGTGGATAAAAAGATAGAGCTCGCTAATGCAGCTTATACCCATTAGAATTGACATAATTCGTAGAGCTTTCAATAGATTCATCTGGAACCAAAGGATTACTTTCTGATTATTAAGGTGTATACTATGCAGATAGGGAGTCTACGATGTAGGGGGCGTCCTTCTTCAGCGTAGTTTCGAAGAAGTCGACAGCCTTTGCGTCGAGAACAATTCTGGACCAACGCAGAATGTCGTAAACGTTGAGCTCAGCAGCAGTGGTGAATGAGATTTCGGGAATATTGCGCATTGCCAACATCACCTCCTTCGGCAGTTCACTTTCGCCTGTGATGAAGAGGGTATGCTCGAGGCCAAGGTCCTTAATCCGCAAGGAAAGGTCTCGGGTCTTTGCACTTGGCCAATAGAACGTATGCATCACGGCGAAGCGCTGCTCTTTGACTTTCGTGCTCAACGCGACCCTCATGCCCATCTGAAGAACCTTTCTTGGCAGTTTCGTGCTGAAGTCGCGGGGTTTAGGTCCAAATGCAATGCCTCCACCTCGTCGAATGGGACTCTGAGCATCTCCCACTCGAGCCTTTCCGGTACCCTTCTGCCTCTGAATCTTCCTTCCTGAACCAACAACCTCACCACGAGTTTTGGTGCTTCCTGACCCTTGCCGAAGAGAGTCACGGTAGTGATTGACGCATAAATGGAGAATGTCACGTCGAATGGGGTGGTTAAAGACTGTGGGGTCCAAGACGACAACGTCTTCTGAAGCGGAGGTTTGGTCGGAGGGATGCCTTTTGAATGGTGCCATTAAGCTAACATGTACAGGACGTGCAATGGGTTGCGCTATTTTCAGGGAGAAGCTGGGGTGAGCAAAGCGAGAAATAGTGCTACTTCGATGGACGTACCAACTACAGGAAGTGCTGACGAGCTTGTAGCAGCGTCTACAGATATGCAACGCGCCAGGAAAGGTAGTGTTGTGCTTTTAGTAGCAGCCTGAAATCGTCTCAGTTCGTGTTCGTTGAAAACCAACAAAGAAACATACGCGCACTGCAAGGGCCAACATAACGTATTAGAGGCAAGAGGGGAAAGTCCAAAGTGGCAAATCCCGAAGTGGCTGGTAGTGTCACATACTGTCACAGTACTCTCACTATACCCACCAACTGTAATATTCATGTTGGCCTTCATCTCTCCCATTTGCACACTGAAGCGTGGATATACAAACGCATATCAGCTCCATATTTTTCTATGCCGAAAGTCCCTCGAGGTCTCCTCACACTAGAATAGATCCCCCGCAAAGATTTCAGATGTCTGCTCTGTTGTCATGTTGCCCTATTAGAAATTGCTTCACATGTCAACCCTCGACGCCGACACTGATGCTCACATGCTGGAACTTTGTGAATCCTTGACTAGCTCCTGTGCCTAGTTATCCGATATATAATGAACGTTGGGTGTCTTTCAGATGGTCCTTTCTCTCCCACTCTCTGTAATCCTGAAATTGTGGAACAATGCGGTCGTTCATCGTTGCCGCTTTATTTTCTGGCGCTCTCGCGGCGCCATCAAATACCACGGCTTCTAGAGCTGCATACCCATTCTCCAGAATTGTTGCGTTCGGAGATAACTTGAGCGATAATGGCAATGGTCTGTAGGCTCTTTGTGTAGTCCAGCTTCTATAACTCATTCCCACATAGGTTCGGTAGCGCATGGCGTTGCCCAGGATGGCGACCCATCTAACACCATATACGGCTTCAGAACTTGGACAAACGGCCCCATAGCTGTTTCTTATCTCGCAGGGCTTCTCGAAGTTCCCCTTGCAGTTGACTATGCCTACGGTCATGCAAGTGGTGGCAGTAAATTTGGCGCAACTATTGACAACAGCTACACAAAGTCAGATGCCAACGCGCCTTCGTCCAAGGATCAGATAGCAAACTACACGAGCTCTACAGAGTTTGCTCATGTTTCTGACGCGCTGCATTTCCTGTGGATTGGTGCCAACGACATTAATCTCTACCACTTATGGACCGATAACCCTAGCTATCCTTCCTTCGCGAAGGATTTTTCGGCACTGCTGACGGGGCAAGTTAAATCCTTGCTTGACGCCGGCGCACCATTCATCTTCTTCCCCAACTTGTACGCGAAGCACCTCTCGCGCTCATCCGAGTTCTATGCGGACACGCCTGAGAAAGTTGCAAACCTCGGTAGCATTATCCAAGAGGCTAACGCAGCCATTGCAAGCTCTTTGGCACAATTCGGGGACAGGGTGATCGTCTACGATGTTTTCAGCCGCATGGTAGAGATTTGGAACAACCATGACAATTATGGGATCAACTATGTCGACAAGCATATGCTGGATGCAGTTCCTTGACATGACCGGTCATGTTCACCAGTTAATAGCAGAAGATATGGCTAATGTTATTAAGGCAAAATTCAATTGAGCTATAGCGAGCACTTCGCATGCCCATATTTATTGCTTCACGCTAGCTAGGGCAAATTTTCGTGTAAGACTGGATAAATTATCAATAGAGAGTGTCTAGTTCACAGTTAGAGGAGATGCCGACTCACGGCCAAACTCTAATGTAACGCATGTACAGTTGCAATGTCACAGTGGTGCGTGACTGTCCGCTCGTCGCTATCGGAGACGGAAACGCCGCCTTGCAATCCTCAAGAACAAGGTGAGTAGATTGCGGCTCCAGTGCGACCTGGAAATTGACGCACTCTCTACAGACTGTGGCATAGATCAAGATGTCTACCTCAAAGGCGGTTCAGACGTTTGGCAAGAAGAAAGTGCGTTTGAAAACCAATCCTGCCAGTTCCTTGTCGATCTGACTTTCGTTTCTCTGTAGACCGCGACTGCTGTCGCCCACGCCAAGGAGGGTCGTGGCCTCATCCGTATTAACAGCCAACCCATTCAGCTTGTCCAGCCAGAGATCCTTCGTCTGAAGGTATACGAGCCTGTCCTTGTTGCCGGTGAGGAAGCATTCGGCCCTGTGGACATCCGTGTGCGCGTCAAGGGTGGTGGACACACTTCGCAGGTGTATGCCATCCGTCAAGCGATTGCCCGTGCCCTCATTGCATACTACGCAAAATACATTGACGCATCAAGTGCACTCGAACTGAAGAAGAAGCTCGTTGCATACGACCGTTCTCTCCTCATCGCCGATCCTAGACGGATGGAGCCCAAAAAGTTCGGTGGTCATGGTGCCCGTGCTCGCAGACAGAAGAGGTATGCACGCTTTGCCCTATCCACGAATCGAGCTCATCGAGTACCGCAGTTACCGATAATCGTTCTGTGTATTACATACATATGTTCTGTATTTCCATGCCTCTTTTCCAACAACATGCAATGTTATGTCTTTAGGCAACCAGCAGTCTGCTCATATTTGACAATTGTGAATAAATAACAATAACACTGAGTAACGATCTATTGCATGTCGTAGGGCCAATTGAACGGCTTTATGATGGTTGATGCTTGCCACGTGCACTCCATTCGCTTCGATTTCGTTCGACCCGCCTTGTCGATCTTCCCTTTCACCTTGACCTGCTTTACTCCTCGTTCACTTGCCTGCCGGACGCATTCCTCCTCGCTATTCCGCCTTTCTAATTGTCGAGGCGTGCATTGAAATCCGTCTCAATGTCTTCTCTACCTCAGCTCTTTGTTGGGCAACGCAATGAATCTATCTTGGTCTTCGTAGACCCTCAGCCACGAGCAATTACAAAACGCATGAAGCTCGTCAGGAAGCTTAGAGTTCGTCGTTTCTTTCAAGGCGAGCTCTTCTGGTCGTTGACCTTTTTTTGCGCAGTCCATGGGTGCCACTATAGCTACAGATCCGGCAGACGCGCCCTTCGTGCTGATTGACGCACAATCCGATTCAGGCAGAGAGCTCCTCAGAGGATGGGGTGACCGCCTTGACGCACCAATGCTACAGTATACGTGGGTCCAGAAATGCATCGACGCTGGCAGGCTCTTGCTTGGTGCTGACCAGTGGGGCGGATGTGTTGCAGTAGACGATGGTCGTCGCATTGGAGCTGAAGACGGCAGTACAGATGACGAAGATGGGCCAAGCCAGTCAGTATCACAGCTGTCTACCTATAATGAACAGCGATCTAAGGATTTTCCCCTAAGAAGCCCCCTGCCAACACCCCGAAATACCCCAGACGACCCTCGTCCTCGTCCGCGCACCCAACAGCAGACACTGCCAAACGCTATCTCTCCCCCTCTCCTTGTTTCCTCGCCTTTGCAACAGACCTTTGCAGGCTCCGTAACGCCAACGCCCTCTCCCAGGGACCAAGCATTTAACCAGGGCCTTCAGCACTATCACCCGCCTGGGCCTCCTGGATACTACCATCCTCTTATGCCTCACTTTGGGAATGCCCCAATGTACAACCAGCCTCACATTTCTTCTCATGGTCATAACATGGCTTATGGCCAAGCCCCTTCATTCTCCGTCATTGAAGACGTGTTGCAATTTGGTCATCAGGCGGGGAGCATGGCAGGCTATTCCCCTTATCATCCTGGGCCGTCCCAGCAACCACAGTCTCAAGCACCTCCTGAGGCTGCTCGCCGCACCAGTTGGGCAGGGTTTGCGGCAGAAATGAGTGGCTCAGGTGGTCCCCAAGACCAAGAGGACGTCAAACCTACTCAGTCACCCGTTTCTGCAAGGCCGTCGAGCACTGGTATTTTTGCTCAGCCGAGCGGCAAACCGCTTTTGTTCTGGATAGACATAGAGCTTCCTAATAAAGCTCGACCAAAGCTAGTGAAAGACATTACAGTGAGTGACTTTTATCTATATGGGGCGCGCACTAATTCCCATTCCTCAGAAAAACGGAGGCAAGATACATCTAATGAGAGAGTCGGCGGACTACGTAATCCTCGGGACCAACTCCAAGATCTTGTCAACAGTGATAGCAGAAGGGATAACGCCTTACAAGCCTGACCTCATAACGCGCTCCCTGGAAAGAAACGCATTGCAGGACCCGGACGAATTTGCCTTAGGAACGAAGGTGAAAAGGCGTAGCGGTCCTAGCAGTGACTCGGACTCTTTTAATTCGCGGAAGGCCCCAAAGACCGGTTCTCAGATTGCAAAGGCTCCAGGAAGTAGCAGTATGGAGCGTGCGCAAAAGCCGCAGAGTAACAGAAGTCAGCGTACAGAGAGACCCACCAGCAAAACAGAAAGTGCGATCACCACGCCTATCATCCCAAAGCGAGAGCTTGACCTTGAGGAACTCGACGATGGCACATCCAGCCGAAAGCGTAGAAAGGTGTCTGCTCCAGCAAGAACCACGCGTTCTACGCCGTCGCCATCACCACCTCCTCAGGCAGCCAGTTCACATGCATACACTCAAGAAGATCAGGACTTTATCAAAGCCTATGCCAAATATGCGTTCGATGAAAATCCAGAGATCAATAACTCCCAACTCGCTGAGAGAATCTTTAAGAAGGTAAGTCCTTTTCAGGCTGAACGGAAAGTCGTAGATTGACAATCATCCTACCAGCTTCGACGCCACACTTGCAATTCGTTGAAAACATACGTAAGTCAGGGTGGTAGAGGGTACGACATGGTAGCAGCAATTCGGAAGAAGGCTGGGATCAACAAACGTAAGAAGGAGAGGGCAATTGCTGATGAAGATGCTGTTACGGTTGCGATGCAGGTCCAATACTCGCCTCGCCAGCCATCGCAGGAGATGTTGATAGAGCACGATATGGAAGTCATGAGCAAATTCCTGGTAAACGAAGATAACGATCAGGGTGACGATGCCATGTACCAGGCCCTGGCGGCGAAGGCGAGCATTACTTTCGAAAGCAAGAAATCATCGTTGGCTGACTGATACTATGCAGTTCACCTGTAGGTCTGCAAACAGCTGGGAGGATTTTTTCGCTCAGCACTCGGACGAGGTGACGAGGAGATTCGATGCAATGGCGGCTGAGAATGAATAAAGGATTGACTGTATATACATTATGCCAGTATTTAAACCTTGTCTAGTTCATTGATCTCGCTCTTCACGCGCGCAACCAAATCTTGCTCCTTGAAGAAGGGTTTCTGGATAACGTGTTTGGGTGGTCCGTTAAGTCCTCCCATATGGTCGAACGCTCCCATGGCTGCTCCAAAGAATACGCATCCACCAACGGCAGAAGGAAGAGACCCAGCTGATAGGACTCGGTAAACAAAAAGGAATCGGTTGCTGAAGCGTTTACATACCTCGTAGCCCTCCCAAGAAACCAGCTGCACATCCGGCGGCGGCTCCATTGACAGCATCGTCTGTCCGCCGCGAGTTTGCAACAAACGTTTCAGTGAATGCAAAGGTTGCCCCCATTACAGCTACAGAAACGAGGTAAATGACGAGGTAAGGAGACAAAATTCAACGAACGCACCAAAGAACCCGATGGTCCCACCCGACCTGGTAATAACACCAAACGCACCCCGCGAGTGGTTTGCAAAGGCATTCTGCACAGTGCTCACGAATATTCCTGCAACACCTGCGATGGTCCCAACGCGGTATGCGCTCTGTAGAGCTGATTTGTGCTCGAAGTCGCCGTCCGGCATAATGATGGTCAAGAGTAAATAATGTCACGCGTTACCCGATTTGTGTTCGCCTCTCGGCGCGCGTCTCTCAAGCTCTCTCTTTCTCTCTTTCTCTTTGTCTTAAGTCTCGCATGTCTGACAACGAATATACATCAGGACGCTCAGGGTACTTACATGATGGAAGCGTATATATTGTGGAGTCGCAGCACCATATCTGCTCCTGGACGGTCGACTTAAAGACTGCGCCTGGACGCTGTGACCAATCTGAATATCCAAACCTCAACACTACCTTCTATATAGCTACACCACCTTTGCTATTACTGCAAACGTGACATTCGAACCAACTGGTAAATTCTCGTTTGCTCAACTGAGAAGAGTAGTTGTCGATCAAGTGAAGTTATGTAAAAGGGTCAATGTTTATCAAAACTGGTACTTAGAGAATTCCAATTTCCTCGTTTGCCACATCCCTCAGCCACCGCACTACGAATTCTAGCGGTACTTTCAACGATTTACCACAAGTAGCAGAGTAAAATCGCAGGACAGTCGCTGCCTCCGGATGCTCAGATAGTCATTGAAGCAGGCATGCTCACAATTCCTTCAATGTCATGCTTGAGTTTTTTGAAGAACGTTTCGCAACCAGCGTAGGCGTTTTCGGTTATCGTCAGGAAATCAGGAAAATTGAGACTTCATGTGCCATTGCAAATTGAAGCTATCAGGCGAAGACCGGGTTTCCTTCCTGATGATCGCAAAACGTTGTTGTAGGTCTGTGGCATGCGTCGTGGCCAATGTGGCCAAAAAGATGATGAACTGAAAAGTACTAATAGGTTTTCCAAGATCAAACTTGTAGGCGTTGCGCTCGTAGATTCTGGTCCTAATATGCTAGTGAAGCAGTGAACAACGGAAACTGGTTTCAAAATAATGTCATAACATACTTCTGAAGGGATCCTGCCACCAGTTTTGAGTGTGCTTGCAATAGTGCAAGTAACAACCCCAAGTGTGCCATCAGTGAGAAGTGAGAAAACAGGGAAGTCAAGGACACCCAGTGCCGCCAAGCATTTGGCCGTGGAAGCTGCATTCATACGCATTCGATTTACACCTGCCACCGGGTCTGTGCTTGCAAGCTTCGTACTGTGATCCACAAGCAGTAGAGGAAGGTCCATTTCATAAGAGCCGGAGGTCTCATGTATGAGAGCAGAGCTATCTTCTTTGTCGGACAAAGTTTGGCCGAGTATCGTCGAAGGGAGAGATGAGTCCTGAATGCGGCTGGGAGGAACAAGGAATGCTTGTTCTTCAAGAACACTATACTCTGAAATGACACGGGTTGAAGCGAAGAGGTCGTGTCCATTCGTGATATCGGGTAGCCACGAGTGTCGGGTAGGTCGGAGGTGCGTCTTGCAGCAATGAGTGTCTTCTATCGGAGTGGCGAAGAGCGTGGAGAGGGGTTTGACAGGAAAGGGATGCTTACTAGTAACAACGAGATCACAAATTCCCACATACGGCTCATGGGTCGCGGGATGATCTTCCGCAGCTACTTCGAGGAAAGGATCAAGCATTTCGGCTTGATTCAAGTCCCTAATGACAGCCATTTCTTGAGGTTGATGCGGGAAGGCACAGAACTCATGGTCGACTTCAAAACTGACTTTCCCTTGGGCAAATTTGAATCCTCGCCGATCTTCGTATGAATGGAGGGCGGTATAATGATCGTTCTGCGCCAAATTCAGCAATGCTTGAAAACTAAACAGGGATGAGAACAGTTAGGCG
>Ga0247730_1001967_pt1 | contig 10406 bp, 18 predicted proteins | sample UWRJL073202C2_FD_180959 | JGI IMG/M metagenome (GOLD analysis project Ga0247730, IMG submission 180959) | Plant litter microbial communities from Arlington Agricultural Research Station in Wisconsin, United States - UWRJ-L073-202C-2 | ecosystem: Environmental > Terrestrial > Plant litter >...
TACCCTCGCTCACTTCGGAGGTAACGAGCATCAGCTTGCCGGAGACGACGTGCAAGGTGTACGGGCAGCGACGGAGATCCGTATTCTGTTCGGTCCACCAGCCGGCCGCGACGTTGGCCGCGCCGATCCGCTCCGTGATCTCGCGCAGCGCCTTCACTTCGTCTTCGAGTCCGACGTGCAGTCCCTTCTCAAGCTGATCGGCCAGTGCATACAGCACGCGGGCGCTGTGCTTGTCGTTATCGCTGCTACCGCCCTTGAGCGTGCCATCCGCCACGCCGGCAAGCGTGCGGATATACGCCGGCACGTCCGCGTCCGTCACGACGAACATGCGGTCAAGCATCTGGTCGAGCCCTTCGAAGATGTGCCCGATCTTGTCGTTCGGGATGCTGAAGCCGTCCTCATCCATCAGATCGTTCAACATCGTCCGCATAGCCGCCACAGCGTTGATTGGCGTGATGAGTGGCGGTTCGGTGCCCGGAACCGTGAAAACATGCTCCACGGCGTCCACAGACGACGAGGCGGGCAGCAATTGATAGTTGAAACCCTTGCGATCGTCATCGATTGTGACTTTGAGGGTTTCCCCGCCGACGAGGGTCATGCCGCCAAATGCCATCGTAAGATGGTACATCGGTGTAGACGAAGGGGCGTAGTGGACCGGCACGACCGCGATCCTGTGCCCGTGCGCCGGCCGGATGATCCCGAACGAACCTTCGGCGCCGTCTGTGATGTGGATGGCGTCTTCAGCCGTTATGTCGCCGCTGTCGTGCATGATCGACAGGCCGGTTTCGATGAGCCGCCTAGCGACCTTATCGATGCTCTTGCCGTCGCTACCAAGCGAGTCGATCAAGTCGTTTATCTGATCTCGGATCTTCATGTTAATCGGTCCTCCGGTGGTGTTAGTTGGTGCGGGGCTTGTCGAGTTGAGTAGCGTATCCCGCCATCTTCTCGCCGCCTATCCCTCGCTCAAGGCAGAAGTCGTCCCATTCGTAGGCGTCAACCCAACGTTCGGGGTGATGGAATCCCCAGCGCCGCAGCACGGGTCCCGTCACGAATATCGTTATAGCGGGCATCTCGACTTGTCGATTGCGATAATTCGTCAGGTCGAGATCCACGCTCTGCGCCATCTGGATCATCGGGGCATCGTCGATCCGCTCCGTGGGAAGCTGAAGGCGATGCGCGCAAGAGCCCCGTGGCCGGAACTGCATCGAACCGGGACCGAACCAACGCTGCGTGTGGACGCCGCCCCTCTCGATTGTATGCTCGTAATAGCCGCCACTAAGCACGATGCTGAAGTTCCACCACGGATGATCGTGCAGCGCTGTGTCATCGTCCGAGCGAAGGACGTGGTGCAGATAGCAGTTGAAGAAGGCGTTCCGTTTGATGTGCCACCAGCGCAGCATGTAGGCCGGGATGCTGGCGTTCGTTGGAATGCGAATGTCGTAAGGCCGCGCCGATGTCTTCGCGTCGTGCCAGCGAAGTAACTTCGCGGTCAGGCTAGGCGGCAACGTCTTCACGACGTTCGCCAAGAACCAGAAGCAACACCACACGGGGGTGAGCAGGATCAAGGCGGCGTATCCCTTGATCCACGCACCCGTGCTGTACTTGGTGCCGGTTGGATTGTTGACGGTCGAGCCCCGTCTACGCTGATCGTTGCCGAGTGTCATAACAAAGCCTCCACGCTTACTGTGCCTGCCTGTTCCACGGTGGCCGGCGTTCCGTTTTAGGTCGTGCATCAGATGAAATCATCCGGCCATAGCTCGGGGAGATCCACACAGGCTTTCTCGTCGAGAATGAAAGTCTTTCCGTCCTTCAGCCGATAGGAGCGACCGTTCTTCGGGCGCTCCCGGTAACGCACGCACACTACAGGTGATAGCCTGTTTGCAGCCAAGAAAGCTGTCCGGTCTGTACTCGCGATCATGGTCGATCTGGCCTCCAACCCATCATTCGGACAAATGGCGTCGTCTGTACGTGGAAGGGCGGAATGATTTCAACCTTCTCGTCGAACTTCTTCAGGAGCAACCCCGAGTAACCGGACGACAAGCCCTTCTGGTGGGACAGGGTGATGTGAAACATGCGATCTTCGCGAGGCTGAAACAGCCGGCCGTTGACGGCCACGGCGAGAATGTCGAATCCCTCGTCGAGCAGATAGAGCCGTCCGTACGCGATGATCTCGGCTGGCGGGGGTGGTGCGTCCTCCGCTTTGCATAGATCCAGCGTGACGTGATCCGCACGCACGACATCGAATCGCGGTGAGAATCTAGACAGGATATCGTAGTGCGCTGGATTGGCGAGCCCCCACCCCTTGTACGCCTGCGTCATCGCCCGAACCCCTTGTTCACCTTGTCGCCGAAGGCCTTGGCTTCCGCGTAGGTGTCGAACTTGATACGCCGGCCGCGCTTTTCCATGAAGACTTGCTCCACACCTTCCTTGTGTTCGGTGTACTTGACGAGCCAGAAGTCACTTCCGCCCAATGTAAGCGACGGCCGGTACTTGCCGTCACTCTTGATACGTTCGTCGAGCGGATAGAACTTGTCATCGAACTCCTTGGTCGAGCGGACGAAGGCCTTCGGTGATCCTCCGGTGGAGTAGCGGACGGTGGGCCACCATTCGTCCTCATACTGGATCAACGTTTGATCCAGCACGGCGAGGACGTTGTAGGTCTTGCCCTTGTACATATAGCGGTAGCCCGCCGTGATCGATTCCACCGTCATGCCTTTGCTTCCTCGCGGCGGCGCAGGCGCATGGTAGTGCCAACTGCGATGAAGCCGGCAATGAACATGCTCCACGTCTCCGGCTCGGGCACGAACCCCGCAGCAGGCGTGGGAGGCGCGTAAACGATGCGCGGGGTGATGTCGGAGGCAACCAGCCGGGAAGTGTCCCTGATCGGCTCCACGGTGATCCTGCTAAGGCTTTCCGGCAGGGAGAAGGGCGACAGTCGTAGCTCGGGCTCCGTCACAGCCGGGATGCTGCACGGAAGCGAGACGTACTTCAGGACTTCCCGCACTTCGGGCGGCTTGGCCTTTGGGCGGATCGTTCGGGTCTTGGTGACGGTGCGGACATGCAAGATGTCCCGGCACTGTTCCAGCGCTCGCATGGATACCGTGATGGCCGGCTTGGACACCGCGATACCGGATACGAACAACGCCACGCCTGCGATAGCAATCGATGCGGTCTTCATTGGCCTTCCTCACCTTCGTTGTAGGGCTGCTTGGGCTGAACCGGCGTAGCTGCGAACTGCCGATCCAGATATTCGATCAGATGCTTGGCGTAGCTGGTGGCAAACTCGTGCCTAGCGACGGTACGAGCAAACATTCCAAAGCCGGTTTTCTCTTCGTAGTGGAACGTATCCTGTCGAGCGGCCACGGCGGCGTTGTAAGCCGCCTTGAACTCTATGAACTTCAGATCGTTCCATGCGACGACGGAACTCTTGCTCATATCGCAAGCCCGGTGGTGATGCCATCGTCGTCGCCCTTGTGCAGGCCGAGCGCTTCTTCCGTGTCACGGGTGAGCGATGGATCGAAGACCGCTTCGATGTTTTCCGGGTGGATTTCGTCGTTGTGGCCCGTGAGAGAGGGAAGGATAGGCTCAAGCCCGGTTGCTTCGGCGAGGATGGCCGTTCGCTTTTCGTCACCGACGACGCCGATCGCGACAGGGTGGACGCTGCCCGATGATGCGCCGGCATCGCTCCACTTATCTCCGCGTTTCCGCCGCCACGCTGCCGGCACAGCGATGGGCGTCCGTACGTTCCGATCGCTGTTCGGAGGACCCCAAAAATCCCACCACCGGCCGTCACTGTAATACGCCATTCTCCGACTGCCATCGGCTGCCTTTGTGTGTAGATCGACATCATGCGGTGCGCCGAGATCGGGTTCCGCTTCGATCATCCCGGTCTGCCATTTGTCCTGCGGACGCTCTCGCCATGCACTCGGCTCGCCGCCAAGCGGGATATGCACAAGCGGCTCCATGCTGGTAATGAGGCGCCATTCGCCGTTTTCGAACAAGCCGCTGCTTTCGTGGTAACGGCCGAAGTTGGACCGCAAGCTAAGCAGGAGGGGCACTTCGTGTGGTGCGCCGAGATCCCGTTGCAGAATCGTGCGGGGGCGTTCACGGATGCGCGGCTGCGTCAGGGAAAGTGCATCGTCTTCGCTGCCTAGCCGATCACGCCAGTAGCGCCGGCCGGTATAGTCGGGCTCTTCCGGGTTCTTGATTTCCCGTACTTCAAACTGGACGGCGCGCGGGTTGAACGGGAGATCTGGCACGGTGGCCTTGTAGATAATCAGCTTATCGGTATCGACGACGAGCGACCAGCCAAGCCCTTTGAGATAGTCGTGCATCATCTCGGCATCGCACTTGCCCCGGATGGTGACAGGCTGCATTTCCGGCATGACGGCATGTTCGCTGTCCCGGTGGAAGATAATGGTGGGATCGCCGCCAGCGTTCGACAGCATGACTTGGACGACGCGCCAGCCTTCCTTTTCCTCCATCGCGCCGAGATACTTCGCAAGGTGGGCGAGCGAAGGCCGAAAGCCCTTGCCGATAGCCACGGTGCCGGCCACTTGGAAGTCCGCGAATGCCCGGATGGGGCTCTCGGTCTTGAAGCCATCTGCTTTCTTCTCTTCGAACAGGCTCATTCTGCTTTCTCCAATTCCATCATCCGCAACAGGAGCGGGACTAGCATGGCGGCTTGCTTCTGGACGAGTTCGGCTACGCCGGCATTGCCGACAGTCTTCTCGATTACGGCGCGGATCGCTTCGATCTCGCGGCTATACACTTTTCCGTCAAATCGGAAGGCGTTGAACTGATCGTAGGGCAGCGGGTGGTCCTCCGGAGCGCACATTAGATTTCGACTTCTTCGTCTGGATCACCGTTGGCGTCGAAACGGGTCACGGAGATAACGCACAGGTGCGCTGTGTTGTCGTCGGTCAGGGTAATGCCGCTCTCGACGCGGAAGTTACTTCCGGGGATCTCGCGGCGGGCTTTGCTAACTGCGTTGTTCACCTGATTGCGCAGCTTGGCGAGTGTGGCGTTCAGATCGCTCGCACCGATCTCAATCGGCTGGCGGATAATGCGGCCGGCACTCTCCCCTTCTTCGAGCCCCTTCAGCAAAGCCGGGAAGCTCGTTTGTATTCTGGACTTCGCCATTGTGCCCTCTCTTTGGTGGAGCGTGACGGTTAGCGAGTCGATCAGGCTGTGTCAACCGTCAGGGTTAGCACTAGGGGGTGCCGGTTCGATTTCTCCTGTACGTGGTGGCAGGAATTGGAGAGGCTGATTTTTCACCCCATAAACCGGGACAGGAGGGGGTGCCGGCTCTCGGGGCAGCGCTGGCCGATACGATATCGCCATTCCGATAACGGTCAAGGCCGGGATCTCGCGCCAAGGTTTTCCATTAACCTTAACCGATATGCTTAACGGCGTTAACCTTACTTTTCGGCCGTTAACTATCAATTCTATTTGCTAACCGTCGCGGTTAGCTTATGTGTCGATTGTGGCGAGTCGGAAACCGGCCGCACGAGTCGAAAAGGAAACGATCATGGGTTTCGGAAACGGATATAGCGTGCGGCACGATCGTGGCGGCAAGCGTTATGACAACTCGATGGTGGCGCATGTGTGGAACGCGCAAAGCGAGGCACTAGGCCAGTCGAGCAATGGCAATTTCTATTTCAACGGCGCCGCGCTCTATAGCTACGGCTCGCACTTCGTGGTCGGCTATATCATGCCCGATGGCGTGGCCTTCCTTAATGCTGATAGCTACTCCGTTTCGACTTCGGGCCATCAGTCGGACGCACGGGGCGCTATTAAGAATAGGCGCCGCGCCGTCGTCGCTGGCCTTACTGACCTAGCAGGCGATTGGAAGTTGCTTCCGCGCCTCGCCTCCTACCTGAAGGAGGGATACGCGAAAGATAAGGAAGCTCGCGAGGCGATGCAAAAGAGCGTTCGTGCCACGCTCGCAACCTATGCCGTAGCGCTGGAGTCTCCGATCCTCGCGGCCGGTCAATGGGGGAACGACTCCTATGACTACGAAACAACGCCAGCAACGCGCATCCCGTTCGATCGCACGGGATTGCAGGAAGCCGGCGCCTATCTGGCGGCACTGGCCGGGCTTCCGGCCGCGTCGTGGCCTAAGATTAAGCGGGAAGCGGCCAAGGCACGCGCCGCTAAGGCGGAGCGCGAAGCTAAGGCGGATCGTGACGCGGCGGAGCGCCGGGCGCTTCGCTTGTCGGATATGGAGGCGAGGCATTGGCGCGAGTATATGTCTAACCTTGGCCGCGAATACACGTCGCACGGTTTCGAGTCCTTGGCTAAGGAACTCCGCCGCGCTCGCAAGTTGATGCTAGCCGCCAAGTCGGGCAAGCTGGCGACGGCCGGGCGTATTGCCACGATCCGCGCTCGCCTGAAGCAAGTAGAGGCGGAGCGCGAGGCATTCGACGCCAAGCGCCAGCCGCGCCTTGATCGTCACGCACTGGCAATCCACCTTGCCACGATCCGCGCATTTCGTGACGCTAGCGACGAAGGCCGCGCCAGACTCGGCCGCTATGACATGGCGAACCTTGAACGCGCCGCGCAGTACGTGGCGGAGCGCGGCCGGCTGCTTGACCTAAAGGCCAGCGCCATCTTGCTCGTTAGCATGGCGGCGCAACGCCAACGCGAGTTGATTGCAGCGGAGCGGGAAGCAGCGGCGCGGCAACGCGAGAATGAGGCGCGCGAATATGAGGAACGCAAGGCGCTTTGGCTTTCTGGCGAGCTTGTCGGACGGATGCGTTTTGACGCGGATTGCGGCGGCGCGGCGCTTCGCGTCAAAGACAACATGCTAGAAACGTCGCACGGAGCGGACGTGCCGCTAGAACATGCCGTGAAAGTGTTTCGCTTTGTTAAGCTGATCCGAGAGCAGCACCACGACGACGATAGTTCCGCCATTTCGACGGCATGGCGCAAGAATGGAAAGACTATCCGCGTCGGGCATTTCCAAGTTGATCGGATCATGTCGAATGGCGACTTTGAAGCCGGTTGCCATTCGATCAAGTGGGCAGAGGTAGAACGGGTGGCAAAGGAAGCGGGAGTCTTTGATTGCCCCGCATCCGATCTTGCAGTTGAGCAAAGCGCCTAATCTTTCCAGCTAGGAGTCCGTGACATGGCTAACTTCCGTTTCCCTACTGCGCCCGTTTGGTCTTTCCGCACTAAGCGCTTCACTGTCAGTCTACTTGTCCAGCGCGATCGCGGTTATAAATACGATGGCGATGACGAAAACAACGAAACGCAGGACAAGCTAGATAGCGGCGAATTTGTTGCGTTTAACTCCATCGTGCGTGTCGAGTTGGACGGAAAAACTATAGGCGAAGATTATCTCGGCGGTTCCGTCTATGATGCGGATCGCGTGGCCGAGTTTTGGACGGAACATCGTTCCGCTGATCCTATGAACCGCAATTGCAGTATCATGCGCGAGAAGCATGGCGGCAATGCTTGCATCTGTCATTACTTTCCGGACTTGGTGCGTTCAGCGATTGATGAGGCGCGGACGTTCGTTCGTGACATGACAGTTCCGCCGCGCATCAGGGAGTCGGCACGTTGACAATCATTCGTAACAAGCGCGGCGATATCATCAGCCGCTCCCGCAATCTTCGCGGCTTGCTGGATCATGCACGGAAGCAACTTCCGATCCGTGCGACGTTCAGCGACAGCCCGGAGCCATGCAAAGGAGATAACCGTTATCGGCTAATCGTCTATTTCGCGAATGGTGACTTTGCGACTAGCGCCTATGCTTCTCCGATTGTTTGCGCCCGGTTCCTTAACTCGCGCCGTTCGTGGCCGGCTCTTGAAGTCTTTGGACCACCCGAGTTTATCAGTGAGTACGCAAGCGGGCGCCGGCTATGATAGGTGATCTAGCGCGCCTACGGGCGGAGCATGAAGCGGCGGAGGCGGCTAAGGCTGCTAAGCTGGCACGCGATCGGAAACGCACTGGCCGCGCATTTAAGCTCTTGTTCGTCGTACTCGCATTGTTGTTCGCCTATCTGATTTTCCAGTGTGGCTATGCTTCCGGCTATCTCGACGGATTGGCGCGGAAGTAACTTCTAAGCTACCTTGCGAGCGGTTTCGACTCCCCTCGCATGGCAACCTAGCCGGCCAATCGTTCGCGGTTGGTCGGCTTTTTCTTAACCTTTAACGGTTACTCTTTCTTAACGTTTGGGCGATACACAGGGGGCTCAATAAGGAGTCGTTTAGATGGATCGTCTTTCCCGCATCGCCAGCCGCGCCAAGGCGCAAGGCTCGCACAAGTCGCCAGCCGCTCCCGTCCGTGATGGCGTGGCCGAAAAGGCCGCTAGGGACGCTCTGTGGGGCGCTGAATTTTTCTCTGGCGCTGGCAACTTCGCGTGACGGCCCTTGAGCGCCTAGCAAAGTTTGAAGCATTCCTAGAAAGGTTGAAAAATGCCCGTCGCTGATATCCTCGCCTCGCGTGTCGTCCGCCTCACGCCTCAACAGATTGCAGACTTCATGCTGTCGGAGGATAAGGCTTGGCGCGAAGCGGTGAGGCGTGGCGACTTGCAGGCCGCTATGGCGCATGAGGCGGAAAGTTGCCGCCTTATGACGATCTTGCAAGATAACTATTGAGCTAAGCGTCACGGTTAGGCTAAGGCTAAGCCTCAATCAACGAATCGGAGTGTCCGCCATGCAAATCACTTGGGATAGCGCGCCAGTTAAGACACAGTTCGGAGACATGCGGATTGTCTGCGATGGCGTGGCCGAAGTGAGCGGCAAGCGCTACCGGATCAACGCCAGCGCCACGCGCGGCGCTCGCAAGCCGGAATTGATGCTCCGCTATCTGACTAAGGCGCGTTCGGGCGTGGCGGTTCCTGAAGCCGCATTGCCTGAAGTCCGCGCCGCCGCGCTCGCCTCGTTCGCCGAATTGCTTAAGCCTATCCGCGCTGCGATCATCGCTGAACGTGAAGCCGCCGACATCGCAGAGTTCGGCGCCGTTCAGCTTGACAACGACTTGCTGGCGTTGCGCGTCGAAACCGTGACGGAAGCGCCTGTTACGCTTTCGACGGATCACCGCACGGACGCCACAGTCTTTGTACGGGGCTATATGCGGACTTCGGCGGATGGCATGTCGGAATGCTTGCTGGCGGAGCTTCCTGACGGCCGTTTCGCCTCTACCGGGTGGATCGATCGCACGGACGAATTTAACGAGCCCGGCCGGCGCTGGCATGAAGTTAGCGGATTGGACGCAAAGGCGGAGTTCATCGGCACCTATCCCGCGCCGCATCTGACCGCATCGCCGCTACTGGCGGAGCCGGATGAGAGTTCCTTTGCGGAACCCATTGTGCTGCCCCACGTGGCCGGTTTCTGCCCCACTGGCAACATTGCGCCTATCGGCCGCGCCTATCGGGCAGGCGAGCTAGACTCGTTTCAAGTTGCAGCCATTCTCGATTGGATGGCGCCCGCGCGGCTGGCGCAATTCTTTAGTCGTTGGGCTTGATCTAAGGAGGGAAGGCTATGTTTTTCGTTTACATCAATGCCGTTGAAGTCGGCACGATAGAGGCGCCTAGCTACGTCGCCGCGCGCAAGCTGGCAAAGGCGCTCTACGGCGTGTCATGCGATGTCATTGGATAGCATCGCCTTAGTCGTCGCAGCGGTGAACGTTGCGGCGGCGCTTTTCTTTTTCCTGATCTACTTACGGAGGCGATGATATGGCACGGGTGCATAAGACGGCCACTAAGAAACTGTTGGCATATTCGCCTATCATGCGCTCCGCTCGCTACCCTATGGGGCAGTCCGGGCAGGATGCGTTCAGGATAGCGCTTAGCGTAGAGGCGCCTAGCACAGTGCTAGGGAAGCAACGTAGCGTCACCTTGGACATGGATAGGGCCGAAGCAATAGGCGTTGCCTGCTTTATCGCTAGGCATGTCAACAGGCGCGTGGTGGATGGCGTTGATCCTCGCCGGCCTTGGACGGCCTTACGTGATCTAGCGGACCTACTAGAGAGTTAGACACAGACACAGATAGGGATGCGGCGAGGCCGGCTAGGGGATGCTCTAGCCGGCCTTTCTGTGTGCGTGGTGTATGGTGGAACTAACTTCCGCAATGCGCTGGCCCGATGTGAGGGGAGGGGCTGGCGTGCGTGCGCTGGCCCGATGATCGGATTAGCTAAGTGTCGCGATTAGCAGCGCATCCGCCAGCCGGCTAACCGGGATGGTATGTTAACCTTAATGAGGAACGGGTCCCTGTTAACTATGTGCGAGGGTTAGCGGGGGCGATGAGCCGCTTCTTCCCATTTTATCGGGATTTTTGCATAGCCCCGGATGATTTTTCGGCGCTGCTAAAACAAACTGCCCCGGTTAGCTTAAAGCCGCAGATCCGAGCTTCAGAAAATCAGCGAAATCGGAATGGTTTTTAAGGTCAGGTGACAGTTA
>Ga0247730_1001968_pt1 | contig 10405 bp, 12 predicted proteins | sample UWRJL073202C2_FD_180959 | JGI IMG/M metagenome (GOLD analysis project Ga0247730, IMG submission 180959) | Plant litter microbial communities from Arlington Agricultural Research Station in Wisconsin, United States - UWRJ-L073-202C-2 | ecosystem: Environmental > Terrestrial > Plant litter >...
CGGGGGCAGGAGATGCACCAACGATCGCGACGCTGGCCGGACGGAGCAGCCGCTGGAGCGCGAGGCGCGCATCCGGCGAAGCGCCGCGTATCGTCGACACGACCGTCACGCGTCCGCGTCTCGCGCGTAGCCGCCAAGGCCCGGCTTGAAGCTCTTCTCGTCGAGGAACTGGTTGAGACCCTGCGTCCGGCCACGCTCCGGGTCGAGGAAAAGGGCCTCCGAATTCTTGGCCATCAGATAATCATCGGACACTTCCCAAGCCATCTGCTGGACGAGACGAACCGCGATCTTCGTGCCGCGCATTACTGTCGGGTTCTTGCTGGCGAGAATCTGGGCGAGCTCGACGGTACGCTCGCGCAGCTTGTCGGCCGGCACGGATTCGTTGACGAGGCGCATTTCGGACGCCTTGCGGCCGTCGAACGTCTCACCCGTCGTCGCGTAATACATGGCATCGCGCATCGGCATGGTCGCGACGACAGCCTTGGTGACCTGCCCGCCTGGAATAATGCCCCAGTTGATCTCGCTGAGGCCAAACAGCGCATCATTGGCAGCGATCGCCAAATCGCACGCCACCAGCGGAGTAAAAGCGCCGCCGAAGCACCACCCGTTGACCATCGCGATCGTCGGCTTTGTATAGCTGAGCAAGGTCTTCCATTGCCACTGATAGGCGGAGCGCTTGATCCGCATCTTCTGCGCGTAGGGTAGCGTGTCCAGATCGCGGAAAAATTCCTTGAGATCCATGCCCGCTGAGAAGGCCTCTCCTGCCCCGGTAATGACAACAACCTTCACCCGCTCGTCGACTTCGAATGCATCCAGAACGCGGAGCATTTCGTCATTGAGCGTGGGGCTCATGGCATTGCGCTTGTCGGGCCGGTTAAGCGTCGCCCAGCCGATGCCGTCCTCGATTTCGGCTCGAACGCAGGTCAGCTCCCCATCAATCTCATGCGCGACCACAGACATCGTCATCCTCCCTCCGCTCTGTTTTCAACAGTCACGAAGCTAGAACGATCAGCCTGGCTGATCAATAGGAATCAGCTAGGCTGATTTAGAACGTCAGGGGTCAACTGATATTCGGCGACCTCATGGTCAGTCCGCGGCAGGCTGCTGAGAATCTTCATCATCGATTCTCGAAACTGCTGAAGCTCGTTGGGCGAGAGGACGCTAAAAATATCGTCCTCCAGCAAGACAGCGAGGCTATTGGCTTTTTCGAGGACGATCGTGCCGGCTTTCGTCAGCTTGACTTCGAGCACGCGCTTGTTGGCGGCGGCCGCGGCGCGCTCGATGAGCCCGCGCCCTTCCAGCAACGCAATCTGTTTGATCATCGTCTGCGGCTTTACGCCGAACATGCGTGACAGGTCGGCGGACGAGCGCTTCTTGCCGTCGCCCAGCGTGAACAGAATCCGGAATTGGGCCGTCGTGATGCCGGTCGGATTCAGGGCATCTTCGAGCCGAACCCACGTCTTATATTGCACCTGCTTGACGAGGTAGAGCGTACGAGGATTGTGGGCCTCGTCCACCTTGCGCTTGGGTAAGTTCTTATCAGCCATGCTCATACCGTGCCGCAACATGGCCGCCGCGTCCAGATGCAAGCGGCCTCGTGCGGCAGCGTCAATCTTTGAAGCGCGTGAATAGTCGCCTTGCATTGCCCTCAAAGATCTTCGCGCAATCCTCGGCGCTGATGCCGGGAATTTCCTCGATCGTCGGCTTGATGTCGTCGTAGGTCCGCCCGTTAACGGGGTTGAGCGAGGAGCCCGCACCCGGATTTTCGGTGCCGAACAGGATCCGTTCCGCACCAACAAGGTCGAGCAACAGCTTGAGCGAATTGCCCTCATGGAGGACACTGTCGAAGAAGAGGTGGCGGATTGATTCGTCGAACGTCTCCTTGACGCCGTGCGCTGGCTTTACGCCCGGCAGGCCTCGCTCGGCGCGCCACCGGCCGATTTGATACGGCACCGACCCGCCGCCATGCGCGACGATGATCTTAAGCGTCGGAAAATCGTGATAGACGCGCGAATTGGCAAGCGACAGGATCGCCATGCTCTCTTCGGAAATGAAGTGTTCGCTGTAGGTCTCGCGGCCATGCTTGCAGCCTGCCGAATGGATCAGCGCCGGCACGTCGAGCTCGACCAGCTTTTCCCACAGCGGATACCAATATTCATCGTCGAGCCGTGGCGTCATATTGTCGCCCTCGCCCGGATCGGTATCGAGCAACGTCCCGATGAAGCCCAATTCGGTGATGCAGCGCTCCAGTTCGGGGAGCGATTCCTCGATCGGCCGCCCGGCCGGCTGAGGCAGACCGGCAATGCCACGAAAGCGTGTAGGATGCGCTTCCAGTACCTTGGCGATGTAATTATTGACGCCGATGTTCCAGTAATGCGCGAGCTTGCTGGGCTTCTCGCTATGCGCCTGCGTGTAGGGCCGTGGCGAGATGAACTGGATGTCGGTGCCGACCTTGTCCATGATCTGAAGGTTGTTCTTGGTCACGGCGTGATCGCGCACCCAATCAACGTCCCAGGTGCGCTCGCGCGCGCCAAGCGCTCCGGAGGCGGCGAAAATCTGATCTTTCCACGCAAAAAGCTCGGGCGCGGAGCAGACGTGGGCGTGGATGTCGATGATCATGGGACGCACCTCAGACGGAAGGGGTGGAGGGATGCCAGGCCGCAAAGCCCAGGCCGACGCCGGTTCCCGCCGGCGTACGGTAGACGGGGTGATAGTCGCACCAGCTAAGCGCCATTCCCGAGACGGCACCACCCAGCATGATCCAGTTGCGGATCTCCGACGATCCGGACAGCAGGGCGCGTTCGGGAATAGCCGCAAGCGTCGCGCGATCGTCGGTGCGCAAGCCCTCCAGGACGGTCTCGTCCAGTTCGGCATCAGTCACAAAATGGCTGAGCCCGCCGCTGGCTATAACGCAGACTTTCAGGTCCTCGGGATAGTCCGCGATCGCGTCGGCAATCGCTCTGCCGATGTCATAGCATCGGCCAGGACGCGGCGTGTTGGGCGGGAAATAAGTGTTGAGGAGCACGGGCACCATCGGGATGCGCTTGCCCTTGAACAAACGCTCAGCGACGAACCCATAAGCATGGCCGAAGCCGTTGACCTCGGGCGCCGGGACGATCCGGGCCGAGCCTATGTCGACATCGCGCGCGATCAGACCGTAGATTAATGCCTCGCCAAGTGCTGCATGACCGGGGAACACATGCGCAGCGTCCATCGCATATCCCTTGGTCACCGGGATCCGCCACGCCGGGGCAGCCTCGAGATTCTGCCAGGGATGCATGACGACATCGTCGCCATAATAGATGGCGACGGCGGGCGTATTGTCCTTGCCGAACAATTCGTCCTGATCGTCGCCGATCACGACGACGACATCGGGCGCCGCCGCCTCGATCGCATCTGCCAGGCGGTCAAGCGCCGCCTGCGCGGTCGCATGCAGGTCCACGAACCGCTCGGTCACGGCTTGGTCGGCATAAGGCTCGCCGCGCTCGGCCTTCAGCGTCGCATAGCTGATCATCCGCCCGTCGCTAGTCACGAGGCGCTCATTCCTGAGATCGTCTGCTGCACGCTCCGACCAGCGAGCGCCTTCGAGCGCAAGCAAAGGGGTGTGGGAGGTGCCCAACCCGAGAACGATCCTGGCCATATAACTTAGCGCTCCAGCACGCGCCAATCGGCACCGGGCGCCAAGACCTCTTCCAACGCGCGCAATTCGACCATATCGAGGCTGGGATCGACACCGTGTGGCTGACCCTGCGCAGCCGCTCGGGCGGCCTTCAGCAACATCCGCCGGCCGCGTACGATTGAGAGATCACTCGAGCTTAGAAATTCCTGCGTACGATCGGGAATTGCGCCCTGGGACATGCCCACAGCGCTGTCCTCATGGCGAATCGAGCTGAACCCCGTCCAGCTACCCTTCTGCATCGCGTCGCGATCCTGATGGAACAGATTATCCATCGTTCCCATCGTCAGCATGTAATCGTCGAGATTCTCGTCCTCGAACCAGGTCAGTTTCTTCGGCCCAACAAGATTGTAACGGATATCCCAATGTGCCGAATGCGTGTCGTCCACAGGTACGTACATCGTGATGAGCTGGTCATCTTCGCGCGGCCCGACCGGGATGTAGGAAAAGAACGGCATGACAAATTCGCGGATGCGCGCATATTTGCCGCCATTCTGCATGTTGCGCAGCGCCGCCTCGCGATAGCCGTACGGCTGTATATCGAACTCAAAATGTGGCGCGAAATCATCGGTGCACAGCCCAAGCGTATCCGACTTATGGATGTAGGTGGGGTCCACGATCGCATTGGTATGCAGGATCCCGACATGTGCCGTGTCGAGCGCCGTCTCAAGTCCATTCAGCCAGCTGCACTCGGCCGTTCCAACGCGGATCTCGATCTGCTCGTCCGGGATCGACAGCCAATTGAAATTGTAGAATGACGCGGGCTCGCCCTCGCCCAGCCACACCCAGACGATGCCGCCGGCCTCGCGAACCGGCTTGTGCCGCTTCGGAACGGTCGCGGCAAACGCCTTCTGACGCTCGACGGGTTCGGTCGGAACCTCCGTTACCTCGCCAGAGACATCGAACTTCCAGCCATGGTAGATGCAACGCAGGCCATTTTCCTCGTTGCGCGCGAGTGCCAGCGAACACAGGCGATGCGGGCACTTTTCGTCACGTACGCCGACGCGCCCATCAGCAGCGCGGAATGCGACGAGGTCCTCGCCGACCAGCCGCATCCGGCGCGGCGTTCCACCCGCTTCGAGAAATTGCTTGCGGCACAGTGGCAGCCAGGCGGCGCGCATAAGCGTGCCCATCGGCGTGCCTTTGCCGACACGGCTGAGAAGTTCGTTGTCTTCGTGGCTAAGCATATCCGCCCCACACCCTGATTTCATTTATCAGCTTGCCTGATATCATGCAGGCTTATCATTGCCAAGAGGCGAGAGCGTTTAGGCGCCTCTTTCCAGGCGAACAGGATCGATCTGACCAGCCGGCCCCAGGCCGGCATATCCTTCAACCAAGTCGAGTTCGATGAGGATCGCAGCGCCCAGCCGCGCGAAATCATGCTGCTGTTCGATCGGAGGGATGTCGGCATAAACGTGCCGACGGGTTGTCTCATCCTCGGCAATCCAGGCGCGGCCGGCGAGCCGATAGGTCGCGCGCGCCTCTTCGTCGCGATAGAGGAGTGCAACATGTGGGTTGATAGCGATCGCCGCCGCGATGCCACCCGTCGCATCGCGTGCCCAAAAGCAGAGGGTTTCCTCATCGAACGTCCGCAAGGATCCGCGCAGGCTCAACTGCGGCCGACCGTCGGCATCGACATAGGCAATCGACATCGCATGCTTTTTGACGAGCGCGGTGTCGAAGCGATCGCGCAGCGCCGGATCCATCCACATAGGCGTAGCGACATGCGGCGGGATCGGCATGTTCTGGACCGAGACCTGGCGAAGACCGCCATCGCCAGGCTCGATCGTCAGGACCAGGCCACGATCACGTGTATTGGGCCTCGGGCTTCCCGCGAGAACCAGAGCTGGATGCTCCAGGCGCGCCCAATCAAGATGGGCGAAGCGCGTGCCGGCCAACTGCGCTGCGACGTCCCCTCGCCCGCTCAGCGCCTTGCCGAGCGTTTCGAACCGGACATCCTCATCTAGCACCGCTGCCCAGGCGGCCGCATCGGCATCGCCCGTCAGGAGCGGCATTAGTTCCTGGACCATGCTCGCCTTGCTCATAGCTGGACGAACACGTCGCCGTTCTCGACCTTGACCGGGTAGGTCTTCACGTCCTCGGGGGCGATTTCGTCCAGTGACTTGCCGGTGCGGATTTCGAACCGCGCTTGATGAAGCGGGCACTCGATCGTGTCGTCCTCGACAAAGCCCGTCGAAAGCAGGGCATAAGCATGCGTGCAAACGTCGTTCAACGCGAAGCAGCCGTCGCCCAGACGATAAAGCCCTAGCGGCGTCCCATTGACCTCGACCGCCTTGGCCTCATCGGGCCGCAACTCGTCTACCCGGCAGACGCGGGTCCACTCGCTTTCACTCATCTACACATGCTCCGATGATGGGATTGCGCCGAGGCCGATGCCGCCGCAGCGATCAATCTCGCGCAGAAAATGGTCCTCGTCGCCGAGCAACCGCTCGAATTGGGTCAGGCGCTTGAAGTAGGAGCCTGCAACATGCTCCTCGCTCATTCCGATCCCGCCATGCAGTTGGATCGCCTGCTGGCCCACGAAGCGCGCCGATTGAATGACTTGCACCTTGGCGGCCGCGATCGCCGAGCGGCGAACGATCTCGCGGGTTTCATCCACGAATCCTGCTGCATACATGGCCATCGAGCGCGCAAGCTCAACCTCGACCAACATATCCGCGGCGCGATGCTGGAGCGCTTGGAACGCGCCGATCGGCTGGCCGAACTGGCGGCGCGTCTTGAGATAGTCGACGGTGATGTCGAGGAGGTGCGCCATAGCTCCAACCGCCTCGGCACAGGCGCCCGCAATCGCGCGATCCACGGCACGGCGAAGGAGGGGCATCGCGCCGTCGAGCGGGCCAACGCGGCCGGCGTTGCTGACGCGCACCGAGCTTAAAGTGAGTTCCGCGCTCCGTCTGCCGTCGGGCGTACGCCGGTACGTCACCTCAAGCCCGGGCGCATCAACCGCCAGCGCAAATAAGGTAGCGCCCTCCTCATCCGTTCGGCGGCCCGAGGTCCGAGCGACGACGAGGAGGCGGCAATTGGGGTCCAAGTCAAGCACAGCGACCTTGCGACCTTGCAGCACCCAGTTGTCGCCGTCTTGCGTGGCGCTTGTGGCGATGTCGGCTAGATCGTAGCGCCCCTGCGGTTCGCTGAAGGCTATGGTCCAGCGCGCCTCGCCTGCCATCACCTGCGCGAGCCGAGCGCTCTGCCTTTCGTCTTCGGCGAGCAAGCCGGCCACGAGTAGTACCGCGGACAGATAAGGCTCTGGCGCCAATGTCCGGCCGATCGCTTCCATGACGAGCATGCTCTCCACGCCCCCGCCGCCAAATCCCCCCGCGCTGTCGGGGATGGGCAGGCCGAGCAGACCCATTTCCGCAAAATGCGCCCACCGCCCTTCGGTCGGCAGCGTCAGCAACCGATCGACCGAGTCCGTCAGCATTCGTTGATCGTCGTTGAGTTCGAAGTTCATGACGTCACAAGCCCAGCACCGCCTTCGCTAGGATCGATCGCTGGATCTCGTTGGATCCCCCGAAGATCGATACCTTGCGATAGCCGAAATAAGACGGCCCGAGCGCGGCCAGCGCATCATCGGGCGCGTCGGGATCGACATGCGCGGCCGGCCCCTCGGTCTTCACAGCGCCAGCGCTGATCGCCGCTGGCCCGACGACGTCGAGCATGAGTTCGGTCCCGCGCTGCTGCAGTTCGGATCCGCGGATCTTCAGGATCGAGGATTTGGGGTCGGGACTGTTGCTTTGTTCGGGCTTCGCCTGCTCTGCCACAACGCGATCCTGCGTGACCGACAACGCTTTCAAGGAAACCTCGGCGGCGAATACCTTCCGCCGGAACGCCGGATCGTCCCACAGGACGCCGTCGCCATTCGGCGTCGTTCGCGCCGCCTCGCGCACCCGCTTAAGCCGGCGCGCGGTCAGCCCGACATGGGCGATGCTGATCCGCTCGCGCCCGAGCAGATATTTTGCATAATCCCACCCACGATTTTCCTCCCCGATCCGGTTCTCGACCGGCACTATCACGTCGTCGAGGAATACCTCGTTCACCTCGTGCAGCCCGTCGATCGTCAGGATCGGGCGAACGGTGATGCCGGGCGACATCATGTCGATCAGCAGAAACGAGATGCCTTTCTGCTTCTTGGCGTCGGGGTCGGTGCGCACGAGCGCGAACATCCAGTCGGCGCGGTGCGCGAAAGTCGTCCAGAGTTTCTGGCCCGTCACGCGGTAGTGATCGCCCTCGCGCACGGCCCGTGTCGTCAGCGACGCGAGATCGGAGCCAGCGCCGGGCTCTGAAAAACCTTGGCAGAACCACAGGTCGAGATTGGCGATGGCGGGAAGAAAGCGGGCCTTCTGCGCTTCGCTGCCGAACGCGGCGATCACGGGTCCGACGAGCGCGGTGTTGAAGGGCAAGGGGCTCGGCACAGCGTTGCGCTCGATTTCCTCCATGAGGATCGCGCGCTTGGTCGGAGACCAGTCACGACCACCCCATTCTGCCGGCCAATGCGGAACCGCATAGCCGGCCGCGTTCAGGATGCGCTGCGAATCGATTATCTCGGCGCGCGACAAATGACGCTCTTCCATCACCTTCCTGCGGATAGGCTCTGGGACGTGCGTCAACAGGAAGGCCCGCACTTCGGTCCGGAACCGATTGTCATCGTCTGTCGGCCGCAGGTCCATTGTCAGCCCCGCCCGGGCAGTGCGAACAGATCCAGCGTGGTGCGTCCCGACAACAGCTTGGCCTTGATTTCGTCTTCCTTGGCTTCGCGCGCGCGGCCCCGCTCCAGCGTTTGCGAAACCAGACCCGCCGGCAGGGCGATGACACCGTCAGTGTCGGCGACGATCAGGTCGCCAGGCCGGACGGTTGCGCCAGCGATGACGATCTCTGTGTCGATCAGGCCCGCCATATGCTTGCCCGTGCGGCGCACCGAGACGCCGCGGGAGAAGACCGGGAAGCCCATTTTCTCCAGCAGATCGACATCGCGCACGCCGCCATCGATGATCAGGCCGGCGACACCGCGCTGCTGGGCCGACGTGGCAAGCACGTCGCCCCAATAGCCCGCCAGCACACCGCCACAATCGACGACGAGTACAGATCCTGGCTCGATGCGCTCCATGGCGTGGTGGATGGGAAGGTTGTCCGCCGCGTGGCAGCGCACCGTATAGGCCGGCCCCGCCACGATCGCGCCGCGCCATACCGGACGGATGCCCGGATCGAGCGCGCAATCGACGCCGGATGCCTCATACAACGTCGCGGTGCCGAGCCTGCTCGCGTCGGCAATAAGCGCGCGGCTCGGCATCAGGCCTTGGCCTTGGTCTGCAGACCATGATAGCCGAACTGCCTGCGCGCTTCGCGCAACGCCCCCCCCGCCAGCGCCGCCTCCAGGATCCTGTCCTCGATGTCACTGATCGACCGCGCAACGCGTGCGACTTCTTCAGCCCGCTCGGCCGGCACGATCACTATGCCATCATCGTCGCCGATCAATATGTCGCCCGCGCGCACCTGAACGCCACCGATGTTGACGGGAGCGCCGGTGGTGACGACCTCGACCCGCTCCTTGCCAGTCCGCATGATCCGGCCGACGCTATAAATCGGATAGCGCAGGTCCATCGCCCGCGCCGTGTCGCGACAGACACCGCTGATAACGGTCCCCGCGACGCCCTTCTGGTGCGCGACACAGGTCAGTATATCGCCCCACACTGTGCAATCGGTGCGCGCCTGATTGTCCAGGACGACGACGCTGCCAGGCGCGACATCATCGATATAGTCGCCCACCGTCCCCGGCGCGATCGGCGAGACCGGTGCGTAGCCGATCGTGAAGGCGCGACCGATCAGCCGCGCGCCCGGGTAAATCGCCGCGATGCCGTGCGCCGAGCCTGGCAGTCCTAATTTGTCGAGCGCGTCGGAAACGGCCGCGGTGGGCAGCCCCTCGAACGCAGCAACGATGGCGTCCGTCATGCCGTGTGCCCCTTAGCAAGTACGGAATCGAATTCGCGATCGTGCATGACTTCGACGACCGACCGGCCGCCGCGGACGGCAGCGACCATCGCGCGCTGCTTGGCGACGAGGCGTTCGGCGGCCGCGATCACTGCCTCGGCACGATCAGCGGGCACGAAAACGGTGCCGCTCCCGTCGGCGAATACGAGATCACCGGGTTTGACGGTCACGCCTGCCATCGTCACCGGCTCGTTCATGCTCACCTGAACGATGCGATTGCGCGCACTGACCGGCACTACGGCCAGTCCATAGACCGGGAACCCGATTTCAGCGCTGGCATCGATATCGCGGCAGGCGCCGTCGATCACGACTCCGCCCACCCCTTTGACCCGAGCCGCCGACGACAGGATGTCACCCCAGCAGGACACGTCCTCGCGCCCGCCATTCGCCACGACGATAACGTCACCCGGCGTCGATTCCTCGATTGCGGGCGTATTGAGATGGACGCTCGGCTGCGTGTCGCCCTTCGGCCCGATTTGAACGGTGATCGCAGCTCCTGCGATAGGAGGACAATTCCACAGCGGCCGCAGGCGCAGTGTCGCGCCGGGAAGGCCTAGCGAGTCGAGCGCGTCCGACAAAGCGCATGCGTCAAGGTCGCGCAGGCGTCCCACCCAATCGGCTTGTTGATTGCTCATCCTGCTCCCTCGCTTTTCTCCGTCAAAATAAGACAGCCTAGCTGATATTAGTCAACCTGATATTTGCCTGGAACGAACCCTCGGGGAG
>Ga0247730_1001969_pt1 | contig 10402 bp, 7 predicted proteins | sample UWRJL073202C2_FD_180959 | JGI IMG/M metagenome (GOLD analysis project Ga0247730, IMG submission 180959) | Plant litter microbial communities from Arlington Agricultural Research Station in Wisconsin, United States - UWRJ-L073-202C-2 | ecosystem: Environmental > Terrestrial > Plant litter >...
ATGGCACCGTGGCCGTGCATGACTTGAACCTGACCGTCGAAGGCGGTGAAACCCTGGCGATCCTTGGCCCATCCGGCTGTGGCAAAACCACGACCTTGCGCCTGATCGCCGGCCTCGAACGCCCGGACGTGGGCCAGGTGCTGTTCGGTGACCAGGACGTGACCCGCCTGCCAATCGAGCGCCGCGATGTGGGCATGGTGTTCCAGAACTACGCGCTGTTTCCCAACCTGGATGTGGCCGGGAATATCGTCTACGGCTTGAAGATTCGCGGCATGTCGGTGCCTGAACGCAACAAGCGCTGCGACGAGTTGCTGGAGCTGGTGGGCTTGCAGAACCACGGCAAGCGCAGCATCCACGAGCTCTCCGGCGGCCAGCGCCAGCGCGTGGCCCTGGCCCGTGCCTTGGCGCCGCGCCCCAAGGTGTTACTGCTGGATGAGCCGCTGGCGGCGCTCGATGCACAACTGCGCGAACGCCTGCGCAGCGAGTTGAATGAACTGCTGCGCGGGCTCGGTATCACCTCGGTCTTCGTCACCCACGACCAGGGCGAAGCCATGGCCCTGGGCGACCGCATCCTGGTGATGGAGCACGGCCGTGTCGCCCAATTGGCCAGCCCGCGCGACATCTACCAGAAACCGGCCAACGCCTTCGTCGCGGGGTTTGTCGGCAACCTCAATGCCTTCGCCGTGATCGCGTCGTCGGCCCATGGCTTGAAAGTCTGTGGCGGTGAACTGCCGTGGCACACCGCTGACCTGCCCAGCACCGTCTACTGCCGCCCCGAACACCTGCGGGTAATGGAGGGTGAAGGGCACTTGCACGGTCATCTGTTGGCGCAGTTCTTCCAGGGCGCGCAAAGCCGCCTGCTGGTGGATGTGGGCGGCCCGCAGCCGTTGCTGGTCGACAGCAGTGATAACCAGCTGTACGCCGTCGGCGCGCCGATTGCCCTGGCGATTGCGCCGCACATGTTGTTCACCCTGAATGCCTGAGAATCTATTGTGAATCGTCCGTTCCTTGTCGCGCAGATCAGCGACCTGCACCTTAAAGCCGGCCAGCGCCTCACCTATGGCGTGGTCGATACCCTCGGCGCGCTACGGCGTGCCGTCGACCACCTCAACGCCAGCTACCCACGGCCCGATATCGTGGTGATCAGCGGTGACCTGGTGGACTTCGGCCGCGCCGATGAATACGCCGTGCTGCACCCCGAACTCGCGCGCCTGCACATGCCGTACTACCTGGTGCCAGGCAACCACGACACGCGTGGGCCGCTGCTGGAGGCATTCCGTGATCACCGCTACTTGCCGGCCTCGGCAGACGGCCCATTGGACTGGGTGGTGGAGGAGCACCCGCTGCGGCTGATCGGCCTGGACTCCACTATCCCTGGCGGCCACGGCGGCCAGTTGCTCGATAGCCAGTTGCAGTGGCTGGATGCGCAACTGGCACTGCGTCCCGACGCGCCGACGCTGTTGATCCTGCATCACCCGCCCTTCATCAGTGGCATCGGCCACATGGATCGCGAACCTTTCATCAATGCCGCCGCGCTGGAGCACGTCGTGGCTCGCCATCCGCAAGTGGAACGCCTGCTGTGCGGGCACCTGCACCGGCCAATGCAACGGCGTTTCGGCGGCAGCCTCAGTTGTGTGTGCCCCGGCACCTCTCACCAGATCGTGCTGGATTTGCAAGAAGCGGCGCCCGCGCATTTCAACCTGGAGCCGGCGGGCTATTTGTTGCATCGCTGGGAGGCGCAACAAGGTTTGATCAGCCACAACGGCGTATTCGGGGACTACCCTGGGCCGTATCCGTTTTATGACGCTCATGGATTGATTGACTGAGGTTATACGGAGGTTCACTCGTTCAACTAAGCCGCTAAACGTTCGTTCACGCACCGGCCAACCGAGTTTGGCCGTGTGTTTCCTGCTGCCCATTATTTGCGCCCGGAACTTGGATTCCGCGCCGGAGTTCGTCCTGATGAAAGCCACCTTGAATGTATTAAGCGTATTGACCGGCAGCCTGGGTATTGCCCTGAGCCCCTTGGCCTCGGCTGATTTCCTGGGTGACAGCAAAGCCAACTTGAGCCTGCGCAACTTCTACTTCAACAACGACAACCGCGACGGCGCCGCCGCGCCGTCGAAAACCGAAGAGTGGGGCCAGGCGTTTATCCTCAACTATCAGTCGGGCTTTACCGATGGCACTGTCGGGTTCGGCCTGGATGCGGTGGGCATGCTCGGCCTGACCCTCGACAGCGGCGCCGGGCGCCATGTGGGCAGCTCGATGATCCCCACCGACGACGGCAAGGCCGCCGACAGCTGGGCCCGTGGCGGTGCGACAGCCAAGGCGCGTTTCGCCAAGAGCGAGTTGCGCTACGGCTACCTGCGGCCGAACCTGCCGATCCTGGTGAGCAACGATGGGCGCCTGTTACCGCAGTCGTTCGAAGGCGGGCAAATCACCAGCAAGGATATCGACAACCTCACCCTGATCGGCGGCCAACTGCAACACGCCACCGGCCGTGGCTCCAGCGACCGCAGCGGCCTGGCGGCAGCGGGCGGCACCCAGGAGAGCAACACATTCAATTACGCCGGCGCCGATTACCAAGTGACCAAGGACCTGATGGTCCAGTACTACTACGCCAACCTCGAAGACTATTACCAACAACACTTTGCCGGCCTGATCCATGTATTACCGCTGGGTGACTTTGGCTCATTGAAAACCGATTTGCGCTACTTCAAGACCCGCTCCGACGGCAAGAACAGCAGCGCCGCCGGCCGCGCCGAAGGCTACAAGCTCGGCGGCTATACCAAGAACGGCAACGGTGAAATCGACAACAACACCTGGAGCGCGGCGTTCATCTACTCCCTGGGCCCGCACGCGATCACTGCCGGTTACCAGCAAGTCTCGGACGACAGCAATTTCGCCCAGCTCAACCAGGGCGGCCTGGTCAATAAAGGGGAGGGCGGTTCCAGCCTGTACCTCTACACCGACCGTACCGTGCAGACCTTCATCCAGGCCGGCGAACGCACGGCCTTTGCCCAATACGCCTATGACTTCGCCTCGCTCGGCGTACCGGGCCTGAAGGCCTCGGTGATGTACCTGAAGGGCGACCACATCCTCACCACCGGCGGCAACGATGCGAGTGAATGGGAGCGCGATATTTCCCTGGACTACGTGGTGCAGAGCGGCACGTTCAAGAACGTCGGGTTCGGCTGGCGCAACGGAGTGTCGCGCAGCGAAGTGGCGCGTGACCAGGATCAGAATCGGGTATTTGTGAGTTATTCGATTCCGTTGATGTAACGGCACATTAAGGCGCCACACGGTCAATGGGGGCGCCGTCGAGCCTTAGCGAGGCCGCGATGGCGGAGGCAATGCCAGCGGAGATTCAGGCTGACCCACCGCTATCGTAGCCTGGCTAAAACTCACCACAATCGACTCACGCGACACACGATTTTCGTGGTCAAGCCACGCGGTTCCTGCCTGCGGCCTTGGCCTCGTACAATTGCATATCCGCGCGCTTGAGCAGCGCCGAGGTGTCGCGGTCCGACGGTTCGGCGACGCCCACGCCGATGCTCACGGTCACATGGCCCACGGTTGGAAACACTGCCGTCTCAACGGCCTTACGGATTTTTTCCGCCACCACTTCAGGGCTGTCGGGTGCTTCGACTTCGGGCAGCAGCACCGCGAATTCCTCACCGCCGTAACGCGCCACAAAGTCGGTGGCGCGGGTGGTGTTTTCGATCAGCGCGGCCAGTTGGCACAGCACGTCGTCGCCGATGGCGTGGCCGTACGTGTCGTTGACGCGTTTGAAGTAGTCGGCATCGATCAACAGCAACGCGAAGGTGCGGCCTGTACGTTGGAACAGCAGGCTGTTTTCGGCGAGTTTTTCATCGAAGCGACGGCGGTTGTAGACGCCGGTCAATGCATCGTGGGTGGCGAGCTTGAGCAGCTCGGCATTGGCTTGGGTGAGGTCAGCGGTGCGTTGCGCGACGGTGGCTTCCAGGGAGGCGTTAGCCTCTTGCAACTGGCGCTCCTTGGACAGCAGGGATTGGGTCATGCCGGTGAGCGAGCGGCCCAACTGGGCAATTTCCAGCACCGGGTGATCCTGAGGGAAGACCGCGCCGGGTAGTTGGTCCTGCACCTGCTTGGCGGACCGCGCCAGGCGTTCGATCGGGCGGCTGAGGGTAGACGCCAGGTAGTAGGCGACCAGTCCAAACACCACGGCGGCGATCAGCCCCAGCAGCAACAGTTTGTACAGCAGCACACGCGCCGGTTGCAACGCAACGTCCAGGGGCTGGCGCGCCATGATGTACCAGCTCACTTTTGCATTCGACGGGCTGGGCACCGCCACCGAGGCAGTGACGTAGCCATCGCCGGTGGACCAGCCCGACGGCTTGCCCAGGTTGGCCGGCGGCATCTGCTCACCCGCCAGTACTTCCGGATAGAGCACTTTGCCGTCGAAGTCGACAATCAGCGCTTCAAGGTTCGGCACGGCATCTTTCTGCATCACGGCAGAATCGACGATTTGCGTGACCCAGCGCCAATGCGCATGTGCGCCCAGCACGCCGATGGTCTCGCCCTGGGCATTGCGAATCGGTGCGGCGAAATCGATAAAGCGCAATGGCTCGCCGTTGGCGGCGCCCGGCAGCAGCTTGGCCAGCAGCACGGCTTCGTGGGGATCGCCGGTGTACTCGCCGCGCATGCCCGCCTGGAACCATGGCCGTTGCTGCACCGACTGACCGACCAGCAAGCCGTTGACCGCCTGGCGCACCTTGCCCTCGGCATCGGCCACGCCCATCCACGCATACTCGGCGCGCGACTGGGTGCGCAGTTCCATCAGGGTGAGGATATCTGGCGCGTCCAGGTCGCCCTGGCGAAACAACGGCGCCTTGCTCAGCAGTGACACTTCCAGCTGTCGCTCGCGCAATTGCACGGCCAGCAGGGCAGCGGCAGAGCGCGCCGTACTCAGCAGCGTACTGCCGCTGGCCTGCTTCACCTGTTCAGTGGCGATGTACCCCACGTAAAAGCCCACGCTCAATAACGTAAGCAACGATAAACCGGCGAACCAGAGGGTCAGGTGACTGCGCAGGCTGGCTTTGATCATGAGGGCTCTATGGAGTGGTCGTTTGGAACCATGGTAGGCGCAATGGATGGGCTGCGGCCAGTGATGGCGTCGCTTATCCAGGGGTATCAACCTGAGCAGTTTTTATGGTTGTCTGGAATATAATGAGTATGGCTCATTATGGACGCCTGTCGACAATGGCTGCCCTCCATCGCTGGCAAGCCAGCTCTCACAGAAAAGCAACCGGGGCCGCTACAGGTATTTGAGCCACGCCAAGTCACGGCGCCGAGCCTTGAGCGCTGCAAACCAGCGTACCGGCGGATACAGCGCCAAGGGCAGGAGCAATGCCACCAGCCAAATAGCGCCGATGCTGTCGAAACCGAAGTAGTTGCCGTGATTAAGCCCAAACAGCGCCACACAGGCAACGTAGAGGATTTTCAGCACATACAGGTGCAGCAGATAGAAGAACATGGGCGCCGCCCCGAACGTGGCCAGGATACCGATCCAGCGTTTTTGCCCCGCACGTTCAAACGCCAGCAACAGCAGCAAGCCAACCCCCAGGGTCAATGCCAGAAACAGCAGCGAAGGCGGGTACTTGGTGATGTTGAAAAAACTCATCAGGGTCTGCATGCCGTTCTCATAGGCATGCCACGGCTTCTCCCCATACCCATTGGCCGTGCGCAACACCACGAACCCCACCAATGCCCCCACACCGGCCAGCAACAGAAAGCGCTGGCGCAACGCCGATGGCATGCCCTGGGCAAACCAGGGGCCCAACCCGTAACCCAGGGCAATCACGCCGATCCACGGCAGCACCGGGTAGGTGGTACGCAGCCGCAGCGAATCGCCGACCTCGATCCAACTGCGTTCATGCAGGATTGTCCACGGCACATGCAAGGCCGAGCCCGCATCGAAGTGCAAGCCATCGAGCAAGTTGTGCCCGCCAATGATCACCAGTGCCACGGCAATCAGCACTGGACGCGGTAACCACACCAGCGCGGCCAGGGCGAGCATGCTCACGCCAATCGCCCAGATCACCTGCATGTAGATCACGCTGGGTGGCAGTTGGAAGGTCCAGGCAAAGTTGACCAGAGTAAATTCCAGCACCACCAGGAACAGCCCGCGCTTGAACAGGAACGCCGACACATCGCGGCGGCCCGAGTACTTCTGGCCATAGAGCCAGGCCGACAAGCCTGTGAGCAACACAAACACCGGCGCACACAGGTGCGCGAGGGTGCGGCTGACAAACAGCGCGGGCTCGGTGCTGTCGATGGTCATCGGGTCGCTGACCTGGCGGTGCAGCAGGAAGGTTTCGCGCACGTGGTCCAGCAGCATGAACAGGATCACCAGGCCGCGCAGGGCGTCGATGGAAAGCAGGCGTTGGCGCAGAGGTAAAGCGTCGGTCATGGGCAAGCATCACAGGGCAGGGCGGAAGTGGGGCGTTATCCTATAACATTAATTTGCGCGTTGCCGCGATTCCTTGGTCAGACTAGAATGCGATCAATTCTTAATTACTCCTTGGCTCCCTGCGCCGGTGATTCGCATGTCGTCCCCCCTCCATTTGCCTATCCAGGACCTGTACTGCGAACACCATGGATGGTTGTACCGCTGGCTCGACCGCAAGCTCGGCAACGCCAGTGATGCGGCCGACCTGGCCCACGACACCTTCATGCGCCTGCTCACCCGCCAGCCTGGCGCCGGTTTCGGCAGCGAGCCGCGAGCGTTGCTCACCCATATCGCCAAGGGCTTGATGATCGACAGTTGGCGCCGCCAGGAAGTCGAACGCGCCTACCTGGAGACCATCGCCCACCTGCCGGAGCAGGAAGTGCCGTCGCCGGAAACCCGTTGGCTGATCCTGGAGGCGCTGTACCGTATCGAAGCAATGCTGCGCGACTTGCCCGAAAAGACCCGCCAAGCCTTCCTGATGTCACAGATCGATGGCCTCACTTACGCGCAGATTGCCGAGCAATTGCAGGTGTCGCTGGTGTCGGTCAAACGCTATATGCGCGATGCGTTCCTGGCATGCCTGAGCGTGGCATGAACCCGTCCATTGACCCGCTGATCCTCGGCGAAGCCGCCGACTGGATGGTGCAATTGCAGTCCGGCAGCGCCACCGACGAAGACCGCCGCGCCATTGCCCAGTGGCAGGGCCGCAGCGCCCAGCACGCCCAGGCCTGGCAGCGCGCGCAAGCGATCCTGGGCGACTTCGACAGCGTGCCCGCCGCGATTGCCGGCGACACCCTCAAGCGCATCGGTCGCAAAAAATCCCTCGGCCGTCGCCAGGCCCTCGGGCTGTTGCTGTTGGCGGGGCCGGCGACCTGGTTGGCGTATCGGCAAAAACCGTGGCAATCGTGGACCGCCGACCAACACACCGCCACCGGCGAACAGCGCAGCCTCACCTTGCCCGATGGCACGCGCCTGCTGATCAATACGGCCAGCTCACTGAACATCGTCTTCACTGACCAAGTGCGGCGTATCGAGTTGCTGCAAGGCGAAGTGATGATCACCACCGCCAAGGACCCGGCACCCAGCCATCGCCCGTTTATCGTGCAGACCCGCCACGGCACCGCCCGCGCCCTGGGCACGCATTTCAGTGTGCGAGTCGGCGAGCAGAGCAGCCGCGTGGCCGTGCTCGACGGGGCGGTGGAAATGCTGCCAGCGCACGCCAACCGTGGGCTGACCCTCAAGGCCGGCGAGCAAGGCGCCTTCAGTGGCGACAGCGTGGCGCTCGTGCAGCCGCTGGACATCGGCGCAACCACTTGGGAAAACGGCATGCTGCTGGCCCAACGGATGCGCCTGGCGGACTTGCTCGATGAGTTGGGCCGTTACCGTCGTGGCGTGTTGCGTTGCCACGCCAGTGTGGCCGCGCTGACCGTGTCCGGGGCGTTCCCCCTGCGTGACACCGACGCCAGCCTGCGTCTGTTGCAGGAAACCCTGCCGGTCAAGATAAGCAGCCTCACCGGCTACTGGGTGACCGTTGAGCCGCGCTGAGATTTTTTTCGACGTTCGCTGATACCTTTTTCGTTGTCGCTCGGTGTAGGGGAGAACCCTCAACTTTGCACCGCGCCGACAGGAATCTCCATGACCTTCACACCGCACCCCATCCGTCCCTTGAAGGCCTTGAGCCTGGCGGTTGCCCTGGCAGCCATGGCTCCGTTGCACAGCGCTGTGGCCGCAGACGCAGCGTCGACCAGCGCGGTGCGCAGCTACAACCTGGCGCCGGCGCCGTTGGGCAATGTGCTGGCGCAGTTTGCGGCGTTGTCCGGGGTGCCGTTGTCGTTTGATTCCACGCTGCTCAATGACCAGCAAAGCGCCGGTTTGCAGGGCAGTTTCACCGCACACGCGGGTTTCACGCAGTTGCTGCAAGGCAGCGGCTATACCCTGCAAAGCACCGGCGCCAACGGCTACACCCTGGTGCCTGAGCCGACGGGCGACGCGTTGCAGTTGGGGGCGACCACCATCAGTGGGGAGAGCGGGGCGCAAGCGGACACCTATGCCGGTGGCCAGGTCGCACGTTCGGCGCGCCTCGGTGTGTTGGGCAACCGTTCGATCAATGACGTGCCGTTCAGCGTGGTCAGCTACACCGCCAAGACCATCGCCGACCAGCAGGCGCGCACCGTGGGGCGATGTGCTGCTCAATGATGCGTCGGTGCGCCAGTCCTCCGGCTTTGGCAATTTTTCCCAGGTGTTCACCATTCGCGGCCTGCCGCTGAACACCGATGACATTGCCTTCAACGGCCTGTACGGCGTGCTGCCACGGCAGATCATCACCACCGAGGCGTTGGAGCGGGTCGAGTTGTTCAAGGGCCCCAATGCGTTCGTCAACGGCGTGTCGCCGGCGGGCAGCGGCATTGGCGGCAGCGTCAACCTGGTGCCCAAGCGTGCCGAAGAGGTGCCCACCCGCAGCATCACCCTCGACACCACCACCGATGGCCAGAGCGGCGGCCATCTCGACCTCGGCCAGCGGTTCGGCGAAGACAACCGCTTCGGCGCGCGGGTCAACCTCGCCAAGCATGGCGGCGACACAGCCACCGAGGATGAATTCAAAAGCTCGCAACTGGTGGCGGTGGCCTTGGATTACCGCGGCGATCGCCTGCGGGTGTCGACCGACTTTGGCTACCAGAAAGAGCGCATCAACAGCGGTCGTTCGGTGGTGTATCCCAATGGCACCCAGGTGCCGAAGGCGCCGTCCGCCAAGCACAACTACGCCCAGGACTGGAGCTGGTCGGAGCTGGAAGACACTTACGGCATGTTCAACGCCGAATACGATTTGAATGAAAGCTGGACGGCGTATGTGGGCGGTGGCGCCAAGCACACGCGGGAAAACGGCCAGTATTCGTCGCTGTATGTGGGCAACGATGGCAGCGGTCGCGTGGGCTTTTTGTACTCGCCCCACGATGAAGATAACAAGAGCGCCATGGCCGGTTTGAATGGGCACTTCACTACCGGGCCAGTGACCCATCAAGTCAACTTCGGCTTGTCGGGTATTTGGGGAGAGCAGCGTTCGGCCTTCGAGGCGATCCTGCAGGCCAACCGTCGGCCGGGCAATCTGTACAATCCAACGCAGATTCCGCGCCCCAGCGTCACGTACTTCGGCAGTGATATCCATGACCCGCGTATTGTCGGCAAGAACCGCATCAAGAGCGCAGCGGTGTCCGACACCCTGGGCTTTATTGATGATCGCGTACTGCTGACCCTGGGCGTGCGGCGCCAGACCATTGAAGTGGATGGGTGGAACACCACCACGGGTGTGCGCACTGCCAACTATGCCGAAAGCATCACCACGCCGGTGTATGGCCTGGTGGTCAAGCCGTGGGAGCACGTGTCGCTCTATGCCAACCGCATCGAGGGGCTGGCCCAGGGGCCGACGGCGCCGCTAACCAACGTCACCAACCCCGGCGAGGTGTTCGCGCCCAACCGTAGCAAACAGACCGAAGCGGGGGTCAAGCTGGATTGGGATACCTTTGGCGCGACCCTGGGTGTCTACCGCATCGAGCAGCCGAGCAGCGCCACCAACACCAACGCCAATGGCACCAACACCTTCAGCGTCGACGGCGAGCAGATCAACAAAGGCGTGGAGCTGAACGTCTTCGGCGAACCGGTCGACGGCCTGCGCCTGCTGGCCGGTGCGACCTGGATGAACACCGAACTGAAAAACACCTCCAACGGCCTCAGCGACGGCAACCGCGCCGCCGGCGTGCCGCGTTTCCAGTACAACATTGGCGCTGACTGGGATATTCCCGGCCTCCAGGGCGCCGCCGTCAACGCGCGGATGCTGCGCACCGGTGGCGAGTACGTCAACGCCACCAACACCCTGAGCATCCCCGCCTGGACCCGCGTCGACCTCGGCGCCCGCTA
>Ga0247730_1001970_pt1 | contig 10402 bp, 16 predicted proteins | sample UWRJL073202C2_FD_180959 | JGI IMG/M metagenome (GOLD analysis project Ga0247730, IMG submission 180959) | Plant litter microbial communities from Arlington Agricultural Research Station in Wisconsin, United States - UWRJ-L073-202C-2 | ecosystem: Environmental > Terrestrial > Plant litter >...
GCGGCACACTGTATTTAATTCCCAGAGCGATTCTATCTGCGTGGCTTGCAATTGGGAAGTTCTTTGGTGCAATGGAAGAAGAAGGGGTGGTGGAGAGGCGATCGATGCAGAGCTGTCGAAGGTCCTTCATATCCCACATCGTCGACAGCTTCAAGCAGCACATCCAGTCATCTTTGGAGAGCAGTCCGGAATGATCCTTCCTATGTATGGAGTTTCGTTGATCAGCTACAAGACTCAAAGCCCAAAGAAAGACATACAATACAGATCCTGAGGCGCACAACGCTCTTACCAATGTCGCGAATTCGTCCTTGGTAATGCCATCAGGGAGGTGAATCGGATGTTCATCATCCACTCCTTCCATGTTACCCTCGCCTTGAGGGAGTTCAAACATGTCTCGAAAGAATGTAGATCCATTGACGAAGGGCTCTTTGGGGACTCTGAACAACGTCTTATCAACCTATGTTACTGTATCAGCACTACTGTACAGGTGTAGAATATAGGGGAGGTTTGGATACACACTTGAAATGTTACAAGGTCCCAATAGAATAGCTCATGCCGTTTGACGCTCATGGTGGTCGATAGCTAAGATTCTACAATAGGCGCCCATTTAGCTTGAAATTCCAGATAAGAATAGGGTCATGTGGAAGCAAGAGGGTGGCGGCTACCGACTTCGGTCAGCCATGAAAATAGTCCTATGAAAGAATGGTTATGGTAACGAGAGCAGCAAGGTATGCGCTAGTATGTTCTGCCATGACGAGGTGAGCTTCCCCAGAGTTTAATGACAGTTCCGAGGGCGTATACATTGCGAAAAAGCGAGGAGAACTTGGTGAGAGACTTAGGTGATAAATGAGGATCGTGGACCTCTACAATTTCCTATTTATTCTCCTAGGCCTATGCAGGAGCCAGATCATTCGAGGTCAATCCAGCAGCGGCAGACCGTCTTCGGTGAATTTGCTTTGTCGAGATGGCAGGGTCATTCATCTACACAGTTATCTGTATATACAATTTTACAAGGTATACAATCTGAACTAAGAAATTGAAATCCCGAGACTTCATTCCACATTCACACCATCCGATAAGTGTTGAGCTGGTCAAGTGCGCGGACCCTCTGCCCCGGGGTGAAATCTGTGAGGCAAGTGTCGTCGGTGTAGTCCATAAAGTTATCTAGGTTTATAATTCTGTTAGAGATGGAAGAACAACGAAAGAAGGAACACATACGGATGGGATCCGCACCCGGCGCAGAACAGGTGTCACGGTCGGTACATTCATAGGCAGCATAAGCTTCAGCAGGAGTGTCGTCAACATAATCACCCTGGCCGTAGCAACCACCCTGGAAGGTATGATAGAGCCCGACCCAGTGCCCAACTTCATGGACCAATGTTCCGCCAAGGTTGTAGCCTTGGACGTGACTTCCAGGGACAGTGGCAGAGAGAAATACGACGCCGTCGTCGGTGGGATTGGACTGGTAAGTTTCGGGGAGGGTGGCATAGCCCAATACAATATCACCGGTGTAAGGATCTGTTAAGAGTCTAAAGCAAGGTGTCAGTCTGGTTACTGACCTAATTGGCAGGAGGAGTGCTTACCCAACAGAATACAGGTTAAGGTCGCGTGCCCGTTGACCTTGACGCAGAGCTGTCTTCATGTCGGTTTGCTCTTGAATTCCGGGGCCTAAGTCATAGAACCAACCGCTGCTTTGATAACGTCGGGTAGAGACAAGTTTGAATGTGATACCCATGGACTCGTAAGCTCGATTCAAAACGCTGATCTGGTCATTGATCATGTCGGTGGTGAGATCACCATACTTTGGGAGGCCTGCAGTCTCATAGATCAGAGTCCAGTAGACCTGTAAGGAACTACTAAGTCGTCGTACTAGGAGGCAAGCGACAGGTAGTCAACACGCACCGAAATTTCGAGTGGCGCTCTCTCCGTGGAAGAATTGCTGACAACCTTGTTGGCTTCGAAATGCTTCTCAGCCTCGACGATTCGCTCATCCGAGATATATGTACCGCAGGAGCGGCCATTAGCCGTAGGCGTAATGGAGGGGAGGCTGGCTGCAAGAGCAGGCAGGATAGCGACAAAGGCGACGAGAAGGTTGGCGAGCATTGTGAGCTGGTATCTGGTGCGAATCGATGTGGCTGCTGTAGATGGGGAAGACAGAGCGGAGCTGACGACTCTTTAAGTAGTGCTCATCACACTCAGAGTACATAGGGTGCTAGTCGGAGCTAACGCTCGAAGAATGAAGTTGAACGAAGGTCGACCGGCGGACGAGGTGTTCAGCACCCTCGTCGAAGCAGGTAGTCACCTATTAGACTTCTAGTTCCGACAATGTCTCACATGCTTAGACGGGAAGGCATCGAGAGAACCAGAGCAGCATGACAAAGGAAGTGCTAAAGGAACCCAAGGAGATGCACAGTAGCTGATTCTGGGGTAGAGAAATGGCGTGTGCGAAGGTGTAGTATGTCCATCGAAGACCATGAAAGCTCCGGCGGACTTGAGGAAAAGTCACACGAGACCAAGCCTTCTCGTGAAAGAATATTTTTCGAGTGAAAGCATGAAGGACATGATACGACGATTCATTGATGAGCCGTTGTTTGTGCGGAAGGTCGTTCGCTCATGAGTATTGCATGAATGGTCAGACGCCACCCAGATAATAGGACAACCGTGCAGTTGACGAGTTTAAACTGCCATGAATGTGCCAGTGTCGACAGTAGTATGTTCGGAGAGCTCGAGAGCTGGTGATAAGTGTCTCGTCTTGTGGTGGCGTCGCTGTTTGAGGGAAGTAACGAGTGAGATGATGGTGTGTTCAGTAAGTGCAGGTGACCAGAAGTAGTATCTGGGAAAGTTTGAGCGGGATTGCGGAAGAATCGCAGCGAACAAGAATTTGAAGAAGAGTCCACGGTTTGAGCGCGGGAAAGGACCGATCGCTTGGCAACAGTTCTTTTGGCGGCGCGGGGATTGATGCGCTTTGGCGAACATTGTGAGCTGCCAGTGGTAACTACCAGTTGAAGTCGATGTGGCTGCTGTGGACGGGAAAAACAGAGCTTAGTTGCCCACTCTTCAAGTGGTAGTCGTTACGCTTAGAGAATGTAGGACAAAAATTGGAGTTAAACCTCGAACGGCGGACGGGGTGTTCAGCAACCTCGAGCTCGTTGATGCTGGTAGTCACCTATTGCATTTTGAATTCTAATAATGCGCCATGTGCTTGAACATCAAGCTTATACGGCCTAAAACAGAGAGAATCAGAGTGGCACGGCAACGGAAGTGCAAAATAACGCAGCAAGAAGCACTGGCAAGCAGCAGATTCTGGGGCATAGAAATCACGTTTCTTGAGAGTATATTATGTTCGCCGAAGGCCATGAAAGCTCCTGGGGGACTCGAGGAGGTCACCGTACACTGGAGACAGAAGAGAACGATTCCGGTGTATCCAGAAGCGTGCCAGCTCAGTTTGGTGAACGATTCGGAAAGACTTGTAGAATTCAAAACAAATTTCCTTGGCCTTCTCGTGCAAGACTTTCTCGAGAGCATGCCGCGAAGGAATGGCTCTTCCCCTTGCGTACAGAAGCGTACTTGGGCGCCTCTTCGAAGAGCCGCTTTTTGTGCGGAAACCCAGGTTGTTGGTGGCGTTGCTGGGCCCTGGTATGCCCAGTGGAGGTAACCTAAAGAACGAGTTGTGACAGCTGGCAATTGCAAAGTTTGGACAGTAAGAATGAAATAGCACTCGAAGAAGAATTCATGATTTGAACTGAATGCATGCATCTTAGCAAGACATTAACAGCCCGCCGGGTCTCGCTGCCTACGGGATTGGCTCCCAGGGGCGGGTTTCTGGACTAGCGTGAGTGAAGATAGTATGTTAAGCATTTGGCAGTGATCTCTAGCAGGCGGTGAAGCAGACGAAGAGGTGTTGCTCTGGCAGTCGAATGTCTACAAGTGCTGCACAGTCCTAAGAAATCTGGCCTCCGTAGAGGCCTAAGAGAATATTTGGAGAATTGTAGAGAGCGATGATCAAAGGCAAGTATGTAGAAATGGCGACGAAGTTTCTGAGGATTGACGAGGGTTTCATTCCTGAGTGATAGCTGACGTGCTTCAATGTGCAGAAATTCATAGTATAAACCTAGTATCTGTAATTCGGAGCCGTGATAGCATTTTTTCACCTTGGCAATGGCCGACTGAAGTACCGTAAGGACACGATAGTGAGAGTGAGAGAGCAAGCGATTCCGAAACTGATGCAATCACGAGACCAGAGTTCGTCTGCTCTCTCCGCCATCGTGTTCCCACGATGTTTCAGTTGGCGATTATCAAGGTAAACAAATGCTGCTATGATTTCGAGACTGTACTTACATTTCGCAAAGGATACTATGTCCATCCACCCTTCCGACTTTGGTATCGCACCAGAAGTAGCGCTCAAACACGAATTGAACAAAAAATACGCCAATCGAATCTTACATGACGTGGGCTTATGCATCTGTGTCTTTGATATCAGTCAGGCTAGTGAGGGGAAAGTGCGCTATGGAGATGGGTTTTTGTGGTACAAAGGTGTGTATCCTTTCCCTGTCTACTGCTCAGAAGCTAACTTGGGCCGCTAAGCAAAGTGGTGTTTAGAATGGTTATCTTCCGACCGTTCACTTCAGAGGTGATACTCGCTACAGTGAAATCAACAGACGAAGATGGTATACGATGTATGTGCTCAAGGATTCTCTTCTTGAACAAGTTTTTTTTTGACTCTTCGGACGTACAGTGCATACAGACTTTTTCGACGATATTCATATGCCCGCTATGTATCTACCACAACCGTGCGCGTTGTGCGTCTAAACCTTCGGCTTTTCAAACTATCACTCACTTAATCGACACTCCCACAGCGACCCGAATGAACGCGCGTTCTTCTGGCTCCCCGACTCTGAGTTAACCTCTGTGCAAGATCTTTTAGACACACCAACGTCAGACCGCTGGTATATTGACCGGGATCAGCAGGTGCGGGTTCGCGTTGAAGCAGACGAGTTTTATGAGAACGAGCCTGGGCCGATGAAGATCGTGGACGGAATTTTACAGCAGGGAGCAGTGAAGCGACCACCATACACTCTCATCGTGCGTTTCAGCACCCTTGTTTCTTTCGCGCAATGGCTGACGTCTTTATAGTGTTCTATGGCCGAGCAAGGGCTGGGCCCCGTCTCGTGGTGGAATGGAAGCGGAGAGCAAGAAGAAGACGCAGATGCTATGGAAGAGGGATGACATGACGAGTATATTTTATCCAAAAAAATCCACGCGTTTTGATGCTCAGACCCTGAAGGCTCCGATTTCAGAGAACTGAGATCCTGGCTTCCGTTTCTACTTGCCTTTGATCGTCGACCTTCCAATCGTTCTCTAAGATCTTTGCAGGAGGAAGACTATTCGGGGTTTGTGCAGCATCTGTGGACCCTCAAGTCAATCCCAATCTCTCTATCATATCCTCCATCAAGTTCCAGGGTGCTCACCATTATATCTGTAGGATTCGGTTCCATTCCTCCAGGGATAGCTGTTACTGACCTTGGAACGAAACTCTTCATCTACTCGCTTGCCTGTCAGAGAACTCTGCCGAGCTACCCGTACTCCGCCACTCAGAGACAGTGCACCGATCCCGCGGCGGAAAAACCCAGAGAACTCTTAGTGTCTTGCTATCGGATGCATGCAGTCTTTCCTGCATTCAAATTGTGGATTCTTCTTCGAATTCTTGTTCATTGCGACTGTCCAAGCTTTCCCGACTGCCACTCCTTAGGTCACCTGCATTGGGCATGCTATGGGTCAATACCGGCTCGTTCACTTCTTCTCACCAAACAGCTCCGCCAAGATATCCTCCACCGCCTCTCAAGCTCCCTGTCCAATGAACCGCATTTTGCATAGGGAACTGAGCTGTTCACTCCTCGCCCAACTTTGCACAAATGATTCGCGGGAGAGTGCAGGAAGTTTGAACATTCCGCTTTCCTTCATCGCTGTGGCGTCCAACTACATGAACCTTCTCGAACCCTGGACGCAGCTTTATTAGATTGAGTCGGCTTGCTTCTGGGTAAACCGCAAGACGTCATTCTCTTCTCTCTTCGGTGTTGTGACTTCTCCTCGAGTCCTGCGGAGCTTTAGAAGTCTTCGATGGTCATACTGTAACTTCGCACACACTGTTTCTCCACCCCAGAAACAGCGACTGCGGTTCTCCCTGCCTCATTTTCACTTGCTTTGGCATGCTGCTCTGATTCTCTCAGCTTCGCGCTATATACAAGGCGCTCGAACACATGGTACGCTATCAAACTTCGAAGTGTAATAGGTGGCTACCAGCATCGACGAGGGTGCTGAACACGTCAGCCCGCCAATGCTTGTCCAGCTTCATTGTTTGAGTATTGATTCCTATCTGCGTCCTATGTAATCTGAGCATGATTATTGACACTACTTAAAGAGTCGATAGCTCTGCCCCCGCCTTCCCCATCTGCAGCAGCCACATCGACTCGCACTAGATATCGTTTCGCAATGCTCACCAGCATTCTCGTCGCACTCGTCGCTATCCTGCCTGCTCTTGCAGCCAGCCTCTCCTCCCGTGCGCCTCCAGATGAAGGCCGCTCCTGCGGTACATATATCTCGGAGGAGCGGATTCTCGAGGCTGAAAGGCATTTTGAGGCCAACAAGGTTGTCAGCAATTTCTCCACGGAGAGCGACCTAGTTCGTGTTTGGGTTCGTATTGGTTACTTCTCGTTTCGCTCCTAGTCTAACGACTCGGTCCTTTTCTGACAGATCTACTGGCATGTGGTGTTCGCTGACGAATCGGAGAGTGGCGGCTACATCCCTGAAAAGAAGATACATGATCAGCTCGTCGCTTTGAATCGAGCTTACCTGCCCCTTGGAGTCGTCTTCTACGTTGACCGTGTCGAACATTACAAGAACGCAGGATGGTTCAATAACATGGGCCCCGAATATCAGGCGCAAACCGACATGAAGAAGACTCTGCGTGGAGGTCAGCGGGCAATCGACCTTGACATATATTCTGTCGGGCAAGTACTCCTTCTCCTGTCAAGTAAGCCCGTAATCTGACTGACGCCTTTCTTTAGACGCTTGGTAAGAGCTTCCACCGGTAGTAGCCTATTGGGTTATTCCACCTTACCCGAAAGCTACCGGTCCAATCCCACTGATGACGGTGTCGTATTCCTCGCCTCCACTGTCCCTGGAGGTTCAGCCGAGCACTACAACCTCGGTGGAACATTAATCCACGAAGTTGGGCACTGGCTTGGGCTCTATCATACCTTCCAGGGTGGTTGCTCCGGCCCTGGTGATTATGTCGACGATACTCCAGCTGAAGCGTCTCCTGCCTTTGGGTGTCCCGAGGGCCGTGACACCTGTTCCGCGCCGGGTGTGGATCCCATCCGTACGTGCTCTTCCTTTCACTTTCTTTTGTCTCTGATCATGTTGTACATACAGATAACTACATGGACTACACCGACGACGCTTGTCTCACCGAATTCACTCCGGGACAGATGGTCCGCATACATGACCAGCTTGCTACGTACCGGAAATGAATGAATGTGGAATGAAGTACATTCGTTGGCTTCTCAGACGTCGTAGTTCAAAATTGTACACCTTGTATTACAGACAACTGTATAGATCACTGGCACTCCGATATCGAACATTGTAGGCAGCGACTGCCGGTTGCGTTGTGGACTTTTGAGTGACGTCCAATGGATGGAATAGAATTGTAAGACCAGCATTCGAATTCTGCTCGTTGTTCATTGGTATCTTGGCGTCGGACGACGGTTTCGCGAGAAGGTTATGAAGCCTTCACGTACGCACACTCTCCCGGTCCCTTCGTTAGGGATCCTTCTACGAGAAGTTCGAGTTTGACCAATACAAAAGTTCGAAGTATACTACATTGACATGATGAGATATAAGGCTACTTCGAAGAGTGTGAACGTGTAGCGGCTGATGAAAGACGATACCACGGAGCACTACGTCCGTCCACCCTTCCGACTAAGTACGGAATCGCGCTAGAAATAGGCCTTAGACATGGATATGTATGCCCTGATTTACGTACTCAGATTCGCATGGCCTGGATTGGCCGCGATCTGCGAGAGAAAAGAATATTCTCTCGTCAACAATCCTGGTCTGATATCTAGAGCATCATCCTGGCCTCTAGACCGCCTCGCCAATCTGATCCTACGCCTCCTTCCTACTTGAACTTCCCAATGACTTGCCCACGTCAAACTCTCTGTAGATGTCTACGCAACCTCAAGGACCCTATCGTTCGCCGTCCTAGACTTCTGGAAGTTTTAATAGACCGCCGCTGTGGCTGGTTGGTGGCCCCGGCTGGTGGGACCTTAGACTCTCTTAGACTGTCTCAAGTTTTGATCAGTACCTTTCTGTACGCATGTTAGACCCATCGGTCTCTCTTGGCCGGCGCCAATCCTTCCATATAAAAACCCTCTGTATAGTATGCAATGTCTCCAGTCCTCTCTTGAGTCCTTCTCCTCCTCTCCTCATCTCACCACCATCATGTTCACCAAAATCCTCCTACTCTGCCTCGCCTCCGCATCCTTCGTCCTCTCTTCCCCCATCGCGGAAGCAAGCTCGCTGAAATCCAGAGCTGCAGTGGACAACATCGTCTATGTCACGAACGCTGACAAGTTCTGGTGAGTTATCAAACACCCCTTTTCTACCCCTCCCTTCCACGATTAACATCGCGTTCTACAGTATGATTATGCCTCGAAATGCCCACACGAACATCGGAGACAGCGAGTATCCTGGAGGAATGAAGACATACTGCTCCCCCAACGGCCGCTACGACTCCAAGCAAGGACAGCTGCCTGCAAAATTCTGGAAACAGGTTGCATTCAAGAGCGGCAAGAGCTCTAGTGGAGGACGATATGCTCAGCGTATGTATATATTCCTTCCATTTCTTGGCATGATCTAATGACCTCATCCCTTGACAGTTACTGGATGTATCAACCCAAGCTTGTTGAGTCGATTGAACGCGAACGATGCTGGAGGCCAGTATGACTCTAGTGGAGGTGACGGAGGTAACGGAAACCCTGCTGGAAGCGTTTGTCTCGGGTAAGCGATGTTCTCAACTTCAATGAATTTGAATCTCATGCATTCATAGCTATAACCATTACGTCGAACTCGTCGAGCCAGCAGGAAACCGCGCTTGCATCAAGTGTTGTGACAACTTCAACGACTGCCCTGTGAACAAAGGCACGTGGATCCCCCTCTTTTCTTCATGTGGATCGAAGACTTATGATTACAATCTACAGATACTTCTGGCTGCCCTGCTGTCATCCCTGGGAATTACTTTGATTGTAACTGAAAGACTCTTTAAGCACGGACCTTATGGACTCATATCGGACATCTTTACCTGTTGTACTTTTAGGACCTTGGACAATTCATGACAGTGTGTTGTATCTAAACCAACCGTCTGCTTCCCACGATTCGTGGCTTGTTTTGGTTCTCGAGTGTTGAGTATGCGAGCCCCGGCTGTTCTTTCGAGATTAAGAACGGGCAATAGAATTCGTTTCTCGGTAATTAGATGGATATAGATCATTGCACAAGATACACTAATGTGGCCCCCACCCGTCTCCAAACTAGTCAAGAGAACGACGACTGAGCAACTTTGTAATCTCCGTATGCTCTGCCAACCAATTTGAAAACGTAACTTGCGTTCTCCGTTCCTGAGATTCAATGATGTAGTTTGCGAACACGATAAGAGTTCCATATCGATATCTAGATCAACGTTAGTGTGTGCGGATGATTGGCAAGAACGATCCACGCACAGGTAGTTCACAGTGACCTCACGAAGCTTCCGCTCCTTCGAACTACCCTTTTCCAACGCTTCCACTTTCAATTTATAGCTAATAGGGAGAGAGAACGTTAACAACAGGACTGTCACTGATGAAAAAAATAAGGAGAGCGTACTCGTAAATGGCCTTCCGTAGATTCTGCACATCTTGCATCAAATCCACTGCCCGATCCGCCAACCTCTTCGCGATCTTTCCATGCGACAGTACTCCAACAAGCTGTAGTATAGTCTTATATTCTCCTGAGACACCCATATCCTGTTAAGTATTCGCGGTACGAGGAATGAAAGGGTGCATCGAACCTTGTAAATATGCTTCATCCTCGGAAGGACCATCCATGGGATCGTAAATCTCATGTTCGGGGCTTGCGCTCAAAGCAGGCATGTTCATCTGCGCTTTCCAATCCGTTTGCAGCGCTGTGGAGATGAGACTGGCGGTAATCATCCCAGTAGTTGTACGACCACGACCCATCTGGCAGTTAAACACGAAATCTCCAGCGGAGGATAGCCCATCGCGAACACGGTCCAAAAGCTGAGATAGAGCATCCGGCAGTGGTGCTTGTTCATCAGTCTATCAATCAACATTAGTCAGATACCCACAGAACA
>Ga0247730_1001971_pt1 | contig 10400 bp, 8 predicted proteins | sample UWRJL073202C2_FD_180959 | JGI IMG/M metagenome (GOLD analysis project Ga0247730, IMG submission 180959) | Plant litter microbial communities from Arlington Agricultural Research Station in Wisconsin, United States - UWRJ-L073-202C-2 | ecosystem: Environmental > Terrestrial > Plant litter >...
ATTGATTCTCGGTGAGGCGGGCCTGACGGCCGAGAGCATGGAAACCGAGGCCAAGGTGACCCTGGAAAAGGTAGAGGACGGCTTTGCGATCACAGCCATTCATCTGAAGCTGCATGGCAAGGTGCCTGGTACCGACGAGGCGACATTCACCGACCTCGCCAACAAGGCCAAGGCCGGTTGCCCGGTATCCAAGGCCTTGGCGGCCGTGCCGATTACCCTGGATGTCACGTTCGGCTAAGGCATCGAGCGGCTAAGGCAAGTCCACGCGGTCTTGTCCGCGTGGATTTTACAAAGACGAAACGGGCATCTCGTTTTAACGCGGCACCACCATCGGCGCACCGGTGACAGGATCTGCCATCACCAGAGCCGAAAGACCGAAAGCCTTGTGAAGATTGTCTGCAGTCAGGACCTGTTCCGGCGGTCCGACGGCAACCAGGCCGTCGCTTCCCAGTAGCACCAGATGGTCGGAGAACCGTGCGGCCAGATTGAGGTCGTGGAGTACCGTGATGACAGTCGCACCATGGTGTTGGTTGCGGTCGCGCAAGAGGGACAGAACCTCCAGCTGATGGGTCAGATCCAGCCAGGTGGTCGGTTCGTCGAGCAGCAGATAGGACGTGTCCTGGGCGAGGATCAGTGCAATCCATGCCCTCTGTCGCTGTCCGCCGGACAGTTCGTCGAGCGGGCGGTCTGCCATATCTGCAAGGCCGACATCGTTGAGCGCACGGGCGCAGGCCTCGGCGTCCGCTGCGCTCCAGGGCGCAAGCAGTCCGCGCCACGGGCTCCGGCCGCGCCGGACGAGGTCAGAGATCGTGATGCCTTCAGGCGCCCTCGGGGCCTGCGGCAGGATCGCCAGTCGGCGTGCGAGCGCGCGGGTATCGATGGCAAAAATATCGTCGCTACCCAGCGTGATCGTGCCGCTCAAAGGCGTCATCAGACGGGCGAGCGCGCGCAGCAGCGTGGATTTTCCGCAACCGTTAGGCCCCAGAATCGCGGTGACCTTGCCCTCCGGCAATTCGAGCGAAAGATCGTTAATGACAATCCGTTCGCGATAGCCAAGTGTAAGGGATTTGGTTTTCAGCGCGTTGTCCATTAGAGGTCTCCGGTCTCGATTTCGCGTGCCAGAAGCCAGAGCAGGTATGGCGCCCCAAAAATGCCTGTCATCACCCCGACCGGCAGCTGCAATCCCGGAATGCTTGCGCGCGCGGCAAGATCGGCAAGCACTGTGATCGTCGCGCCGGTCACAGCGGCTGCGGCCAGGCGGGCGGCCGGATGTCTGGCGCGGGTGACGCGCGCGCCCAGAGGCCCTGCCATTAAAGCTACGAATGGAACAGGGCCGGCTACGGCCACGCCAGTTGCCGCCAGCAGCACACCTGTGGCCGACAGTCCCCACTTGGCCCGATCGGCTCGTAGACCCAGGCCTTTTGCCAGATCGTCGCCCAGTTCGAGCAAAGCGAGTGATCGGGACTGGATCACGAGTACGAGCGTGAGAACCGCACCAACGCCGAACACCTGCGCGACGTGACCCCAGTTTCGCGCGGCGAGCGATCCGCTCAACCAGCGCTGCGCTTCTGCAGCTTCCTGCGGAGGCAACCGGGTCAGAATAAAGCTGCCGGCCGCAGCCGTGAAAAAGCCGACGCCCAGACCAACGAGAATGAGCGTGATTGTCGTTTGGCTGCCGTCGCGGCGCAGGGAGAGAACCGCGACCACAATGGCGGCAGCGGATCCCCCGAGCGCTGCAAGCACGGGGGTCGGAAGGGCAAGGCCGGCCATCACCCCGAAAATCACCGCCAAACCGGCACCAGAGGTGAAACCCATGACGTCGGGTGCAGCCAGGGGATTGCGCAGCAGGATCTGGAAGATGGTGCCGGAGAGCCCCAGCACGGCCCCTGCCCCGACCGCGGTGGCGATACCCGGTCCGCGCAGGACCCGAATGGTCAAGGCCGCCGGTCCCTGTCCGGTGGAAAGCCCGGCCCACAGTGTGGCCGGCGACAGCATCACCTGGCCGATCATAAGCGACAGCAGGATTGCGAACAGCAGCACGGCTGCAAGGATGATGCTCCGCGTCATGATGCCGCCCCGGGCTTCAGCCGACGCGCGATCCAGATGAAAACGGGGGTTCCGATCAGCGCGGTCATGATGCCGACACGCACTTCGGCAGGTGCGAGCACCAGACGGCCGGCGGTGTCGGCCAGCAAAAGGATCGATGCGCCGAGCATGGCCGAGGCAATCAATTCCAGACGCAGGGCATGCCCACAGATCCGTCGGGCGAGCGGCGGCACCATAAGCCCCAGAAAGGCGATGGGACCGGCAACGGAGACGGCCGCACCGGTCATCAGCGTCACCGCTGCCAATGCTCCCAGCTGAATTCGCGCGGGTCTGGTGCCAAGCCCCCGGGCGAGCGCCGAGCCCAGTGACAGAGCCTCGATCCGGGGCGCTAGCGCAAGGCTCAGGCCAATGCCAACAATCGTGACCAGCGCCATGGCAGACAACGGCCGCTGGCTGGCCTGGGAAAGAGAACCGGCAACCCAGAAGCGGAAGACTTCCAGCGTCTCGCTGCGCGCCATGACGATGGCCGACACCAGGGACAGCAGCAAGGCATTGAGCGCGGTGCCGGCAAGCGCCAGCCGCACATGCCCGGTCTCGCCGCGCAGACCACCGCCGAGGGCAAAGACCGCGATCGAGGCGAGTGCCGCGCCGGGAAAAGCGAGTGCCGACATCAAGCCGGCGTCGGAACGCCCGAAGATGAGGGCACCGAGAACGATGGCAAAGGAGGCACCGGAATTGACGCCGAGAAGCCCTGGATCGGCCAGCGGATTGCGCGTCAGCGCCTGCATCACCGTTCCCGCCACGCCAAGGCTTGCCCCGGCGATCAACCCCGCGACAAGGCGCGGCAGGCGGATCGATTGAATGGTGACATGCGTGGCATTGGCCGGATCAAAGGCCACCAGGGCATTCCAGATTTCAGCCAGGGAGGCCGTACGCACGCCGACGGCAAGCGTCAGGAAGACTGCCACGCCGAAAACGAGGGCCAGGCCGGTGGCAGCCCTCAAGGTGCAAGTCCCGCCTTCACGGCCGATGGCACGGGCGTCTGTGGGTTACCATCAAGTGCCAGCTCGATCTCCGGTTCGAGGGCATCGAGCGCAAACGGCAGTGACAGCACGCTACCGAAGGACAGGGCGCCGGCAACCAGTGAACCGGCAAGGACTTCACGCCCCTCGCGATGCATTCTGAGCGTTTTCCGCATCGCCAAGGCAACGATATCGGGAACGGAATCGAACGACGAAATCCAGATCAGCAGGTCTGCATCCAGCGGCGAGAGATCCTCCGGCGACAGGCGCCCGTAAAACTCGCCTGACGAGCGCATACCGATCAGCTTCTCCGGCGTTTTAAAGCCCAGTTCGTTGAGAAAACTTTGGCGGGTGTCCGTGCCGATAAAGGCCCCGGTTTCACCGCCGAAATTATAACCGCACACGGCAGTCTTGTCCGCCCACTGCGGATGGCGACCGCGTGCGTCGGTAAAATTTTTACGGGTCTGCGCAATCAGCTCCTCGGCCCTGGCCGTCTTGCCGACGGCGCGGCCGATGGTGCGGGTCATCTCGTCCCATTGGGTCCCATAGGTCTGTTTATCCGGGGCGTGCATCAGCACCGGGGCGATCTGAGACAGCACGTCGTATTCGTCCTTGGAAATAGCCGAGCCGATGCCGACGATCAGGTCCGGAGCGAGCGACGCGACGATCTCGATCGACACCTCGCCCTCGATCAGCGCCGGCTTGACATCGCCGAGCAACGGCTGCGCCCAGGGCCAGACTCCATACGGCATGTCGCCGAACCATTTTCGCACGGCAATCGGCGCAACCCCGAGAGCGAGCAACGGATCCTGCGTGGTGTATCCGAGCGAAACGACGCGTTTCGCCGGACCTGGCAGCACCGTTTCACCATAGGCATGGACGAAGCGCATATCGTCTTCGACGGCCGACGCCGACGTCGCGACAAGGCTGGGGACCAGAAGACTGGCAGCAAGGCCACCGAGAAGCTGACGCCGGCTCGGGCCGCTCGTCAGTTCATGTTCTACTTTCTTCACGTTTTTCCTCTGATCGCTACCAGCGGCGGAGGCCCCGCCGTCCGCCACCGTCTTGATGCTTCACCCCATTGCCCAAAATCGGGAACCAGGGCGAGTGACACTGAAATTACCAAGTGTATCTGAGCGTCGCCTTCACAGTACGACGGTCGCCGTAATAGGCGGAGTAGCTGAAGTTATCAACCTGACTGATATATTCCTTGTCGAACAGGTTGGTGGCATTGACAGCCAATGTCATGCTGTCACTGACCTTGTACTTGACCGCAGCGTCAAACACGGTTCGCGACGGCAGTTCGATGCTGTTGGACTGATCGGAGCGATCTGACGTCGCGACATCACCGAAGGTTTTGCCGACGAAACGCGCGCCGATCCCAAACGTCAGGTCGCCAATCGTACCATTGCTCGGAATCGTGTAGTCGGCCCAGAGCGATGCCATATGGGTCGGAACGAGCGCCGGGCGCTTGCCGATGTTTGCCGCGATGGCATCATCCTTGATTTCGGCATCCCAGTAGGAATAGCCTGCCGTCAGGTCCAGCTGGTTTGTCAGGGCCACTTTGCTTTCAAGCTCGACGCCGCGAACATTGATTTTTCCGACCTGATACTGGGCGCCGTAACCGGCCGAATACTGCGGCACGTTCGTCTGGGTCAGGTCGAAGAGGGCAACCGTAAACAGGGCATCCATGCCTTCAGGCTGGTATTTGGCACCGACTTCATATTGCGTACCCTCCTGCGGCTTCCCAGATCCGCTGAGGAAGGACCGGCTGGCGCTGATCGGCTGGAAGGATTCCATGTAGTTGGCATAGACTGAAACTTCGCTGGTCGCCTTGTAGGTCAGACCACCACGGCCGGTAAATGCCGTGTCGGTGGCCGAGTCGTCAGACGGGAACACGCCGACGCCGAACAGGTCGTAATCGCTTTGGGCACGAGTATCGACATGGTCGTAGCGACCGCCCAATGTTGCAATCCAGCGATCGTCGAGCGTCAGTTCCTCTTGGAGATAAACGCTCTTAGACGTCTGGGAACTCGTGTCATCAAGATTGCGGTAGAAGCCGGCAATCACAGCCTCGCGACCAACATAGGCCGGGTTGCTGGGATCAATTCCACCCAAGGTACCATCGAAGCGGTTTTCGTCCAGCTTGTTGTGCTCATAGCTGACGCCGAGCAGGGTCTTGCTGTCGAACCGGCCGAAACTTGCATCATATTGCAACTGATTGTCGATATTGAAGCGCTTCGAATGACCATAGACGGCCAGAGAACTTCTGCTTGCATCGATGCCCGTTGAATTAATGTCGGCGGCAAAGGGCGCGAAAACCCCTTCATAGGTCACGTCGAGATCGGTGTAGCGAACGTTCTGGCGAAATTCGAGGCCGTTGCCGAAATTGTGACGGAATTCGTAGCCGATGTTGCGTTCGATCGAGTCCATATTGTCGAAATCGGGCTCGCCGAAATAGGCCTCCGAATCAAGACTGGAGCGCAGGGCATAGGGGATGCCGTGCGACGTGCTGCCGTTGCGCTTGTTGTAGCTGGTCAGCAGCGTGAAGTCCGTGTCGGCCGAGGGGCTGAAGGTGAGCGCGGGCGCGATGTAGAAACGGTCGTCCTGGCTTTCATCGATGCCCTGTTCGGCGTTTTGCCATTTGCTGGTCAGACGATAGCTCCACACACCTTCAGGATCGATCGGGCCACCGAAGTCGGTGCCGGTCTCGAGGTGATCCTCGCCGACGGTCGTGTAGATTTCACCGAACTTCACGTCCTGCGGTCTCTTGGAGACTGCATTGACGATGCCGCCGGGTTGAGAAAGACCGAACAGGGTAGAATTGGCACCCTTCAGAACTTCGAGGCGTTGCACCCCATAGGGTTCAAGACGGCTGCCTGTAAAATTATCCGACCGAACAGGCAGACCGTCGCGAAACGTGCTCTGCCCAGTGCTGTAGAAACCGCGGATGAGATAGTGGTCATAGCGATTGTCCGAACCGTAAATGTCGGTCGACACACCCGGCGTGTAGGACAGCGCCTCGTCGAGCGTCGTCACGCCACGCTCTTCCAGTTCCTTCTGGGTCACCACGGATACGGATGCTGAAGCATCGAGCAATGGCGTATCGGTCTTGCTGCTGGTACGCGCGCTCTTGGCAACGATCGTCGCATCCGGGCCGATGGCGCCCTTGCCTTCACCCTCTACGGTAATTGTCTGCAGGACGGTGCTGGAATTGTCTGTTGCAGACTGCGCCATGGCAATGGCCGGCACGAAAAACGCGGAACTGGAAAGCAGCATCGCCATCAGAGGAGCATGCATCGCCGAACGATGCCGAGACTTTTTCGAGATGGCCGAGTGCATTGAGTTTAGCGCCACTGTGTGGACCCCTTTTCAAAAAAATGGCTGAAAAGCTCGCAATGCCTGCGGTGATTCACGAGCGCCGATATATGATCATTTTCGTCAGGATTAGTCAGCGCTCGGCGTGGAGTCAATCCAACTTTGACAGAAATGTGGCCAACCATCGGCATTCGGCCCATTGCTCCACAGGCCGCAGAAAAGAACGCTGGAACCCGTGACGTTAAGAGCGCGTCCGGATGATGCAGGAAGCATTCGGGACACTTTGCAGACTGCTTGAGCCGCCTGTGTCAGTTCCATGACAAAACTGAAAACCCGCTGAAAACCGTTGTTATCCGACTGACATGTCCGCCCACTACAGAGGCTGAGAAAGCGCCAGGTCGTCTTGCGATCGGCGCGCTGCTGAAGCCTATGCGGAGTGTACGTCATGAAAGTCATCCAGATTACCGATACCCATCTGAGCCCCAACAAGGCCCATTTCAACGGCAATTGGGAGCCATTGCTCGCCTGGATCAAACAGACTGGCGCCGATCTCATCATACATACTGGCGACCTCACCATCGACGGCGCCGACATGGAAGATGATATTGCATTCTCGATGGAGCTGATGCGCCAGCTGCCGGTGCCGGTGCTGATCCTGCCGGGCAACCACGATGTCGGCCATATGCCCGGCTCGCTGCAGCCGGTCGATGCCGAACGACTGGCGCGCTGGCGCCGGATGGTCGGCCCTGACCGGTGGGTCTCGGATCACGGCAACTGGCGGCTGATCGGTCTGAACGGCCTGCTGTTTGGCCAGGACGACACAGAGGAAGAGGCGCAGTTCGTATGGCTGGAGCAGCAGCTGGCTGAACGCGACGGCAAGCGCGTGGCGATGTTTTCGCACAAGCCGCTGTTCGTCGACGAGCCGCACGAGGGCGACACCGGCTATTGGGGCGTGCGCCCGGCGCCACGCAAACGGCTCTACGATCTGATTGCCAAGAACGACGTGGCGCTGTTTGCCAGCGGCCACCTGCACTGGGCCTGGAAGGGACAGTTTGAAAACACCACGATCGTCTGGGGTCCCTCTTCTGCCTTTATCATCGACACGCTGGAGCGCGAAATGCCGGGCGAACGCATCGTTGGCGCCGTCATCCACACTTTTGACACCGACGTCACCAGCGAGATCGTCTCGCTGCCGAGCCTGACACCGCATTACATCGACGAAGTGATTCACGAAGTCTATCCGCACGCCGTGCCGAAGACGACGCCGGAGGCGGCGGAATGAGTGTCTTTTCGCTCAGGCACATCGAAAAATCGTTCGGCGGCAACGCCATTCTCAAGGGCGTTTCGCTGGAGGCGGAAGCCGGCGAGTTCATCGCCCTGGTTGGCCCGTCCGGCTGCGGCAAGAGCACGCTGCTTCGTATCGTTGCCGGTCTCGACCATGCCGATGCCGGCGAGATCCGCATCGGCAACCGCGAAGTGTCGCAACTGCGCGCCGCCGACCGCGACATCGCCATGGTGTTCCAGTCCTACGCGCTCTACCCGCATCTGACCGCCGGCCAGAATATTGCCGTACCGCTTGCCATGCGCAAACTGTCCGGCGCGCAACGTCTACCCTTCATCGGTGGCATTTTGCCCGGCCAGCGCCAGATCTGTTCCGACATCCAGCGCCAAGTGCATGCCATGGCCGTATCGCTGAAAATCGACCATCTGCTCGACCGCAAGCCCGGCCAGATGTCCGGTGGCCAACGCCAGCGTGTCGCACTTGCCCGCGCCATGGTGCGCAATCCAAGTGTGTTTCTGATGGACGAGCCGCTGTCGAACCTCGACGCCAATTTGCGCGTGCATGCGCGAGGTGAGATCGTCGAGCTGCATCGCCGCGCCGGCGTGCCGACACTTTACGTCACCCACGACCAGTCGGAAGCCTTGTCGATGGCAGACCGGGTAGCGGTGATGATCGGCGGCAACCTGCTGCAGCTCGCCACTCCGCAAACAATCTATGACGACCCGAGCCATATCGAAGTCGCCCGCTTCGTTGGTCAGCCGCGCATCAACCTGCTGCCGGGCCAACGCGACGCCCAGGGCCTCGTCGAGTTCGGCGGCCTGCGGCTCTCCGCCTCCCCGGATACGGTTGGCACCGGCGTCACGCTGGGCGTGCGCCCGGAATTCGTCAGCATTCGTGCCGAAGGCGAGGGCGCCTTGGCCGCCCGCGTCGAACGCCTGGAATTTTTGGGCTCCGAAGTCATCGTCTTTGCCAAACTCGCCGGGATCGGCGAAACCATGCTGGCCAAGGTGACACCGGCGCAGGCCCGCGGCCTTGTCGCCGGACAGATGATCGGCCTCGAATTGGATCCGTCGCGCGTCATGCTGTTTGCTGAAAACGGCCATCGCCTGCCGGTAGAACCCCTGACTGCGCAGCTTCGGGAGACGGTCCATGGCTGATGCCGTCCTGAGCCACACCCTGTCGCCGGTGGAAACTGCCGGCCGGCGCGAGGCCCGCACCGCCTGGCTGCTCGCCTCGCCGGCGATCCTGCTGATGATTTTGTTCATCGTGCTGCCGACTGTGGCGGTGATCGTGCTCGGCTTTACCGATTTCGAGCTCGGCTACGGCACTTTCCGCTTCGTAGGCCTGGAAAACTACCATGAGCTGATGAGCGACCGCACCTTTCGCAAATCGCTGTGGAACACCACGGTCTACACTTCCATCGTCACCCCGGTGTCGATCGCGCTTGGCCTGGGCATCGCGCTGCTGATCGAATCCGAACCGCGCGGCCGCAGCTTTTTCCGCACCGTCTATTTCCTGCCGGTCGCCTCGCTGCTGGTGGCGATGGCCACCGTCTGGCAATATCTGTTCCACCCCAGCATCGGCCCGCTCAACACCTTTCTGGCGCTGTTCGGCATCCCCGGCCCCAACTGGCTCGGCGCCTCCAGCACGGTGCTCTACGGCTTGTCGATCATCGGCATCTGGCAGTCGGTCGGCTTCAACATGGTCCTGTTCCTCGCCGGCCTCACCGCCATCCCGCGCGAACTCTATTCGGCCGCCGAAATCGACGGCGCAAAATCCTCACTCGACCGTTTCCGGCTGGTCACCTGGCCGATGCTCGGACCGACCACCCTGTTCGTCACCACCATCAGCGTCATCAACTCGGTAAAGGTCTTCGAGACGGTCAAGACACTGACCGAAGGCGGCCCGAACAAGGCCTCGGAAATGCTGCTGTTCACCATCTACCAGGAAGGTTTTGTCTACCTCAAGGTCGGCTACGCCTCTGCAATGACCGTCGTCTTCCTTGCCATCCTCGTCGTGCTGATGGCGCTGCAATACTGGTTCCTCGACCGCAAGGTGCATTACACATGATGACCGCTCCCATGAGTTTCGGGCGGGTCTGCCGCCTGGCGCTGCTGTCGATCGGCGCGCTGTTTTTTCTGGCGCCCTACATTTTCATGATCTCCACCGCCGGCAAAGGCCAGAGCGAGATCTTTTCCGCCTCGCTGTCGCTGATCCCGGAACACTGGGCCTATGTCGCCAACTTCACCAAGGCGTTTTCGCGGGTGTCGATGGGCAACCTTTTGTGGAATGGCGTTCTGGTCTGCGGCATGATCCTGGTACTGCAAGTGATCATCGCCGTGCCCTGCGCCTATGCCATGGCAAAACTGCAGTTCCGCGGCGCCCGGATCATGATGTCGCTGGTCATGCTCGGCCTGCTGATTCCGATCCATGCCACCGCCCTGCCGCTCTATGTCGCCTTCGACAAGCTGTCGATGCTCAACAGCTACACCGCGCTGGTGGCACCGTTTTCGATCTCGGTATTTGCGATCTTCCTGTTCCTGCAGTTCTTTCGCGCCATGCCAGACGACCTGATCCATGCCGCCCGCCTCGACGGCATGTCGGAAGCCGGCATCGTAGCCCGTGTCATCGTCCCCAACGCCTGGCCGGCGGTCACCGCCTTTGCGATCTTTTCGGTGGTCGCCCACTGGAACGACCTGTTCTGGCCGCTGATCGTCATCACCAACCAGGGC
>Ga0247730_1001972_pt1 | contig 10399 bp, 10 predicted proteins | sample UWRJL073202C2_FD_180959 | JGI IMG/M metagenome (GOLD analysis project Ga0247730, IMG submission 180959) | Plant litter microbial communities from Arlington Agricultural Research Station in Wisconsin, United States - UWRJ-L073-202C-2 | ecosystem: Environmental > Terrestrial > Plant litter >...
GTGACCGCGTTGACCGGGTTGTCGCCGATCACTGGATAAGCGTGCGTCGCGAGTGAACTCATAAAGATCTGCGCCGTCTTTCTAGACCACCCGGATTTCAGGGCATCATATGCCGCGTCGGCAGCCGCTCGGAAGTCTCGAACCACAGAGCCTTCAGCGTTGTTTTCTCGTGCTCGCGTTGGCCTTTCTCTCGCAACTGCAAGCGGGTTCGTCTGCTCTCGTAGGTTCATCGCTATCAGCCTTACGGGCCCCGGTATCGCCTGGGCGGATGCGCACGATACCGGATCCTCAACGCAGCGGATACGCAGATGCTTTGCTGAAACGCGTTACTCCCGACCCGCAGCAGCAGGCGCTCTCAGTTATTGTCCGTTTGGCACGGCACAGGTGATGAGCGTTCGCGTCGTCCGTGCTTCCAGCTGATTAGGCTTGGGACGACATCAGTATCAGACCGCGCAGATAGCCTGGATGCACGAAGTCGATATCGCGTGTCTGAAGCGTGAAAGCGGGTCTGGTCGACGGGTTAGGTATCGCATGGTATATGCCCGAATCCAAATGGCGACTTCACTGGCGATATGCCTTGGAATAGGTAACGATTGCCGCAGTAAGAAGATTTATACCCTCTAGCACCTAGGCCGCACTCATGCCGAGACGCCCATCTGATCTCAGACCCTACCAGGCCGCCGGTATGGTCATGGCCATTGTAGTTGGGGGGTTCGGCATCCTAGCAGGACTGGAGCATCGCGCCTCCGAGACAATCCAAGTTTTGGCTGCGCAGAATTCGGGCTACTCGGCATGCGACAATCCCCGAGTTGCAAGCCAGCGCCGATCACTTTCGGGAGCACCTCACAACGAGGGCTTAAGTGCAGACAGCACAGGCTGCCGAACTAGCGACTCTCAGCGATATTAGCGCTCCGCATTCCCTGCTGATCAATGCGTCGAGTTGTCCGAGTGCCCGGCCGCCGGCGGCGATCGCTTGCTCGGACTGCCGATACGAGACCAGTGAGAAGCAGATCATCTCCAACCTCAAGGTGAGACCGCCACGAGCCTCGACTGTCGTTTGAAGCCGAGGCGATGCTGGGAGCTTACATCCGGATTTGCCGACAGTAGATGCTCAGACCGTCATGATCTGCTTTGCGCCGACGCGCAGACCGAGGACTTTTTGTTCGAACCGTCGACCGGAGTATCGTCACGCTTAGACCCGTCAACGATGCAACTCACATCCGCAAGGTGTCGGGCGCGGGGCGCGTCAAATGTCCTGCCGAGGGCAGCCAGTAGAGCTCAAGTTCATCGAGCTGCTTTTGCAACCTAAATCACATCGGAAAGGGCGCCCTGTGCCGTGGCGAGCCTTGCCATCGACCCATCGTATGGACCCGACTGGACCAATGCACTTATTGCTGCGTCGATGAGGACACGGTTCGGCTGAGAGACCTACGACGCAGCGATGGCCGCGCCTGTCCGCAGAGGCATTCCGCATCGCGGCTCGTCTTAGCACGAGGCGCTGAACCGCTCAGTGCAGCGCCTCGTGACATGCAGTTTTTCTGTACGAAGACAGGCCACCTACCTGCCCGCGGCAGGTAGGCTCACCGGTAGCGATGATGCCGGTCTCTCAGATCGGCGAGCGTCGCTTCGGCTCAGACTTAGGCGATCATTTTCCGATACCGACGTAGCGCAAACCGGCTTTTTCGACCTCGGTCGGCGGATAGATGTTGCGCAGATCGACGATCAGCGGCTCGGCGAGAAGCGATTTTATACGAGAAAGATCCAGTGCTCGGAATGCGTCCCATTCTGTTACAATTACGAGCGCGACCGCTCCTTCAGCTGCTTCGTAGGCGCCATCTACATAATCGACCCCGGTCAGCACTTTTTCGGCTTGCTCACGGCCTTCCGGATCATAGGCGCGAATGATTGCGCCTGCATCCTGCAGGGTCTGAATGATGGCGATCGCAGGAGAATCCCGCATGTCATCGGTGTTCGGCTTGAAAGTAAGGCCAAGGATTCCGATCGTCTTGCCTTTAACATCGCCCCCGGCAGCCTTGATCACCTTTCGGCCCATCGCACGCTTGCGTTGATCGTTAGCCGTGACGACCGCCTCAACGATGCGCAAAGGCGACTCGAAGTCTTGCGCCGTCTTAAGAAGCGCCAACGTGTCCTTCGGGAAACACGAACCGCCATACCCCGGTCCCGCGTGAAGGAATTTACGCCCGATGCGGTTATCGAGACCGATCCCGCGTGCGACCTCCTGAACGTCCGCTCCGGCGACCTCACAGAGATCCGCAATCTCATTGATGAAGGTGATCTTTGTCGCCAAAAACGCATTGGCTGCATACTTGATGATCTCGGCCGTCCGACGGCGCGTAAAGAGCACCGGCGCGGACTGGTTCAGCGAGAGCGGGCGATAGATCTGCGCGAGCACATCGCGAGCATAATCGTCTTCGACTCCACAAACCACGCGATCCGGTCGCTTAAAGTCATCGATCGCTGCTCCTTCCCGTAAAAACTCAGGATTGGAAGCGACCTTAATGCCCTTCTCGGGTCCTACCTCGGCAACGATTTGCTCGACTTGATCGCCTGTACCGACTGGCACCGTGGACTTGGTGACGATGACAGCTGGACCGGTGAGAGCGGCTACCACTTCGCGAACGGCACCGAAAACGTAGGAAAGATCGGCGTGACCATCCCCACGTCGCGAAGGAGTGCCAACCGCTATGAAAACCGCGTCTGCGCCAGCGACGCCGGCGGCGAGATCGGTCGTAAACGAAAGGCGCCCTGCCTTAACGTTGGTTGCCACCAATGCGTCCAAGCCTGGTTCATAGATCGGCATGACGTTGCGCTCCAGCGCCTCGATCTTCGAGGCATCCTTGTCGACGCAGATCACTTCGTGCCCGAAATCCGAGAAGCAGGCGCCGGAAACGAGCCCCACATAACCCGTGCCGATCATCGTAATGCGCATTGTACCCCCGAAAATATCTTGCGGTGCAACATCCCTAATCGTTTCTGAAGGCGAGCGGAAGCTCGTCGCTCACGCATTGGCAGGGAAGCAGAACGCCAGGTCGGGGGAACTGAGGCCTCTTGGTCTACTGTTAAGCCGTCTGCGCACTGCGACGCATACGCGGCTCAGACAACAGATCATCGTCTTGCCAAGGCCGACTCGGCGTCTGACCTCAGCGGGCTTGATGAGCCGCTCTGGTGGTCATGCTCGATCATTTCATACCGGCGCGACCGCGCAAGAATGCGCGATCACTCTCCAAGAATGCAGCCAGCATGGCGGGTATAAGCTCGGTGACCGGTTCGTCGCGACCGTAGGTCGTCGCATAGATCACGTTGGCATCCAAGCGGCTGACCTAGGACGAAGCGTGGCATTTTACACGCAAGTGCTTGGGCTTCGCGAGGTATCAGCACCCTTCCCCAAAGAGGCTGCGCGATGGCTTTCGCTTGGGAACGGTCGTTTGTTGCATATCGTAGCGCACGGCACTCTCGGCGCTGCCCATAATCGATGGGATCATTTCGCCTTGGCGTGCGCAGTTCTGGACGCGATGATCGCCCGGCTAGATGCACTGCATATCGCTTGGGCCAGCATGGATGGGCTTCGGGCGCCCCAAATGCGTTCCGACCATGTTCGACAGATCTTCGTCCAAGACCCAGACGGGTACAACATCGAGAATCAACGACGCGAAGGCTTCAAATTAGAGCTATCGGTAACCGGACCACTCTGCTGAATGCCGCTGTGCAAGGTCGGCTGTGACCCGAAGGCATTGCTCAATACGCCGTCCCCTCTTCGCAGCTACAAACGCTTATTCAGCCTGATCTCCGATAGCGATAGTAGATCCGGTGACAGTCATTGACGACAAGATCCCTCGAATAGCGTGGTCGTTTGACCCCCTACCCAAACTTGTCCATGCGCATCCTGCACCACGTAGACGCGGCCGTCACGACCGAGGCGGGCGCCCTGCGCCGCGTATAGTGCTTGGTCGAGGCCTACGACCGGCTTGCTGCTGATGGCACGATCCGATCGCGGCCGGGATCGGGCTTCTACGTCGCCTCGCCGCTCGCGCCACTCGCGCTTGACCGGTTGGGCACTGCGGTCGAGCGTGAGGTCGATCCTCTATCGATGTTGCGGCAATCGTTGGCCGGTGGCGGCAAGAGGCTGATGCCCGGTTGCGGCTGGCTGCCCGACGACTGGCTGGCGGGTGATGCTATTCGAAAAGGGCTGCGTGCCGCAGCGCGTGACCGTCGCGATGGAGCGCTGACCGGCTACGCTTCGCCCCAAGGATCGTTGCCGCTGCGGGCGTTGCTTGCCCGGCGCTTGGCCGAACAAGGTATCGACGCCGCCCCCGACCAAATTTTGCTGACCGACAGCAGCACACACTCACTCGATCTCGTCTGCCGGTTCCTGCTCGAACCCGGCGACACCGTGCTTGTTGATGACCCCTGTTATTTCAACTTCCTGGCCTTGCTGCGCGCACACCGTGTCAACGTCGTCGGTGTAGCTATGACTCCGACGGGACCAGAGCTTTCGGCCTTCGCGGCGGCACTCGCAGAGCATCGCCCGCGGTTCTACCTGACCAACTCGGCGGTCCATAATCCGACTGGCGCAACCTTGGCTGCAGCCACCGCACACAAGCTGCTTAAGCTCGCCGAGGCCCACGACATCGTGATTGTCGAAGACGACATCTTCGCCGACTTTGAAAACACGATCGCGCCCCGGCTTGCCGCGTTCGACGGGTTCGATCGGGTGATCCGGATCGGCAGCTTTTCGAAGTCGTTGTCGGCCGCGGTCCGGTGCGGGCATATCGTCGCGCGGGCGGATTGGATCGAGGCGCTCGCCGATCTGCGTATCGCAACATCAATGGCGGGTAGCCCACTATCCGCCGAAGTTCTACTCGGCGTTCTGACCGACGGTAGCTATCGCCGACATGTCGAGGCGATGCGTGGGCGGCTGGCTCGTGCGAGGGCCCGGACGGTTAAACGACTACGCGCAGTTGGGATCGAACCGTGGATCGAGCCCGAGGCCGGCATCTTCATCTGGGCGCAGCTAACAGACAGGATGGACGCCGTGACGCTGGCACGTTCGGCGCTCCGAGAGGGGATCGTACTTGCCCCCGGCAACGTGTTCAGCCCCAGCGGGTCTTGGAGTGATTATCTTCGCTTCAACGTCTCGATGACCGACGACGATTCACTGTTCGCGTTTCTCTCTAAAACTTCTCGTCTGGCAGATTGATCCCGGCATTATACTGCTAGCTCGATCCCGTCGGGACATGACCACTTACGGCGGTTCCAGCTTCGGCCAAACCTTCATCTCGGCCTGACGACTGACTACAAGTCACTTGGTCAGCCCGGAAGAGCGCAGGGTGATCGTTGGCAGCAGGACAGCATCGGTGGTCGATTTGCCAAAACATGCGCGCCAAACCGACCCAGGTATCACCAACTAAAAGCGAAACTCGTGACCGGCGTCACGAAGGGTTCCTGCACCCTGGTAATGCGAGTTCCACACTGTCGCCACTGGGCCGGGCGGTGCCAACTTACGTCTTGGCAAGTTGAGCCGCCCGGCGCAGTTAGCAGACTTTGTTCAATATCAAGTCACGCACTGCTGCGCCGCTAAGCGACTGCGATGGTGGTTCTTGCCGGTCTAACAAAGCTGACGACCCTGCGTCGGCGGAGCGTGACACCGATCGCTCCGAAGCCGGCGATTAGCATCGCCCAACCCGCCGGCTCAGGTACGCTCGAGCTCGAATCAGGAAGCAGGAACGCCTGAGCTGTCGTGAACTTATATTGGGAGTTGTTTAAGACGTCGACCGCGACATTATAGCCTATCGCATCAAATGCGGCGAGATCGTTTGCTGACACAGCATCCAGAACACAGGCGCCGATCGTTGGGTCCATTACACCGATTGGATTGATGTCGACGACGCATCCGTTCGGTCCGCTAAGGTAGGAATAGGCGTCTTTCCAATGCGACGCCTGCGCTCCGTCACCGTAATTAGCGCCGGTCGCAAATACTGCCGCGCTGCCAGATGCAAGACCAAATGGCTTCAGCGTGTCAATAGAGAACAACGCTTCCCGATTGGGATCTAGCTGAAGTTGCCGTACTCCATCAGCCCCGAAGGCGTTGCTGCCGTAACGAAACAGATCGAGGTTGGTGAGCACCGAGGTCTGGTCTACCTCGCTCTTGGTAAAGGCATCGACATAGGCGCTGTCGTAGTCGTCCGTGCCACTTACAAAACCCAAGGCGTGGCCGATCTCATGTATGGCGACGCCCACAAAGTCGTAGGTCCCAACGGAGACACCGTCTGTGGGATCAAAGTCGAAAGCGAACGTTGAGCTAAAGGTAATATCACCATCCCGATATATATTCAGCGGTACAAAAGACGGATCCGCTGCGTTCGCATCATTGATAAAGCGGAACAGGGAGTTCCCATAATCGACACCAATCCCGAGAGCTTTGTTAACAGCTGTGTTGGCGTTGATAAAAAGGTTGTTATAGCTGTCGTTATTGTCAAATTGACTGCCGGCTGTTGTTGCAGTCAACAGGCCCGTATTCGGGTCGGTGCCAGGACCACGATAGCCGACTCCCCCAGCAGCAGTAAGTGGGCGAAGGTTGCCTACTGCAATGGCATCAAGTGAGCTCTGTGACTTCACGGCCATCTGAGCATACGTGGTCGAAGCGCGAGTATCGTAGGTGTTACTATATGTTCCACCAAGGACGTCTGAACCGAGATCGCCGAAATGGACATCGAAATCCAATGTCGAGCTGGTCGTAATGACTTGGTTCCAATAGTTTGCAGCCTTTTGGAAGGCGTTCAGTGCGGCTGCACCATTACTTGCGTTGGTGAACCCGGCGTCGGGATGAAGAACAATATTGAGCGCCAAAGCCGGAGAACCAATCCAAGTGGCCGCGAAAATGAAATTTAGCGCAAGCGTCTTCAGCTTTGGCATCGATCCATCCTTTTCCTGAAGCGGGTAGCGACTCGAGTCGATTAACCGTTTGTTAAGGTTCGCCTCATCGGCTTTTCCCGTCAAGGAGCTATCCGATTGTCGCTGCAAGAAAATTGAGAGTGATCAAGCAAATGCGCAGCGTGTATGTGATGGAGCACCCTGCGCCCAAGTTTGCCGTGGATGCCCGAGGGACGTTCGACCATTATCTGGTCGAGACCCGCGAGGATGGTGCGCTGGAGACCCTGGTGGCCGACTTGCCCACCCGGTAGACAAGCTGCTGCTCAACGGCGCGGGTGCCGCACCGTGATGTACTGGACTACGTCGAACGTCGGCTGCGGACCAGTGCGGCGATCATCAGACATGGCGACTTCCGGACGAAGCCGTACGAGTCGACCCGGTCTACCCAACCCATGAGTTTCGCCGGCATCGTGAACCACCAGAGCAGGAAGTGCAGGATAACAAGGTCGGCCCATAGGAGCTTTCCTGCTCGGCCTTCACGTCGGCGGTCAGCGTGTCGGCGGCGAATGCCTCGCCCGAGACTAAGCCACCTTGAGCCGCTCGCCCGTCCCAACGACGGAAAGTCGGCCCGGTCGATCAGTGACTTCCAGCCATCGGCGTACAGGTTCGAAAGCGCACCCTGTGCCCCTGGCTCTCGAGTGTCACCGCGTAGCTATCAGGGGCATTCCGGGCGCGATCCGCAAAAGGTCCAAGGCGGCTACCCGGGATTGTTCGGCGCCTACAATGCCGGGGCTGGCGCCTACGCCGCGTTTCTAGCCGGCCGCAAACCGCTTCCGAGTGAAACAATTGCCTATCTTGCCTCAGTCGGGAGTGCTGTCGAACCTGCAGCGAAAGCGCCCGGTACGGCACCGCCGCCGTCACTGTTCATCGTTCGTCGGAACCTCGCTGCCGATAGGCTACCGGCTGACCGGGCCGAGGAGCAGCCCTTGATGTTCGCGGTTCGGAAAGTCTTCCCGTGATCGCAGGCTTTGCAAGGGCGACCGGGCCCGCCCAATCGTGTATCGATGTCGGATATGCAACGGCCTGAAGATCAAGCACCGCCGCCCCGTCCAGCATGGAAGTTTCCGTTGAGGCGAGTTTTTTTGTGGGCTTCGATCGCCTCTCTAGTCATGTGGGCCGTGCTGCTGGCGTTGATTTTCACTGGGCACACTAAGATCATTTGGACGGCCGAGAAGGCGGTGGGGCTCACGACGAAGGCGCTTCACAAGGTTCATCATAAGATTGGTGAAGCTCAGGGCGATCGCGATCTAACTTTGCATACCCACTAACGCGCGCAAATCGGTACCGTTAACCATCAAAATCGGTTGACGATCTGTTAGCCGCTGATCATCTGCCCAACGTAATTGTTCGTGGGGGCGTAAATGCGGCTATTCTGTTCAATGGGCCTTCACCGATGGCTCTCGAAAGTCACCGCACGCCCCGGAACGATCGTCAGACGCTGCCAACGCTGCAACAAGGTGGTGGTGAAGCACCGGAAAGCTTTTTCAAAAGCCCCTTGAACCATCTTCTGGCGTGTGCGTATCTTCATTCAAGACCGGTTAAAACCCGGCTTGGAGGGGATCACTGATGATGGGCACGCACCGTTCGAAGTCCGGAAAGACTAGTTTCCGACTGAACTTCCACTCACCGCACGGGATGTTCATAGCGCTACCCCTGTCGGCTGTCATTTGGGCCGCCGCGCTGTTAGCAACCGGCGTAATCCACTAAGTGGTCAGCGTGGGCCCATCGCTGTTTAATCGGTCATAGCGGCCGTTCAGCCAGCGGCTGCCGAGACTCACGGAAATCTCCGTCCTCTATTGGCGGCGATCCGCCTTTTTGGCTCTGCCCGGGCGTCGAGCACCTTTCGGTTTTCAGATTATAACTTAACCAACGCCTAGTTTGAGAATTTGCCGCGGCATCGAAATATCTACGCTCGATCAAGCCCGCCCAAGACGAAATGCCGAGTTAGCACAGCGAACTTCACTGCTCGTCACACCGCAGCTCCTCTCGCCCCATTTTTGGGAACAACTGCGCCTGCTCTTCTGTCAGGAGCCGCTCAATTGCCACCATGAGGCCGTTGGCAGACTGCGCGTAGTCGTCCCACGCGCCCCCTATGGTTAGTTCCTGATACCGCTCCTTGTGCGTTTCATAAGCGAATTGAATGGCCCGAGCGGCGTCGATCAGCGTGGCAACGGCCTCCTCGGCATCAGGCTGCACACGTTGAACCCACCGTGCGACCTCAGTCGTAAGCGCGAATATGTGTCGCGTTATGGCTCGGTCAAATCGCCAACGTAATTCGGTAATCGCTTGAGGTCCGGTTTGCCCAGGCCGGTCGATGACAGCGCGAGCTTCCTCGATCATTCCCCGTATCTGACTATGATCTTCTTGGAGCATTCTCAGCAACTTAAGCTCCCTCTCGCCATCAGTGGGATTACAGTGGCCTACTCGGCGACGCAACGGATCTTGGAACGAAATGGCGATTTGGGATAGAGACCTGCTGAGCGCACTTTCTGCAACCGTGTCATCGACGTCGCTCCCCAGAGATGACGCAGCCCGAGCTTAGCGCCAGCTACTGGGACGGCGGCTACTCTGCACAGCATGCGCAACGGCGTTGATCCATTCAGACGAATTTACCGTCAGCGCTGGCGCTCTGGGCAGTGATCCATCATCTCGCTGGCTCTCCGCACTCGCCGCTCCGGGGCACCAGCCACGATGCACGTCAGCCCGACTAAACTTCGGCTGGACAGATAATGCTGCACCTGCGAAAACTTTGTGGCCGAGTCGGGCGTATCTAGCAGGCGTATTTAGCTGCAAAGGTATCCGGAGTGATTTGTGCCAGTGACGCTTAAAAGCTACCTTTCTGAGCAGATCGCACGTGTCGATCTGGCGATCGCCGAAGAGGCCGACTGTCCGTTGCCCGACATTCAGCGGTTGAACCGTCTCCGGCTTTACCAGCAACGCCTGCGGAGTGAAGGTAGCGCATTCATAAGCCGCCTGCGGGAGCAGGAGAGCGTGTCAGGCGGAGGGTCCAAGGCGAGTTGAGCCCCGATGTGCTCCTCCCCGCTAAGGCATTTCTTCCATATCGAGCCACCAACTTATGGCCGGGTGATCTCTCGATCTATCCGAGCATCCCGAAGGCCAAGGTGGAGCGTCGCCGGGTCCGAGCGCGAGGATCGCGTGATCGACCAGCCCGGCGGTTCAGAGCTGATTTGATCGTCCACGTCCCAGCAGAAGCGGAGTCTACCGCGTCGATGATCATGAACGATCATCATGCTTCAGCTTACGCTCGCTCTTGCTAGAAACCCTTGCCGACTTGACGTGAAGAGGTGAACGGTGCCTCTTGCCCTTACGTTTAGGAGACACTTGATGCGCACCGTTCTCATGATGCTGGTCGCTAGCATTGCCCTTCCTGCTGCGGCTGCCCCGACGATGATAAACGTCAAGATGACCGGCGCTGCCGAAGTGCCTG
>Ga0247730_1001973_pt1 | contig 10393 bp, 12 predicted proteins | sample UWRJL073202C2_FD_180959 | JGI IMG/M metagenome (GOLD analysis project Ga0247730, IMG submission 180959) | Plant litter microbial communities from Arlington Agricultural Research Station in Wisconsin, United States - UWRJ-L073-202C-2 | ecosystem: Environmental > Terrestrial > Plant litter >...
CGATGCGGTGCTTCTTCTCCTTGAGCTCGACCTCGGTGGCCGCGCCGACCTGGATGACGCAGACGCCGCCGGCGAGCTTGGCCAGACGCTCCTGGAGCTTCTCGCGGTCCCAGTCGGAGTCGGTGTTCTCGATCTCGGCCTTGATCTGGTTGACCCGGCCGTCGACGCCGGCCTTGTCGCCGCCGCCCTCGATGATCGTGGTGTCGTCCTTGGTGATGACGATGCGACGCGCCGTGCCGAGGGCCTCGAGGCCGATCGTGTCGAGCTTGAGTCCGACGTCGGGCGTCACGACCTCGGCGCCCGTGAGGGTCGCGATGTCCTGCAGCATGGCCTTGCGGCGGTCGCCGAACGCGGGAGCCTTGACGGCTGCCGAGGTGAAGGTGCCCTTGATCTTGTTGACGACCAGCGTCGACAGCGCCTCGCCCTCGATGTCCTCGGCGATGATGAACAGCGCCTTGCCGGCCTGGACGACCTTCTCGAGGATCGGCAGCAGATCGCTGACCGACGAGATCTTGCCCTGGTTGACGAGGATGTAGGGATCGTCCAGGACGACCTCCATGCGCTCGGTGTCGGTCACCATGTACGGCGACAGGTAACCCTTGTCGAACTGCATGCCCTCGGTGAACTCGAGCTCGGTGCCCATGGTGTTGGACTCCTCGACCGTGATGACGCCGTCCTTGCCGACCTTGTCGAAGGCCTCGGCGATGAGCTCGCCGATGTGGGCGTCACGCGACGAGACCGTCGCGACGTCGGTCATGTCCTTGATGTCGTCGACGTCGCGCGCGACGCTGTGCAGCTGGTCGACGACGGCCTTGACGGCTGCCTCGATGCCCTTCTTCAGGCCGACCGGGTTGGCGCCGGCCGCGACGGCGCGCAGGCCCTCGTGGACCATGGCCTGGGCCAGGACGGTCGCGGTCGTCGTGCCGTCACCGGCGACGTCGTTGGTCTTGGTGGCGACTTCCTTGGCCAGCTGGGCGCCGAGGTTCTCGAACGGGTCGTCGAGCTCGATCTCACGGGCGACGGTCACGCCGTCGTTCGTGATCGTGGGGGCGCCCCACTTCTTGTCGAGGACGACGTAACGGCCCTTGGGGCCGAGCGTCACCTTGACGGTGTTGGCGAGCTTGTCGACGCCGCGCTCGAGCGAGCGGCGCGCGTCCTCGTCGAATTCGAGAATCTTGGGCATGTCAGCCTCTTTCGAAAAATGTGGGTGCTGCGGGGGGACTTGCTGTGGCCGGAGACGTGAGAGGCCCCGGCGCCCGCGAGGGGCGCCGGGGCGTCAGATCACGAAACGACAGCGAGGACGTCGCGCGCGGAGAGGATGAGGTACTCCTCGCCCGCGTACTTGACCTCGGTGCCGCCGTACTTGCTGAAGATGACCTTGTCGCCTTCGGCGACGTCGAGAGGAACGCGGTTGCCGTTGTCATCGACCCGACCGGGGCCCACTGAGACGACGATGCCTTCCTGCGGCTTCTCCTTGGCGGTGTCCGGAATAACGAGTCCGGACGCGGTGGTCTGCTCTGCTTCGACGACCTGGATGACCAGGCGGTCTTCGAGCGGCTTGATGGTGACCGACACGTGTCGACCTCCCCTTTCAACGGTGAAACGTTGGACGTTGGTGAGGACGCCGTCGCGGGGGTCGCACTCACCGGTGGGTTGGCACTCTCATGATGTGAGTGCCAGCACGAACCTAGCACGCTGTTGGCACTCGCCCCAAGAGAGTGCCAGCCATTTTCGCGCTGGGCGAAACCCCCCGTCGCCGACACGGCACACTTCTTGCATGGATCTCGAGACGTTCGAGCAGCTCATGACCCCCGGAGGCCAGCTGCTGCTGTCGGAGATCGCGGCGAGGGCAGGCGTCGAGAGCGATCTCGCGCTCGGCACCAGTCTGCGCAAGACGTACGCGCCCGAGCTCGTGGCCGCGGCCGTGACGCAGAACCACCTCCGCGGGAAGGCCGCCGGCAAGTTCGGGCCGGACGCCGCCCGGATGTACTTCACGCACGACGCCCTCGAGCAGTCGACCCGGATGCCGGTCGCCACGCACCGTGCCACGCGGCTCGCGGCGAGCGGCGCGACGTCGGCGATCGACCTCGGCTGCGGCATCGGCGGCGACCTCGTCGCACTGGCCCGGGCGGGCCTGGAGGTGCGGGGCGTCGAGAAGGATCCCGTGCGCGCCGCCATCGCAGCAGCAAACCTGCGCGCGCTCGACCTGGCCGGTGAGGTGATCTGCGCCGACGCCCAGGACGTCCCGGTCGGACGTGACGAGGTCGCGTTCGTCGATCCTGCTCGCCGGGACGGCCGCGGGCGGACGTTCTCGACCGCCGATCTGCAACCGCCGTGGGACTGGGTACGACAGCTGCTGGCCGGACGCGCCGTCGCCAAGGTCATGCCGGGGCTGGCGCACGACGCCGTCCCCAGCGGGGTGGAGGCCGAGTGGGTCAGCGACGGCGGTGACCTGGTCGAGGCCTGCCTGTGGGGCGTCCCCTTCGCGTCGACGAGCCGGCGGGCCACGGTCCTGCCGTCGGGTGCCGGCCTGGTCGCGGACGGCGAGCCGGTCGCGGTCGCCGACGTCGGCCCGTACCTCTACGAACCCGATGACGCCGTCATCCGCGCGGGGCTCGTGAGCGAGTTCGCCGCCACGATCGGCGGCTGGCTGCCCGATCCTCACATCGCGTACGTCAGCTCCGACGTCGCGGACGGCAGCGCGTTGGCGCGTGGCTTCCGCGTCGTCGACGAGCTGCCGTTCCGCGAGAAGCCGCTCAAGGCCGCGTTGCAGGCACGGCGGGTCGGCACGCTCACGATCAAGAAGCGCGGCGTCGACGTCGTCCCGGAGGAGGTCGTCCGCCGCATGAAGCTGAAGGGCCCGAACAGGGCGCTGGTGGTCATGACGAGGGTCCGGGGCCAGGGCAGGGCCTACCTGGTGGAGCGCCTGTGACCCCGCGAACCAAGATTTGGCGTCTCAGCAACCGTTGTCGCCGGTCGGTCCCGCCGAAACGGTTGACCAGACGCCAAATTTCGGTGGGGTGGTGATGGTGCGGGTCGATCTGAATGCCGACATGGGCGAGTCGTGGGAGCGGTGGCGCTCCGGCGAGGACGTGCTGCTGCTCGACGTCGTGACGTCCGCGAACGTCTGCTGCGGCGCCTACGCCGGCGACACCGAGCTGATGCGGGTCACGTGCGAGGAGGCCGTCGCCCGCGGCGTCGCGATCGGAGCGCAGGTGGGCTACCCCGACCGCCGGAACTTCGGCCGTGTGTTCGTCGACATGGCGCCGCCGGAGCTGACCGACGAGGTCGTGCGACAGGTGCGGCTGCTCGACGACATCGCCCGCTCGACCGGCGGATCCGTCTCCTACGTCAAGCCCCACGGCGCGCTCTACAACACGATCGTCGACCACGAGGAGCACGGACAGGCCGTGGTCGAGGCGATGCTGGCCCTCGAGGCACCTCTCCCCCTCCTCGGGCTGCCGCGGTCCCGCGTGCTCGAGATCGCCGCCGGGGCCGGGCTGCCGGTCGTCCCCGAGGGCTTCGCCGACCGCGCGTACACGCCGGAGGGGCGGCTCGTGCCTCGCGGCCGGCCGGGTGCCGTGCTCGAGGCGCCGGACGACGTCGCCGCGCAGGCCGTCCGGCTGCTCGGCGACGTCGCGTCGATCTGCGTGCACAGCGACTCCCCCGGCGCGCTCGACCTGGCCAGGGCCGTCCGTCGAGCGCTGACGGCCGCCGGGGCCGAGGTCGGGCGGTTCTAGCAGGCGGTCGGCGCCGGCAGCCCGACGTCGACGGGCAGCTTCCCCTGCGCGCGGGCGTCGCCCATCAGCACCTTGACGAGCGCCCGCATCGCGGGGACGTCCCGCCCGTAGAGCGCGACCTTGGTCGGCGCCGAGCTGCGCGCCAGTCCGTACGGGGTGTCGGTCGAGACGACGACGTCCGCGCCGGCGGCCTGGGCGCCCGGCCCGAGCAGTGCCACGGACGTCCCGGAGCCGATCGGCAGGCCTGCCTCCTCGGCGGCGACGCGGAACGCCGCCACGGCCTCGGCGGAGCCGGACGGCATGACGGCCTCGACGGGCGGGACGGGGCACGGGTGGGCGACGACCGTCGCGGCCATCGCGCTCAGGTTCTCCGACACGTCGGCGTGGCTGCCGGGCTCGCCGGGGAGCTCCGGCGACGCCTGCGAGTGCAACAGGTAGGCGATCGTCCGCGCGGCAGAGTCGCGCGCCTGCTGCTCGGGGATCTCCCCGCTCCTGAGGGCCGCGAGCACCGCGTCGTAGGCCTGCTCGTTGTCGGCGGGCATCAGGGCGAGGTCGCTGCCGGCCTTGATCGCCTCGACCGTCGAGTCGCCGCCCGGGTAGCGCTGCATCACGGCCCCCATGCCGAGCGAGTCGCTGATGACGAGCCCGTCGAAGCCCAGGTTCTCGCGCAGCCCCTTCGTGATGACCTTCCGCGACATGGAGGCCGGGACGCCGCTGTCGATCGCGGAGACGTCGAGGTGGCCGGTCATGATCCCGGGCGCCGAGTCGGCGATCGCGGCCTCGAACGGCTTGAGGTCGTGGGTGCGCAGGCGTGTGCGGTCGCTGTCCAGGACCGGGAGGCCCTTGTGGCTGTCGGTCGAGACGTTGTGCCCCGGGAAGTGCTTGACCGCGGAGATCAGACCTGCGCCTGAGTAGCCGTCGATCGCGGCAACGACGGCCTGCGCGACGACACCGGCGTCGGAGCCGGCCGACCGGCTGCCGATGATCGGGTCGGTCGGGCCGATCGTGATGTCGCCGTCGGGGGCGAAGACGGTGTTGTAGCCGGCCGCCCGCAGCTCCGCACCCGACGCCTGCGCGGCCGCGGTGACGGCCGCCGCCCCGTCCTCGCCGTGACCTGCGATCGCGGCGCCGGCGGACATGAACGTCGGGAACGTCGTCAGCGGATCGGTCAGGCGGGCGACGAGCCCACCTTCTTGGTCGATCGGCACCATGACCGGGAACCCGCGGTCCGCGCCGGCGTCCTGCAGCTGCTGGTTGAAGGCCTTGACCTCGGTGAGCGGGTCGTCGGTCGTCACGTCGAGGATCTGCTGCCCCGTGACCATGACGCCGGCGAAGTGCTTGTCGCGCACGAGGGCCAACGACGACTCGTTCGAGAAGCTGCGGGCGACGATGAGCTGCCCTGCGAGGTCCTCCAGCGGGAGCCGGTCGGCCAGGACGGCAGCCCGCGTGCGCTCGTCCTTCGTCGGCACCCATCCCGCCGGCTGCTCCTTCGCCGCGGCCGCGCGCTGGCCCGCGACCGCCGAGGTCGACCGTGCCGGGCCGTCGTCGGCGTCGCGGCCCGTCGACCACACGACACCCGCCGCGACGGCGACCGCGCCTGCCGTCAGCGCTGCGACCGCCGGCCAGCGCCGGCGACGCGGAAGCGTCCGATGAGTCGTCATGTCAGGCGGCGACGACCTGGACGACGGGCATGCTCGAGTCGACCGGCAGGTCGAGCGACGACGGTGCGATGCCGCGGCGGACGACCTCGGCGCCCAGCGCCGCGACCATCGCGCCGTTGTCGGTGCAGAGGCCGAGGCGCGGGATGCGGACCTCGATGCCGGCCTTCGCGGCCCGCTCCTCGGCGAAGTGGCGCAGGCGCGCGTTCGCCGCGACGCCGCCGCCGATGATGAGCGTGTCGACGTCGTGCTCCAGGCACGCCGCGATGGTCTTCTTCGTCAGCACGTCGCACACCGCGTCCTGGAACGACGCCGCGACGTCCGCGACGTCGAACGACCGCCCCATGCGCTGCTCGTGCTGGACGTGCCGCGCGACGGCGCTCTTCAGCCCGGAGAAGGAGAAGTCGTAGCGATGCTTCTCCAGGTCACGTCCGGTCGTGAGGCCGCGCGGGAAGGCGATCGCGGTCGGGTCGCCGTCGCGGGCGACGCGGTCGATGTGCGGGCCACCCGGGTAGGGCAGGTCGAGCAGGCGGGCGACCTTGTCGAACGCCTCCCCCGCGGCGTCGTCGATCGTCTGCCCGAGCATCGTGATGTCGGTGACGATGTCGTCGACGAGCAGCAGCTCGGTGTGGCCGCCGCTGACCAGCAGGGCGGCCACGCGCTCGCCGAAGCGTCCGTGCTCGAGCTGGTCGACCGCGACGTGTGCGGCGAGGTGGTTGACGCCGTAGAGCGGCTTGTCGTGGGCGAGCGCGAGGGCCTTGGCGGCGGCGACGCCGACCAGCAGCGCGCCCGTGAGGCCGGGACCGCTCGTCACGGCGATCGCGTCGACGTCCTGCACCCGGATGCCCGACTCGGCGTACGCCTGCTCGAGCGTCGGGACCATCGCCTCGAGGTGGGCGCGGCTCGCGACCTCGGGCACGACGCCGCCGAAACGGACGTGCTGCTCCATGCTCGAGCTCAACGCGTGGGCCAGCAGCTCGGTGCCGCGGACGATGCCGACACCCGTCTCGTCGCACGAGGACTCGATGCCCATCACCAGCGGTTCGCTCACGTCAGTGCCTCCGCGAGGAACGACGGGACGGAGGCACGGACGTGAAGGATCGAAGGTTCACTTGCTGGCGCTCACTCACCGCATCATTGTGTCAGGCGTCTCGGAATCGGCAGTGCGCTGTGGCAGGGTCGCTGACATGGCGCGCACAGACGACATCCCGGAGACGTTCGACGAGCGGAGGGTCCTGGTGCAGATGCTGCACTACACGCAGGACACCGCGGTCCTCAAGGTCAGCGGACTCAGCGAGGAGCTGGCCCGCACCGCACCGATCCCGACCTCGCCGCTGATGAGTCCGGCGAACATCCTCAACCACCTGCGATGGGTCGAGCGGTCATGGGTCAACGCCGACCTGTTCGGCGGCGAGGACGACGGACCGTGGAGCGAGGAGGATCCCGATGCGGAGTGGCGTCAGGGTTCCGAGCTGCCGATCGCCGACGTCGTCCGGCTCTACGAGGAGGAGGCGGCCCGGACGCGGGCGGCCTTCGAGGAGGTCGATCTCGACCTCGTCCGGCAGGGCGACCGCATCCGTCAACCCATCACGGCGCGCTGGGTGATCCAGCACCTCATCGAGGAGACCGCCCGTCACAACGGCCACCTCGACGTGCTGCGCGAGCTGGCCGACGGCAGCAAGGGCGACTGACGGCTACTCCGACAGGGTGACCTGGGACTTGTCGAACGCGACGTAGCCGCTGTAGTCCTGGCCGACCTTCTCGAACGACGACGGGATCGGCTCGGGGTACGACCATCCGCCGTCGGCGGCGACGTCGTCGCCCGTGCCCACGTTCCAGTACTGGGCGTCGCCCTTCCACGAGCAGTGGTACGCCGTGGGGCTCTTCTCGAACGCCCCGTCGGCGAGGCTGGACGGCGGGAAGTAGTAGTTGCCCTCGATCGTGACGAGCTCCTCCGTGGGTGCTTCAGCGACGACGGTGGATCCGATGACTGCCTTCATGTGTGCCTCCTGAGATTGTGTCTCCCAGTCTGCACCCGACCACCTACTGCTGCTGCCCCCGGCGTGCGGCCCGGGCCGCGTACTCCTCCTCGTCGAGCTTGAGCGCCTGCTCGAGCGTCGGGGCCGTGCCGCCGTGACGCGCCGGGGCCCACCACTGGCCCTCGGGCCTGACCGGGTACTCCGCGATCGCCTTGTCGAGCAGCGCCGACATCGCCTGCCGCAGCTGCTCGGTCTCGGCCACGGGATCCTCCCCCGTCACCGACAACGGCGCGCCGACGTGCAGGCCGATCGTCTTGCCGCGGCCCGCCATGTCGGACGGATGGTCCTTGGTCTTGAGCAGCTGCGTGCCCCACGTGACCATCGGGATGAGCGGCACACCGGCCTCGGCGGCCATGCGCACGGCACCGGTCTTGAGCTCCTTGATCTCGAACGACCGGCTGATCGTGGCCTCCGGGAAGATGCCGACGATCTCGCCGTCGCGGGCATACCGGACCGCGTCGTCGTACGACTGCTGACCGTTCTCGCGGTCGACCGAGATGTGGTGGAACGAACGCATGATCGGCCCGGAGATCTTGTGGTCGAACGCGTCCTTCTTCGCCATGAACCGCACGAGCCGACCACTCGGCTGCGCCGCGAGGCCGTCGAAGATGAAGTCGACGTAGCCGATGTGGTTGGCCGCGAGGATCGCCCCACCCGAGCTGGGGATGTGCTCGGTGCCCGACATCTGGAACTTCATGCCGAGGACCTTGAACAGCGTCTTGGCCGTGACGATCGTGGCCGGATAGGTGATGTCGCGCATCCGGTCAGGGTAGTGCACACGCGTTCACTCGGCGCTGTGGCGCGAGTGGTGGATCGTCAGTCCTCGACGACGTGGACCGCGGCCTCCTCGGCACTCGCGGCAGCTCCGTCGATGCCCACGTCGTCGCCCACGAGGTCCTTCTCGGTGTCCTCGCCGATGCCACCGTCCGGGTCGACCAGACGGCCGGCGCGCTCGTTGCCGACCTCGCCGTCGTCGAGGTTCTCGGTCTCCTCGGCGTACGGATCGGGCTCGGGGACCTCCTGACGCAGGCGCTCGTCGAGCGACTCGCCCTCCAGCGCCTCGTCGGCGGTCGTGCCGAAGCCCTCGCCGCGGTAGCTCTCCGGCGGCGAGTAGCCCGAGTCGAGCGTCGCGTCGGGATCGTCGAAGATCGCGTCCTGGTCGGGGCCGTCGGTGTCGTCTTCGAAGGTGTCGGGTGTCTCGGTCATGACCCCAGCCTCGCACGCCAGCCCTGAGGTGCAAGGTGGGCCTCCATCTCGATCTCGACGAGGTGATCGGGATGCGCGAACGCCGAGACCTGCAGCATCGTCGACACCGGACGGATCTCGTCGAAGAGCTCCTGGTGGGCCCGGCCGACCTCGCCGAAGTGCGCGATGTCGACCACGAACATGCGTGTCCGGACGACGTCCTTCGCCTCCAGCCCGGCCGTGCGGACGGCGTTGAGCGCGATGCCGAACGCGACCCGTGCCTGCTCGTACGGGTCGCCGACGCCGACGACCACGCCGTCCACGGTCGCCGTCGTACCGGCCACCCACACCGATCCCCCGACACGCACCGCCCGGCTGTAGCCGACGGCGTCCTCGTACGGGCTCCGCGACGAGATGTTCTTCCTCATGACGTCATCGCCACTCCTCGATCGTGAGCTCCATGACGAGCGCGTCCACCCCACCGGCGTAGTAGCCCCGGCGGGTGCTGATGACGTCGAAGCCGTGGGCCTCGTAGAGCCCGAGGGCGGACGCATTGTCGGCGGCGACCTCGAGCAGCATCCGGCCGGCACCGAGGTCGCGGACGCGGTCGACGAGGTCGACCAACAGGTCGCGGGCGAGTCCCCGGCCACGGGACGCCGGCAGCACGGCGATGCGGTCGAGGTCGGCGACGTCTCCGGCCAGCGAGGCGGCTGCGTACGCCACGCGGTCGTCGTCGACCAGGACGACGTGCCGGCCGCTGCGCACCTCGTCCGTCACGAGCCCTTCGCTCCACGCCGAGGCGCCGAAGCAGGCCTGCTCGATCGCGACGATCGCCGCGACGTCGTCCTGGCCGGCCAGGCGGTTCATGCCCGCTTGGAGACGTTCTGGGGCACCGCGTCGGGCCGGCGCAGGTAGAGCGGCTCGAGCGGCAGCTCGACCGCGTGGCCGGAGACGACGAGCTGGGCGAGCGCGGCCGCGCGCGGAGCGCCGGCCTCGCCGGCGGACCGAAGGACGCCGTCGTAGAGCTGGCCGCCCTGGCCGTAGACCGGCAGGTCGGGATGCTGAAGGGCCAGGTCGGCCGGCTTGAGGACGTGCGGCCCGTCGAGACGGACGTGGGCGGCGCCGTAGCGGGCCCAGTAGACCTCCTTGCGGCGAGCGTCCGTCGCCACGAGGAACTCGCCCTCGACCTGCACGTCGGCGGCGACGACGTCGAGCGAGCAGACGCCGTGCGTCGCGAGCTGGAGCGTCGAGCCGAGGGTCAGGGCGGTCACGACACCGACGCGCAGGCCCGTGAACGGCCCCGGGCCGACGCCGACGGCGACGTCCGTGAGATCGGCCATGGCCGCCCCGGCCTGCGCCATCGCGTCGCGGATCGCCGGAGCGAGGAGCTCGCCGTGCGCCATGGCTCCCTCGCCCGACGCCTCGCCGACCACCCGCTCCCCGTCGTGCACGGCGACCGTGATGACCGGGGTGGCGGTGTCGAACGCAAGCAGCAGCACGTCCGCCACCCTAACGCCGACCCGTGGGTTAGCGACGCCGACGCGTGGGTTAGCGACGCCGACGCGTGGGTTAGCGACGCCGACGCGTGGCACAGCGAAGCCCGCGCGTGGGTTGCGACCTCGCCAACCCACGCGTCACCGTCGTTACGTCGCGCGTCACCATTGCTAACCCACGCGTCACCGTCGTTTCGTCGCGCGTCAGCTTTGGGGGCAGGGGGTCAGGCGAGGAGGGTGGAGCGGAGGGGGACGCCGACCCAGCGGGGGCCGTGCGG
>Ga0247730_1001974_pt1 | contig 10384 bp, 9 predicted proteins | sample UWRJL073202C2_FD_180959 | JGI IMG/M metagenome (GOLD analysis project Ga0247730, IMG submission 180959) | Plant litter microbial communities from Arlington Agricultural Research Station in Wisconsin, United States - UWRJ-L073-202C-2 | ecosystem: Environmental > Terrestrial > Plant litter >...
GGGCTGATGCCCTTGTGAATAAACAACCTGGAGGTCTCTATGTTGAATAAGAACAATAAGCTGCGACATAGCATTTCATTGGCCGCCGTACTGGCCCTGAGCGGTTTGAGCGCCTCGGCCTGGGCCGATGCGTACGAAGATGCCGCAAAAAAATGGATCGGCAGCGAGTTCAAACCGTCCACCCTCACGGCCGAACAGCAGCTTGCCGAACTCAAGTGGTTCATCAAGGCTGCCGAACCCTTTCGTGGGATGAAGATCAACGTGGTGTCGGAAACCCTCACCACCCACGAATACGAGTCCAAGGTGCTGGCCAAGGCGTTCAGTGAAATCACCGGGATCAAGCTCACCCATGACTTGCTGCAAGAAGGCGACGTGGTGGAGAAGCTGCAAACCCAGATGCAGTCCGACAAGAATATCTACGATGGCTGGGTCAACGACTCGGACCTGATCGGTACGCACTTTCGCTACGGCAAGACCGAATCCATCACGGACTTGATGGCCAATGAAGGCAAGGATTTCACCTCGCCGACCCTGGATATCAAGGACTTCATCGGCATTTCCTTCACCACCGCGCCTGACGGCAAGATCTACCAACTGCCTGACCAACAGTTCGCCAACCTCTACTGGTTCCGCGCCGACTGGTTCGAGCGCCCAGAGCTGAAAGCCAAGTTCAAGGAAAAATACGGCTACGAACTCGGCGTGCCGGTGAACTGGTCGGCCTATGAAGACATCGCCAAGTTCTTCAGCGAAGACGTCAAGGAAATCGACGGCAAGCGCGTGTACGGGCACATGGACTACGGCAAGAAAGACCCGTCCCTGGGCTGGCGCTTCACCGATGCCTGGTTCTCCATGGCCGGTGGTGGCGACAAGGGCCTGCCGAACGGCTTGCCGGTGGACGAGTGGGGCATTCGCGTCGAGGACTGCCACCCGGTCGGCTCCAGCGTCACCCGCGGCGGTGACACCAACGGCCCAGCCGCCGTGTACGCCACCCAGAAATACGTGGACTGGATGAAAGCCTACGCGCCACCGGAAGCGGCGGGCATGACCTTCTCCGAGTCCGGCCCGGTGCCGTCCCAAGGCAACATCGCCCAGCAGATCTTCTGGTACACCGCGTTTACGGCCGACATGGTCAAGCCGGGCCTGCCCGTGGTGAATGCCGACGGCACGCCGAAATGGCGCATGGCGCCTTCGCCTGTCGGACCTTACTGGGAAAAGGGCATGAAGAAGGGCTATCAGGACGTAGGCTCCTGGACCTTCCTCAAGTCCACGCCCGAGAAACAGAAACTCGCGGCCTGGCTCTACGCGCAGTTCGTGACCTCGAAAACCGTGTCGCTGAAGAAAACCATCGTCGGCCTGACGCCGATTCGTGAGTCCGACATCAACTCCCAGGCCATGACCGACATGGCACCGAAGCTGGGTGGCCTGGTGGAGTTCTACCGCAGCCCGGCCCGGACCGAGTGGTCGCCGACCGGCACCAACGTGCCGGACTACCCACGCCTGGCGCAACTGTGGTGGAGCAACATCGCCGCCGCCGCCAGCGGCGAGAAAACCCCGCAACAGGCGCTCGACAACCTGGCCAAGGAACAGGACGCGATCATGACACGCCTGGAGCGCTCCAAAGTGCAACCGGTGTGCGGCCCGAAAATGAACCCCGAGCGTGATGCGCAATACTGGTTCGACCAGCCGGGCGCACCTAAACCGAAACTGGCCAACGAGAAGCCCAAAGGCGAAACCGTTAACTACAACGACCTGCTCAAGCAGTGGGAGGCTGCACGCAAGTAAACACCCCTGTCATTACTGATTGTGGTGAGCGGGCTTGCCCCCTCACCACTTGTGTTCTTTCAGCCAATCCGCACCGGCGAAAAACCAAACACGGCAACCGCCGATCCGCACATTCCCAACCCTGATTGAATTTTCCGCACACCCCGATGCTCTTCACTTTAGAAGCGTGTGGTTCTGAGCGCTCTTGCGGGGCCTCCTTGTCGGGAGGCCTGGTTGTATCGGACTTTGCGGAAACTGCCATCATGACGCTTCTCACAGCGCTGTCGGGCCAGCCGGCCTCTCTCACTCATTCGGTTTGCGGCCAGTACCACGGGCTTTACCAGCAGCTCTATGGTGAAGGCCAGGGCGCGCACGAGGCTGCGCGGGATTTCCTGCAGGCGCAGTTGGCGCAGGTGCAAGACGCGCCCAGCGAGCTGCCGCCGGTGCCCGAGCAACTGCCCGGCTGGATCGAACAGCGTTGCACCGAGGTGGCCCAGGCCTATGCTGATTACCTGGAGCAACGCCAGCAAGGCCAGCCACGTCGCTACTTCCAGAACAAGGCGCATGCGCTGTACTTCTTGCAGCGCGTGGCCCCGACCAAACAGGTCGACGGCGCCTGGCTCAATGGCCTGTTGCGCCATTGGCAAGACCCGCGCTTCGACGGCCTGCTCACCACCTACCTTGAAGAGCTGGGCGACGGTGAGGCGGCCCAGAACCATGTGGTGATCTACCGCAAGTTGCTCAGCGAACACGATGCCGACAGCAACGCGGGCCTGGAAGACGCACATTACCTGCAAGGTGCGCTGCAGATGGCTCTGGGGCTGTGCGCTGAAGACTTCTTGCCGGAGATCATCGGCTACAACCTCGGCTATGAGCAGCTACCCCTGCACCTGTTGATCACGGCCTTTGAGTTGAGCGAACTGGGCATCGACCCCTATTACTTCACCCTGCACGTGACCATCGACAACGCCAGCAGCGGCCATGCGTGCAAGGCGGCGCAGTCGGTGCTGAACCTGTTGCCGCTGGGCGAGGGCAGGGCGGACTTCTATCGCCGGGTGGCCGAGGGTTATCGCCTCAACGACCTGGGGCCGGGGACAACGGCCGTCATCAACGGCTTCAACCTGCAGGACGAAGTGGTCGCCATGCTTGAGCGCAAGCGCACCTTCGGCCAGCACATGCATTCGGACTATTGCCGCTTCGAAGGTAAGACCGTCAACCAATGGCTGGGCCAGCCGGGGCAGATCGGCGCCTTTCTCCAGGCCCTGGAAGACAAGGGTTGGATCAAGCGCGATCAGGACCCGGCCGAAAGCCGCTTCTGGCAATTGATCGAAGGGGCGGGCGCGGCGATGTTCGGCGTGTTCAGTGGCTATGAAAAGCAGGTGCTGCACGACTGGATCGCCGGCGATTGGACCAGCGACCAACGCGTGCCGCCCGTACGGCCCGGACGCGGTAGCCGGTTCTCCCGCGAGCAGCATCGCCCGGCGGATCCCGACACCCAGGCGCTGGTGGAATCGCTGTGGAAGCTGTCCGATGAGGAGCAGCTCAACGCTCTGATCCCGTGGCTGTCGGCGCGACGCCATTGCACGCCCGCCGGGTTGTACGCGACCCGCCGCTTTATTCAACTGCGCGCGCGTTTGCGCTAAGGAATACCCCATGTCTGCACAACAACTTGCCGACCGCGCCCTGTTGAACCTGGGCCGGGGGTTGAAGGAGAGCGGCTACCGTTTCATCACCCCAACGCCCTTGACCCATGAGCGTGTCTATCAACGCCTGGCCGCGCCGCTGGCGACGGACCTGCGCGACGTGTTCGGCTGGTCGATGCCGTTTGACCACACGCTGTTGCCCGAAGCCTTCCGTGAGGAATTGCAGCAAGCCGATGTCATCGAAAAGCATGATTCGTTATGGCGCAGTGCGGTGCGATGGTCGAGCCTGGACGATCTGCTGTTTGCGCATTCCGCGTACCCCACCACCCAGTCCGATGCAGTGTTTTTCGGGCCGGACAGCTACCGCTTTGCCCAGGTAATCGAAGCCCATCTGCAACAGCGCTTCGAACCGGTCAAGCGCGCCGTGGACATCGGCTGCGGCGCCGGCGTCGGTGCGTTGGTGATCGCCCGCGCGCGCCACGATGCACAGGTGCTCGCGGTGGATATCAACCCGCGCGCCCTGCGCATGACCGCAGTGAACGCCGAGCTGGCCGGGCTGGCCAATATCAGTGCCTACCACAGCGACGTGCTGGCGAGCGTGGAGGGTGAGTTCGACCTGATTGTCGCCAACCCGCCGTATATGAATGATGACCGCCAGCGTGCCTATCGCCATGGTGGCGGGGCATTGGGTGAGCAGTTGTCGGTGCGTATCGCCGGCGAGTCCCTGGGGCGCCTGGCCCTCGGCGGCAGCCTGGTGTTGTACACCGGTGTGGCGATTGTCGCTGGCGAGGACCCGTTCCTGGCGGCGGTCAAGCCATTGCTTGGCAGCGATGCCTTTGGCTGGACCTACCGCGAACTGGACCCCGACGTATTTGGCGAAGAGTTGGCCAAGCCCGGCTACGAACGTGTGGAACGGATTGCCGTGGTTGCGCTCACCGTCACCCGTTTGCGCTGACGGCCATGCTCACCTTTGGTATCGAAGAAGAATATTTCATTACCGATCTGCATACCCGCAGCCTGGTCAGCCAACCCTCGGCGGCGGTGCTGGCGGCCTGTCGGCAGGCGATCGGCCAAGGCTTTGCGTATGAGATGTTCCAGGGCCAGATCGAGGTGGCTTCCCCCGTGTTCAAGGCCAGCAACGAAGCCGCTGATTACCTGGCCACCGTGCGCCACAACCTGGGCCGATCCCTGGCTGATTTCGGCCTGGGGGTGGTGTGTGCCGGCAGCCATCCCCTGGCGGCGTGGCGTGAGCAACGGTCAACGGAGCGTACGCATTTCCAGCAGTTGTTCGACGACATCCAATACGTGGCGCGCCGCAGTGTGCTCTGCGGGTTGCATGTGCATGTCGAGGTGCCTGCCAGTGTCGACCGCATCGCGGTGATGAACCAGGTCTCACCGTGGCTGCCGTTATTGCTGCTGCTCAGTTGCTCGTCGCCCTTCTGGGACGGCGCGCCCACGGGTTTCATGAGCTATCGCCAAGCGGCCTGTGATGAGTGGCCGCGCATGGGCGTGCCAGAACACTTCACGGATTGGGCGGCGTACTTGCGCTACCTGGCCTTGTTGCAGCGCGTCGGTGCGATCAAGGCCGATGGCAATGGGTGGTGGGGTATTCGCCCGGCGGCGCGCTATCCGACCCTGGAACTGCGCATGACCGACGCCTGCCCCCGACTGGCGGACGCCTTAGCCCTGGCGACGTTGTTTCGGGTGATGGTCACCCACGCCTGCGCCTTGGAGAAGCCCGGTGCCGAGTTCACCGCCGAGGCGCGCTGGCTGCTCAAGGAGAACCGCTGGCAGGCCAAGCGCTACGGCGCGGCGGGCACCTTTGCGCTGGATGACCAGGGCACAATGGGCACTGCTGAACAGTGGTTGCGACAGGCGGAACGCACCTTCGCGACCACCGCCGAGTCTATGGGCGAGGCAGCGTTATTCGGCGATTTGCGCCGGTTGCTGGCGTGCGGCAACAGTGCCGTCGATCAGCTGCACTGCCACGCCACCGCCCAGGCGTCGGGCGCCGATGAGCAAGCCTGTCTGCGGCAAGTCGTCGACCGCCTGCTGGCCCAGAGTTGCGGTGGAGACTGATGCCAGCGCCTACATGGGGTGTGATCAGGCGGCGGCTTGGGGTTGCAGGTGCAGCTCGCCGTCCACGTCCTTCACCAGGCCGCTGGCCAGAAACAGAGGCGCCAGGCGCTTGTGCAACTGCGGCTCGACAAACTCTTTCACGGTATCCAGCGTCAACAAGCCACTGCTTGGCAGCTCGGCCTTGGTGTACGACAGCCAGGCTTTCTTCAACGCTTGCAACACATCGCTGCCTGCCGTGGAGGCGAAGCGGCGTTGGCTGGGTTTACCGTCGAAGGTGAAGGTGTGCTGAAACTCATAGCCGGCCTCATCACCTTGGCTGGCCGTGCAGCGAATGCAGGTGCACGGGCCGTCGCCGAACGCGCTGCGCAAATAAGCGTTGAGGTCCACCACGGGCTTGAGTGACAGGCGCTTATCGACCTCGAACAGGTCCCCGGTCATTTTTTCGTCAGTGTTCAACGGCCATTTCCTCGCAGTGTTCGGTAGCTTTTCAAAGCGCGGCACAATAACAGCCGGGCGCCCATTTGTGGGTTATTTGCATAACAATAGAACCCGATATTCTTTTCCTGTCTTAAAAATCGTGGCTACCCTCGCTCACCTTCTCAAAAGCGCGGCAGACCCCATGACCTCCAAGCGTTCCTCCCTGACTCTCCTGGCTGCTTCCCTGGCTGCCGCAAGTGCCTTGCTCAGCCCCGGTGCCCAGGCCGAGGGCAAGATCAGCATCGCCCAGCAATTCGGCATCGGCTACCTGATCCTAGACGTGGTGCGCGACCAGAACCTGATCGAAAAGCACGGCAAGGAACAGGGCCTGGATATCAAGGTGGAGTGGAACAGCATTTCCGGCGCCACCGCCATGAATGAATCGCTGCTGGCCGGCGCCCTCGACGTGGTCTCCGCCGGTGTGCCGCCGATGCTGACCCTGTGGGACCGCACCAAGGGCAAGCAGAACGTCAAGGCCATTGCCTCCCTCGGTTCGATGCCCAACTACCTGCTGACCAACAACCCCAACGTCAAGACCCTCAAGGACTTCACCGAGAAAGACCGCATCGCCGTGCCCGCCGCCGGTGTGGGTTTCCAGTCGCGCACCCTGCAGATCGAGACCGCCAAGCAGTTCGGTGATGCCAACTACAAGAAATTTGACGATATCTCCATCAGCCTGGCCCACCCCGATGCCACCGCGGCATTGATTGCCGGGGGCTCGGAAATCAACGCGCATTTCTCCAGCCCGCCATTCCAGTACCAGGAATTGCTCAATCCGAACGTGCACAAGGTGCTCAGTTCCTACGACATCCTCGGAGGCCAGGCCACGTTCAACGTGCTGTACACCACGCAGAAATTCCACGACGAGAACCCCAAGACCTACCAAGCGTTTTACGACGCCCTGGCCGAAGCCGAGAAGATCATCAAGGCCGACAAACCCGCCGCCGCCAAGGCGTATATCCGCGTAGAACAGTCGAAGCTGCCGTTGGACCTGGTGGAGAAAATCGTCCAGGACCCGGAGATCGACTTCACCATCGTGCCGCAGCGTACCTACATCTACGCCGAGCAATTGCAGGCACTGGGCGTGCTGAAAAACAAGGCCGCGAGCTGGAAAGACTACTTCTTCGAAGAAGCCCACGGCGGCAACGGCAGCTGACCCCACCCCGCACTTGTAGGCGCCGGCAAGCCGGCTCCTACATAATGGGGCAGGTTTCAGCGGAAGAATTCGCCGGGCGTGGCGTCGAACTGTTGGCGAAACGCGTTGATAAACGCCGAGGTCGATTCATACCCACAGCCCAGCGCCACATCGGTCACCCGTTCGCCTTGCTCCAGGGCGGGCAGGGCGGTCAGCAGGCGCAAGCGCTGGCGCCATACCCGGAACGTCAGCCCGGTGTCACTCAAGAACAACCGACTGAGGGTCTTCTCACTCACCCCCAGCTTCTGGCTCCATTGCCCCAAGGTGGTTTGCTGCTCCGGGTGCAGGTTCAGGCTGCGGTAGATCTGCCGCAAGCGCGGGTCCAACGGCAATGGCAGCATCAGGTCCACCTGTGGCGCGGCGGCCAACTGGTCCAGCACCACTTGGGCCAAGCGCCCATCCGGCCCGTCCTCGGCATATTCCACCGGCAGTTCGCTGAAGCTGCGGATCAGCTCGCGCAGCAAACTGCTCACTTCCAACACATGACAGCGCTCGGCCGCCCAGGTGGTAACGCTGCAATCCAGGTACAGGCTGCGCATTTCCGTGTGGGGCGAACTGAACACTCGGTGCGGCATACCCGCCGGGATCCACACCGCGCGCTGGGGCGGCGCCACGAAGCGGCCGACGCTGGTCTGGATCTCCAACACCCCGGAGATCGCGTAGGACAATTGCACCCACGGGTGGCTGTGCCGACGGGTCAATGCGCGGTTGGGCAAGGATTCGGTGCGCCCATACACCGGCCGTGGCAGGCTGGAAAGCCCGGGCACGCTGCGGCGCACGGTGTTGGCATGTCCTTTAGGCGGCATTTACTGGCTCATTGGCGTTAGTCGGTAACAAGCCGTTACGTTAGAGTCGCGACGACGCTCTTGGCAACCCCCGGAAGATCCTGCTTATGACTCGCCCCCGTTTTCTGCCCGACAACTTCACCCTGACGCTGATCGCCACGGTGATCCTCGCTTCCCTGCTGCCCGCCAGCGGCCAGACTGCCGTGGCCTTCGGTTGGGTCACCAACCTGGCGATTGCGCTGCTGTTCTTTTTGCACGGCGCCAAGCTGTCGCGTCAGGCGATTGTTGCCGGTGCCGGCCACTGGCGCCTGCACCTGCTGGTGTTCAGCCTGACCTTTGTGCTGTTCCCGCTGCTGGGCCTGGCCCTCAAGCCGGTGCTGTCGCCGTTGATCGGCAAAGACCTGTACATGGGCATGCTGTACCTCTGCGCCTTGCCCGCCACGGTGCAATCGGCGATTGCCTTCACCTCCCTGGCGCGGGGCAATATCCCCGCAGCGATTTGCAGCGCGGCGGCGTCCAGCCTGTTTGGTATTTTCCTCACGCCGCTGCTGGTGACCCTGCTGCTCAACGTGCACGGCGAGGGCGGCTCGACCGTCGACGCAATCCTGAAAATCAGCGTGCAGTTGCTGCTGCCCTTCATCGCCGGGCAGATCGCCCGTCGCTGGATCGGCGAGTGGGTGGGGCGCAATAAATCCTGGCTGAAATTCGTCGACCAGGGCTCGATCCTGCTGGTGGTCTACGGCGCGTTCAGCGAAGCGGTCAACGAAGGCATTTGGCACCAGATCCCATTGTGGGAACTCGGCGGCCTGGTGGTGGCCTGCTGCGTGTTGCTCGCCCTGGTGCTGGTGGCGTCCAGCGTGCTGGGCAAGGCCTTTGGCTTTAACCAGGAAGACCGCATCACCATCCTGTTCTGCGGCTCGAAAAAGAGCCTGGCCACCGGGGTGCCGATGGCCCAGGTGCTGTTCGCCGGGGCGACCATGGGCGTGCTGATCCTGCCATTGATGCTGTTTCACCAGATCCAGTTGATGGTCTGCGCGGCGTTGGCCCAGCGTTACGCCAAGCGGCCGGAAAGCATTCCCGAGATGATGGGGCAGGTGGACCCGTAATTTTTCTTACGAACGGCGACGAATAACCTCAAGTTAACGTCTGACCAGACGACTTACTTCTTAACAGCCCAAGAAGGAGTGTCGTCATGAACGTTAAACGTTTGTCACTGGTTACCGGCTTTCTTGCGTTATGGACGGGGGCTTGCCTGGCAGCCTCCTCAGGCGTCATCCAGTTTCACGGCAGCATCGTCGAGCCGGGTTGCAACGCGGGCGCGTCGGGCGGTTCGACGCTGGAGTTGAAGGGTTGCCCGCAGGCGCTGCGCGGCAGCCAGCTTGACGTGCAGCCTGTGCGCAGCGTCCAGGCACTGGGCACGTCGACGGCCCACGTCAAGTGGGTGGCCGACAGCAGCAACGGGCGCTATTACGACCAACGGTATGTGCTGGTGGATGCCCTCGACAAACCGATTCAATCGGGGGCCTATGTGGTGACTGTCACCGCGCCGTGACAACACTGAGGTTGTTTTGAGCGGGATGAGCGTCAACAGCCGGGCCAGAAACCTATAGAATGCTCGGCGGCGGCGCTCGTCCTGAGTGGCCGCTTGATCACCGTTCCCGCTTGATCAACGTCAGAGTACCGCGCCGTTCAATGAGTATTTCAGCCGCAACCCCCCAAGCCAATTGGCAACCGGTCATCGCCCTCGCGTTGGCCGCCTTTGTGTTCAATACCACCGAATTCGTGCCCGTCGGGCTGCTCAGCGCCATTGGCGCCAGCTTCGACATGCCTGTTGCCAACGTCGGGCTGATGCTCACCATCTACGCCTGGATCGTGTCGCTGACTTCGTTGCCGGTGATGCTGCTGACCCGCAACGTCGAACGGCGCAAGCTGCTGATTGTGCTGTTCTGCATGTTTATCGTCAGTCACATCCTCTCCAGTGTCGCCACCAGCTTCGGGCTGTTGATGGTCAGCCGTATCGGCATTGCCTTGTCCCATGCGCTGTTCTGGTCGATCACCGCGTCCCTCGCCGTACGCCTGGCGCCGGCAGGCAAGCAAGTGCAAGCCCTCGGCCTGCTGGCCACCGGTACCTCGCTGGCGATGGTGCTCGGCATTCCCCTGGGCCGCCTGCTGGGCGAAGCCATGGGCTGGCGCACCACGTTCCTGGTCATCGGCGCCTTCGCTGCCGCGCTGGTGTTCTGGCTGGCGCGCACCTTGCCGCTGTTGCCGAGCCAGAACTCCGGCTCGCTGCGCAGCCTGCCGCTGCTGTTCAAGCGCCCGGCGCTGGTAGCGTTGTACGTGCTCACGGCCATGACCGTGACCGCACAATTCACCGCCTACAGCTACATCGAACCGTTCGTCGAAGGCGTGGCCGGCATGAGCGGCAGCGCGGTGACCCTGATCCT
>Ga0247730_1001976_pt1 | contig 10382 bp, 10 predicted proteins | sample UWRJL073202C2_FD_180959 | JGI IMG/M metagenome (GOLD analysis project Ga0247730, IMG submission 180959) | Plant litter microbial communities from Arlington Agricultural Research Station in Wisconsin, United States - UWRJ-L073-202C-2 | ecosystem: Environmental > Terrestrial > Plant litter >...
CCAAGGTGGTAACGCCAGAGTCTTTAGCGTTCATGTTTGCGCTCGTTGGCAGTCATTGGGCGTGAGGTGCTGGTTGTCAACGATGATCTAATTCAAAAGCGTGAGGTGGTAAATATTTACTGTTTTACCCTTTGTGATTTGTGTTGGGGAGCCGGGCGGTTTGTATCTGCATGTTTGTTTTTTCATTGAACTCTGCGTTTGCTTTGTGTTGACCTTGGGTTCGCTAGATATTCACCACAGATTCCTCAATTGAGGTTGTGCGGGCCTGAGGCGACCAGTAAAAGATTTTCCTGACTTGAAATTCAGTAACCGTGTAAGGACAACTTCGAATGGCTGGACAAGAAGCTACAAAGGCTAAGTTTGTTAAAACCCAAGGCACTCGGCTTGCAGTCTCCAAAATGACCACGCTTGACCCGACTGATTCAAAGCTGGTTTGGGCAGACCTGTCGGTGACCATCAAACAGCCGCAATTCCAGGGCGGGCAGTCGGATGAGATCGAAGTGACGACACTGGCCAGTGAGGCCAAGGAATTTACTGTCGGCCTCGCTGACAACGGCACATTCAGCATGAGTGGCAACTGGAAGGCCGATGATGAGGCGCAGATGGTCCTGCGTGCTGCTCGCGATGATGGCAATCCGCGCGCATTCAAGGCCGAATTCATCGATGGAAGCAAATCGAGTTTCTTGGGGTTGGTCACTCAATTCACTTGGGACGCCGCACCGAATGGTACCGTGAACGGTACATTCAACGTTCGAATCACCGGTTCTGTTTCGTTTGATATCGCCGCTGTGGCGCCATTACCAACGCCGTCTGCGGGTGGCGACGATGGCCAAAAGTAATAGCTCCAGCATCCGAACGCTTGCGCTTGATCCGCTGCTTAATTTCAAGCACGAACTTGTCTCGGTTGCCGAGTGGTCCGACGCAAAAGTCATCGTGCGGGCTTTGAGTGCCGGTGACTGGGTCGAGTATCGGCGGCGTGCTTTGGAGTTGGTGCAAGAGGGTCGCTCGAATGTCAGCGCGGCCGGCGCCGAGGTGGAACCTGAAGTGCTGAATGGCGATATTTCTTCCGCCTCCCTTTATGCGTTCGTGATGGGGCGGACTTTATTCGATCCCATCGGCCAGCGAGTCTTTAGTGACGATGACATCGAAGAAATCAGCAAGGCTTTCAGCCCGGTACACGATCGACTGGTCTGCAAGGCATTTGAGCTCAGTGGCGTTGAGGTAGGCGCTGATTCGCCTGACCCGGTAACAGCAGCGGGAAACGCCTGACGGAGGAGCCAGAGTTAGCATTCCTGCTAACTCTGGCCCTCCGGCTCGGGATGACAGTGCAGCAGTTGCGCGAGTGTATGAGCGCAGAAGAGTTATTACTGTGGATGGCCTATGACCGCGAATCCCCACTGGGCGACGTTCGTGGTGATATCCAGGCTTCTATTGTCGCTGCGTCAGCGTTTCAAGCGCAGGGTGCAAAAGTGACTGCGCTGGATTTGATGCCTAAATGGCGAGGTCAGCAAGAGTTGAAGAGCGTTGAGGAGTTGGAGATTGATCAAGGTGAAGAGATGTTTAAGCGGTATTTGATGGGTAGGGCTGGAGGATGATGGTGGCTAATATACGCTTCTTTTCGTTAAGCTCCGTGACGGTTCGTTGACAACGGCGCCGATGCAGTAAATCGAGTGTGTATATTATGGAAGGGTTGCCTCTTTGAATTTTGTTCTGCGTGATTTGCGGCCTTATGTCGCCTCGGGTTTTGTGTTGTGTCTAATTGGAGGGGTACAGGCGGCCAAACTGCCTGATAACTTCTGTCATGATATTTCCTCGACTGCACGGCTTATCATGAAGCTACGGCAGTCCGGAACTGAAAAGTCTGAACTCATCAAAAAAACAGAAGAATATGTTGCTGGTGAGGGTGAAAGGGAGGTCGTGGAGCGTGTGCGGTATTTTGCGCGCAAGTATGTGGTTGACGCGTATAATTTTCCTCTTGTTTATGATGCGGCAATGAAAAAAGAAGCAGAGGTCCGCTTTGGGAATCAGATGTTTCTACAGTGTTACCACTCAAATGGGTAACTTTATTACGAATCCCTGTGTTCGCTTTGTTGTTGCTATGATCCTGTTCTTGCCGGGGCTTGCGCAAGCAGACGATAGCATACATGAAGTATGTGAGGCACATTCAAATCTGGCGAAGAGCATTATGAGGAGTCGCCAGTATGGGTTGGAAATGTCTCAGATGATGAAGACGTCTGAAAGTAGTGAAGATATCACTATTTCAAAGCTTTCAAAGTTTTACGTCATACGAGCCTTTAAATATCCTCGGGTGCATGATGAGGAAATTGAAAAGGAAGTCGTAAATGAGTTTGGCAGTGCTGCGTATTCTCAATGTTTTATGGCACTAGAGAAATTAACGCCTTGACAGGTTTCTACGTTTGACTTCATTCGTAATCGTCGAAACGTTGCCCTTGGGCCGGAGAAACAATATGGAAGGAAACAAGCTCCGTTCGTTGGCCCTCAATGCCACTGCGGAAACACGTGCCTATCAACGGGAAGTAGAGCGGGCAACCATCGCTGCGCAGCGTTATCTGCGTGTGATCAGTGATGGAAATTTACAGGCGATAGCCAGTTGGCGTTCTCAGCAGGCAGCTATTAGTGCGCAAACTAACGCGTTGGATGCATTGGCGCGTAGCTCTGGTCGTTACGCACAGGCCATTGCGGCTTCTTTTAAGGTGTCGGAGCTGCATAAGCAGGCCGACGCCTGGGTTCAAATCAATGCACGCCTCAAGCAGGCATCCGTTACCGGCAGCGATTTAGCGGCTACGCAAAAAACACTTTTCGATATCAGCCAGAAAACCGGCTCAGTGTTTAGTGAAAACACCAACGTGTTCAGTCAGGCGGCGGGTTCCATGCGGGACTACGGCTTCGCCACCGGCGATATCCTCAAACTGACCGAGGCGCTGGTTATCGGCACTCAGTTGTCTGGGGCAGGTGCGACTGAAGCGTCTCTTGCCATGGGCCAATTTTCGCGGGCGTTGGCGCGTGGTGTTTTAAGTGGCGAAGATTTCAAAGCAGTGGGCGCCGATGGCGCGCGAGTTCTATCCGCTTTGGCGGCGGGGTTAGGAATAACCAGCGCTGAACTTAAAGTTCTTGCTGATGACGGCTTACTCACTGTGGACAAGGTTTTGCCGGCGCTACTGAGCCAGCTCGGTGTATTGCAGCAAGAGTTTGCTGCCATGCCCAATTCCATCAGCGGTTCCATGAACGGGTTGTCAAACGCTTTTCAAAAATGGGTCGGTGATGTTGACGGTGCGACGGGCACCACTCAGTTGTTATCTCGCGTCATAGGCTCGGCCGCCGATAACATGAACCTGCTCGCCAGCGCTGCGGCTGGATTAGGGATTGGCTACGCCACGCTCAAGTCAGCGGAAATGGTCAAGACCCTCTATGTGCAAATCGCTGCTGTGCGCACCGCCCATGCTGCCGAAATGGCCCGCACGCGGGCACATCTTGATGCGTCGACCATGGCTGCCCGGCATGCGGCTGCAGAATTGACCGCTGCGCAGGCACATGCTCAGGCGACACGCTCTACTGACCTGCACACCGCCGCTCTCAGCCGATTGCGCCTGACACGGCTGGCCGATATTCAAGCCACTCGCGTGCATGCGGCGGCTCAAGCCGCAAGTGCTGCCGCTGGTTCGCGCGCGGCACGCGCTGGTGCCGGGTTGCTTTCAGTGCTGGGCGGGCCTGTCGGCTTGGCTGTTACCTTGGGAACAGTTGCAGCGGGCTATCTGCTGTTCAGCGATAACAGCGATAAGGCTCGCCAATCTCTGATCGACTTGAAACGGCCGGTGAAAGAGCTGCGTGAAGAGTTTGCCAAGTTGAGCAAGGCTCAGGTGCGCTACATGCTCGACGGTGTCCTTGAGCAAAAAGCTCAGGCCGAGGCCGCTGCTGCGCAGGCTGAGCGGAGTATTCGCTCTATTGTCATGACCAGTGGCAAGTTGGGGGACTTTGATCAAGGGATCCCCCTCCAGCGTCACCCGGCGATTGCCGCTTTTGATCGTAGTCGTGCTGAAGGACAAAGCATGGATGCTGCAAGTCAGCAGCTCATCATAGACGCAGGGTTGAGCGGCAAACCGGCTCAAATTATCACTGGATTTGCTGCGAAGCACGATGAAGAGAAGAGTGCGGCTGTAGGCTACAACAAAGACATTCAGGTGCTCGAGGGCCGATTGAACGAACCTGAGGCTCTGCCTACCAAGCCTAAGTCAGGTGCGGTGAACCAACCCAGCGCTGGACCGCAAGCGACCCAAGAACATACGCGTCAAGTCGTTCAACTCAACAACGCCTACAGCCAAACCCTTTCCAGCCTCTCCCAGCAAATTGCTCTGCACGGCGAAACCACCGAACTGGGCAGGGTACGCCAGCAACTCAGTCACGGCGAACTTGCCGGGCTGTCCGAGCAGAACATGGTCATCCTTGAACGCGCGGCCATCGAACTGGATGCGCTCAACGCGCGCAAGGCATACGACGGATTGATGGTCAATATGCAGACTCAGGAGCAACGTCTGCTGGCGACAACCCGGGACCGACTCCAGGTGTTGGAAGCGGCCAATGACGCAGGCAAGTTAAGCGGTGACGAGTATCGAGCGGGGGCTGAGGCCATCTCCCTATCCACCGTGACTGAGCCACCTACATTCAGCGGGCCTGCATCTCAGGTCAGCGGACCGATGGGCGAGCTGATCAAATCCGTAGAAGCCGAAGCCGAACTCAAGACCTGGCATGAAAAACAGCTGGCCATGCAGGCTGAGTTGCATGCAGAGAAACTTATCGAGGAGCAGGAATATCTGGATCGTGTTGCCGAGATCAACATGACCAATCAACAAAAGCTGTCGGATATTCAAGACAGTTATAAAGCGGCTGTGTTTAGTACATTCAGTGAGCTGTCCGGGAATGCAGCGGATATGGTCGGCAGAATCGCGGGTGAGCAATCTGGCGCCTACAAGGTGCTATTCCTTGCTCAAAAAGCCTTCGCTGTTGCTTCCATCATTATGAATGCGCAGATTGCTGCGGCCAAAGCGCCAGCAGAAATGACAGTCTTTGGTGGTATTCCCATAGGTGCTGCTTTACTAGCCGCAGGCTATGCCAACGCCGGCATGGTTGCCGGAATGACCTTGGCCGGGATGGCCCACGACGGCATCGACAGCATTCCGCGAGAAGGCACCTGGCTGCTACAAAAAGGCGAGCGGGTGGTGGACGGTCGAACTAACCAGGACTTGAAACAGTTCCTCAGCAATACGCCGGACGCCGCTAATCAATCCCAATCCGCTCCGCAGATCAACATCACTATCAATGGCGATGGCTCTGGTGGAACGGTCGAGTCCGCTCAGGATTACGAGGCCATGGGTCAGGCCCTGCTGGCCACTGTGCGAGCCGAGATGCCAAAGGTTGCACGCGGGGTCATTATTAACGAAAAGGGTCAAAACGGATTGCTCGACCCTAATAACAGGAGGGCGGGCTAATGGCCGAAACCTTTACCTGGTCGCCGCGTGTCAACTCCACCGGCGATACTCAAGCCAATATTCTTAGTTCGCAGTTCGGCAATGGTTATAGCCAGCGCATGTCCGTGGGCATCAATAACTTGGCGAGCAGTTGGTCAGTGTCATTTACCGGTACTGATGAATATCTGGACCCAATCCAGGAGTTTTTCATCCGCCACAAAAGTGCGGATCACTTTTTGTGGACGCCGCCACTGGCGAAGCAGGGCGCTTTCATCACCACTGGCGGCTGGCAGTTGCAACCACATGGAGGCAGGAAGTTCACCTTGACGACCACGTTCCAGCAAGTCTTCAGCCCGCAGGTTGAACCATGATTAGCGCCGATGACCAGAAGCTTGAGCCTGGTTCGCTGATCCAGTTGATCGAGTTGAATGGTGAATCAAGAGGCATGGGCACCTTGCGTTACCACGCCCACCAGCAGGCAGAGCCGATCTTTTGGAAAGGCGAGCGCTACGACCCTCGGCCTTTTGAAGTCGCTGGTTTCGGACGTGGCGTTGAGGGAAACACCTCAACGCCAATGCTCAAAATCAGCAATGTCGATGGCCTGATAACGGCGTTGTGCGTGCAATTCCAGCATCTGTGCGGAATTCGCCTCACCGTTCGCCAGACCTACGCCAAATATTTGGATGCCGCCAATTTTCCCGTAGGTAACCCGGACGCTTCGACGCAGGAAAGGGTGGACATCTCTTACGTCAATCAGCCCACCAGTATCAGCCGCGCTGAGGTGACTTTTGCTTTGGCTCCCCCTACTGCGGTGAAGGGTCAGAAGCTGCCTGCCGGGCAGATCATGAACCGTTGCGAATGGTGCCTTTGGGGCGAATACCGAGGACCGGACTGCAATTACACCGGCAACCTGATGTTCGATGCCGACGGCAATCCAGTAGAGAACCCGGCACTGGATCGCTGCGGAGGACGTGTCAGCGATTGCGAAAAACGCTTCGGCAAAGGCAACCCGCTTTCATTTGGCGGCGCTCCCGGCGCATCAATGGTTTGAGAAAAATATGAACGAGACTCTGTTGAAACACATCCGGCAACACGCCGCCGAGCAATACCCCAAAGAATGTTGTGGGGTGGTTATCCAAGTGGGGGAGCAGCAGCAATATGTCCCTTGCCGTAACGACGCCATAACGCCAAGTGAGCATTTCGTTATTAATCCGCATGACCAGGCGGCTGCCGAAGATAAGGGCGAGGTGCTGACCATCGTTCACAGCCACCCTGATGTACTGCCGAAACCGAGCATGGCTGATCGAGTCAGTTGTGAACTCCATGAACTGCCATGGTGCATCGTCAGTTGGCCTTCTGGCGAGCATGTGGAGTTTGCGCCAAGTGGTTATCAGGCACCGCTGATTGGGCGCGAGTTCGCCCATGGTGTGCTGGACTGCTATGCGCTGTGCCGTGACTTCTATTGGCGTGAATGGGGGCTGGAATTACCCAATTTCCCTCGTCGCGACGGTTGGTGGAAAACCGGTGAAAGCCTATACGAGCGCTATTACCAACAGGCCGGATTCTTTCCGGTCAGCGATCTGCGCCGAGGGGATATGTTGGTGATGCAGATAGACGCGTTCGCGCCAAATCATGGCGGGATTTATCTGGGCGACGGCCATCTCGACAGCGAGCCAGAGCACCATCCTGCTCCAGGCACTTTTGTGCATCATCGCTATAACAAGCGATCCAGTCGTGATGTGTACGGCGGCATGTGGGCTGACTGCACACATTTGATCCTGCGTCACTGCCAGGCTCCGGAGGCGCACGTATGACGACCGTGTTTAGCGACATGCCGCCCGTGCTCGAAGTCCGGCTTTATGGTGTGTTGGGTTCCCGTTTTGGGCGGGTTCATCAGCTCGCCGTTCGTTCAGGGGCCGAGGCTATACATGCTTTATGCGTGATGGTCCCGGGGTTTAGACGCTTCCTGCGTCTATCCGAAGAGCGAGGTCTGACGTTCGCCGTGTTTCGTGGCAGGCAAAATCTCCCGCAAGAAGAGCTTTCCATGAGTTGCGACAGCAACGAACCGATCCGTATTGCGCCGATTGTCATTGGCAGTAAAGGAGTAGGGCTGTTTGCGGCGATTGCTGGCGTCGTGATGATTGCCGTGGGTCTTTACTCTGGTCAGTGGAATTTGGCCGCTGCGGGGGCCGGGCTACTTCTGGGTGGAATGGCAAACATGATGGCCCCTTCTCTCGGCAGCCTGCTCAATAAAGAAGACGACGGCAACAAATCCTCCTATGCATTTGGAGGTGCAGTCACCACAACTGCTCAAGGCAGGTGCAAGCCCTTGCTCTACGGCGAGCGAGACATCGGGGGTGCAGTCGGTTCGGCGGGTATATACGCGGAAGATCAGCAGTAAAGGACTACTAATGAACATTTCATCACAGACCCTAAATAGGGTGGTGGGCGCCAAAGGCGGCCAACCCAAGCCCTACCAACCTTACAAGGCTCCAGACAGCGCGCTGTCTATTGCTACCGCCAAGTTGCTGTATTTCCTCAGTGAAGGTCCCATCGTTGGCCCGGTCGATGGCAACCGGTCAGTTATGCTCGACGGCACGCCGCTGCTGTCGCCTGACGGGAGCGAGAACTTCCCTGGCAGCCGTTGGGATTTTCGCCCCGGCACAGTTGATCAGGAACACATTGCAGGATTTCCCGCAGTTGAGAATGAGATTACCCAGGGTTTTCCTGTCGAGCTCAAGTCAGACAACGCCTGGACCCGCGGCGTCAATGATCCACAACTCTCCGCTGTGCGTATTCGCCTGTCCTGGCCACAGATTTGGGAGCAGCGTAGCAATGGCGATCAGGTCGGTTATCAGATCGATTACGCAATTGATATGGCAGTCGATGGCGGCAGCTTTTTGCCATATATCACTGCGACTCTTAACGACAAGGGTACAAGCGAGTACGAGCGCAGCCACCGTATTGATCTGCCCATGGGATTCAGTTCGGTACTGATCCGGGTGAGGCGCCTGACCCCAAATCGCAACGACAGCAACTTTGCCGACGTGATGCGCATCAAGGGTATGACAGAGGTCATAGATGCCAAGCTGCGATACCCGAATCTGGCAGTCGGCGCGCTCCAGTTCGATGCATCTCAGTTCCAGAATATTCCCAAGTTCAGCGTGCGCGCTCGTGGCCGTATTATTCGTGTCCCGAGCAATTACGACCCTGAAAGCCGCGTCTATATCGGCAACTGGGATGGCACCTTCAACCAGGCATATTCCAATAATCCGGCCTGGATCTGGTATGACCTGGTCTTGCATCGCCGTTATGGTTTGGGTCGCAGAATCACCGCAGACATGGTTGACCGCTGGACGCTGTACGAGATTGGTCGCTATTGCGATGTGCTGGTCCCTGACGGCAAAGGCGGTGTTGAGCCACGTATGACTACCAACGTTTATATTCAGGATCAGACTGAGGGGTACGCCTTGCTGTCGGATCTGGCCAGCGTGTTCCATGGAAGCAGCAGTTGGAACGGCTCGATGGTCACCATGGTGGCCGATATTCCCGGCAGTGAAGATGGTTATGTCTTTACCCGCTCCAACGTTATTGGAGAGTTCGAATACAGCGCGGCTGCATGGCCGGATCGGCACACCCGGGCCAAGGTGACTTGGGACAACCCTGCCAACGACTTCAAGAGCGAGCAGGTCGCCGTCACCAATGACCAATTGATCGGCATTCTTGGTCATCGTCAATTGGATATATCTGCCTTCGGCTGTACGTCGGAAGGGCAGGCCATGCGCCACGGTATGTGGGCGCTAAAGTCAGAACAGTTCGAGAGCTGGTCAGTTTCCTTCGCGACAGGCATGGAGGGTCGCAATATTGAGCCGGGGCAGATCATCTGCGTGGCCGATGAGCTGTTCTCAGGGCGTCCGAATGGAGGGCGCATCGCCGCCGCCACAAAGCGGATCATCACCCTCGACATGGATGCGCCGGTAAAGCCCGAAGACCGTTTGATCCTCAACTTGCCCAGCGGTAAAGCTGAAGGGCGCATCGTCAAGTCAGTTGAGGGGCGTAAGGTCACGGTCATCGCTGCCTATTCCGAGCTACCTGAAGCCGAATGCAGTTGGTCGGTGGAAAGCGCTGACCTGACAGTGATGCGCTATCGCGTGCAGACCATCGAGCCGCAGGGCCTTCACCAGTTCAAGATAACGGCCGTGCAGCATGAGCCGAAAAAGTACGACGCCATCGACCACGGTGCCCGGATAGAACCACAACCTATAACCGTTATTCCGCCGGGAGTGATGGCTATACCCACTGGCATCGCCATTACATCCCGACACATGGTTTCCCAAGGCGTTGCCATCACGACCATGCGTATCAGTTGGGCAGCGGTTGAGGGGGCAGTGGCCTACAACGTCGAATGGCGCAAAGACAGTGGCAATTGGATACGTCTACCCCGAACGGGCGCCTTGGGTGTTGACGTTGAAAACATCTATGCCGGCCGTTATGTGGTGCGCGTCAGTGCTGTAAACGTCATGGACGTGGCATCAATCTGGGGCACAAGCCAAGAGGTACAACTTGCAGGCAAAACCACGCCGCCTCCCGTGGTGTCTTTTTTGCGGGCCAGTAGCAAGATCTATGGCATCAATCTGGAGTGGGCATTCCCTCCCGGTGCCGAAGACACGCAGCGCACGGAGATCTGGCAGAGCCCGACGCCCAGACGAGAAGATGCCAAAAAACTCGCTGACTTTGCTTATCCCCAAGCACGGCATTCCATCGAAGGGCTGATGGCTGGAGCACGTTTCTTTTATTGGGCACGTTTGGTAGATCGCACCGGGAACATCGGTGGATGGTATCCGAAAGGGAATGGCGTAGATGGGCAATCCAGTACCGACCAGACAGATTATGAAGACT
>Ga0247730_1001977_pt1 | contig 10372 bp, 9 predicted proteins | sample UWRJL073202C2_FD_180959 | JGI IMG/M metagenome (GOLD analysis project Ga0247730, IMG submission 180959) | Plant litter microbial communities from Arlington Agricultural Research Station in Wisconsin, United States - UWRJ-L073-202C-2 | ecosystem: Environmental > Terrestrial > Plant litter >...
GAACTCTCGAACTCTCATCTACATGGACGTGATAAACACTGTCTCAGCTTTCGAACTGACTGATCATATCGGTCTTCCAGCCCCTTGCGCGAGAATCACCAGCACATCAGTTTCGCATTCTGGTACCCGAGTCGCTCTGGCGTATCACACCTTCGACAGCTACCGTGTGCAAGTGGCTAAGGTGTCTGTTTGGATTCTCAACGTTCCCAACAAGCAAAGATTCGTACACCTTTTCGACTACGAAAGCAGGTCATCCGAGATTTGCTGTCTTCACTGGCAGAAGGACACCGCGCTTTTCTGCGGCTCCAGCTCAGGACATGTAGAGAAGCTCGACATTCAGCTTGCGGGAGATGCGGGGGTACGCTGAATTCGTGTCTTACCTTTCTTGATGTTCCGCTTGACAAATTTGACAGGACGTCACTGTAAGAGGCTTTCAGGCTTTCATTGGCTCCTGTAAGTGCATAGCAACCAACGATGCAGGAGACATGGTGTTTGTTGGCGGTGATGACAAAGTTTTCGGATTTGCGAGGATAGGTGGTAAGCCGAGGTCCTCTTAAGTACGCGAGAACGCTAAAGATCCATCTCCGACAGATAGCTGGCATCGTATCAGGAGTGTTCCTCAGCCTCGACCCATCATCGAAAGTGGCAGTGGCCGAGCAAAGCAAGTCAAAGTGAACTCCATATTCTTGAGAGGGGAATATTTATATGTGGCGTACGCTCACCACGGCATTCTGTAGGTATTGCTTTGTTAAGACCAGTTGACCGATTTCCCTCTAAGCTGACACTTGCAAAGGAAATGGGACCTGTCCTGCACGAACTGGCTGACTAGCACCGCAATCATGGTGTTCCATCCTTCAGACCGGTATGTATCTCAAGTAATATATACACAAGTCTATCCGAGTCTCAATTTGACACCCATAGAATGCTTGTTTCACTGTCACATAATGCCAAATTCTTGGGCGTGGCTGGACACAATGGACTAGGTATCTACGACTGTTCCAGTCGAACTCAGGCCCTCACCTTTGAAGACGTGCTCTCTGAATCCCGCTTCTCCTTCTTGCCGATGTGCAATGTTCTCGTCGTTCAGTCTGCTAACAGAATCCAAGTGTGGGACTTGCTTTCCTCTAAGCGGATACACATCTTGCAAGACATTGGTATGTACATTCTGCTCCATTTTGGTATCGGAGACTCATGCAGACGTAGACTGTGCTACCTTGAAGAATCTCACTGTAGGAATCTTCTTTGCCGAGAGTACATTGCGAATATTTGATGCCAGTGGTCCGTTTAGGCCACCTATGATCATATCACGAAAACCATGGCCATAGTTGCGGTCTTCGAGACTGATGTATCTGTCTTCAAGTCCCAGGCTCACACTACTACTATCACGCCCGAGCCAGCCAGCCATCAACGAAGTGCTATCAAGCCAGCCAAACGAGACGAAGCAGATGATGCTGACATGTGTGCGGCGGACCAGAGCAAAGGGAGTAGCCATATTATGCTCCTGTACATTCCGTCTTGGTTTCTCATCGCAGTGTTTGCTATTCAGCGCATCGTCAAAGGGCTTCCGTTGTTGTAGCTTGCGAGTTTATTTATTTCATTTGCTTAGTCTCGACGCATATCCCTACAATAAATCCGTGACCACTTAATCCCTGTACTTTGCGAAAGAGATTCAGTGGCTTAGTTCTCGCGCAAATTTAGCCATGCGGCCTTCGGTGTGACAGTATCATCACGCAAATGTGACATGACTCTTGCTTCTTGACAATGACCATCAACAACATGCACTCGCACTAGCGACGCTATTCGTCCGCAAAGATAACTAGTCTCACGTGGACGGAAGGTGCTTCGAGCACATTACTACTGAGGCGATATAGTATCGAAGACGTGTCTAGCGGACGAAACTGCATCCCCCTCTTGATTGGCCACCAGAGACGACGCTGCACCCCACGACCTGTCAAGCTCTTGTTTTGAGGCAAAGTGCCTTAGGTTGAACTGTATGCCAATTGTCTCGGGGCCATGTAAGTCGGTCTTTGGTTGGGTCAGACAAACTCTCGATGCTGAGTATCGTCTTAGGCGGGTTTCTGCTATTTCTTTTAGGCAGACTGCTATAACGGAACAGAGATAGCGAAGATGGCTTTCTGCTGGCATTGGTGTGTCTCGTTGAATCTCCGGTTGGATTTTATACTGATCTGTTTACAGGTGTTCGTGGTCGTAGCGTCATGTTCTGTCGACAAGGCACCTGCATATCTGTGCTTTTCCGAAACACGAAGCTCCATATTCGCAACAACCCGACTACTATGCTTGCTTCCGCACCTCACATCCTAGGTAAGGCGTCTGTGCTCTTGGGCGTATTAACTTTGAATGCTAAATTGTATCTCCAGTATTATTTCCGAGCACTCTCCGTCGGTTGCTTGCTTGCACACTCCTCTCTTTCACCGGGAAGCATCTGAGTTTTACCTACGCTGGTGATTTCAATGAATAACCCGGACAACTTCCCGAGTGCTGTTTCTCATCCGTAGGCTCATTTTGTTTAAATGACAATAGTTTCGTTAATCTAATCATTCTCGATCGTTATAGGTCTCTTCTACCATGGGTGATCCATTGTGGAATGGATGGGCCTGCACAATGAACTCACTATATTTGACGAAGAAGCCTGCTGTATGGGCGTATTGTATTGAACCCCACTGCACTGCCCACGCTCCCTGGACGACGTGCCTGTGTTTGATCGCGTTGTGAGTACTGAATATTGCCACATGTACAATGGACTTGCACATTGACTTTTCTGGCATTATTGCAGCTATATCAACGTCTTTGTACATTTATTTTCGGAGGGTACATTCCCTCGTCATATCGTCAAGGTGGCACGCCCTCTTTCATGCAAGCTGGCCCTGTTCGCTCTAGTTCCAGTCAGGCGCTGGCATCGTTTCAGGCTGTCCTTCCAAGGCGAACACCACCAGAGACTGCTGCCAGGCCATCGCAGGGTCAGCGTAATGCACACTGGAGTTAGGAGCTGTACTTACATACAAAGGCTGCATTCACGAATCTGGTACCTATTCTGTCCATTGCTTGCTATCCATGAGCTCCAGCGAAGTGGGATGAGGTGCATGGCTTGTTGAATAGCGTCTTCGTGCTAACGAACCGATGTAGCAGTGCTGTATATTTATACTTGGATATACATACGATGTTAGGATGATTCCTCGACGAGCTGCTTACGAGATGCGGAGATTGCCGAGTTAAGCTGCCTGTATTTTCTTTCCTGCCTCTTCGTCTCGTTGATTGCTGCACATGAGCTCGCCGAGTAGCTCAGCCTCTCGGGCGCACGGGTCCGGCAAGGAGTACAAAGTTGGCAAGTGTTCCTAGATCTTTACAGTCGCCCTCAAATGCACGACTGATAGTTATCCGAGTAACAGAAGAGATTCTGCGCGCCCGCATCTGCTTGGACAACACCTCGCAATACTGGGAGTATCTTGTTAAGGTCGGGGATACGCTCGCTAGAAGCGACAATAATATTGAATCCAACTGATTTCTCGTGTAGTGGCTTCAGTATCCGTCATCAGACAACAGGTAAGATCTATGCATTATATGCAAACGCCAGCCTGACTGACGCCGAGCCCTCCAGCTGGGAACCTTTCTATTGCTTTTCGCCCTTTGCTGAGAGCTTTGTAGATGAGTTCTGGGCGAAAGTTGATCGTAATTCGTGGTTTCTCGGAGGTAGAGATCCACATGACCTGTCGTTGTTCAAAGAGGGAGAACAGATTGCGCTGGACCTGGTCTGTGGTTTTCACCTTGATTCACTCGTACGAGCCTCATTATCCTTCTCAAAGCGCCGTCCACGCGACCTGTTTCCTGTTTGAGATACTGCGATGGGCTTCTGCTGCTGCCTTAGGGGTTTTAAACATTCGATTGTGAAATTGGGCGAATATACTTGCTTTTCTTGTCGAGTGAATACATGGCTGCCCAGAAAGGGCGGAGATTAGAGATGTTCTAATGCCGATTCTACAGCTTCATTGAAAGGTTTCTTTGTCTCGGACATATCTAAACATGAGGAGGATTGGTAATGCGATATTCCTTTCACTAGGACCGCTTTGATTCTCTCTATTTAATCCAAGCTTTGCTGACCCAATCTGATTGCATTACCCTCCTCTTCCATCCGACCACTTTGAAAAATGGTCAACCCAATTCGAGTATCACCCAGAAAGATGAAAGGCATTCCCCCTCGACGATACATGGCCCACTCGCGTTTGGTGAGAGTCCACTATCAGAACTAGCTTTCTTTGACACGCAATCTGAGATGCCTCTGACAGCCTGTATATCGTCCTCGGCCTCTGAATAGAGAAATATTTGCGGTGTCCAGACAAGCAGAGGTCCAGGTAAATTCGAACGCCTTTCATCTTCCCCTCCATGTATTGCCTCTCAACGTCTGCTGCACCTAGATCAACCGAGCCATGCTCAAGCGCCGAGTTCGCCTTTCAAGCCAAAAGGCTACAAAGGTAAGTCAGCCAGGTATATGCTGAGAGCGATATCATAGTCTGACTAGTATCTGCAGGTCACTGCTCAGCTTCAGCGAGTTAAGGTAATGCCGCCTTGAAACAAAAGACCGCAAATCGTTGGCTAATGCCTGGCTCCAGAATAGTCTGACGTGTCCCGAATGCGAAGAGATAATGTCTGCTCCTTTGGTGTAAGCACAACTCCCTTCCTAGTCCCGTCTGACATTTAGATCTGACGATTCGACATAGGCAAGAATGTGGTCACTCCTGCTGCAGCCGTTGCTTCAAGCGTCTGCTGAACCATCCAGACAGAATCCCCGCCTTTCCAGTCGAATGTCCTCACTGCAAGTCCGTGTCTGTGACTGGTGTTTACCAAGTTCACGCCATGAAGAGCGCGGTGGACGAACTTCGCGGTAAAGCTACGGACTATGATGCCACTCTGAACTTGGACGAATATTATCGTGGGCGTTAATGAGCTGTTTTGCCACCAAAGCTAGAATTAAAGAGCTGGTCGTGCGCTGAATCTTCCAATGTAGACATCATGTACTCTTTCTATCCAATACATTACATAGGCAATACCGTGGACAAAGCAGTCGCGCAGCAGATCCGGAACATGAGGACGGACATGCAACACGTGGCTGCAGCACACTCGGCACGTGGCTGCAGCACATTCAGCATGTTCTGTCTCTTTCTTCCAGTGCCACGGTAAGAAATCTGTGGGGATTTCAACGCAGCTTTGAAGGTCATTGGATACTCCAATGCTATTCAGACTCGAGGAAAGGCAGGTGAACGGATGCAGACGACTTTGGCTTCCCTGGCTTCGGGCTACATAAGCGCGTCCAACGTTTGAAATATCCGGCCCACGCGAGGACGCTCATCTGGTGACAGCACCCTACTGCAGCGTGCTTGATGAAACGACTTCATTTCCCTTTGTGCCATCTTGGCACGTCATTTCTGCACGTCGTCTCGTCTTTGTAAAGCACCATCTGCACAAGCAAAGCTCCGGAATATCTTATGAATGGGGAACCTGTCCACTTCCTCTCAATTACCTCTCTGTCCCCATCCTGCCCCCCTCGAAAGAAATGCGACGATCCTTTCGCAAGACAAGAAATGGCCCAGAAGACGCGAACGTATGTCTCGCTGTCTGATTTATGCCTCTTGATTCTGACGTTTTTTCTATTCAACGAGGCTAATCAAGCCCTTGAACTACGTGTATTGCTCCTGGAGGCGGAGTTGCGAAGCAGAGATGTTCGTATTCGTGTGTCTGTGTGTGAACGTGAGTATGGCTGACAGTGAAGTGCTTTACAGCAGGTTGTGTCGACTCTGAGACGCTCGAACAGACAAATCCGTCGAGAAAACCAAGAGGTATTTTCCTATATTCTCTACTTTGATGCGAGCTTCTCACATGCTCTCTTAAGATGGCGGAGAAAACACAGGCAGCGTTAGAGATAGTCGCAGTGAGTTTCCGTACTAACTGCTGTGCGCTGGCTAATGCTCGCCACCGTTCATAGGAACTAGTAACCTGTCCTATCTGTGCTCGGTGGCTCGATTCTCCCGTGACGTTCGTCTAGTCTGCGTTTTCTGGCGACTGTAAAACTGACATTTCTTCCAAGAACAACTTGCGGACATTCATTCTGTGGACGATGCCTGGCCGACACGCTTTCTAGGGCTCGACAAAGCGGTCAAACTCGGTACAGCTGCTCTCAGTGTTCTATAAACATAGACTCTGCTCCTCGCGAGGCACACACGTTGCATGACGCGTCAGCAACCATTTCAGGAATTATTGGACCATTTGTAGTTGTAGATTGGACTGTGTATTGGCCCTGAATACGACTCTTAGTGTTGTTTACATTGACCATTACGCGCAGGTGGCGTGGGAATCACTGAGGACGTACGCTGCATTGCAACTTATTCAAGTCGGTATAACTTGGCGGCGCCCTTTGTCACTCGGATCTTGTATAATCTATTTCTACATCGGACTCCCCAGTCACGGATCCGGCAATTCACTTGATCTTGGTCCGAATCTTGACCTTTCTTCGTTTGTTTGTGTTCTCCGTCGCCTTTGTCTCTTTCTTTGACCTCGATGATCTTTTGCTCTGTGTACTTGGCGCCAAGGACTTGAAACTATATATTACCATCAAAGGAGAAGGTAAACACCTCTTTGTCCTGGAATGGCCAGGGAATTTCATTCTGGCCGCTACTTATAAAGTCATTGCGTCCCTCTTGCAATCCTTGTCTTTTCCCAAGACAACCTATTCCCCGACTCCGCCAGTTACCACTCTCTATGGAATCTAACACCACTGTGAGCAAGACCCTAGGGCTTGTCTGCAAAACAACAGACTCTAACTCAATGAGGAACAGTCTAAGGAAGCTAGCTTAGCACATGCGAATGCTGCCCTTACCGTGCGTACGAGCTCGCTCTATATTTATCTGTAAACGACGGGAGTATTCAATGGCCTCAGTCAGAGATCGCTTCCCTGCACTTGGTAGTCGGAGCACAGAGGGAAAGACTTAAGATGGTATGTGGCCTTGGGATCCCGAATTCACATCCAATCTCATTATCAAGTCAAGCAAGAAGAGGAGCTAGTCTATCTACGAAAGGTTAAGGCCTTTACCGAGGAAATGTTGGCGACATTTCCTGGTCGAGACTCGATCATAGGCATCTAATTTCACACTCGTATTAGTTCCCACTGTAATCGCGATCAAAGTCTTGCTGTTGCATTGTCATTTATTTAAACTGAGCGAGTGGCGCTGACTTTTATGAACTTAATAGTGACTAAGGACTTATGTTTATTCAGATTTTGAGTTTGACTCTAGATTTGCGCCAAATACAAGTGGCTTCCGCATTTAGACTGTCATCACACCTTCACTGAGCTTTCAATCAGTTCGTGTCCTGACCACCCAGAAGGGATACTACGTTTGATGTTTGTCAACACAACTGTTGTCCGAGGATCCGGCCGACCTGAAAATGTCGGGGATCCTCTAAGAGGCCAGAAAACTGAGGCGAATCCATGTATTTGCGGAAAACGTACCTTGTGGACGAAACCCTTGCACAAACGGAAGCTGTGGGGTGGAGCGAGAATAAATAGCTGCTGTCAATGCCAGTCTCTCCGGTCTTCGGGAGTCTTCGCAAGTCGTCTGCCTTCTGCTGTATGAGATGTATTCTCTGAAACTGACTCGTCAGCAGAATATCACTGCTTTGGCGTGAAGACTGTATAGATGAATCTTCATCTAGTGGTACGTCCCGTTGGATATGCAGTTGAAGAACAATATTGATATCCTCGTCTCGTCTACAGTTCATGTCGTCGTATTGCATTCGAAAGACATCCGGCTGTCTAGTCAAATCCGCTCCTGTTCTGTTTGTCTCCACTCGCCTTCGTCAGCACCTCCCAGCTTTTGAGCCATCGGAAAATGGGATAGGACGGGCTATTGAACTTTGCGTAGCGCTGACTCAGTGGTCTCTACCTTTGGGTGTATCAATGTAGCGCATCGTAAGCCGACTTTGGTGTGCTAATCTCTCCTCGCTATACTGTCACTCTTCGTCCGTCAGCTTTTCATGTGTGCTTCTAGCGGGTCTGCGTATCATTGCAAGGTATCAGTTAATTCCCCACATTAGTTCCACCCACACTAAACGTGACTGCTCAGATCCCAATGTCGAGACCTTCATGGAACGTCCAATGATCATAAATAATGGTCGGCTGTACTATTCGATCATGAAAGTTGCCCCTTGCGTTTATCTCGTTGGGGTGGATCCTGACAGTGCCAGACACGCCTGCTTAGCAGCGCATCATTCGCGCGCTACTTGTGTTGCTTTTTCTTTTCTTCGAGAGGAAGGGGGGGGGAACAAATACATCGTTTCTTTATTCTTATTTCTGTCTCTATGGCACATTCTAGTGCTTTCTGATCACATTGAAGGATTCTTCGCCTGTCAAGTTATTTACTGAGCTGCCTGCTGGGAGCATAAGTTTGGCTAATACCGCCGTTTTATGCCTATTACTCACTGTAGTCACTGATGGATCTCGCATATCGGTGATCTCAACCACAACTATCGCGTTGGAAAGGAACTCTTCCTGAAGCGCATCTGGTAGAGCTTGGGCATCTACGGTAGGAGGTACCTTGTACCAATAGGAACGATTCCTGTTATTGTCAGTCAACTGACAACAATGATTGTCGCAGGGAAAGGGCACCTCAGATGAACTATAACAGTTTTCGGCGTCAAAGTGACTTCAAAGGAAGGCTTATAAGCGTACCTGCGATCTTGCAGACAAAACGGCTCATTAAGTACCAGGTTATCTTTGGCATTGAGCCACTCACCTTATGCTGCAGGAATCTCGAGAACAGATCAGCATTGACGCTTGCCGTTCGACAGGCAAGCACAAGCACCTTTGTATCGCAAACAGCTGCTCCTGGCCTTGCACACATACCCATCGCTTTCCTCGCCCCTTCTCCCATATGGCCACTAAAAGGACATTAGGTTTCTGGTCTTTACGTCCAAAAGACAATGCTTACACAATGCTATGACGGGGGTGTAGTGATTAAGCATTATCGATTGGATGTAAGTCGACTGTTCATGCTCTGTCCACACGAATTGAAGAGCTATAGGGGTGATAGACAGCTCAGGAGGCAAGTAGAGAGGTTAACATCAGCGGCTCACTCTCAGGAAACTCAACTAAACCTCTTTCCAGTCGATCTAAACAGCGTAACGTTGAACCATTAGGGAGCCATATGTCTTCTAACTTGAAGCCCACATACCAAATAGAGCGGCGACAGCAACATTATCTACTCGAGGAGGGGGTTGCATTCTCAGGTGCCATACTTCTTCAATGACACTGTCATCGAGATTATGTTCCATCGTGCGACAGGGATGGGAAAGGAAACCCTAATTTTCATGTTTGCGAGTCTGGGGCCTTAAGACGCATAAAGCTAGCTCCTGTCTCAGGCCTTTCATACTGGATCCGAAGTTGGACAAAATGATTAGGAAGTTTCAAGTTTCAGTTTTTGCCAGTTGAGAGGACAAGAAATCGAACTGTCAAATGCTAGCGAGGACGGTATTTGCTGTTCCAGGAGGCTGGCAGAGTAAGTACGGTCCTATGCATGAGCTTGTACTAAGATATAAAAACTTCCGTGCCCATATGGTGAATGGGAGAATGAATGGCAGTCTATTAATGACCAACTAGAATGGTCGGCGCGACTGGTGTATGGACGGCACCTACTTCCTGAATCACTCTTGGAAATGCAGAAGACTGACAGGGGAAGATGAAACATTATAGTGCTTTGTCTGACCGTGTAAAATACAGAGATACTGGCAAAATATGGTGAAATGGAGAAGAGCATACATAGATCACAGAGAAGTAAAAAGGATTCTATATCAGGAAGAAAGGAAAGAAATGGGTCTATGTCGGGCAGCCTAGATTAACGACACGTGTGACGATACCTAGAATCTCCTTTTCCAACGATAAAGCCCTTGCCAGCATCTTTGTGATCGCCAGGCGCAGGTCATCCTCTTCGGCGATTTCGTGAAAGAATTCCACATAGGAAACGAGGAAGGGGAAGTTGTCCACAAGAACAGCAAGTTTTCCGCTCTCGCTGCGTATAGAGGAAGCCATGTACTGCAGCTTCAAAATCGTGTGGTCCAAGGAGAGAAAATCGTGGTCTGCTGTGGCATCCTTGGCATACTCCTCTGTCTCTGGAGGACAGGAAGAGAGAGACCGTATGCCGTCAAGAAGAGTGTTGGTAAGCCTGTTCCGCGCTCAGTACAAACGAGCTTTGAAATAGCGCGAGGAGGACATACCCGTCCTTCCCAATCACGGTATCCCTCTCCCTCCGGTAATCATCTGCGATTACCAGATAGTCATACTGCAGTTCTCTGTGACGCGAGTAGACTCGAA
>Ga0247730_1001978_pt1 | contig 10370 bp, 11 predicted proteins | sample UWRJL073202C2_FD_180959 | JGI IMG/M metagenome (GOLD analysis project Ga0247730, IMG submission 180959) | Plant litter microbial communities from Arlington Agricultural Research Station in Wisconsin, United States - UWRJ-L073-202C-2 | ecosystem: Environmental > Terrestrial > Plant litter >...
GTACGACGGCGAGACCCGCAAGCCCGTGGTCGAGTTCGGCAGTTCGCTCGAGGGCGACCTGGTGCGCCGCGACTTCACCGTCAACGCGATGGCGCTGCGACTCCCCCAGCTCGTGCTGGTCGACCCGTCCGGCGGCATGGACGACCTGCTCGCGCGCCGCCTCACGACCCCGGGGCCGGCCGAAGTCTCCTTCGGAGACGACCCGCTTCGGATGATGCGTGCCGCCCGTTTCACCTCGCAGCTCGGTTTCACCGTGGACGAGCCGACGCGCGCGGCGATGGTGGCGCTCGCCGACCGCCTGCCCATCGTGAGCATCGAGCGGATGAGCGACGAGCTGTCGAAACTGCTGCTGACCGACGACCCCGTGCCGGGCCTGCGCCTGCTCGTCGAGACGGGCCTCGCCGACATCGTGCTGCCCGAGGTGCCGGCACTCAAGCTCGAGGTCGACGAACACGCGCACCACAAAGACGTCTACGAGCACAGCCTCACGGTGCTGACCCAGGCGATCGACTTGGAGAAGTCGCGCCCCGGCATCGAGAGCCCCGACCTCGTGCTGCGCCTCGCCGCGCTGCTGCACGACATCGGCAAGCCGCAGACGCGCCGCATCGAGGGCAAGAACGTCGTGACGTTCCACCACCACGACGTGGTCGGCGCGAAGCTCGCGGCCAAGCGGCTCAAGCACCTGCGGTTCGACAAAGACACCATCGCGGCGGTCGCCAAGCTGATCGAGCTGCACCTGCGGTTCTTCGGCTACAGCGAGGGCGTCTGGACCGACTCCGCGGTGCGCCGCTACGTACGCGACGCCGGCCCGCTGCTCGAGCGCCTGCACATCCTGACCCGGGCCGACGTGACGACGCGCAACGTGCGCAAGGCCGACCGGCTCTCGTTCGCCTACGACGACCTCGAGGAGCGCATCGCCGCGATCGCCGAGGCCGAGGGCATCGCCGCCGTGCGGCCCGACCTCGACGGCGAGCAGATCATGGCGCTGCTGGGCCTCAAGCCCGGACGCGAGGTGGGCGAGGCCTACCGCTTCCTGCTCGACCTGCGCCTCGACGAGGGGCCGCTGGGGCCGGAGGAGGCCGAGAAGCGGCTGCGGAGCTGGTGGGCTGGAGCTAGGAAGGATCGCGCCAGCGATCCCGCGACGCCAGTGCCGAGGGAGCCTGCGACCGAGGAAGACGCTAGCCAGTAGTCCTCGTCGAAGGGCCGCTTCGACAGGCTCCGCGACCGGATCAGTTGTCGCCGATGAACTCCTCGAGCAGTTCGCGCGCGACCGGGTCGGGGTACTGAACCGAGGGGCTCTTCATAAAGTACGCGGATGCCGCTTCCAGCGGTCCCCCGAGCCCGGCGTCGAGAGCGATCTTCGCCGCGCGGATCGCGTCGATGACGACTCCGGCCGAGTTGGGCGAGTCCCAGACCTCGAGTTTGTACTCGAGGCTCGTCGGGGCGTTGCCGAAGCCGCGGCCCTCGAGGCGCACGTAGGCGAACTTGCGGTCGGTGAGCCACGGCACGTGGTCGCTCGGGCCGATGTGCACGTCGTCGGGCGGCAGGTGCGCCGCGATGTTGCTCGTCACCGCCTGTGTCTTCGAGATCTTCTTCGACTCGAGGCGCGAGCGCTCGAGCATGTTCTTGAAGTCCATGTTGCCGCCGACGTTGAGCTGGTAGGTGCGGTCGAGCATCAGCCCGCGCTCCTCGAACAGCCGGGCGAGTACGCGGTGGGTGATGGTGGCGCCGAGCTGGCTCTTGATGTCGTCGCCCACGATCGGCACGCCGGCCGCCGTGAACTTGGCCGCCCACTCGGGGTCGCTGGCGATGAACACGGGCAGGGCGTTGACGAACGCGACGCCCGCGTCGATGGCAGCCTGGGCGTAGTACTTCGCACCCTCGTCGGACCCGACCGGCAGATAGCAGACCAGCACGTCGGCGCCGCTGTCGCGGAGTGCCTGGGCCACGTCGACTTCTGGCGCATCCGATTCTTCGACCACCTCACGGTAATAGGTGCCGAGGCCGTCGAGTGTGGGGCCGCGCTGCACCTCGACGCCGGTCGGGCCTACCTCGGCGAAGCGGTAGGTGTCGTTCTTGCTCGCCCACATGGCCTCGGAGAGGTCGCGGCCGACCTTCGCGGCGTCGACGTCGAACGCGGCGACGAACTGCATGTCGCGGATAGCGTGCGGGCCGAAACGCGTGTGCATCAGGCCGGGAACGACCGAGTCGTCTGCAGCATCGGCGTAGAAGTTCACGCCCTGGATGAGGGCGTTGGCGCAGTTGCCGATGCCGGCGATGGCAATCCGGATGGTCATGTGTAGTCGTGCTCCTTGAGAGATGGTGCCTGTACTGACTACACTAGGCAGGTTGCCCCGGTTCAATTAGCCAGGGCACACGTCAACACCCTCCTGCCACAGATCGTCTGTGGCCGTAAAGTCCGAAGGAGGTGGGTTAGTGACGAATCAGTACGAACTCATGGTCATCCTCGATCCAGAGATCGACGAGCGCACCGTGGCTCCCAGTCTCGACAAGTTCCTCAACGTCATCCGCAACGATGGTGGATCTATCGACAAGGTAGATGTCTGGGGCCGTCGTCGTCTCGCTTACGAGATCAACAAGAAGGCCGAGGGCATCTACGCCGTCGTCAACTTCACGGCATCGCCCGCAGCGACGACCGAGCTCGACCGCCAGCTTTCGCTCAGCGAAGCCGTTATGCGCACCAAGGTGCTGCGTGCCGAAGAGGGCTTCGCCCAGGTTGCAGCCGCCAAGAAGGCATCCGACGAGAAGGCAGCCCGCAAGGCAGCCGCCCCGTCGAAGGCTCCCGCCGTCGCCACCGACGCTAAGCCTGCCGCTGCGGCTCCCGCAGCTGCCGACGCAGCCGCCGAGTAATCATGGCCGGCGAAACCATAATCACGGTTGTTGGCAACCTCACCGGAGACCCCGAGCTGCGTTACACGCAGAACGGACTCGCGGTTGCCAACTTCACGATCGCTTCGACGCCGCGCAACTTTGACCGCGCGGCCAACGACTGGAAAGACGGAGATGCTCTGTTCCTGCGCGCAAGCGTATGGCGCGAGTTCGCCGAGCACGTCGCGGGATCCCTCACCAAGGGTTCGCGCGTCATCGCTACCGGCCGCCTGAAGCAGCGTTCGTATGAAACCAAGGAAGGCGAGAAGCGCACGAGCATCGAGCTCGAGGTCGATGAAATCGGCCCGTCGCTTCGCTACGCCACCGCCCAGGTGACCCGTGCAGCTTCATCCCGCGAAGGTGGCGGAGGAGCACGTGGTGGATCACAGCAGAGCCAGGTCGCCGAAGAGCCGTGGGCCGCTAGCGCGCCCGCAGCCGAGGCAGCCGGCGACGTGTGGAACACGCCGGGCAACTACACAGACGAAACGCCCTTCTAGGCGCTCAACAACTTTTAGGAAAGAAGAAAACCCATGGCTGGAAAGAGCAGCGGCGATCGCCGCAAGCCAATCCGCAAGGGCAAGGACGGCAAGAACGCCGCTCCTGCCAAGTCGATCCGCGTAGGCGTCATCGACTACAAGGATGTCGCAACCCTTCGTAAGTTCATCTCCGACCGCGGAAAGATCCGCGCTCGTCGCATCACCGGTGTCTCCGTCCAGGAGCAGCGCCTCATCGCACGTGCCGTCAAGAACGCGCGTGAGATGGCTCTGCTTCCCTACGCCGGCTCAGGCCGTTAAGGAGCATTGATATGTCTAAGTTGATCCTCACGCACGAGGTCACCGGCCTCGGTGCCCCCGGAGACGTCGTCGACGTCAAGAACGGTTTCGCTCGCAACTACCTCATCCCCCAGGGCTTCGCCGTGGCGTGGACCCGTGGTGGAGAGAAGCAGATCGATTCGATCAAGGCAGGCCGTGCAGCGCGCGAGCACGCCACCCTCGAAGAGGCGCTCGACCTGAAGGCTCGCCTCCAGGCAACGACCGTCACCCTCACCGTCAAGACCGGAGACGGTGGCCGCCTGTTCGGTTCCGTCAAGACGTCTGACATCGCCGACGCAGTTGCCGCAGCCGGCCTCGGCGGCGTCGACAAGCGCAAGATCGAGCTCTCGGCTCCGATCAAGGTAACGGGAACCCACGAGGCGACTGTTCGCCTGCGTGACGACCTCGTCGCCACGATCACGTTGAACGTGGTCAGCGCGAAGTAGTTCTACCTCTGAAGGTGGTTGTCGCGGGCTTTCGAGCCCGTGACAACCACCTTTTTTGCGCCCAAAGTCAAGTGCTTTGTACACAGGGCGAGTCGAATTAACGCAACCTTCAACGTCTACTCTAAACATGTTTCTACACACACCATGTGAAAACTAAAAGTCCTGATGAGGCGGCATGTACGGGCAAATATTGAATAGTTACTAACAGTTCAATCCACAGGTTGCCCACACAACTTCCGGCGTTTCCCGCTCTGATTCCACAGGCTTGTCCACAGGGGTGTTTTGCGCAGTACCCCTGCCCTCCATATCGTGAGTGGCCGAGCGGAACAAAGTCTCGGGCCGGGGGGCAACGGGGCGGGAACGCAGACGCGCCGAGCCGGTCGTCGGATTGTCGGAAGCCACCGCTAGAACTAGAAGCAACATCACGATTGGGAGCTATCACGTGTCCATTGCACATCTCGGACTAGCCGGCGATACGAGTCGGGGCGAAAGCCGAGGCGGCGATCGCGATCGCGTCCCCCCGCACGACCTGCTCGCCGAGCAGAGCGCCCTCGGCGGCATGCTGCTCAGCAAAGACGCCGTCGCCGACGTGGTCGAGGTCGTGCGCGGTGCCGACTTCTACATCCCCAAGCACGAGATCATCTTCGACGCGATCCTCTCGCTCTACTCGCACGGCGAGCCGACCGACGTGATCGCTGTCACCGACGAGCTCACCAAGACGGGCGAACTGCAGCGTGCCGGCGGCGCCGAGTACCTGCACACGCTCACCGGCCTCGTGCCGACCGCTGCCAACGCGGGCTTCTACTCCCTCATCGTCACCGAGAAAGCGGTTCTCCGCCGCCTCGTAGAGGCGGGCACGCGCATCGTGCAGATGGGTTACGCCAGCGAGGGCGAGGTCGTCGACCTCGTCAACAACGCCCAGGCCGAGATCTACGCGGTCAACGGCGGGGTCGAGAGCGAAGACTACGTGCCGCTCTCCGACGCCGTCACCGCGGCCGTCGACGAGATCGAGGCGGCGAAGGGCCGCGACGGACAGATGATCGGCGTGCCCACCGGCTTCGCCCAGCTCGACGCGCTCACCAACGGCCTGCACCCGGGGCAGATGATCATCCTCGCCGCGCGCCCCGCCATCGGCAAGTCGACGCTCGCGCTCGACTTCGCCCGTGCGGCGGCCATCCACAACGACATGCCCGTCGTCGTGTTCTCGCTCGAGATGGGGCGCAGCGAGATCGCGATGCGACTGCTCTCCGCCGAGGCATCCGTGCCCCTCCAGAGCATGCGTAAAGGAACCGTGCACTCGCAAGACTGGACGACCATCGCCCAGACGCGCGGCCGCATCAACGACGCGCCCCTCTACATCGACGACTCCCCCAACATGACGCTCGTCGAGATCCGCGCCAAGTGCCGCCGCCTCAAGCAGCGCGTCGGACTCAAGATGGTGATCATCGACTACCTGCAGCTCATGACCAGCGGCAAGAAGGTCGAATCGCGCCAGCAGGAGGTCTCGGAGTTCTCGCGTGCGCTCAAGCTGCTCGCAAAAGAGATCGGTGTTCCCGTCATCGCGATCAGCCAACTGAACCGTGGCCCCGAGCAGCGCGCCGACAAGAAGCCCGCCCTCTCCGACCTGCGCGAGTCGGGATCGCTCGAGCAAGATGCCGACATGGTGATCCTGCTGCACCGCGAGAGCGCCTACGAGAAAGACAGCGCCCGAGCCGGCGAGGCCGACCTCATCATCGCCAAGCACCGCAACGGACCGACCGACACGCTCACGATCGGCTTCCACGGCCACTTCTCGCGCTTCGTCGACCTCCCGCCGGGAGCGTGACAGATCGGCGCCTAGACGCCGGCACACAGTTACGCCGCTCCCCCGTGGCGTAAAGTTGGGTGCGAGCCCGTCGGAAAGAGGTCGCTCCGTGTCTTCCCCTGACGACAACCAGATGCCCGCCAGCCGTTACTGGCCCTGGGTTCTGCTGCGCGCGCTTCCCGCGATCGTGGTGGCGATCGTCATCACCTTCAACGCCGACCACTCGGCGCGGCTGGGACTCCTGACATTCGGCGTGCTCGCCGTCGGCGGCGGCGCCGTGGTGCTGATCGGCGCTCTGCGCGCACTGCCGGCCGGAGTCGTGCGCTGGTGCTTCGTTCTCCAGGGCGGCGTCGGCATCGTCGTCGGCGCGATCGCGCTGTCGTCGGTCGGCGCGGGCCTGCCCTTCCTCCTGCTGCTGCTGAGCGCATTCTGCGTGCTCACCGGCTTCCTCGAGCTGTACAGCGGCGTGCGCAGTCGCGGTCGCGACGCTTCGGCCCGCGATTGGATCTTCGTCGGCGCGCTCACCGTGCTGTTCGCCATCGTCGCGCTCGTCGTGCCGGCCGACTACTCGCAGCCGTTCACCGGCCCCGACAACGTCGAGCGCGCGCTCACAGCATCGATCGTTATTGTCGGACTGCTCGGGGCGTACAGCGCCATCCTGGGCGTCTACCTTGTTATAGCCGGGCTCAGCCTCAAATGGGCTCCCCGGGCGGTGGCGGCTACAGCCGCGGAAAGCGGCAGTTAAAGTGGCAAAACCCTCACGGAAAGATCGCACCCGACCGGTCGAGCTCCTCGTCCTGTCCGCTGTGATGGCGATCTTCACCGGGCTGATCGCGCTGATGTCCACGCGCGACATCATCCTGTCGCTGATCTTCCTCGGCGTCGCGTTCGTCGTGGTGCTGGTCGTGCTGGCGATGCTGGTGCTCGCGGTGCGCCCCGACGGCGAAGAGCTCACCGACCTCGACGAGCAGAACCACCCCGAGGGTCACTGACGCCCTCGTTGCGGCGCAACCCGTTCGTCATTCCGGACGGATGGCCCGGGCGGGTGCGTGCACCCGCGTGATTACAGGGGTTGGCTTCGGGTTCGGGCGCATCCGCCCTGAATCATGAACCTCCCGGCGCGCATAACTCAGGCAGAAAAGGCCGGGCGGATGTCGCAGGCCGCGGTTTCACGCGGGTTCCGCCGCCGGGCCGGGGTTTCTGCCTGAGTTGTGCAACCCAGGGCGGCCCGGCCCGGGCGGTTACCTCGCGACGAAGTCGACCAGCTGGCTCGCGAGCCCGGCGTAGCCCGCGGGGGTCAGCGTGCGCAGGCGGTCCTTCGCCTCCTGGCCGATGTCGAGCCGGTCGATGAACTCCACGAGCTCGGCCTGGCCGATGCGGCGTCCGCGGGTGAGCTCCTTGAGCATCGCGTACGGGTCGCTGATCGACGAGCGTCCGGCGGTGATCTCGGCGCGGATCACGGTCTGGATCGCCTCGCCGAGGATCTCCCAGTTGCCGTCGAGGTCGGCGGCCAGCTTCGCGGTGTCGACGCTGAACTCGCTCAGGCCGCGGCCGAGGTTGTCCATGGCGAGCATCGAGTGGCCGATCGCGACGCCCACGTTGCGCTGGGTGGTCGAGTCGGTGAGGTCGCGCTGCAGTCGCGAGGTGACCAGGGTCTGCGAGAGCGACTCGAGCAGGGCGCTCGAGAGCTCGAAGTTGGCCTCGGCGTTCTCGAAGCGGATCGGGTTGATCTTGTGCGGCATGGTCGACGATCCTGTGGCGCCGGCCTGCGGGATCTGGGTGAGGTAGCCCATCGAGATGTAGGTCCAGATGTCGGTGCACAGGTTGTGCAGCACGCGGTTGGCGTGGCTCATGCGCTGGTAGAGCTCGGCCTGCCAGTCGTGCGACTCGATCTGGGTGGTGAGCGGGTTCCAGTCGAGGCCGAGGCCGGTGACGAACTCGCGCGAGATCTTGGGCCAGTCCTGGCTGGCGTCGGCGGCGACGTGGGCCGCGAAGGTTCCGGTCGCGCCGCTGAACTTGCCGAGGTACTCGGTTTCTTCGATCTGGCCGACGATGCGCTCGAGGCGGTGCACAAACACCGCGAACTCCTTGCCGACAGTGGTCGGGGTGGCGGGCTGGCCGTGGGTGTGGGCGAGCATCGGCACGTCGCGGTGTTCTACCGAGAGTTCGCGCAGCTTCTCGATGATGCCGGCGAGCCGTGGCATCCATACCTCGCGCACCGCGGCACCGATCGTCAGCGCGTACGACAGGTTGTTGATGTCTTCGCTCGTGCAGGCGAAGTGGGTGAGCTCGGCGACGTCGTTGAGCCCGAGGTCGGCCAGCTTGTGGCGCACGAGGTACTCGACGGCCTTCACGTCGTGGCGGGTGGTGGCCTCGAGGGTGGCGAGCTCGTCGATCTCGGGCTGGCCGAAGTCGGCGGCGAGGGCGCGCAGCGAGCGGGCCTCCTCGTACGTGAGGTGACGCGATCCGAACAGCTCGCGGTCGGTGAGGTAGAGCAGCCACTCGACCTCCACGTGTACACGCGCGCGGTTCAGTCCGGCTTCGGAGAGGAACTCACCGAGACCCGTGACCGACGCCTTGTAGCGGCCGTCGAGCGGGCTGAGGGGTTGTTCTGGCAGTGGACTCATTTGACACCCTGAATTCCTGGTTTGATCTGGTCGAAAAGCGCCGAACTCGCGTGCTCGATCATGGCGAGAACCTGATTGAAGAACGCGGAGTCGGAGTAGTAAGGGTCGGGCACGTCGAGCTGGCCCGACTGGTCTTTGTCGAAGGTGAGCAGCAGCTGCACCTTCGAGCGGTCGTGGTCGTTCGACGCCCACGCCTTGAGGATGCGCTCCTGGCTGTGGTCGAAGACGACCACGAGGTCGAGCTCGTCGAACCAGCCGGGGTCGAACTGCTTGGCACGGTGCTGGGCGCCGTCGTAGCCGCGCGCGGCGAGGGCTTCGAGCGTGCGTTCGTCGCTGCGCTCGCCCACGTGCCAGTCGCCGGTGCCCGCGGAGATGACGCCGATCTTGCCCTCGAGCCCCGACTTGCGCACGAGGTCGGTGAACACCACCTCGGCCATCGGCGAGCGGCAGATGTTGCCGGTGCAGACGAAACAGAGTCGAAAGAGCGCGGACTCGTCGAAGATGCGCTCAAAACTCATTCGCCCATTCTCGCGTAGATTCCCCTCCCCCACAGCGTCGAATAAAGCTCCGGATGCCACGGGCCACCGCCCGACGCCCGTGCGACCCTCGCGGCCGACGCACAATTTCGGGGTGACAATCGACCCCGCATCCGCTCTCGACCCCGCTCGGCTCGAGGCGCGACTCGCGCTCGCGGCCCAGCTGGCCGCGCTGGCGAGCGTGCTCGCCCACCTCGAACGGGCGCGCGCCCGGGTGCCCGGCGGCGGGCCGAGCGGCGAGTGGCATGGGCCGGCGCAGGCGGCCTACGGCGCGAGCGTGCGGCAGCTCGGCGGGCAGCTCGACGAGGCGATCGACGCCGTGCACTCCGCTAAACGCCACACGGCGCGGGCGGTCGCGACGCTGGGCTCCCATGGCTGATAGCGACGACATCATCATCTCGGGCGGCGGCTCGGTCGCGGTCGCGAGCGACGCGCTGTTCGGCGACGCCCGGTCGCTCGAACTCGTCCATCACGACCTCGCCGGGGCGGTCGCGGCGCTCGGGGCCGTCGACGCCATCGTGGGAGCGCGGCTGCTGCGCCGGTCCGACGCGCCGCTGAGCGCTCTCGAGGCGGAGCGGGAGATCGACCGGGCCATCGACCTCGTGGGCGTCACCGGCCAGCGGGCCGCGGCGATCGCGTTCGTGCTGCGCGCCTCCGCGGTCGGCTACGGTCTGGCGGACGACGCCGCGACCCGGCTCGCCCAGCAGCTCGCCGCGAGCCTCGGCTACTCCGTCGGCGTGTTTCTCCCGCTGCTCGCGGCCCTGGTCGCACCGGCCCTCCCACCGCTGCTCGCGGGGCTGCTGGTCGCGGCGGCCGTCGCGCCGAAGGCGGTCGGGTCTGCGCCCGCCGCGCTCGGCGACTGGCTCGCCGATAACAACCGGCTGCTAACCAACCCGGTGACCGTCGCGCTGGTGCGGGCGGGGGTGATGAGTGTCGACGACGTCATCGGCGGCGCACTCGGGCTGCCTCCCGGTGTCGTACACGCCCTGGGCGACGAGGGCGCGGGCGTCGCCGGCATCGACACCTCGGCCGCGATCTTCACGGTGATCGGAGCGCGGTTCGGCCTGCTCGCCGAGACGGCCGTGGCCACCCGGGTCGGCACCCGCAGTGAGGTCGCCGCTGCACCGCACGGGCTCGCCGACCGCATCGACCGCATCCCGCAGCGCACCACCGCCGACGACGGGTCGAAGCGCGGCCAGCACGTCCGCATCGAGCGGTACACGACGCCCGGCGCACCCGACTCGTTCGCCGTGTAC
>Ga0247730_1001979_pt1 | contig 10370 bp, 8 predicted proteins | sample UWRJL073202C2_FD_180959 | JGI IMG/M metagenome (GOLD analysis project Ga0247730, IMG submission 180959) | Plant litter microbial communities from Arlington Agricultural Research Station in Wisconsin, United States - UWRJ-L073-202C-2 | ecosystem: Environmental > Terrestrial > Plant litter >...
GACTTGGCTTTTGCCGTGACCACGATATTCAGCCAATCTTCTTTTGGCGTTTGTTTGCTGGAGGTGATAATCTCCACCTGGTCGCCATTCTGCAGTTTGTAGGAGAGTGGTACCAGCTTGTGGTTTACCTTGGCGCCTATACATCGCGCGCCCACATCGGTGTGTATCTCAAAAGCGAAATCCAGAGCGGTAGCACCAAGAGGCAGCTGAATCAGTGCGCCCTTTGGGGTAAAGATAAAAATCTCATCCGAGAAGAGGTTCATCTTAAAATCATCCAGGAAATCCAGCGCATTGGCTTCAGGGTTGTTAAGCATTTCACGAACTTTCATGATCCATTGGTCAAGTCCGTTGTCATTGCTGGACTCTTTGTATTTCCAGTGTGCGGCAAATCCTTTTTCGGCAATCTCATTCATCCGCTGTGTGCGGATCTGCACTTCAACCCACTGGCCTTTCGGTCCCATTACGGTAGTATGCAGGGATTCATACCCGTTTACTTTTGGCGAAGATACCCAGTCCCTTAGCCTGTCCGGATTAGGGCGGTAAAGGTCGGTCACGATAGAATATGCTTTCCAGCAATCTGCTTTCTCATTTTCCGGTGTGCTGTCCAGCACAATCCTGATGGCAAACAGATCATAAACCTCTTCAAAAGGAATATTCTTCTTTTTCATCTTGTTCCAGATGGAGTGGATCGACTTAGGGCGGCCGTATATATTGGCAACAAAGCCCTGTTCGGCCAGAATTTCATTAATAGGATCTACAAAACGTTTTACAAATAGCGTACGTTCTGCTTTTTTCTCATTAAGCTGGGTAGCAATAAACTTATAGGTATCTGGTTCCAGGTACTTCATGGACAGATCTTCCAGTTCTGATTTGATAGCGTAAAGTCCCAGGCGATGGGCCAGCGGTGCGTAGAGATAGATCGTTTCAGAGGCAATTTTCAATTGCTTATGCCTTGGCATAAAGTCCATCGTACGCATATTATGCAGCCTGTCTGCCAGCTTGATAAGGATAACCCGCACATCATCAGCTAAAGTAAGCAGCATTTTTCTGAAGTTCTCTGCCTGCAGTGAGCTGTTATAATCGAATACCCCGGCAATCTTGGTGAGGCCGTCGATAATTTTAGCGGTTTTCTTGCCAAATTCCCTTTCGATATCTTCGAGCGTGATGTCTGTATCTTCCACTACATCATGCAGCAGCGCGCATACGATAGAAGTTGTTCCCAGTCCGATCTCTTCGGCAGCAATCTGTGCCACAGCGATAGGATGGTAGATATAAGGCTCGCCGGATTTTCTGCGCATCTCCTTGTGGCTTTCGAGCGCCATGTCAAATGCTTTCCTGATTTCCTTTTTATCCCCTTTCTGCATGGTTGGTTTACAGGCACGCAAAAGTGCCCGGTACCGCTTAAGGATTTCCTGCTTTTCTGCTTCTAAATCAATCACTAAGGTGTTCTTCATTTGTATTATTTTCGTAATAATTCTGGGTAGTCTACCGTTTAAAGTTATATTAGATAAGTTATAAACCTAATGTATTAAATTTACTTTAACTTTGTGGGAGTATAAATTTATGAAATTTTGCAGGTTATTTATTCTGTTATTTGTCATTATTACCACAGAAAGGCTAAATGCTCAGGAAAATCCTGCGTCTTATAAGTTTCCTCCCCGGGGCAAGAATGATACAATCAGGGTAGCTTCTACAAATGATAACGGCGAGATGATCCCATGGATGTCTCTCCATGAGGTAGTTATCTATGCTGAAAGGATATTTAAGTCGCCCGCAGACCGTGCTGCATACAACCGGCTCCGTTATAACGTTCTGAAAGTCATGCCCTATGCGCTTTTTGCAAAAAGAAGATATGAACAGCTGGAGAGAGACCTGGCCTCCACTACAGACCGCAAAGAACATAAGAAACTGGTGAAGCAGTGCGATGAAGAAATCAAGCAGATGTTTAAAACTGAGATCAAAGAGCTTACGATCACACAAGGTCAGATACTCACCAAACTGATCGACCGCGAAGTTGGCCGTACTACCTATGAAATAGTCAAAGAAACACAGGGAGGCGTAAAAGCCTTTCTCTACCAGTCGGTAGCCCGGGTTGTTGGCCACAATTTAAAAAGCACTTACAACCCCGAAGAAGAAAGAGATATTGAGGCCATTATTGCCTCATCAGGATTTTACCACCAATAAGATTAAAACAATGACAGCCGGTGTGCTGTCTGATAAATAAAGAAGATTACATAAATGAAGTTAGATATACTTGTATTAGCTGTCCATCCTGATGACGCTGAATTATGCTGTTCCGGTACTATATTAAAACATATTGCAATGGGAATGAAAGTAGGGATTGTAGATTTTACCAGGGGAGAACTTGGTACACGCGGAACTGCTGAAACAAGAGACGAAGAAGCGGCCGACTCGGCACGGATACTGGGATTGCATGCCCGCGAAAACCTTGGATTTAGAGATGGCTTTTTTAAAAATGATGAATCCCATCAACTGGAAGTGATCAGGATCATCCGTAAATATCAGCCGGAAATTGTACTCAGCAATGCCTTGCATGACAGGCATCCGGATCATGGACGTGCAGGTGATCTTGCCAATGATGCCGTTTTCCTGTCGGGATTACTAAAAATCGAAACCTTTGAAGAGGGCATTGCCCAGCAGCAGTGGAGACCAAGGTTGCTTTTGCAGTATATCCAGGACAGGTATATTCAGCCAGATGTAATTATCGATGTTACACCCTATATGGAAACCAAACTGGAGTCGATCAGGGCCTACAAAACCCAGTTTTTTAATCCTGAGGTTGAAGGGCCCGCAACTTATATCTCATCGCCAGAATTTTTGGAAAGTGCCATTGGAAGAGCCAGAGAATTCGGTAAATCCATCGGCACCACCTTTGCTGAAGGCTTTACATCAAGGAAGCTCCTTGGGGTTGACAGCCTGTTTGATCTGCGGTAATACTTCCGCCAGGGGTATGAAAGCTGATTTATTTTAGATACTTCAGCGATAACTCCTGAATTTTTCTCTTATTTTGGGATAAATAAAAAACTAAATGAAACCTGCTTAAGATTTTCTTACAAAAATCAAAATCTTGCGCAAGCTTCATAACCGCTAATAATCAATAAACACTGATGAAAAAATTACTGATATCATTAATGATAGCCTCTCCGGCACTGGCATGCGGCCAGAATGGCGAATTTACGGTCAATGGAAAGATTGGTACCCTTAACTCTCCTGCAAAAGCATATTTAAATTATGTGGCAGACGGTAAGCAGGTAATGGATTCTGCTGTGATCACCAAAGGTTCTTTTGTATTCAAGGGAACTGTTTCCGGCCCCACCATGGCCCGTATTATTTTGGATCACAATGGCGAAGGGTTAAGGAAACTTGGCAGAGCTGCCGATAATGAGATTGTGTATCTTGAACCTGCAAATATTACCGTGACGGCCAAAGATTCTGTGAAAAATGCTGTTGTTACCGGATCAAAACTGAACGATGAAAATGCAAGCTATTTGAAATCTATAGCCGGACCGGTTGCAAGTATCACTGCGCTGAACGCAGAGTACAGTGCAGCACCAGAAGCAAAACAAAAGGATCAGGCTTACAGAGATGCGATGCAAGCCCGTTATAATAAATATGCTGCCGAACTGAATGCCCTACAGGCAGATTTTGTTAAGGCCAACCCTGATTCGTACATCAGTCTGGGCGCTTTACGTGAGATTTCCGGCGAAGGAAGTATAGATTTTGCCAAAGTTGATCCTTTATACAAAGGATTGTCTGATAGAATACGCGGTACCGCAGCAGGGATTGAAATAGGTAAAAGCCTTGAGGCTGCAAGATCAACTTCAGTAGGGGTGATGGCACCTGATTTTACACTCAATGATGTTAACGATAAACCGGTAACATTGTCTAGCTTACGTGGTAAATATGTGCTGCTTGATTTTTGGGCATCATGGTGCGGACCATGCCGTGCAGAAAACCCCAACGTTGTGCTGGCTTACAATAAATTTAAAGATAAAGGTTTTACTGTTCTGGGGGTTTCTCTGGATCAGCCCGGCAAGAAAGATCTGTGGCTGGCCGCAATCGCCAAAGATGGTTTAACCTGGACCCAGGTATCTGATCTTAAATTCTGGAACAGCAAAGCTGCCCAGTTATACGGAATCAACAGTATTCCTCAGAACTTCCTGATCGATCCTTCGGGAAAGATCGCTGCAACAAATTTAAGAGGCGAAGAGTTACAGGCTAAGCTGGCTGAATTATTAAAGTAGGTTCCTTATTGCCTGAACAGGCCTTAAAATATAAAGACATTGCTGTACATCCGGCAATGTCTTTTTTATTATTGAAAAGGATGTTTTGTTACCACCACGTTACCTACTGCACTTTTCTCATACATGGCCACACAGGCTTTATTGAAGGAACTTTCAAAGTTGATGTTTCCCGGCGAGAGAAATAAAGGGGCAGCCGTTCCTTCCAGGAAATAATAAACCTTGGTTGTCCCGCCTTTGTGATGGGGCTTGTAATTTCCATATGTTTCCATCTCAGACCATAATGTGTCTTTTACTGTAACGGAGAAAACATACTGAACCGGCCCGGTATTGTTTTCATTCCTGTATTCTGCAACCTGCTTGAACCCGGCCTTCAGGTCTCCTGCTCCGGGCTGAAAAAATGTGCCTTTCAGCATCCATGCAACCAGAAACAGGACCAGTACGACCAGGAAAATATTTATTTTTTTATTTCTCATAGTGTTGCTAAAATTTTATCCATGACCTCCATGCCAAGGTCGATATGGTGTTTTTCGATGATCAGTGCGGGACGGAAACGTATGGTTTGCTGACCACAACCGAGGAACATCGTATGGTGCTCCAGTCCTTTTGCGATGAACGTATTGCGCATCGCCGCAGTAGGGAAATCGAAGGCACATAAAAGGCCTTTGCCCCTTACATTACTGATCTGATCATACTTTATGGCAAGACTTTCCAGCTGATCTTTCAGATATTGCCCTACACTGGCGGCATTGTCACATAATTTATCTTCCTCAATGATCTGCATAATCTGTGTTGCCCTTACCATATCTACCAGGTTTCCGCCCCAGGTAGAATTTATTCTCGAAGGTACTCTAAATACATTGTTTTCCACTTCATCAACCTTGTTGCCAACCAGAATTCCGCAAACCTGCATCTTTTTACCAAAAGCCAGAATATCGGGGCGTGCTTTTTCACTGAAGTGCTGGTGGCACCAGAATTTACCTGTTAGGCCTACACCTGTCTGCACCTCATCATAGATGAGGAAGGCTTCATTTTCATCCGCAATGCTGCGGAGCTGGATCAGAAATTCTTCACGCAGGTGATTGTCACCGCCTTCCGACTGGATAGGTTCTATAATGATCGCACAGATATCATCTTTGTGCTCTGAAAAGGCTTTTTTAATCTGGGCGATGGACACTTCTTCAGAATGGACAGCCTGTGCCAGATGATTACCTTCCAAAGGAAAAGTTACCTTCGGGACAGAAACCCGCGGCCAGTCGAACTTCGCAAACCATTTGGTCTTTTCGGGCGATGTATTCGTCAGGCTCAGGGTATAACCGGTCCTTCCATGAAAAGCCTTCTCAAAATGTAAAACCTTAAATCCCTTTTCTTCCCTGTACCCCCTGGCAAAGTTTTTCTGAACTTTCCAGTCCATAGCAACCTTGATGGCATTTTCAATTGCAAGCCCGCCTCCTGCAATAAAAAAAGCATGCGGCAGATACTCTGGAATGCCAATCTTACCAAAAGTTTTCACAAACTGGGCATATTGCTGAGTATATACATCCGAATTGGAAGGATTGGCCATTGCTGCCAGCAGCAGATGATGTTTAAAGTTTTCATCATGCAGCATCTTCGGATGGTTATATCCAAGGGGCACGGATGCAAAACAAGTGAAAAAATCAAGTAGCTTACGATTGTATTTTGAGTCATATAAATATGCCCCCTGGCTTAGGCCCATATCGTAAGTCAGATCAAATCCATCAGCTAAAACATGCTGGCCCAGGGTTTCATTAACCTGGTCTGGAGGGACGGTAAGTTGGTACATAGTTTTATAATTTGGTTCGTATCAAATGTAGTAAAAACCGCCTCAATAACAAATCTGGAGCATATTTTGGGTGCTTAAGCAAAAAACTAAGCCTAAATCGTTTAAAGTTGGTTTTCCCTGAGAAATGTCATTTATGTACACAAATGTTGGTACGTTATTTAAATTAAATAATTTCCATGTTGTGCCATTTACTTAACAAAAGTATCGTTTCAGGCGCTGTTTATCTGCTTGTGCAGATGGGTAAAGGGTAAAATGTTTATTTATTTTTAATTCCTCTAAACTTTATTTAATTTTATAGCTTATCGAAGCAGACAAAAGCCTGTGGTTGAGCCAGGAATATACCACTGCAGCGATTGAGAAAAAACACACATGCTGAAAACTGACAGACAGGTACTTCTAGAAAGTAAACCCGAAAGTATACGCAGTCTTTATGACAAGTATGCAGGAACGTTATTGGGTTATATTTTTGAAATTGTAAAGGACAGCAAATTGGCTGAGGAATGCCTGGTGCATATATTTTGTGAGCTTTCAGCAGCGTTTGGTGCTGAAAATGCCAGAGGTCCTCAAAACTGGTCTCAGCTGCAAAGATTTGCCAGAGGCAGATTAGAGGCTTTTCCGGGTGTTTCAGGAAAAATCTCTGCGGGAGTATTGGCACACAACTCATATGATCAACATCTGTCAGCGCTTTCCCAGGAGCAGAAAAAGGTCTTCCTCGATATTTATTACCATGGAAAAGGCCTTGCTAAACTTGCAGCAGAATTAAATAAAACTGAAGAATTCATTCGGAAGACTTTAAAAGAGGCTTTCGCTATACTGAGAAAAAGTGGTGAAAATTAACGAATACATAGAAAGTGGGGTGCTTGAAGCTTATGTATTAGGTTCGGCTTCTGAACAGGAAACCAAGGAATTATTATACCTGAAAGCTAAGCATCCGCAGATTTCAGAGGCCTTAAAGGATCTGGAGACAGACATCGAGTACATTGCTCAAAAGATGGCTGTTACACCTCCTCCCGGTACCTGGTTGAAAATTGAATCCAACATCAATGAAATTATTAAAGCGCGTGAATCCGATGCATTGACAATAGATATGCCTTATCAGGACCGCCCCCGCGAATCATCCAGAACCCGTAAGAGCAGCCAGTTTGTAGAAATAGAGGCAGAATCCGGACATATGCGGATCCGGAAAATATGGAGGTGGATATTCGCCGGAGTTTTTTTGCTGGGCAAGATATTTCTGGCCTGTGCAATTTATTTTTACATCGAGAACCGTCACAATGAGAAGGAAATTGAATTATTGAAAACGGAAATTAAAAACATCACTGCAAACGGCAGATAAATTTTTTATATGATTTAAAAGGCATGAAGTATTGTATCCTCATGCCTTTTTTATGAAAATTATATTCTTTTTTGTTCGTCCTCAGAGCCTCTGGTACGCTTTCTGGCACCTTTGATGGCATTGCTGCCAAAATGATAAGCGGCCGTCAGACGAAATATCTGGCTTTCATATTTCGCTCCGTAGGTATAGTTCTGCCCTGGTATAGTACTCGTGGTGACATATTTGAGAAGATTAAAAACATCATTGGCCGCCAGCTTAATATCTAATTGTTTATCCATTAGTGTTTTGCCTAATCCCATATTTACACTGTATTCCTGACTGGTGGCCGAGGCACCATCAATATTTCTTGAATGATAGTATCCTGATAATTCAGCAGTCAGTGTAGAATTGATAGTAAAAGTCTGTGTACTGTTGAGATTAAAGGCCAGTTTTCCACTTTCAAATGGAGATCCAAGAAGATCCGGCGTGGTGTATTTATTATAGAAAACAGTAAGGTTGTTGTTTAAATTCCACCATTTGGTAATCGACAGTGGCGCACTGATGTCGAGGGTGTATGTTTTTAATGCAGCAAGGTTAACGGTTGTGGCGTGCAGGGTTTTCCTCACAGTATCGCCGGTAGTCACAAAGGTAATCACATCAGTAGTGGAACTGTAAGCCAGGGTTGCATTTAGTGTTTTTTTATATGACCAGGAAAGTTCAAATGCATTGGTATATTGTGGTTTTAAGAATGGATTTCCTTCAACATAGGTATAGGCATCAATATAGTGTATAAATGGGTTTAAGGTTGAATAATTCGGACGGTCAATCCTTCTGCTGTAAGAAAACCCGATCTCATTATCTTTCGAAAGCACCTGATTAATAAACAAGCTTGGGAACAAATTTAAATAGTGACGGTTGACTACACTTTGTGAGCTGAGAGAATTGCCTTTTGAATTTGTTTGTTCTGCCCTTAAACCAAGTTGGACAGTGGTGCTCTTAAATTCCCGGTGAAAGCTGGCATAGGCTGCATTGATGTTCTCGTCATATAAAAAATGGTTGCTTTGGTTTTGGTCATATTGCCACTGATTAGCTACCAGGTTTTCGACGATGGAGTTATTGTCTGTATTTACAAAGCTGGTTTTCAGTCCCAGGTCAACTTTCATCTTCTTGTTAAAAGGATAGGTATAGTCCGCTTTAGCAGTCCAGATTTTTACAATAGAAGGGGTAAAATTCCTAAATGTTGAAGTTGGTCTGGTTGGTAAACCATTAGCATCCTGCAGGGTATTATTGTAAGCATCCAGTTTTTCTCTGTGGTACCGCGAGAAATCAGCATCAATGTTAAGTTCCTGACCCATGGTGTCCAGTACGCCCTTATAATTCAAATTGTAGGCAGTATTTTTGTAGGTATAATCAGTAGGGTTTACTGCCTTTACAATAGAATCCGTTTGAGACGGACTTACCCCAATCCGCGTAATGTTATCAGTAACCTGACCCGCTTTGGAGATATAGCCATTTACAGCCACGCCTACGGTGTTGCGATCATTAATAAAATAATCCGCACCGGTTTTATAATTGGTATTGTTCCTGATGCCGACATAACCTCCGGTTTGGTCAAAAAAGATACGGCTGGCACCTGCACCATTGGTGCGAAGCAAGCCCTGGTCTGCAAAGTTTTTGTTCCGCGCATAGTTGAAGTCGCCAAAAACATTTAATTTTTTTTCCCGGTGGTTGACTGTCAAACCACTGTTGGCTTTATAATATCTGCCATATCCTGCTCCTGCAGTTACCGTTCCGTTGGTACCATAATTCCGGTTCTTTTTGAGCTTGATATTGATGATGCCTGAATTCCCTGCTGCGTCATATTTTGATGAGGGATTTGTGACCAGCTCAATACTTGAAATGGCGTTTCCCTCAGTGGCATTTAATAAGTTAACCGTTTCTTCACTTGAAAGATAGGTCAGTTTACCGTCGATCATCATGCTTACCCCTTTTTTTCCGTAAAGGCTAACATTGCCATCCTTATCAACACTTACGCCCGGAGCTTTCTTTAAAATTTCCAGTGCTGTATTCCCGGTGGCGAGTATACTGTTCTCAATGTTCAGTATTGTTTTATCAATTTGTCTTTCCACAAGCGGTTTCCTGCCAACAATGTTTACGCTGTTCAGCTGCTTCGTGGTAGAAATAAGTTGCACATCCGCGGAATTGTAGGTCTGATGGCTCTTGTCAATGCTGAAGGGCCCTTTGATCACTTTGCTGTAGCCCACCATATTAAAAGCGATCAGGTAGTTTCCCGCGGGCAAGTGTTCAAAAGCAAATTTACCCTCCGCGCCTGTAAATGATCCTTTTACCAGGGTAGAGTCCTGCGCCTTCAATAGCGCAATAGATACATAATCCAACGGTTTTTTCTGTTCGTCAATTACACTTCCTGTAAGATTGCCGTCCGGGCTGGTTTGGGCATTTGTGGTGGTAGCAAGCAGGAGCGCTGCACAGCAATTTAGAATAATAAATTTGTATCTCATGTAACCGGATAATTTGAAGGGACCCTCCTGGTAGGGATGGCCTTTTTGATGTTAAGTATGAATAGTGATTTTCTGTAAAAGTATCTCAATTGCCATGCTGCTAAAACCCCCGATTACGGGGGTTTTTGGGTGCCATCAGAGGGATATGCTTAAAATGATATAGCAATAGTTTTTCCCGGTTTAATTATTATATTTATTTGCCCGCTAAAACTCAATAAATGAATGAATTCCACTTTTAAGGATGTGCGCTTTTACCCATTGGGAGACACAGCAATTGTGGCCTGCCTGGGTGACGAGATCAGCAACCCAACTCATGATATGATCCAGTGTATCTGTAATTACCTCGAAGAATATTCTTTTGAGGGCTTTACAGAATATGTTCCGGCATTTACCACGGTTACCATTTTTTATGACCCGATAACGGTCAGTTACCAATCCGTTCAGTCGCACCTGGAAGAAATGCTGGCCGA
>Ga0247730_1001980_pt1 | contig 10358 bp, 8 predicted proteins | sample UWRJL073202C2_FD_180959 | JGI IMG/M metagenome (GOLD analysis project Ga0247730, IMG submission 180959) | Plant litter microbial communities from Arlington Agricultural Research Station in Wisconsin, United States - UWRJ-L073-202C-2 | ecosystem: Environmental > Terrestrial > Plant litter >...
GTCGGGCCGCCGCCGTACCCGGCGTAGGCGATCGCGAACCGCGGCTGGTGGGCCGCGAGTCCGCGCGCGATGCGTCGGGTGCGCCGGCGCACGTCGAGCGCGAACACCGCCACCCGTCCGGCGAGCACGACGGACACCACGAACGGGACGAGCACGATCCATGCGGGCAGCCCGGCCGCCAGCACGGCGAGGGTCAGCGGCCCGGCGACGCGGCTGCCGATGACCCACGGGCCGAGGTCCGGCTCGGCGCTCGGGCAGGGTCCGTCGGGCACGCCCGGCAGGCCGTGCGCGTGAGGGGCGGGCGCCGGACGACGCAGGGCGACGACGGTGCCGACAGCCGCGACGACCGCGACGACCACCAGCCCCGCACCGGGGACGTCGTGGACCAGGCTGCGCACGGCGAGCGCGAGCAGCACGGCGACGGCCGCCGCCGACCACACCCGCGCGGCGATCGTGCGCCGGAACGCGATGTCGACCCGGTGGCGGTGGATGAAGAGCAGTCGCCGTCGCTCGTAGCGCTCGTGGAGGGACTCGGCTGGCACGCGGACAGTATGCCAGTCAGCGCGAACGGGACCGGTGCGCGTCGAGCAGCGCGCCGACCACCGTCACCGAGGCCCGCGACGCGTCGAACGCGGCCGGCTGGCGCCAGAAGGAGTGGACCATCCCCAGCGCCCGGTGGCCCAGCACCTCGACACCCGCGCCGGCCAGCCGCGCCGCGTACGCCTCGCCCTGGTCGCGCAGCACGTCGTGCTCGTTGGTCAGCACGTAGGCGGCCGGATGGTCGGCGTGGTTGGTGGCGCGGCCGACCGACACCTCCGGGTGGTCGCCGAGGTCGCCGGGCGCGTACGCCTCCCAGAACCAGTCCATCCCCGGACCGTCGAGGGCCGCGTTGTCGTCGTCCCCGGTCAGCTGGGCCCGTCGGTCGGTCGGCGGGTAGACCAGCACCTGGTGGTCGAGCGCCGACGGGTCGCGCACGCACAGCCCCGCGACCAGGTTCGCCCCGGACGAGTCGCCGATCCCGGGCAGGAAGGACGCGTCGACGCGGTGCTCACGGTCGTGCGTGCGCAGCCAGGCCGCGGCGGTCTGGACGTCGTCGAGCGGTGCCGGGTAGGGGTGCTCGGGCGCGCGCCGGTAGTCGACCGCGAGCAGGGCCCATCCCGTCTCGTGCGCGAGGTAGCGGCAGAAGGGGTCGTGCGTCTCGAGGTCGTGGAACACCCAGCCCCCGCCGTGCACGTAGAGCGCGACGGGGGCGCCGGCGCGGGGACGGTAGAGCCGGCACGGGACGCCGTCCGCCTCCAGGTCGACCACGTGGTCGAGCCCGATCCGGTCCTCCGCGAGGGCCGCCGCCCGCGCCTGGGCCCTGATCTCGCGGACCAGGTCGGACGTCAGGGGCGCGTCGTCCGCGCCGTCGGAGAGGGCCTGGAGCAGCGCGTGCGACTGGGGGTGCAGGGCCATGCCGACCAGCCTAGGGCTCGCGCGGGCCGGTCAGCTGAAGTCCAGATCGCCCGAACGGGTGCGCTTGAGCTCGAAGAAGTCCGGGTAGCCGGCCAGCAGACGTGCGCCGTCGAAGACCGATCCGGCCGCCTCGCCCTTGGGGATGCTCTGCAGCACCGGGCCGAAGAAGGCGATGCCGTCGATCTCGATGACGGGCGTGCCGACGTCCTCGCCGACCTTGTCGATGCCGACCTGGTGCGAGGCCCGCACGGCGTCGTCCAGCGACGTGTCGTCGACGGCCGCGGCGAGCTCGGCGGGCAGGCCGATCTCGGCCAGGACGTCGGCGTACAGGCTCGCGTCGAGGTCACGGCCCTCGTTGTGACGCCGCGTGCCGATCGCGGTGTAGTACGCCCGCAGCGCGTCCTGACCGTGCTGCTGCTCGATCGCGATGGCCAGACGGACAGGCCCCCACGCCAGGTCGAGCATCTCGCGGACGTTCTCGGGCACGTCGCGGTCGGCGTTGAGCACCGACAGGCTCATGACGTGGAACTGGGTGCGCACGTCGCGGACCTGCTCGACCTCGAGCATCCAGCGCGAGGTGATCCAGGCGAACGGGCACACCGGGTCGAACCAGAAGTCGACGGTCTCCAGGTCGGTGGCAGGCGGCGTGGCGGCGAGGTCTGTGGCAGTCATGACCGGTGCAACACCGGACGACCCGCGCGCATTTCCTCCACGAGCGAACCGACGACGGCGTCGAGCTCGCCGGCGCTGAGCGCGGCGACCCGTCGCTGCCGCTGGTACGAGGCTCCGCCGGCCACGATGTCGTGGATGCCACCGAGCTCCTCGGTGCAGCCGAGCCGTTCGGCGATCGGCTCCAGCCGCTCCAGCAGCCGGTGCAGGTCCGTCGTGATGAGGTCCTCCTCGGCGTCCTTGTTGAGGATCAGGATCGCGTCCATGCCGTAGCGGGCCGAGCGCCACTTGTTCTCCTGCGCGAACCACGGCGGGATGGTCGGCAGCTCGCGTCCGGCGTCGAGCTCGGAGGAGAAGTACTCCACCAGGCAGTGGGTCAGCGCCGAGACGCTGAGCAGCTCGGACATCGTCGGGATGCCGTCGCACACGCGCACCTCGAGCGTGCCGAACTTGGGCGACGGACGCAGGTCCCAGCGGATCTCGTCGAAGACGTCGATGACGCCGGTGTGCAGCATGTCGTCGACGTACCCCTCGAGCTGGCTCCACTCCTCGAACTGGAACGGCAGCCCCGCCGTCGGCAGCTGCTGGAACATCAGGGCCCGGTTGGAGGCGTACCCGGTCTCCTTGCCGCCCCAGAACGGCGACGACGCGCTGAGCGCCTGCAGGTGGCCGTAGTACGTCAGCATCGCCCGGCTGATCGGGAGCACCTTGTCGCGGTCCTCGATGCCGACGTGCACGTGGACGCCGTAGATCAGCATCTGGCGGCCCCACCACTGCGTGCGGTCGATCAGGGTCGCGTAGCGCTCCTTGTCGGTGACCTTCTGGTGGTCCCACCGGGCGAACGGGTGGGTGCCGGCGCACATCAGCTCGACGCGCAACGGGTCGGTGACCTCGCGGATCTCGTCGATCGCCCGCTGCAGGTCGGCCCCGGCCTCGCCGACCGTGCGGCACACGCCCGACACGACCTCGACGGTGTTGAGCAGCAGCTCCTGCCGGATGTGCGGGTGCTGCTCCAGCCCGGCGGGCGTCACGGCGTCCAGGACGGTCTGCGCGACCTGTCGCAGGTCGCCGGAGTCGGAGTCGACCAGGGCCAGCTCCCACTCGATGCCGACGGTGGATCGTTCGGAGGTCGCGAACGGGATCGGGGCCATCACGCGTCCGTCGTGAGAAGGGCAGCGTACGACGGTCGCGTGACTGGATGCTGCCTCATGATTCCCTCGCTGCGCTCGGTCATGTCCCCATCCTGCCCGAGTCACGGCGCGTCACCCGCCTCGCCCGTGTCCTGGGCACGTGAAAGCATGACGAACATGCCTGGTACGAATCTCACCCGCGAAGAAGCCAGCGAGCGCGCAGCGATCGTCTCCACCGAGACGTACGACGTGCAGCTCGACCTCACCCTCGACACCACGACGTCCGGCGGCGCCGGGCGCTTCGGCTCGGTCACGACGATCGCGTTCGGCGCCACACCCGGCTCCTCGACGTTCGTCGACCTGGTCGACGGCGACATCTCCTCGATCACGCTCAACGGCGCGGCGGTCGACCTCTCGGCGTACGCCGACCACCGCATCGCGCTGACCGAGCTGGCCGAGCACAACGAGCTCGTGGTCGCCGCGACGCTGCCGTACTCGCACTCCGGCGAGGGCCTGCACCGCTTCGTCGACCCCGTCGACGACAAGGTGTACCTCTACACGCAGTTCGAGGTGCCCGACGCCCGCCGCGTCTTCGCCACGTTCGAGCAGCCCGACCTCAAGGCCACGTTCGTCTTCCACGTCACGGCCCCGTCGCACTGGGCCGTCGTGTCCAACTCCCCCACGCCCGAGCCCGAGGTCGACGGCGAGACGTCGACGTGGCACTTCGCGCCGACCAAGACGATGTCGACGTACATCACGGCGCTCGTCGCGGGCGAGTACGTGTCGGTCACCGACACCTACCAGGGCGCCTACGGCGAGATCCCGCTCGGCATCTTCTGCCGCCAGTCGGTCGCCGCGCACCTCGACGCCGACGACATCTTCCTCATCACCAAGCAGGGCTTCGAGTTCTTCGAGGGCGCCTTCGAGATGGGCTACCCGTTCGGCAAGTACGACCAGCTGTTCGTGCCGGAGTACAACATGGGTGCGATGGAGAACGCCGGCGCCGTGACGTTCCGCGACGAGATGATCTTCCGCAGCCGCCAGACCGTCGCGGCCTACGAGAGCCGCGCCAACACGATCCTGCACGAGATGGCGCACATGTGGTTCGGCGACCTCGTCACGATGAGGTGGTGGGACGACCTGTGGCTCAACGAGTCGTTCGCCGAGTTCGCAGCGGCGCACGCCTCCAGCAACGCGACGCGGTTCACCGACTCCTGGACCAGCTTCACCAACGCCCGCAAGAACTGGGCGTACCGGCAGGACCAGCTGCCCTCGACGCACCCCATCGCCGCCGACAACTACGACCTGCACGCGGTCGAGGCCAACTTCGACGGCATCACGTACGCCAAGGGCGCCTCGGCGCTCAAGCAGCTCGTCGCGTGGGTCGGCGAGAAGGACTTCTTCGCCGGGCTGCGGGCCTACTTCGGCAAGCACGCCTACGGCAACACCGAGCTGTCCGACCTGCTGGTCGAGCTCGAGGCCGCCTCCGGGCGCGAGCTCGGCGACTGGGCCAAGGAGTGGCTGCAGACCTCGGGGGTCAACACGCTGCGGGCCCAGTTCGAGACCGACGAGTCGGGAGCCTTCACCTCGTTCTCGATCGAGCAGACCGCGATCGAGGCCTACCCGACGCTGCGTCGTCACCGCATCGCGATCGGCCTGTACAACCGGGTCGACGGTCGGCTCGTGCGCACCGAGCGCATCGAGACCGACATCCGCGGAGCGTCCACGCCGATCGCCGAGCTCGTCGACCACGTGCAGCCCGACCTGATCCTGCTCAACGACGACGACCTCACCTACGCCAAGATCCGCCTCGACGAGCGGTCCTTCCAGACCCTCACCGAGAGCATCGCGACGTTCGAGGACTCCCTCCCCCGCGCGCTGAGCTGGGGATCGGCGTGGGACATGACCCGCGACGCCGAGCTGTCGGGCGCCGACTTCGTGACCCTCGTGCTCGCCGGCGTCGGGTCCGAGACCGACCTGACGGCGGTCAGCGCCCTGCTGCGCCAGGGCAACAGCGCCGTCAACCTCTACACCGCCGAGCACGCACGTCCGGCCCTCGCGGAGCGCTGGGAGGCCGGCGTCAACCAGCTCGTCGACGCCGCCGAGCCCGGCAGCGACCACCAGCTCGCCCTGGTGCGCGCCCTGGCGTCCGCCTCGTCGTCACCGCAGCGGTTGCGCGACATCCTGGCCGGCAGCCTCGACGGGCTGACGATCGACACCGACCTGCGCTGGACGCTCGTCACCGCGCTGGCCCGCCTCGGCGACGCCGACGAGACCGAGATCGCCGCCGAGCTGGAGCGTGACCACACGATCTCCGGCCAGGAGCGCGCCGCGGCGGCCCGGGCCATCCGTCCCTCGGCCGAGGCCAAGGAGGCGGCGTGGCAGATCGCCGCGGTCGACCCGTCGACGCCCAACGAGACGCGTCGTCAGACGGCCGTCGCGTTCCAGGTGTCGGGCCAGGCGGACATCCTCGAGCCGTACGTGGACCGGTACCTCGAGCTGGCCAGCACGGTCGTCGACGACATGGGCGTGTGGATCGGTCAGGTCGCGCTGATCTACCTGTTCCCCCTCGCCAACCCGTCGCAGGTCGCGCTCGACAAGGTCGACGCCTGGCTCGCGTCCACGTCCGCAGGCTCGGCGGCGAAGCGGTACGTGTCGGAGGGTCGCGACGACCTCGCTCGCGCGCTGAGGGCGCAAGCCGCCTTCTGAGCGCGTGCGCGAGGAGCCGACAGACACGCTTCTGAAAGACTCTGTGCCATGACCGTCGACCTCACCTTCCGGGGTCGGCGCGTCGTCAGCGATCGCGCGCTCGTCATGGCGATCGTCAACCGCACGCCCGACTCGTTCTACGACCAGGGCGTCACGTTCGCCGACGACGCGGCCCGCGAGGCCGTGCGGGTGGCGATCGCCGACGGCGCCGACGTCATCGACGTCGGCGGCGTCAAGGCCGGCCCCGGGTCCGACGTCGACGTGGACGAGGAGATCCGCCGCACCGTTCCGTTCGTCGCCGCGGTCCGCGAGGAGTTCCCCGACGTCCTGATCAGCATCGACACGTGGCGGGCCGAGGTCGGGCGCCGCTGCGCCGACGCGGGGGCCGACATCGTCAACGACACCTGGGCCGGCGCGGATCCCGCACTGGGCGACGTCGCGGCCGAGTTCGGCTGCGGCTACGTCTGCTCGCACACCGGCGGAGCGGTGCCACGCACCCGACCGCACCGCGTCGGGTACGCGGACGTCGTGCGCGACGTCATCGAGCAGACGACCCGCGCCGCCGACGACCTCGTCGCCCGTGGGGTCCCCCGCGAGGGCATCCTGATCGACCCGACGCACGACTTCGGCAAGAACACCTGGCACGGCCTGGAGCTGCTGCGGCGGGTCGACGAGCTGGTCGCCACGGGCTGGCCCGTGCTGATGGCCCTGTCCAACAAGGACTTCGTCGGCGAGACCTTGGGCCAGCCCGTGGACCAGCGCCACGAGGGCACGCTCGCCGCCACGGCGCTGGCCGCCGCGGCGGGTGCGGCGATGTTCCGCGCCCACGACGTCGTCGCGACACGTCGCGTGCTCGAGATGACGGCGAGCATCCGCGGCGACCGCCCGCCGACCCGGGTGGTGCGCGGCCTTGCCTGATCTCGACGTCCAGCAGTGGTTCGCCACCCGCACGCACCGGGCCGAGCAGTTCGACGCCGTCGCGCTCGCCGTCGCGAAGGGCGAGCGACGGATCAGCGTCCTGATCCCCGCCAAGGACGAGGCGGCCACCGTCGGGGCGATCGTCACGACGCTGCGCACCCAGCTGATGGACCGCGTGCCGCTCCTCGACGAGATCGTCGTCGTCGACTCCCACTCGGACGACGACACGTCCGACATCGCGCGAGCGGCCGGCGCGAAGGTCTTCCACGTCGACGAGATCCTGCCCGAGGCGGGCAGCCGGACGGGCAAGGGAGAGGCGATGTGGAAGGGCCTGGCCGTGATGTCCGGCGACATCGGTCTCTACCTCGACGCGGACGTGCAGGACTTCACGGCCGACTTCGTGACCGGCCTGCTCGGCCCGATCCTGATGGACGACGACGTGGTCTTCGTCAAGGCGTTCTACGACCGGCCGTGGTCGTCGGGTCCGGCCCACTCGGCCGGCGGCGGGCGGGTCACCGAGCTCGTCGCCCGGCCGCTGATCCTCGATCGCGCACCGCAGCTGTCGGGCTTCGTGCAGCCGCTGGCCGGCGAGTGCGCGTTCCGCGTCGACGCCCTGCGGGCGATCCCGTTCGTGTCCGACTACGGCGTCGACATCGGGCTCATGATCGACGTCGAGCGGAACCACGGCCTGGCCGCCATGGCCCAGGTGGACCTCGGGCTGAGACGCCACCGCCACCAGGACCTGGTCGCGCTCAGCGCCATGACCCAGCACGTGCGGGCCGCCTTCGACCTGCGCATCGCGCCGGACGGCCGCGACGGCGTCGAGCGCGACTCCGTCGTGTTCCGTCGCGACGGCTCGGCGATGGCGATGACGCGCCGCACCACCACGACGGTCGAGCGGCCGCCGATGCGCGACGTGCTGGGCCGCCCCTGACGGTCAGCCGCCGACGGGCCGGCGATCGTGCTGGCCGGACAGGCCGGCGACGATGAGCTCGGCGAGGGAACGGTAGGCCGCGGAGTCGTCGAGCCCGGTCGTGGCCCGCATGTCGCCGCGGTGGATCGACTCCATGACCTGGCCGGCGACGGCCCCCACGAACGTCGCGTCGGCGGCAGGGGCAGCCGCCGCGACGAGCTCCTGCACGCGACGGGCCGCGGCGCGGGTGTTGTCGCGGTACACCTCACGCGCCGGCGCGAACGCGTCGACGTCGGCGAAGAACTGCGGCGAGGCGGGGGCGAGCTCGACGGAGATGGCACCCAGGTACACGCCGATGCGGTCCATGGGACCGGTCGCGGCGGCCAGGGACGCCTCGACCCGCTCGGTCGCGTCACGGAAGAACGCCCGGACGACCGTCAGGAGCAGCTGTTCCTTGCTGGCGGCGATGCCGTAGAGGCTGGCCTTCGAGCACTTCAGCCGGCGGGCCACGTCGGCCATGGACACGTCGAGGAACCCCTCGTCGAGGATCATGACGGTCAGCTCACGCAGCAGCGTCGAGGTGCGCACCGCTGCGATCCGCCGGCCAGCCATGGCCGCGACGGTACCAGAGCGGGCTCTGCGGTACCGTCTTCGGTACTGCCCCGGATCGAGGAGGGACCATGCCGGCCGAACGTCTCATGCCCGACGCCGACTCTCGCGACCTGATCGACCTGACGCGCGAGATCGTCGACCAGGAGCTGCGCCCGGCGATCGCGTCCGCCGAGGCCGCGGCCGAGTTCCCGCGTGAGATCTTCCGCACCTTGGGCCGGGCCGGACTCATGAGCCTGCCGTACCCCGAGGAGTACGGCGGTGGCGGGCAGCCGTACGAGATCTACCTGCAGTCGCTCGAGGAGATCGCGTCCGCAGCCGCCAGCGTCGGCGTGGGAGTCAGCGTCCACGCCCTCTCCTGCTTCGGGCTGTTCACGGCGGGCACCGAGGAGCAGCGGCAGCGCTGGCTCCCCGAGATGCTGTGCGGCGAGCTGCTCGGCGCCTACTGCCTGTCCGAGGCGCACGCCGGCTCCGATCCGGCCGCGATGCGCACCCGCGCGGTCCGCGACGGCGACGAGTACGTCATCAACGGCGCGAAGGCCTGGACGACCCACGGCGGCAAGGCCGACTTCTACAAGGTCATGGCGCGCACCTCCGACGACGGCGGGCGCGGCATCTCGTGCTTCCTGGTGCCCGCCGCCACCCCCGGCCTGAGCGCGGACAACGCCGAGCAGAAGATGGGCCTGATGAGCTCCACGACGGCCACGATGCTCTTCGAGGACGTCCGGGTGCCGGCCGATCGCCGCCTGGGCGCGGAGGGCCAGGGGCTGCCGATCGCACTGGCCGGGCTCGACTCCGGACGGCTCGGCATCGCGGCGGTCGCCACGGGCCTGGCCCAGGAGGCGCTCGACGTCGCGATCCGCTACGCCAAGGAGCGAGAGACGTTCGGCCGCCCCATCATCGACCACCAGGGCCTCGGCTTCCTGCTGGCCGACATGTCCGCCGCCGTCGAGTCCGCCCGCGCCACGTACCTCGAGGCCGCGCGGCGCAAGGACGCCGGTCTCCCGTTCTCCCGGCAGGCGTCGATCGCCAAGATGGTGTGCACCGACAACGCCATGAAGGTCACGACCGACGCCGTGCAGGTGCTCGGGGGAGCCGGCTACACCAAGGACTTCCCGGCCGAGCGCTACATGCGCGAGGCGAAGGTCATGCAGATCTTCGAGGGGACCAACCAGATCCAACGTCTCGTCATCAGCCGCGACCTCGCGCGCTGAACTCATCACACGAAGTAGGAGAAGAATGCAGCTCAACGACACCGCCGCCATCGTCACCGGCGGAGCCTCCGGCCTGGGCGCCGCCACCGCCGCCTCCCTCGCGCAGCAGGGAGCGTCCGTCTACGCGATCGACCTGCAGGCCTCGATCGACCAGGCGCCCGCCGTCGACGGCGTGACCTACCTGGCCGCCGACGTGACCAGCGAGGAGCAGATCCGGGCCGCCGTCGCGACGGCGTCCGAGACGGTCCCCCTGCGCACCGTCGTCAACTGCGCCGGCATCGGCCCGTCGGCCCGCATCCTCGGCCGCAAGGGCGTCCACGACCTGGGCCTGTACGCCAAGATCGTCCAGATCAACCTGGTCGGCAGCTTCACGGTGCTCGCCCTGGCCTCCGAGGCCATCGCGAAGACCGAGGCCGACGAGAACGGCCAGCGAGGCGTCATCATCAACACGGCCTCGGTCGCGGCGTACGAGGGTCAGATCGGCCAGGTGGCCTACGCGTCCTCGAAGGGCGGCATCGTCGGCATGACCCTGCCCGCGGCCCGCGACCTCGCGCAGTACGGCATCCGCGTCTGCACCATCGCTCCGGGCATCGTCAGCACGCCGATGCTCGCGACCGTCAGCGAGGAGTACCGCGCCGGCCTGGCCGCCGGCATCCCGTTCCCGCAGCGCCTCGGCGAGCCGTCGGAGTACGCCAAGCTCGTGTCGATGATCATCGACCACGACTACCTCAACGGCGAGAC
>Ga0247730_1001981_pt1 | contig 10351 bp, 16 predicted proteins | sample UWRJL073202C2_FD_180959 | JGI IMG/M metagenome (GOLD analysis project Ga0247730, IMG submission 180959) | Plant litter microbial communities from Arlington Agricultural Research Station in Wisconsin, United States - UWRJ-L073-202C-2 | ecosystem: Environmental > Terrestrial > Plant litter >...
GAAATCAAAGTGTTCACCGTTGGAACGTCATGGTCGGGTGGATTCACAAGATGGCAAGGAAACAGTCCAGAGGTTGACGCTGCGTGGCAGGAGCTATACAACAGTAAGCTGAATGTTCATCATGGTTTACGTCAAGAGCTGACAAGTGACTCTTGGTAGACACAATCCTGCGTATTCCAAAGATTCAGGCAGCGCTGCTTCCAAATAGAACTTCACCCATTGTTGGTGATCCTGATGGACACTACATCGCTCAGGTAGAAGTGTTCCATCAACTACATTGTTTAGTGAGCATAGAACGTCCTTGATCATTTTCGACCACTGAATGTAGACTTTATCATAGAACATGATCCGCATGAAGCTGGGCGGAGAGTACTATAATGACTTCCTTTACGAGATTGACGACGAGCACATTGGACACTGTGTCGACAGTATCCGCCAGTCACTTATGTACGTCTACTTGCTCTGCCTCGCTTTGACATTCCTGACGCTCCTTCACAGGTGCACCTCCGACCTCTCAGTGAATGTTTGGCAGTGGAATGATGAGAAGAAGCTGCTAGTCGGTCGCAGTACCCAAGCACACCAATGTCGAAACTTTGAGAAAATCAGAGATTGGGCGAAAGAGAATGCAATGTTTGGGAACTACAAGCCAGAATTGAAGCCTCCACAAGATGATTTAGTCTGGCCAAATGTAAACTACTAATTTAAAGATTCCCCTTCCTTTTGATAACATGAACATAGAGAAAGGTGAACCACGATGCTGTAGTATATTTCTTTGAGACTGTTTGTTACTGGTTGCATCTGTCCATAATCGCATGCGAACTCTCGCACTGCACAGTCGCCTATTGCTGCGGCAGGTCCTCATGCTCGCTTAAATGTACCCATCAGCAATAAATATTCCTTAAAAGCCCATATCCCTAGGGATAATACTGCTAGGATTAACGAGAGACGTTCGCCACTCGCGAGTCGCAAAGGAGAAGTTGAAGCCCAAAAAGGAAATGCATTGTGTCTCAAATGATCTCAGACACGTGGTGGCGCAAGAACCGGACTTAAGATTAAAATTCGTCATGGCTGCGTCAAATCGGCCACTATGATTTACCAAAAATAAATCATTTCCTCAACATAGAGCGCCTTATCCTACTTGAACTCCGGCTCTTGGATGGAGATTCAGCACCCAAAAAACGGCCGAAATGCTTGCTTATATGGCTAAAGTCAAATGAAGATTCGGTATGCACGTATCAGTCAAAAATAATTAGCTTTCCATGGTTCGACAACTCAATTTTCGATCAAATTAAGTACTTACTTGAAAAGCGCAGGCAGGCAAAATGGTTCAGACAAATTTCCTTCTGCCATACTTCCATCTCCTCGTTCGATGGCCACTGCCTCGCAATGGTCTTATCCTTACCAGCGCCTTGACACCAACGTACAGCGACCATCCTCTGCATGGCGCCCTCACATCCACAAACGCCGTGTAGCCATCCTCGTGGCAATATGCGTGTGCTTGTTCGTTACTGGGTTGTTCGCACATCCAAGCCAGCTGTTATCTGCGCGAGAGCTCCTACTCAAAGACCAGCAGCCTCTGGCTGGAAATGTCTCGGTGCCTGTTGTAGACGAGAACGGCTACCTCTTGGACGACAAGCCACCAGGACCTGAACCTGGCCCGCCATCCTTCGATGCGCTTAGGAAATGGGAGAGGGAGTTGCCACAGCACAATCTGGATTTACCATCACCAGAGGGAAAATTAGGTCGCTACGTCAAGTTTTCAAACCAAATCACGCGGTTAGGATGGAATAATGTTCTCACAGAAGTGTACGTCTGTCTAGCGTGTTTCGGTGTTGAAATAATTCTGACACCTCCCCAGATACCTAAACGCGTTCTTAGCTTACGAGTCAAAGCGTACCTACGTTTTCTCAGACTTTGTCTGGGAGACTACACATTATCCCTGGTCACACAGACAAACGAATGGGACGTGGCCGCCACGGACTCCTCTTAATGCTCTTATCTCTGGTCCAATATCTGGTGGAGCATGGGACGAAGCAGACGATTTCCCGAGATCGATTTCAGACACGTCCGTCACTTCTCGCTATCCTTTACTCCCTCCTTAACATTTATTTAGGTTCTTTCGCGAAGCGTGCCCTGAAAATGACACTAGGATCATTACTACCGATGAAGTTAAACCGCCAGTTACGTGGGAAAACGCACAAGTCATATTCGACACCTGGAAAACAGTCTTACTGAACGCACCAGAAAGATGCATTGAAGTTGTGGAAGGCGATCCAATTCGAGATAACGTTCCCCAGGTGTTCGACTTGTACCTGGTAGGGAGTCAGCGCATTCTCTCGTTATGGGATCGCTTTGTTCGATCTCCCGTCTCTCGACTCACACGCGCTTCCCCCATTGTCGAGTCTGCAGTCACTCGAAATGAGTACATCTTCCTCCCGCGTGGCCCGCGTCCAGCATCACGGAATCCGTATGACCGAATGCTAGCTATGCATGTCCGTCGAGGCGACTATTCAGCCAACTGTGTCCATCTTGCAAAGTGGAGCTCCCGGTTCTTCAGCTGGAGTCAGCTTGAATTTCTTCCAGACAGGTTCGAGCCGCCAGCGGGAGCTTCATGGGGAGAAAACACTCCGGAGAATGAAGCCATTTACATGCAGAGATGTTTGCCTTCTGTAGAGCAAATGGTGTCGCGCGCTAGACAAGTTCGAGAGGATTACGGGAAGCCACTAGATGTTCTGTATCTTTTGACGAACGAGCAAGGTGAATGGTTGGATGGGCTGAAAGCCGCGATGATCAAGGAAGGCTGGTCTACAATCCGGACCAGTAGGGATCTACGCCTAGACCAAGAGCAAATGGAGGTCAATGGCGCAGTTGATGCAGAGATTGCGAGGAAGGCTGCGGTATTTATTGGCAACGGGGTAAGTGCAGTCTTCGTTCCTGTATATCTCATTCTAACTGCCATTAAAGTGGTCCTCGTATACGAGCAACATTGTGCATAGACGACTAGTCGACGGACGCGACCCAATTAGCATACGGTTCTACTAAACATGACTTTTTTTTGTTATACACGGGACAATGAGACTCACGAACGCTTACTTAGACACTGCTACGATATTTGTATACATCCTTGGACACCTTGGATATAGAGATTATACCACCTTCTCGAATGGTTGGAGTTTATCAAATAATGCTTTCCATCGACCATTGTTCCACGTCAACACCTTCTGCCATTCATCACTCTGTTCTCCCCAGAGCACTTTAACCCATGCGAGATGACCCGCGATATGAAGATCAGCGAGCACCAGGTTCTTTGAACCACTGACGAAGGTGTCTCCTGGCTTGTACCATTGATCTAGCTTCTCCAAAGACTCTTCGGTCTTCTTGAATCCTATCTCTTCTGACTGGAGCTTCTTTCCTTTTCTCCTTTATCGTACCAAGCTCTGTTGCGATCGCTGAGCTGGTCCATTGTGCGGGCATAGACCAGATCCAAGAATTCTCCTGGCATAATGCTCCCAAAGGCTCCCATGAAGGTATTGTGGAGCATGTGTGTGCCCTCTGGAAGTAACCTCGTCTAAATATTTCACGATCAAGAGAGAGTCCGAGATTGTTTTTCCCGTCTTGGGGTCATGGATGACTGGCAGAGCATAATAAGGCGAGCCGTCTCGTCGACTGGTGCTGACCGCTTTGATGTTATGTTTCTCGTAAACATATTTCTCTATGTCGGGGTACTCAATCCAAGCTGTTTTATAGTGAAGGCATTTGATGTTCAACGCAACTCTAGAGGTTCGAGTCAGCTGTGTTTGTCTGTGGAAGGTTGGAGGGAATATCATAAAGTGTTATTGGATCTGACTGCTCTGACATTGCAGACGTAGTTAAAGATGGTAGAGTTTCGGAAGCAGAACCGATTCATTAGCGCTATGATTGCATAAAGTAATCTTTACCGTGACTCAGCTTAGCACTGCTACCACCAAAATGTCCGACGAATCAGCGATTATTTTGTACGATATCCCGTCTACATTGTCTGTGAAAACATGGTCTTCCAATGTGTGGAAGGCTCGGTGCGATTCAAGTGGCTCTCACCTTTGATCAAAGCTGATTTGACCTCGAAAGATTCGCTTTGAACATGAAAGGCCTGGCATACAAAACCGTCTGGGTCGAATATCCTGATATTGGCCCGCTGTATAAGAAGTTGGGTATGAAGGAGACACATACGAGAGAAAATGGAGAGCCTCTATACTCTTTGCCAGCCATCCATGACCCAAAGACTGGAAAATCCGTTCCCGATTCCCTCCAGATCGTCGAGTATCTGGACGAAACATACCCAGGAAACGGTCCAATTCTCATGCCAAAGGGAACACATGCATTCTACCAGGCATTTTTGGCAGCATTGGACACTGTACTGTCCCCGAACTACTGGAACATTGTGATGGATCTTCAGTTTGCGGTGTTGAATCCACCTAGCCAGGAGTGGTGGAACAAGGTGAAGGTCTGGGAGAAGGGCGTGGATCAGAAGCTCGGGTTTGAGGATACAGAAAAGAGTTTCAAGGTTATCGAGAAGTGGTACAAGCCAGGCGAGAAGTACATCGGAGGCAACGAGATTGTTCTGGCCGACCTGCACATCGCTGGACTCTTGGTATGGATCCGAGCATTATGGGGGAAAGACAGTCCTGAGTGGGCTAATGTTTTGACATGGAACAATGGGAGATGGAGCCACTTGCTCGATAACTTGAGCAAGTATGAGCAAGTGCTGTAAGCACCCAGCCTAATAAGACTGTATTTTTATACACGATGGAAAAAATGAGATAGCGAATAATGGACAACTTCAACCACTCTGATGTTTCCCCGAAGGAGCCACTGTACATTACCTTCAATGATACGACGGAGACTACGCTTCATCACTCGAATTAATTCTCGAAGAAATGGAGATAGTGATGGGAGTGACTAACCGGATCATGCCCACAACAGATGCCGATGCGCCGAGTTAGCCCAGCAGCAGCGCCTGAGTGCTCTCCGCCATCTCAAGCTCTGCGCTGAAGGCCTCCCCACCGACTCTCGTTCTCCTGCCTTTCTGTCCCGGTTTCTGTACCATTTTCTCTCTCCTCTCTGAATTTCAACACCGGGTAGGCCATGGCTTTGACGCAGTCCATGGTACAAATGCCAGGCCCATCGTGGGACGAAGAGGTCGTTCCAGCTCTGCGCAAGAGTATGTTTTGATACAAAAACGCGTTGAATTAGGCTCATTATATCTTACACAGGACTGGAAAGCGAAAGTCGCACACTAGCTCGTAGAATGTCAGCAGTGTCGATATCGTCGTTGGAGGAGGCCAATGCTACAGCTGCTCAGATGGATTCACAACCCCACGATCGCCCTTCTACTTCTACTACCATCCCTAGTTATTATCAGCCGCCTTCAAATACCCTTCGACCTCACCTTTCCTCTGGTCGCACCTCTTCTGCACGATCCAGAACCTATTCACAACCATATGCGCATCATAAAACCAACGGGCCCAACCAGAATAATAACGCGTCTTATTATATCAAGCCCACGCGCATACCTCGAGCCCATCGTAGCCCTAGTATTGCAAGCTCAAAGAGCCATAGCAATGCTCCTGCTCCTTACCGAACATCACTGTCTTCCCACCCGGACATTACACAGTCGCAGGCTAATTTGTGGATAGTTCAAGAGTCGCGCAAAAACAAAGAGTCCCCGTCATCCGTCTCTGTGGTTAGCCATAAATCCTCCGGCATTTTGAATGAGCCACCTCCCTTTCAACCCGCTTCCACCTCCTCCAGTCTCACCAAATCACAGCAATTTGTGGAAGCGTTTGTTGACCCAGACAATGAACCGCCCAGACCGTCAATGGAATCCGAGGAAAGACCGTATGAGCACTGGTACCGTGGCGAAGTATCTCGGAATGGCGGTGTGGGCGAACTCAGAGTGGCAAAGCGGATGGAAATGCTAGAAATTGCAAACTACGGGCACAGACAGAAGCCACAAGCACCCAATGCAATCACGCAAGCCATTAATGAACGAAGACGGCAGAGGAAGCGTGCGGACAGCTTGGATTCATTACGCAGAGGCAGTCTTTATCTTGACGAAGACGAGCACACGCGGGCTATGGAACAGGTAATGGATGAAGACCCATTAACTGACTTGGAACGAGATCAGTCAGATATGGGTCATGCCCAAGATCATATGGAATACTATCGGGATTACTACGACCTCGAAGACGAGGATGAGGACGAGGACGAAGAAGACTACACCATCTCTCATTCTCGGACTCTAGATGCTGCCGACTTATCCACTGCCTCGGCGCCGATGTCCACCACACCTGCTTACGATCCTCGGAGCGTAACACCTACACCTTCCACAATGATGCACCGGGAAGAACCTGTAACGCCTCGCGCTTCAAGTCGTCAAGCCTCCCAGATTCCACGGACTTCCACGTCGTCATATGTCCGCGGGCAGAGTGAGCCGCCTTCTCTCCCCTCATCCTCTCAATCCAAGCCGTCAACATCTCAGTCTCACGGAGCTCGGTTAAAGACACTGCAAGGCAAACGTGGAACCTCTCCTAATGCTCCACCCTCAGCTTCCAAGAAAGCTAGGACAGAAGCTGCGAAAGCTACTCGCGCAAAAACCGAGGCTGCGGCACGGAAGCAAGTAGAGACGGAGAAGCGGAGAAGCATGGCATATTATCCAGCGATTGAAGGTGAGTTGGAGGATGCTATTCCTACTTGGACACAGCCAGTGCATGGAGGCGGAAACTGGGATGAGGTATTATTCATCTTGCTGCTTATGACATGAAAGTAATATTTTTTCACAGGTTGTTCTTCCAGTTGTTGCGCGCAAGAAGGGCTTGGATGGACAATACGAGCAAGGAGATGGAAGCCCGAAGCCCAAGCCAGAATCTCCTGTTGAACCTGTACGTTTCGTATTCTCGAGAACTTTGGCATTATTCTCATTGCTTTGTTCGCGGTCTCAGGCGCCTGGTACATTTGGATACGACTTCTCTAAATACAGACCACCAAGAGCTGGCGACGAGTTTATTCCCATGGACGAGTTCGGCAGACAAGACGAGCAGGACGATTCAGGAGATGGCAGTTCTCCGTCCAAGCCGAGAGTGCAGCCGATTTCAACCACACACGATGAGACTCCTGTGGGCATTCATCGGCCTCAACCACCGAAATCCCCTGCTCCGTTCTCTCATTACCATACGCAGGAAGCGTATGCTTCGAACACTACTCCCTCGAAGCTGGAACAACAGGATCTACCAGAACACGACGACGAGAAGAACGCAAGATGCTGCAAGTGTGTGGTCATGTGACACTTGTCAACGTTGGACGATTTCTCCTTAATTTTTCCCTTTTCTCTTTTCTTGACTTTCTCTTGTTTCTCAACCATGCAAGTCTGTCCACCTATTCGTTCGTCTTCGGAATTACTCTACCAAAATGCTCTCTTCCCGTTCCTTTTTTCGAGTATATTTTGCAATTGCTCCCTGACTCTCGTTCGTCTCCCTGACTGAGGCTATACCGCTCCTTATCCCTGGCTTTAGTAGAGACTCTCTATCCCTCTCACATACCTACTCTATTGTTTTCACCTAGCACGAGTTCTCTTCATCGCATTGATATCGCTTGATGTCACTACCTTTTTGGCATTACTGTAATCCTCATTAAAGTTATATCTTTTTACGGAAGCGCATGAAGGGAACTCTCGATTATTGGGCAAACAGAAAGTTACAATGGTGGCACAATGTCCGTGCAGCGTAATAAATCTCTGATAAACCATGGTATCAAGTGTCTGACAAGACACCACACTCAACGCTACAATTAGCACTGGGTAGAGGTCGGTAAGATACTGAAGAGCGAAAAATGAAATGAGCAGGCTTACTTCCATCGAGGTAGCATTTGTGTTCATGATGAGGGCAACGATCAGACCGTAAAGACCCAATACTTCGGCGAAAATGAGAATCAAAATCTGCGCGGGCACATATCAAATTATGTCATCGGGAAGTGAAGCAAATTGCATACCATGCCGACGAAGAGTCGTGGTTGCTGAGCGGTACCCCTCACACCAGCATCTCCAACAATTCCAATGGCAAAACCTGCAGCAAGACCTGCAAGACCGACGGATAGACCAGCGCCGAGCTGAATGAAGCCTTTGGCCAGGGGCATGTGAATTTTGACTGAGCAGAATGTAAGCGGAACTCTTTGGTCGATAATAAAGAGTGATACGCACGGTCACCGGCGACAAGAACAGATACTACAAGCCCATAGATCTAAAGAGTAGGTTATCTCAACATACATTCTGCAGGAAAAAGAAAGACGATAGCGCACAGCAATGATACCAGCCATGACAACTGGGACGACACACTTCATCATCAAGTCAGGACGGAGAACCGCCATGGCAGAAATGCCAACACCAGACTTGGCAGTGCCATAACTAAGAGAAGACGGTCAGCACTTCTGAACATCGCCTGGAACGCGCAGTCCGCAGAAAGTAGACATACCTTGCACCTATGCCTGTGAGATTCGCGAGAAGAATAAATACACAGTTCACGAAGGAAGAGGAGCCTATTGCAGGACATGCAAAGGGGTTTTACGCACAAGTAAACACAATGGCGCTGGTGCAGCCCTAGCAAACACGATCAGAATACGCGCTGCGGCTTGTGTAAGATTGCTTGCTCACCATGGCGCTGAAGAACGGTGCGTAAACTGGGCAGAGGTCGGAAGACATAGTGGAAGTGGAGCGTAAAGAAAGGATTTGGAGAACAGCGGATGGCTGGACAGTGCTGGTGACGAACCAGACAGCGTCGGCGACTCGTGAGCGGACTTCGAAACTCCACGTGGAGCCGCAGTTCCGGCATCAGTAGGTTAGTACTCGCCTTCGAACCACTGCAGTACGGTTGAGATAACTTGAATCCCTTCCCAAATCAGAGCCACATTATCGATAAACAGCAGTCCTAAACTTTCCCCTCAAGAGCGGATAGTAGAAGACAGGACAATTGTAACGGAACGCGCAGTAGGTGTAATAGGAATTTGACCGCAACTCGGTACGTAGCTGTATCTGACTGAGAGGAAGAGAGCCCCGTCTGTGTTCAACTCGCACAGTGAGCTCTCGCGGGATTGACATTAGCTTATTACTCAATACGATCGGAATAAGAGGGAGCGAATCTTTCAGCTGGCGGTTAGTTGGGCAACAAGCTCACTGGTCACCTTTCCTAAACATCGTCATGAGAATACCTCTTTATACTGCTCACTGCCTGTTGATCCGGCTGTTTCTTTTTAGGGACCGCGCCGTGTAAAATATCTATCTATCTATCTATCTACACTGCGGGAATTTGTCAGGCTGTCCATTTAATTCATTTGTAAAGGCAATATCACAGCCAGAACGAAGATAGTCCAAGAGCGCAGCTTGAAGTTCCTTGAGTCAATTGATGATCGAGCACTGGAAACTGACGTGGTCTTCAAATAAATGAGGCGAGTTGTAGAATTGAGCCTATGGGGGGAAAGCAGGACGATTTTCGAAAGGCTTTGGTCATGGTCGGTTCCAAAGCTCGTGTCATTACAAAGGTCACCACTGTAGCCATTCTCCATACATATTCGGACGCTCGCCCCTGAGATAGGCCTCAAAAGTGCGCTTCATAACGGCGCCCCAGCCTACATCTTGTTCTTCAAGATTCTCACGTTTACCCGTCTTTGGCAAGAAACGAGGTCCAAGTTGTGGGTAGTTGTGCGCAGGATCAAATGGTTTCCACCTGAAGGCAATGTGTCAACTTCAAGACATCTCGTAGACAACAATGGGGCATACCAGAAGTTGTGGAAGTGGTAAGAATAAGCACCTTTGAAGAACCCATCAAATCCTGTCATTCTTGGTAGAGCACTCAGATCTGCAGGTATCTCAAAGAAATCTGAGAATCTATAAGCAGCACAGTCAATACAGCGCGCTCAAAAACCCGACTCGGAGAGAAACTGACGTTCTAAAAGAGGGCACTGGCGGTCGATCGTGCTGGAACATTTCAATGTCGAGCCATGCACTATCAAATAGAGCGGAAGGAAGCAGAAGCAGAAGGCCCTCCAGATGCGCATCTTCAAGATAACGGGTAACTGTGAACGGATGGAAATCAAAGCCATTCTTCAGCGCTGTCCTATTACCAAACGCATTAATCTCGTGTCATCAGGAGAAAGCGGGACCAACCTGAAGATGAAAGCTCCTAGGGCAGAGCCTTTATTCATATGTAGAACAGCAGTATTATAGCGAGGCATTCTAGACCAGCGATATGCATAGGCGCCTTTCCAGCCCCACATATCCTCCCAATCACGCAGCAGAATCGTATCCGTGTCTAGATATATTCCA
>Ga0247730_1001982_pt1 | contig 10345 bp, 13 predicted proteins | sample UWRJL073202C2_FD_180959 | JGI IMG/M metagenome (GOLD analysis project Ga0247730, IMG submission 180959) | Plant litter microbial communities from Arlington Agricultural Research Station in Wisconsin, United States - UWRJ-L073-202C-2 | ecosystem: Environmental > Terrestrial > Plant litter >...
GAATGTTTGAGCGTGGCAGTAGGTTCGGAACAAGCCCTCTCTACCCGATATAGTAATTATGCCTTTTGTTTGGACGACCAAACAAAGCCTCGGTAGAGGGGCTTGCTGCTGTCTGCACGAATATCGAGCCAGCTTCAGCCACCACTAGCGCTGGCTCATCGCCCTCCTTTCCCTCCTAAATTATTGTAACCTACATATTTCGAAACCTCTCTATCCGATGCACAACTCAGTTGCTCCATAAACTCCATTGTTATCTGTCCATATCCGCGTCAAGATCGGCTTCTTCCTCCGAAACTGCCTTCAATACTGGGAAAGTCATAGAATATTTAAACCCCCACGTAAGCTCGAAATCTCTTGCAGGTATTGATACAGCATACATACTGACTATGCTCAGAAATTTCTGCAGCCATAGCACATCCCCACACTTCGCAATTGCGGGCGGCGCTATGGCTCAATCAAACGCGCCCAAACGCGCTCCCTTCACTCCAACGAATTCGCGGCCTCCTCGTCCATCCACACCTCCCACAACTAATCCAAATGCTATATCCGATAATACTAGCCCTCGAAAGCACAAAAGACCGTCAAGTACCAGACTTGAAGGAGTACAGACTGGTCTGGCGAGCCATTTTTCGGTGGGGAGCATCAAGTCCAGGCTACGCGCCGCACTCAAGCTAGATTACGAGCCCGATGATTGGCAAGCACATGCAATTCAGCGTGTGCTTAGAGGATATGATACAGTGTTATGCGCAGGGACAGGGTACGGCAAGAGCTTAATCTTCGAGGGCCTGGCACACTTGTCCAAGAAGAAGGTTATAATTGTGATTTGCCCATTAAAGGCCCTCGAAAAGGATCAGGTACATATTTCTCGTTACTATATTTGCTTTCTTTACTAAATAATTGATTAGGCAGACCAGGCTCGTGAGAAAGGCTTACGAGCTCATGCGATCAACGAAGACACTGTCAAGACGAAGGACCTGTGGATGCAGCTGCGAAAGTCTGCGTCATTAGTCTACCTATCACCCGAGATGGTTCAGGCTGCAAGTTTCCGCAAGCTATGGGCCGACCGCGTGTTCTGTAAACGCGTTGCTGCTTTGATTGTCGATGAAGCGCATTGCACAGACGAATGGGGGGATGACGCCTTCCGTCCCATGTACCGGAAGCTCTTTCAGCTGAGAGCATACACTGGGATGGAAATCCCATTCGTTGCCTGCACTGCTACGTGCTCCACTCCAACGTTCGACATTATATGGAACACCCTTGGGTATGGCAGCCGTCCTTTTTGGGGCTTGGATGTCGGTGTTGACCGCCCCAATCTCTTTTTTGGGATCCGCGAAATGGCAGACTCCAAAATGCCTGTCCTCGATTTCCTGGCTTGCCTCCCACGTGTCATCACTGCTGATATGAGTGTAGAGGAGATTCTTTCAAAAATCCTCAAGACACTTATCTATGTTGACTCAGAAGCCGCATGTCGCCAGTTTGCCTATGCAATCCGAATGTGCCTCCCTGCTGCCCTGCGAGGGAAAGTTGGCTCTTTCTCCTCAGATCTGTCAGAGGCTGCAAAGGCAGAGCTATGGGCGAAGTTTGTGCGTGGCGAGATCCTCATTCTCGTCTGCACAGATGCTGCTGGGATGGGCTGCAACGTGCCTGATGTTCGATGTGTGATGATTTACGGGTTACCGAAGTCATTCGCATCTGTTGCTCAGCGCTGGGGGCGTGCTGGACGGAACAGAACAGTTGAGGCAACCTGTCTTCTCTTTGTTCCCTCCTGGAGCATCAATCCAGCGCGCCCCGCGTTAGTTTCTCGTGCAATCGAAAAGTCGGCTGCCAAGGAGTCCAAGGTTGATGTTGAACGACGTGAGAAGATGGAACCCACTTTACGAGAGTTCGTAAACCTTGGGTCCTCCACCAATTGTGAGTCCTCATTGTGCTAGCAGCTATACTATGTGTCTAACGTGAGCATAGCGTGTCAACATGCCTTTTTGCGGAAGATTTTCCGCCCTGAAGCAGCATTAGATCTCCTCCGAGGCTACGACGAGAACAATGGTATATCAAAGCATGGCTCACGCGCCGCTCAACTGGCATTTCAGTCGACCTGGACCCACGTCGATCTTCAACGCAAGCCACCTCCCTCTCGATGCTGTGCAGGATGCAATCCCGAACTGATGAAGAACTGGAGGGCAGCATCAGCAGACGACCCTCGCTTGTATATGTATGCCAGCGAATTCAAATTTCCGCTGGCCCGCCCTCCTATTTCTTCCCCTCGACCATCGTCCTCAGCATCCAACACTAGCTCCTCATCGTCACGTTCCACATTTGAACCCGTTTCTCGCTCATACAAAGCAAGCAGCGAAGACAAGGCAGTAGTGCGGAAGCACTTGCTTGACTGGCGGAAAAAGACCTGGACTGCAAATGGTAGCTCGGATCTATGGCCAGAGGATGCTTATCTCCCCGAGGAACAGCTTAATACTCTCACAAGGGAATGTGCAAAGTTCCTTCAGCATCGCGAGATCACGTTGAGCGTCGTCCGTTCAGTTACACGGCTGGACCTCCTGACGGATCCAGAGGTTGAAGGCATCGCTGCAACACTAACTGCTTGGAGAGAGAACTGGAATGTACGGCGTACCCCTCGAGCTGCCCGTGTTCGTCCTCGGACAGATGCAACTGCTTCTCCGATGCGTTCGCTATCATTGGTGCATGATACCGTCTCCTCTCAGCCTTCAATGGCGCATGATGACAACTTTATGGAGGGCCCTGAACCTAGCATATTTACTGCCCCACCAATGTCTATGGGTGGCAGCTCAACAAGCTCACGCCCTACAACTCCAGTCCAGACTGCCACATCTGGTGTTCCCCTCTCTCCTCACTATCGCTCGCACACTGTCTACATCTCCGCCCACCCAGCTCAAAGCTCAATTGGAGCACCAGCACCGGCAGCATCCTCCTATTACAGACCTAAAACCAACTACAGCGCAGCCTCAACGCCTGCACCACCTCCCAAGGCGCGTGCTAAGCCTCGTAGTGCCGCTGCACCTGGGCAATCTTTGATACAGGCTACGCCGTCGCCAGTTTTACGAAGGGCTGCTCAACCTTACCCGACCCCTTCAAGCATAGCACCAAGACCTGTTAGGCGATCCCGTCTTCAATTAGATACTACGTTACCAAAATAAGTGGTACTACTACCAACAGTTTATGCAAGAGTTGTATCATAAAAGTCTCCTCCTCCTCCCAGTGCGCCTGTTGTGTCATCATCCCGGTCACCATGCACATCGTCGTGTGTACTGTACGTTAGTGGGTTGGCTGGTTGGTCAAATATTGTCTCGCGTTCAACGCCTTCGGCACCACTTTCCATATCCATGTCTTCATCAGCCTGTCCCACTGGATATCCATGCACGGCCTCGTCGTAGCTAGTGCTTTTTATGAACTCTGAGAATTTCCCATCGTTCCAAGCTGCCATTCCTGTGGTAATAGTGTCCACAATGGCAGAAACGGGCTTTTTATTCTTTGACGAAGACTTCGTAGGCACTGCCGGCACGAAGTGATGCTCAAGCTCAAACGAGGGCTTATGTAAGCCAACCGATTCCATCTTCTGGACGAGCACCTCCATGTCCTTTGCAAATCCAGCTTCCTTTGACTTCCGTGACCTGTCGCTATCGCCAAAGAACCGTGCCACCAAATGAGAAACCTCTCGGAAAGCTTCCACGCACGCCGAGCCTTTCGAAATGATGTAGTCCACGGTGACTCCAGCACCAGTAGCAATGAAGACGCGCTGCACGTTATGAAGTGAGTCTCGTTGACTAGTAGGGATTTGGGTAATAAACTCACCTTGACCCAGTAGTTGAGTTGCTCAAGATACAAGTCTGCTGCAATCCAGCAGCCATCACGTCCAAATCGATTGAAGAACCAGCTCCGCTCTATAGCTGCCTGCAGACCTGGAGGAGTTTCGTACTTGAAGCGAATCAAGATCTCGGCACACTCTCGTGCATAGTTATGCTGGTGAACGCCACGAAAAAAGCAAGCCCAGTACTTATACACCCGAAGCATCCGACCTGCATCAGCATAGCTTACTGCTTGCTCAAAGACCAGAAAGAGGAGAACATCACGGATGAAATAGATGTCGTGCGCTGCCCAATCATTCTCCAGGTCCTTCATTGCCTTTGCTCTCATGGTTGATGCAAATTGCTCACGTATATCCTTTGCCAGCGTCAAGAGCTCGTTCATTGTTTTGGGCTCCCATTTCTCAAGCCCTTGGAAGCGAAGAATGCTTTGTTTAACCCTAGGCATTTCAGGTGAGAAGTCTCTTTCTTGATCTACATGATGAAATATTTCTTACATGACAATGTGCAGGATGCGAGCTATCAGAGAGTGTCGAACAAGTGCCTTTGCAGCGGCATAGTTAGGTTTTTTGACATCCCATGTTCGGTTCAAGATGGCCTTGTGGTCGGCAAGCGATGTAGGATCCATTAGCTGACCATAATGGCTGCGCATGAGCCCGTGCGATATCTGAAGAGCTACGTGGAACGGCAAACTTGTCTCAGCCACGTTTTCAAGACGGTCCATGACTGTTATATCGCCCATTCGATCTTGTCGAGCACCTCGAATCAGATGCACTGTGCCCCAGTCTCCTCCAACAATTCGGTTCTCCTCTTCCCACGTCTCGCGAGTCATTTTCGACCTTTCAACAATAGCTTCCAAGACCTTGACTGTCCCCTTTTTTGATCCCTCGTTCACGTCGACAACTCCAAAGGGACGGGCGTCCGATTTACGAGGCTCCAGTGGACGGTCTCGAGGCATATGCTTCTTTATTTCTTCCTTGAAAAGTTTCCTGTTTTCCCATTGCCGGTTACCTGGACAGTGGGTGACGATAATATCCATGATGATATTTTCAAACGATGTGCGCATGTGCTCCTCGTCTTCTTGAGTCGGACGTAAATCGGCTGCCGAGGCTTTACTCCTTTCACCTCGAAGATTTAACCGTGCTTGCAAGTCGCGAGCCTCGGCTATCTCCTGGGCAGTTAGCTTGTTGTCGTCGAGGCGTTGTACTGCGATATTTGTGATATTGAGCATCTCGTTTTGGTTCGTGATCCGTTGCTGTTCCTTTCGAGAGTAGATATTAATGTTGTCGAAGATGATACCCCATAGCATGTCTGTCGCAGTCATCAACGTAACAGCTTTCTCCACCGCATCCTCGGAGATCACGACCTTTAAACGCTCGACTGTTGATACAGAGACACAGAGTCCAATGTTACTTAGCATGCTCATAGCCCGGGACGATGTGCCGCTGATTTTGAAGAAGAGGCCAAGAAGGAGAGGTAACAGGTTTGTAGAACTGTTTCTCACAAATATCAGCATGCTAATTGTTGCAATGATAGCCTAACAAGCATGTGAACGGGAGAACTCTAGGAAAGAACCCGAAAGCAGACATACCAAGGCAGGTGTTCTCAAAAAGCCGTCGGGCTTTGGAATAGAACCACCTAGGTCTGACTGTCCTTCGTTGTCGTTTCCGTCGGGGATGTCCTCGTCAGAGCTGTCTCCTCCAGCAGCTAGCTCTGTTCCTTGGTTCTCCTTTGCCTTGTTTCGAGCCTTCTCTTTTCGATATCGGTTTGGGGAAGACGTGAACGTGTCAAGGATTTTCCACGTTCTAGGGGCCTCGTCTTGGTATCTCTTCATTAGCTGTTCAGGATCTGCAAGATTGCGAAGGTTGTCGATAGTAAGTTTTCGGATCGAAATCTTGAAGTCTGCATTGCTGATCAATCGGTCGCTCTCTTCCAGGACAAGATGGTGGATGCAAGGGTCTATGATGGTGTTGTGCATGTGGCCAGAGCAGATTGCGTGAGTGTGCCAGTTGTTGAACAGAGTAGCTGGCCAGAACTTGTGTGGGGCAGTGTCAGCTGCTGTAGCATCGAAGGTAAGGAATTTCGTTGCCCTGGTCTTGACTGTTGGAATTCCTGATGTGAATATCCACCAGAAAAACTGTCCAATGGGCAGGGAAAGGTAGACCATCAGGGAGAACACCAGATGTGGTTTACGCGATGAATGTATGTCGTCCAATTCGAGTTTGCTTTGCCAGAAAGACTCATCATATTCTAATTGGTTTCTTTCAGTGTCAACAGGGAGCTTGTGGCGACTTTCGGTCATGGCAGAAGGCTACAGGATCTCTGTCTCAGCCGCAGACGAGGCGGCAGTAGTACGTGTGACTTCGTGTGACTCCTTGGTCACATTCGAGTAACAGGCTTCAGGTTCCATACTCTTTACCTCGTAGCCGGTACGGACATCGCTTTTCCGCTCATATACTTACAATTGTATCATCTCAAGCCTCTGATATAGCCACGTAGGCCTCCTGAAGACTCAAGCAGAAGATTTGGATGAGCTGTGGCAGCAGGATCGTAAAGACTGTACTGCACGGATGTAAGCTACGTAGAAGCATTTTAGATAGAATTTGGAATTCGGGAAAAATCAAGAGTGTGCTAGATACTATTCTGTCCGGCTTCGCCTCCTTACTTATGTATTTCCGCGGGATGTTGCTTTGCAGGAAGACTTCGAGCTGGGTATGCTTTTGATACAGATTGCAGCAAGCCCCTTCTAGCGAAGGCGCCGGGACGGCCGGAGCGCGCGGGCTTGCTCCGAACCTAGATCACTGCAAAATCTTTCATTCCTACCACCATCCTCCTACGCTGTGAGTTTTTGGTTTTGATTATCTTTTTTTTCTTCAAGATGAGCCTCTTAGATGACGAGTCTGAACCGTGTTGGACCAAGTTATTTGGTCCTTTTACGAACGAGACGAAAACCTTTTTTATATACCATTCATGCAATTCTGAAAATTTCCAGCATTTTACTGCTATCATCTTTCTGCAAACGTTTGCTGACTATATTCTTTCAGTGCTACCGCTATGCCTCCACCCGATGAAGACGACTGGTCAGACTCCGACGACGATGCGCCATCCGAGATCGAGACATCTGTGTTGCTGGGCGTTCCCGATGGTTCAATAGAAAATACCTCCGATCTGGCTGATGCTGCTGTCTCGCGGATCGGTGGGCACCCTGTACGATACATCTACCGTATCAATAGACCATACTTTTGTTCACATCCCCTCTCTCTTTGTGAAGGCCTTTCTTCCGTCCCCTGAGCCCCCATCTACCTCTGCCGAGTGCACCATCTGCTCGAACGCAATGGAGCTCTTGGTTCAGATGTGGTGTCCGTTCGAGGATAGTCCCTTTGACCGAGCGCTCTACGTCTGGGGGTGTGCAAGGTCTGGCTGTCAGAATAAGCCTGGCAGGTGCGAGGGATACTATAATCCTTCTCATCCAGAATGGTCCTATTGAACGCAGTCTTCCAGCGTTCGTGCATGGCGAGGACTTCGCTATAATGAAAAGTTCGCTGAGAAATTGAAAGAAAAACTAGCAAAGCGGAAAGAAAAACAAGCCCTCCTCGCTCAAAAAAAGACTTCAACAAATCCTTTCTCTGTAGGCTTTCCCCCTTCGTTGAATTCTACTTACTGCGTTTACCATTTTAACTAGTTAGGGTCAACAGGCGCTGCTCCTGCCTTTGGATTAGGCTCACAGCTGTTTGGGTCTGCACCGGTCGCTCCAGAAGTTGAAAAAGAGGAAGACATCGACGATAATGCCTCCATATCCTCGTCCTCGTCCTCAGAAAAGTCTCTGCTCACTGCGATGGCTTCCACAAAACTAGAGGAATCGCAGTGGAAAGATGCTCCTGCATACCCTCCTCTATATCTCTCCACAGTGTCGGAATACCTACCGCCACAATCCAAGCCAAAGCTACCCGCTGGCATCTCCGATGGCTTGGATGACGCACCCGCTCCTAAAAGTGGCAAGGATATCTCATGGGCGTTCGAGCCTTACGAAAACTCTTTGGAAGTGGACTACGCATTTGAACGCTTCGCAAAAAGAGTGTCGTACGAAGGAGAGCAGTGTGTCCGGTATGTCCTTCGAATGCGTCATATAGGGCCTCTCTGACCTTTTCCTTAATGGCAGATATGAACTCAAAGGCGTCCCATTGCCATATTGCTCTGATAAGACATTCGACATGCTCTTCCCCGCTCCTCCTGCCCCAAACCTTCCTGTAACCAAGGCAGCGTTCACGGTGGTTCCAGCAGCCGCTAAACGCACTTTTGATGCCAGAAAAATCCCTCGATGTCCTCATTGCAACTCCTTGCGCACCTTCGAGTGTCAGCTGATGCCGAATCTGGCGAACGTCTTGCGCGTGAAGGAAGAGGGAACAACAAAGTTCGAATCCGATGAAGAGCGTAGGAAAGCTATTGAGCAGGCTATCAAAGGCACTGGAAATAAGAATGCGAAGACGGGTCTGGATTGGGGTACTTGTATGGTGTTTTCCTGTGAGAAAGACTGTGCGAAGGCTGAGGATGGCCAGACAGACTTGAAGAATGTCTGGCGAGAAGAGGTTGTGCTCGTCCAATACGATACTTGAAGTTTTGTGGAATTTCCGCAGTCGTTTTCTCCATTCTGCTGTAGCTTAGGCAATACTGTATCGAATGCATGTATTCAGTGTACTTGTAAGCGCCTAGTTCTGTACTTTCAAAGCCCCTTCGAAGGTACCACATTACATTCATTGCTTCTAATCATATGTGGCTTAGACAATGTGTGGAGGCGGGAGAAAATTGCCTTCCAGCTTGTAAAGTGTATCTGACGACACTTTTGGCGGCTTCTGCGAGTACGGATTTGTATGCTAATGCTAATGAGCCGTGACCACCTCAACTTTCTCGTTTATGTTTGTATCTTGCACATGCCTTGAACCGATCTACGTTGATATCCAGGGCGATAGGATCTCTCCAGTAGTCCGTACTGGACTTACAATACTACGCTTAGTTTGAGCACAAGACAACTAGATGGCATTCAGCAGACCCTGGCATGTGAGAGATGCTGGAGTGTAGCTCTATTGTAAATTCAGCGATCGAGTGCCTCATGTCCAAAAATTCTCATGGAGGCATTCTGTCGATGACCTCTGAACAATCTAAAAGGTCAGCAGTACTGGATGGAGTAGAACTGCATTCTGTCAGACCTTTACTGGACTGGAACCAACTCGGTCTCTCTAAAACACATCGATCCGAGTTCGATATCCCTCCATTTAATCTTCACAGAAATGCGTTGACACAGTCCAGTCTACGCACAGATAGATGCTCGCCGCTAGACCATCGGCGACGTTCGGGTGGAACTATGTTTGTATTCCCCGTTCCACGACTTTGAGGTACATGAATTCGTCCAGGACGGTCATTTCAAAAAATAAAATGGACCGCAGACAATGACCAGATCCGCTGGACCTTTATATATCTAGCTGTTTAATGTAGTCAATATCGGTTTAGGATCCTCTGAACAGCATTCCAACGTACCATGGATGGCGATGAGCGTAACATCTTTGCAAGTTACGATGTAGTAGTTATTGGCGGAGGTCCAGTTGGGCGAGTAGGATTACAAACGTTCTTTATTCCGGTGTGCTAATTCCAAGGACACTATTTTCAGGCTCGCGACTGCCTTAGAATGTGCGAAGGCGAACCCGAAGCAGAAGGTCCTTGTCCTTGAACAATCCATGTTCTATAACCAGTCTGGTAGTTCTGGGGTAAGTCACCATCGTTTCGACGCAAGATATTGCAAGACTTGTGACTTACCTATTGGCTAGGATATGGTTCGTATGTACAGGACGGCGTATACTGAGCCTTTCATGGCGGAACTTGCCAAACAATCAATGTCTGTTTGGGACGAGCTCGAGCAGGAGGCGGGCGAAGAGCTTCGAATGATGCATGGCCTTTTGAATTTCGGTGATCCAAATTATGGCGTGCGTTGGACAACACTTTCCGCAAAGCAGCCCAGCTAACTTGTGTTCTAGGCTGGCGGTCCTGAAGGCACCCTGAAGGGGCCTATCCCGAACTTGCAAAAGTACCGTATGAAGTACACCGAACTCGATCGCAACGGTATCCAGGAAAAGTACCCCTTCCAAAACTTGCCTGACAACTGGGAAGGCGTTGATATGCCCGACAACAATGGCAGCATCAACCTCCCACTCTTACTCCGGACATTGTATCGTCTGTGTCGCAAGCATGGCGTGGAGCTCTTTGAATACGCAACTGTCGAATGCATTGAAGCTGATCCTTCAAAGACCGCGAATTGGGTGGTCAAAGGGGAACTGCGTAGCAAGGACGGTGCCAGTTCTCTGGCCAGGGATTTTGCTTATAAAGGAAACAAGATCGCGATCACGTCAGGAGCATACGTTAACCACGTATTGTACCCATCGTTTGGATTTACACTGAATGTGAGCATTTGGGAGATGGTAAGCTATAATCACGTCTGCATGTTGATCTCTGGCTCACTTGCA